>MDTD01151110.1_pt1 | contig 45988 bp, 43 predicted proteins | sample 811221 | NCBI WGS metagenome assembly MDTD01 (sample SAMN05326646, study PRJNA326480) | marine metagenome | isolation source: seawater | place: Pacific Ocean: South West | collected 2011 | reverse complement strand
CTTTTAGGTGTTTTTTCTGTTAAAGGTCTCAATCTTCTGGCAGAGCCAGCCGCAGGTATAATTATATTATATCTATTAATTAAGTCTTCCACCATCAACAACAATAGTTTTACCATTGACGAATTTCATATTCTCCACAATTGAAAATACAACCTCTGAAATATCCTCAGGTTTTGCAATCCTGTTTAGAGGTGTTATCATTTTTTGGTTATCAATATATTCTTTAGGTCCATTCTCTGTCATTTCAGTGTGAGTTAAACCTGGTGCAACCCCATTAACACGAGTATTTGGCCCTAATATTTTTGCAAAAGATTTTGTAAGCGAATTAACTCCAGCTTTAGCAGCGCAATAAGCTATGTTACTACCAACTGCATTATATCCAGCTATTGAGGATATATTTATAATGTTGGAATTTTTATTTTTTAAAATTGGTACAGCTAATTGAATATTGTGAAATACGCTCTCGAGATTTATTTTGATTATTTTTTGAAAATCATCAAGAGATAAACTATCCAAATTTTTGTCATCCAAATATTTTGTCCACCCTGCGTTATTGATAAGAACATCAAAAATAGTTTGTTCTTCTTCAAATGATTTATACATATTTGAAATTGATTCATGTGATGTAAAATCACATTGAACAGCTTTAGCATTTAATCCTAAAGAATTCAATTCTTTAATAGTCGTATCAGCTTCTTTTGAATTATTAGAGAAAGTGAATATTGCATCATAATTATTTTTTGCAAACTTAAAAACAATTGATTTGCCAATCCCCCTAGAGCCTCCTGTAACTAATATTTTTTTATTTTTCATTGTTATAATCTTTTGTTAGGAACCTAGTATTTAATTAATTTGTTTAGTGTCTTTTGTGTCAATGCTAGAGACGACTTTTTATTATCTTCGTTATAGCTTTCCAAATTTTCATATCCAGATTGAGCCTCTATATCTAATTGCTTTGAAAAAGTGCCATTTTGGATATTTTTAAGAGTTTCATCTATAATTGTGCTAGTCTTTTTAGTATCAAGTACTCTGTCTAAATTATTGTAAATCCCATATTGACAAGTTGGAGACGCATTTTTTTCCCATACTTCATAAATACCAATTTTAGCTGCTTTTAGAATTAGCTCACCTATTTCACCAGATGCATACAGCTCCATTAAAAGAGCCTCAGGTGTGAATCCTTTTTTAACAAGTTCATCAAAAGACAGTCTAATACTTTTAATGATTAACGGTAAAAGAAATTGCTCAATAAATAAATCTGTTTCTGTCTCTTCTTTAAAAGTAATGTGCATCGCGCCTGGCCTTGTAGCTCCAATTCCTTTTGCAACACCTAAAAGTATGCTCCAAGCCATATTAGAATGATCATTATAAACATCAACAAATGCGGGAACGCCGGATCCTTTTAAAAAATATTCGCGTATTGGATCTCCAGGCATTCTAGGGGCAAGCAAACAAACATCAATATTTTTTGGTGGAACTACTTTATTAAAATTAATAGAGTAACCATGAGCAAAAATTAGCATATCATTTTCATTTAAATTGTCAGCAATAAATTCATTATAAATACTTTCTTGAGCTTGATCAGGTATCAAAAACATTATTACTGAACTTTCTTTTGCAACTATATCAATTGGTAATACAGTAAAACCATCATCTAATGCAGTTTTGTTATAGTTATCAGCCCTATTTCCAATTAGAACCTCTATTCCTGAATCTCTTAAATTTAAGGCTTGTGCTCTGCCTTGGATTCCAAAGCCAACAATTCCCACCTTTTTATTTTTTAATGACTCTAGTGATGAATCATCGTCGTAGAAGACTTTCATAAATTTTTCTCTTTTAATTTTTGTTCAATTTTATTGATTATATCAATTTCTTCAGATAAGTCAAATATCAACCAATCATGTTTATTGGCGACAATTTTGAAATTTTCTTGAATAGCTCTAACTTTTTGAAACTGCTCTTTAGTTATTTTTCTTTTAAAGTGTGTTTTTCCTGTGATCATTTGGAAATGCTGATCGTAATCCTCAACAATAAAAATACATTTTAAGCTTACATTCTTAGTATCAATTAATCCAGGTATTACATTCACCCCCTCAATAAGTAGAGAGGTGCCCTCATTAAATGCTCTATTGATACAAAGTTCAATAGGTCCCTTAATTGGCTCTGACTGTTTATATAAATTCTGAAACGGTGGCGTGTTGTCATGCGGGCTAAATGAAAAATTATAAAGATATGGGTTAACTTCTTTTGAAATAAAACTTTTTGCAGATTCACGCATGAAACCGCTACCCATTCTATGATTTATACTAAAAGCATTACATATAGAATTTCCGTTAGTAGTTTTTGAAGTTCCGGCCGCACCACCAATTAAAATAATAATTGGGTTTGAATCATTTTCAATTGTGTTCATAAATATATTTTTTAAGTTTATTAATTGTAATTGAAGCTATTTTTTTTTTCTTTGCACGTATCTCACAACTTGGTGAGATATACCCCCACAGAGCAAGAAAACTTTTTATACCAAAGGTGGTAACGTTTTCTAAATGTGATAGTTTGTCATCTATAAAAATAATATCATTTTTATCAATCTTATGTTCATCTAATAATTCTTCGAAAAGAATTTTCTTATCCAGGCTTTTTTCATAGCTATAAATTTGTTTTTTGTTGATTGGTATCTTATTATACTTTAATAATTCTACTACCGATTGGTAATCTTTTGAAGTAACAATAAAAATATTTCTCAAATCTTTTTTAGCAATAAGCGCTTTATGAATCTCTCCATAGAAAGGATTTAATCTAGACCAATTTGTAAAGTCTTTTATCTTAAAATCTGTCCTATTTTTATAAAATTTTTTCTGATTTTTAACTGCTATTTCTTTGGAAGGATTAATCCCAGTAAAATAGCTTATAATACTATCATTACTTTTAGAGTTTTCAATAGCTTCCCATAAACTATTGTATTCAAAGGCTGGTCCAACAAGATATCTATATCGACTAAACTTATTTTTTTGGTCATTACTAATATTTGAAAAAGAATCATTAGTAATGTTTATATCAAAAAATGAACAAAAAGAAACAAGCATACATTCATTAATGCTATTACATATGACCCCATCAAAATCAAGAGCGATATATTTTGTCATTATTTTGATTCTAATAATTTTACTAAATCAACAACTCTGCTACTATATCCCCATTCATTATCATACCATAATACAAGCTTCAAATAATTCGAACTATTTATTTCAGTCCATCGGTGATCAATAATTGCTGAGTATTTTGATTTAATAAAATCAGTTGAAATTAATGGATCAAAATTATTTAAGAAAATATTTCGAATTTGTTCTTGTTCTTCTTTTTTAAATAAATCAATTATTTCTTCTTTGTCAGCATCACTATCTAATTTTACAGTAATGTCTGCTGTGGATACAATGGATGTAGGAACTCGAAAAGATAGCGATTGAAATTTATCATTGAGATAGTCTAAAACCTTAGCGCTGGCCCTAATTGCGGATGTAGTCTTAGGTATTATTGCATTCAGCGAAGCTCTACCTAAACTAAAATTATCTATTATTGTTCCTGGATATGCAAACGATCTAGATGGACCATCTAATAAATTTTGATATGAAAGCCATGGATGTAGAGTTGTAAGAAATCCGTGCTTAATTCCATATTTTTTGTTTAAGACGTTTACTACGGGAGCCACTGCGCTTGCATCGCAAATGCTAGAGGAAATAAGAAATGAATCTTTTGTTAATGAATTTTCATTAACACCCATAATTACATACTTATCTATTTCATTAGAGTCAGGTGCGTTAGTAACAATTTGATGCCTCACGCCTTTTGATTTTAACTCATTTTTAAATAAAAGATTCTCATTTATACCTGATGAATCGATAACAATATCTGTGCTATAAATATCCCAGGGAACATCTGATATCTTTTCTTCATGATGGATGGGTATTGATTCATTACTATCAATAGTTATTGAATTATCATCAGCTTCAAGCTGTTTATCAAAAACACCATATGTTGAATCATATTTTAGCATATACTTCAAATTTTCATTGCTTGGATTAGTGTCGTTTATAGCTACAATTTTAAAGGTGTCACTTGCTGCATTTATTCTTAAAATTGCTCTTCCTATTCTACCGAGTCCATTTATTCCAATTTTTAACATTTTACATCCTAATTTTTAACTAATACTTTTTCTAAAATGAATTTGACATCTTTCCTAGAGAGGTCTACTATGTTATTATCCATTCTTCCCTTTGTAAATGATTGATCAGTTAACATATCTAAATCATTATAATCAACATTCCAAGACCCAAGATCATTTTTGTAAATACCTTCAGGTATTTTTGATATCGATTTTCTTAACTCTTCATAAGTTTTTTCAAGTTGTTTGCAAATTGCATCAATTTCTTTTAATATCATTTTTTTATTCATATCAAGCATTTCAACTAATGTTATTGAAGAAGCTATTCCATGCGGTATATTAAAATTTAAAGTTAGGGGATAGCTTATGGAATGGGCAGCCGCAGTAGCTGTATTTGAGAATGCTAAACCAGAAATAGAAGAAGCAATTAATAAATTTTTTCTAATATTAATATCATTTGGATTATCCTTTAATAATTGAGCATTCTCTAGTATAATTTTAATTGCTATTATCGCATGATTTGTGCTTACAGGGTTTGAATTTTTATTCCATATCGACTCAAAAGCATGGCTTAATGCATCCATTGTTGTCATGATTGATATATCGAGTGGAAGTGTTAGGGTCAAACCTGCATCAAGTAGTGCAAAATCTGGATAGAGGAAAGGGTCTGATATTGAATATTTCTTTTTTTCGTTAATATTCCAAATTGTGCCCCACATGGTAACTTCGCTAGCTGTGCCATGTGTAGTAGGTATACAAAAATATTTAATGTTACGTTTAAATTCTGTTTTGTTTTTTAAAAGTATTTCAACTTCTGATAGGTCGGAACAAATATGCGCCTTAGCCAATTTTGACAAATCCATAACAGAACCACCTCCAATAGCAACCAAACTATCAAATTTTTTGTTTTCACAAAATTTTATGATATTATCGCCATCCTCAAACGTAGGGTTTGATGTGTTAAGTACGAAAATTGAATCTTGTTCAAATTTTTCTCTAAGACTTAATCTTGAAATACCGCCTTTTGATGTCACAATTAAAGGAGTAAGAGAGCCTGATTCATCTAATTTAGATTTTAAATCATCATACCAATTTTCAGTATGAATTATATTTACTGGATTGTAATAGGAAAAATTGCTACAAGCTTTTTTCTGCATTCTTTTCAATCGCATTCATAAGGTTTATTTTATTTTCAATAGGTTTAATGGTTGGCCTTCCAAGATCATCTCGGGAACCAGGATAAACATTAACTTCTAAAAAAGAGAGTTGTTTTTTAGCCATAAATTTCGGTAACAAAGTTTTTAAATCATCAATCGTGCTGGCTTGAAAACAATCATTTTTTGATATAGATGAAATAATGTTAAAAATATTTAATTCGCTAGCAACTGTTCTTTGCCCGCCTACAGACTCATGAACATTATTATTTATCAAAATATATTTGAGATTTTTGGGTTTAAAATCAACTAGGGCTGTAATACTTCCAAGGTGCATTAAAAGCGAACCATCTCCATCTATACACACAACTTCTTGCTCCGGTCTGCTAAGTGCAATTCCCAAAGCAATTGAAGAACAATGGCCCATTGAACCAACAGTAAGAAAATCTTTACTATGAGACTCTCTTCTTTTTTCTCTTATTTCAAAAATTTCTCTAGATGTTTTTCCTGTAGTTGAGACCATTATAGATTTTTGATTAATATTTTCTATAATTACATTAAGAGCATCTTCTCTGCTCATTATATTATTTGAATTATTTTTATTCTTGATTATATATTTTTCAAATGTGCCCTTTCGAGCAAGTATAGCTACTGGACGAGATTCCTTTCTTGCTAAAGAAACACATTTAGAAATTTTTTCATTTATATTTTTTTCATCTTTAGAGATACACTCATAAGGAATGTCTAATGTGTCTAAAAGCTCTTTTTGCACCTTGCCTTGCTTAACATGCTGAGGCTCATCTTTTACACCGGGCTCACCTCTCCAACCAATTAAAATAATCATTGGAATTGAATAGACGTCTGGATCGCATAAAGATAAGAGTGGATTTATCGCATTCCCTAAACCTGAATTTTGCATATATACTAATGGAATTTTATTTGTCGCTAAATAATGTCCGCTGGCGATTGCAATAGCATTCCCTTCATTTGCTGCAATAATATGACTGGTCTTTTTAACATTATCTTCAATATAACCACAAAAATTCTTTAATAATGAATCAGGTACTCCAGTAAAAAAATTTATACCGTGATTAATAAGTTCATTATATAGCTTCTCAGAACTAATAGCCATTAGCTAGATTCCGGTATAAGATTTATAATTTCTTTTATACTCATGCAATACTTCTCGGAAGCTTCTTTTGCTCTAGTATTTTCTAGAATAGACTTTGCTGCATTAACCATATTTGGATATGCTGATCTAAGTAAATGATTAGCATAAATAACTATATTTACACCTAAATCGCCTAACTCTTTTTCAGTTATATGGCTATATGCTGAAGGAACAACGATAATGGGTACATTCAATTCCATTTTTTTTAACTTTTTACAAAATTCAATTATTTCCTTACCATCAATTTCTTTGCTGTGTATCATTATTCCATCGGCACCAGCTTCAGTATAGGCTTTCGCTCTTTTAAGGGCATCATCCATACCTTGCTTCAAAATCAAACTTTCAACCCTTGCAATTATCATAAAATCATCAGTGATTTGCGATTTCTTACCTTCGCTAATTTTCATAGAAAAATTTTCAATGGAATCTTGTTCCTGCTTTACATCTGTACCAAACAGAGAGTTTCTTTTATCTCCAATTTTATCTTCAATGATTATAGCGGAAACCCCTAATCTTTCAAGTGTTTTGACTCTGAACTTAAAATGATCAATTTTGCCTCCAGTATCACCGTCAACGATTATTGGCTTAGTTGTGACTTCTAGTATTTCTTCAATTGTAGAAAATCTTGATGAGAAATCTACAAGCTCTGTATCTGGCTTTCCCTTAGCTGTTGAATCAGTTAAACTGCTTTCCCAAATTCCATCAAATTCTACTCTTTTACCTTTTTTATCTATTGAGGTATTTTCCACAATTAATCCTGTTAATCCATTATGTGCTTCCAAAATTCGAACCAAAGGTTTTGCTGCGATGAGCCTTCTCAGCAACCTTCTTCTTTCATCGCTGGTTATGCCATTTCTTGATAATTTTGTTGCTAATATTGTGCTTGAAATTCCATCAGTGTAGGAAGGCTCAATGAGTTTACCATTCCACTCGTTCATTATCTCTACTACTTTTTCGCGCATTTTTGATTGTATTCCAGTTTTCCAATCATCTCCATGTACTATAAAATCTGGTTTCATCTCTCTAAGTATAGGTTCGTAATCATATTCTTTCTGAACTACAATTGATTTTACACCCTTAATGTTCTGAGCAATTTTTTTTCTTTCTTCAAATTCAAATAAAGGCAATCTTTTGTAATTAATAATAGCTTCATCTGTTAAAAGGCCAATTGTGACATCCCCTAGCTTACGAGCTTCTTCAATTATATTTATATGGCCTGTATGTAAAATATCGATAGCCATTGGTACATAAACTTGTTTATTTTTTTTCATTTAGTCAAACCAACATTCTGTTTCGTTAAAAAACCTATCAATATTTGCAAAGTAAGACATTTCTTTCTGTGTGGTGAGATTAACTGACCCAGAAACTCTAACAACATAAAGTTTGCCATCTCCTGTTTTACAGCTAAAACCGTGCTCGATAAATGGTTGCATATAGAGTGAGTCATTACCCTTAATTACTTTTTGAAAACTTTCACCATTATAACTCCAATTAATTAATATGTCAGAGTCTCCATAATTATAAATATAGCTATGTAATGATGAATTTAAGTTTTTAACTGTGTTTTCAGACACCACTTCTATTGAAAAACTTTTCATTAAAGGCATTTTAGCTGCTCGAGAAAGTGGCTCAATTAAATAGGTGCAATTATTCTCATCTGGAAAAGGATATCTATTTTTTTTATTGCTTTTATATATTACTACCTCATCTTCAGGATTGTAGTTTGGAACTAATAAATCTGAAAATTCAATATTTAATATAGTTGCCAACGATTCTAATTCATTTATTTCAATTTTATCTTTTCCAAAAATAACCCTTTCTAGGTCTAAGGACAGAGACTTATTCTTTGCTATTTTTTTCATTTGATTAATATCAATATGTTCATTCATCATGTGCTGTTTAATTAATCCCCTTACTCCCTTGTATTGATCTCTAATTTCTAAAACATAATCTTTTGATCTATTTCCAAGCTCATAGATTTCTTTTTGAGCTCTACTTACATCAGCACCAAAAGTTATTGCTACAATATAGGCTTCTTTAGAGCTATCTCTGCTTGTGAAAGAATGAGGCCAATATGGAGTAATGTAATTTGAGTCGCCCGTATTCATCTCCTTACAAAACTTTTTGCCATTTATTTCATAATAAAAATTGACTGGGCCTACAAAAAAAGTTGTTTGATGCATAAAATGGCCATTGTTGAATATAACATCTGGATTATATGGATCATTATCTTCCACAACTCTTAATTGTTTAATCCACTCTGGCTTAAATGGTGATAACGCTGACGTAGCTGTATCTCTGTATTCATAATATGGAGAGTTTATTTGATCGCGATTTGCTCTATCATACACTCTTTTTGAACTAATTGAATCATTAGAACGCATGATTTTTATTGAATTTTCACAATCACTTTCCATAATGAATAGATCTGAAATATCTATGGAGTATACTTCACCCATTTTTTTAATTAAGTCATAGCTGTCATTTAGGTCGCATTTACCATCAATAATTAATTTTATTTCTTTTTCATCAATATTTACCTCTTTAGCCAATGTACTTATAGTCCTTTTAAGGTCGTTAGCTTCGCTTAAAATTCTTGCTCCAATTTTTACAGTTAACTTTTTATCTTTCATAGTTTTCTCTAATAATTATTCTTAATCATTGATTTTATTTTAGTTGATGACTGTCCATCAAAGTAAGGTACAATAATAACTTCACCTTTTATTGATATTATATAGTCTGATAATTTAACAATATCTTCTTTCTCATGGCTAGAGCTCTCAAATAAAATATTTGGCTTTATTTTTTTTAGATTTTTTAATGGTGAATATTGTTCTTGAGGAACTACGTCATCAAAAAATTTAAGAGAACAAGCAATTTCAAACCTTTCTTCAAAACTAAGTATAGGTTCACGTTTTTTTTCCATTACTGCTTGATCGGTTAATATACCTGCTATTAAGATTCCATCTGAGCCAACAACATCACGACACCTTCTCATCATTTGTATGTGACCTAGATGTAAAATATCCAAACAGTAGTATGAATATCCTTTTTTTATCATTGAATTTTATTTAAGATTGATTTTTTATGAAAATTGAGATTTTTGTTAAGAAACTCTAAACCAATTTCTTTATATCTTTTCCTTTTATTAACATCTTTTTCTACCAAATTATTATTTTCATCAAACATATTATTATCATTTTTAATGAACATTTTTTCATTTGTAATCTCATCTACTTTAAAGTTTTTCCAATCCATATTACAATTAAACCAGTATTTTACATTATCAGAAATAATGGATAAGCCGTAATTTTTATATTTTGGATGATACGTTGTTTCGCTAAAAGCCAAATCTTGATATGAACTTTCTAGCTGTGAAGTGTCTTTAAAATATTTTGGTAAACTTATCCCAACCGCTTTCATTATGTCTGAGAATATTCTTGTTGATGCATTATTTACTTTAATAGTATTAAAAAATTCATTGTCATTTGTCCATTTTGGTTGCTTTATAATATAAGGAACTCGGATATGCTCCTCATATTGCGCAAACTCTAATCCTTGTTTCCAATTTGGAGGGATAGATATTCCATGGTCACCTGTCAAAACAATCATAGTTTCTTCGTAAATATTTTCATACTTTAAGGTTTGAATGATATCATAAATAATTTTATCGAGTTTTACTATATTTTTAAAAATAGTAGGATAAAAATTGTTGTTCATCATTTGATCTAAGTCACATAAATCATTCAAATTAGGGGATTGATTTGGGACAAACTGTAATAAGGGTATATGCATTCTATCAATATGTGCAAAAATAAAACTATCATTATTTTTATTTTTTGTAATAAGATTGCTTAAGTTGCTAAAATTTGGTGCTGTATCATCCCAGGAGCTTTTAGAAACTTTAAAAGAATCATACCCTCTTGACCAACCGTAAGATGTATCCCAACGACCAACGGGTGTAAGTGCATCAGTTGCAAAACCATTCTTTGAAAGTAGTTCCCCAAGAGTATCTAAATTACTGTGAAGCTTATGCTCGTAAATTGGTTTGGAATAATTACCAAGCAAGTGCTGAGAAGGAAATAATCCAGTTGACATAGTTGACATGAATGGGAGTGTCCCGTCTTGCTGCGAATATGAATTCGAGAAATAAGACCCATCGTTTATTAACTCAGAAAATCCAGGCAAATTTAAATTTATTTTATGTTTATCTAATAACCAAAATGGATCAGTTAGTGATTCACAGCCTATCAAAAGTATTTTTTTATTGTTATCATTTTTAAATACTCGTGGACTTTTGATTGCAACTCGCGGAAGAGAATAACTTAATCTTTTTCCGCTGTTTCTTGAAAACTCGGTTAAAATCTTTAATTCATAAGTCTCATAAGGCAAGCCTAAGGATTTAGGGTTAATGCTTAATTCTACAAATTCTTTACCCCTAAAATAACTTCCAACCGTTTTTAAGAGGGTTTTTCCTCTATTTATCGGAATAGAAAAACTTTTAACTAATTCATTATTATTTTTTGAAACTAAAGATATACTAATCTTCAAGTGATAATCTTCTGAGTGCTTGAGCCTTTCATCCAGTATACCTATTCCTAATAAAATAAATTCGTTTTCATTAATTGTAATTTCTGAGGTTATTTCTTCATTATTTTTAATTATTAAAGCAGGTACTGTGTATTCACCGTATTCAATTTCATAAATATTTTTGCTTGTGAAATTTATAAATATTCCGGTTTCTAACTCTTCACTTTCTCTCATACTGAACAAAATATTATTTAAAAGTGTAATTAATTTGTTTTTGCTTGGTTTAATTGAGCGATTGATTTTGCCTTTATATATAAATCCCAATATGCTCTTAACTAAATCAATCAAAAATCTAGAAACTTGAGAACGCTCTCTTTTTTTTACAAAAAAATGTCTTTTAATCATGATGTTTAGTATTCCAATTATATTAGTATTTTTTCACGGTATAAATATTTAACTCCAATTGTCATTGTATATATAGCTAAAATTACAAAAATTGTTAATGTTGAATAGACAATGCCAATCAATCCAAAAATATTATAAAAAATATAGTTAAGGACTAAATTTGCAATTGCCAATATCGAATAAATAATGGCAATATATTTTTCACCGTTTGATGATAACAAAAGCATAATATATGGATGAATTGTATACTCAATAGCTAAGAAAAAAATTAACAACTGTAAAATTTTTGCACTTGCTACATATTTAATTCCAAACATAAAAATTATAATTTGTTCGATATTTAAGCTTATAATTATTAGGGATGAAAAAACTAAAACAAAGATTTTTAAAACAGTATTGCGAACCAAGGATCCATTTATTGGTCCTTCTTTAATTCGTTTGATAATTACCGGGAAAAAACCAGCCAATATAACCGTTCTTAGCTCACTACCTTCCCTTGCAATTCTATCAGCAATGCTATAAACACCTACTTCTCGTAAATCGCCGAGAAAAGATATCATCAATACGTCAATTTTCATGAAAATCATCCCAGCAAGCGATATTATAAAAAAGTAGAAACCCTTCGTAATCAATGACTTATTAAACTCAACGCTTAAAATATTTAATTTAAAATTAGTTAATCTGCGTGCCACAATGAGAGTTACAATCATGAAAAGTATTTGCAAAAATAATTGGAGTGATATCAGGTTTTGTACCCTATCTGAATGATCAATTATAATAAAAGCGATTAAAAAATAAATAAATGGCTGCATTAAATTAATTATTACATAGGTTTTAAAGTTTTCTGTAGCTGTAAGAGCAACTTTCCAATGATTTAGTAAAGAGGTGGCAATGATTGAAAAACTAAAAATAACAATTAATAATTTTGTACTATTTTCATATGGGGTAAAAACTAAAGCCACGAGACATAATGCTGTAGCAAAAAAAGACATCAAAAATTTAAATCCGTTTGTTTGTTCAAATAGAATTCCCATTCTACTCGTATTTTTTGCTCCTTCCCTCATAACAGCACCGGAAATTCCTCCAAAAGAAAAAATTATAAATGAAGAAACAAATGTTCTTACAGTTGATAGTAAGCCAAACTCTTCTACGGTCAGCTTTCTTACAATAAATATTAAAGTTATATAGCTAATGATCATACCAAATACTCTACCTATAATCAAAAAGGATGCATTTTTTATACCTCTTTTAAAAAATTGCATTTATTGAACTACTCTTTTAACAAGGTCAACAACTGTTTTTTCTCTAGAATAATTGTCATCTATTATACAGAATTGATTTGTAAAGTTATTGACAAGTGTTTTAGAAAGTTTTTTTTCTATTCTTTTTACGATATTACCAGGATTACTAATATCCACATCAATCCAAATTACTCTATCATTTATTGGTTTGAGCGCAACAGATGAAAGATTTCCGAAACCAATATTAAAATAAATTATTGGTTTGTTCGTTGCAGCGATGTTAGCAAAAGCAGTGGTAACTACGGTATCAACAATAAAACCATCATATTTATTAACGCAATTTTCTATATTATCATAGACAATATTAACATCACCAATTTGTTGATCAATTTTTTGTTTTGGGTGTGCTTTGTAGTCCAAATTATTAAATACCGTAAATAAATATTTTTGCCATGCAATATATTCTTCATCTGAAATTGAAAGAAAAGGCCCAATTCGTTTTGAACCCATTAACTTTGTAGGTATGTATGCAAATTTTAAATTAAGTAAATCGTTATCTAGTTTATCTATCTTTTTATTTACGTAATTTGCCTTTATGTAAGTACTGTTTGATTTTACATATTTTGGCTTATTAAATAGGGGTTTTATATATTGTCCATTTTCTACTGCTTTAATCCAAGCCGATCCATATCCCACAAAATGAGAGCAATAAGACTGCTCATCAAAACCCCATACTGGATGATCACCAGATCCAGATTCATTGCCATGATCAACGCATATTGTAGGAATATTTGATGCAAGAGCCATAGCTGCTTCTGCTCTCACAGGAATTTTAACTGGCGATCCAATGATTAGAGCATCATATTTATCTTTTACTATAGATTTTTCATTGAGTTTTATATATGAAGATCTAATTGCATCAATAAAAGGGTGATATTTTTGGCCAAGTTTAAATTCATTCCAAATTTTATTAAGTACGATTTCGATGATTTCAATTTGTTGATTATAATTAGGTATAGTGATACTTGAATTTTCTGGAAAAGATACTCTTATTCGATTTTTAAAGAAAAGAAATAAGAGCTTAGATAAATCAAGACCAGAAGGATTTAGAATTGAAACAGTAGGATATGATTTTGTAAAATATTTACTAAAAGTTGTAATTATCTTGCGTTTTCTACCAATGGGATGTTTGTTAATACTGCTAAACTTATTTGGTCTATATCCTAAAAAAGGATAATCAAAATTACTTTCTGTTTTATACCAATGCTTATCATAAACATAGCATGATGTAAAATACATTGCCTCGTGAAAAACAAAACCCATTAGATTTAAATATGGAGTACTAACTTTTTCACAATCTTTAAATGCATTTAAAAATATATTATATATGGGTAAAATAACTTCATTATCTAGTATACCAGAAACACGAATTATTTCTTTAGATTTAACCAACTTAGTTATTTATGGTTAGGGTTTATTTTTAGATAATATTCAAACATTTTTAAATGGGAAGCTATGTCGATGCAACCTAAATCTCTGTTTTGAGACAAAAATGATTTTATCTGATTATAAAGTCCTGGTTTATATTTTTCATCTAATGAGTAATTAATATCTCTTACGTCCTCAACTTCAATATTTCCACGTTTTTGAATTTTTAACTTTTCTAACGGTTCAAATATTAGTCGATTTTTTTTAGTCAAAACCTCAACTCCCCATCGACCAGCACTTTCCCAATTAGCTTTATAAGAAAATAATGCACCAGTTTCACTAACACCGGCCCCAGAAAAAATACTTGCGGATGGATGCCAACTGAGGCCACCTGATGAATATGAGGAGATTTTCTTGGGCTTTCCTCCTAAATAAAAAGCCAAGTCAATTACGTGAGTTGAATTGCCTAAAAACCAGTGCTCTTTAATATAATTAGTTTTTTTTAATTTTTCGATAATATGAGACCACTCAGTAAATTCGAAGTTAAAAGAACTTACACCCCCATCAGACTCTATAATTTTTTTAGCTTTTATTACAGAGGCATAAAACCTTCGATTATAACCAATATAAACATTAGCTTTTTTTTCATTAACAATTTTTACCACATCATTTATTTTTCTTATATCTAAACCTCCAGGCTTTTCAACTAACAAATTTTTTATACCTTTTTCTAGTAACTGCCTAGTTATTTCAGTTAATTCTTCTGCGCCAACAGCTACAATTGCATGTGAGGGTTTTTCAGGATCGGTTGATAAAAATTTATTCAATCCACCAATAAATGGTTTAAAACCAGTTGTTTCAAAAAACAAAGCTGAAGATGCTTTTCCTCTTCCAATTACCTTAAATGATAAATCAAGGTCATTTAGAACTTTAAAATAATCAACTGCCATTTGTCCCGTCCCTATTAGCCAAATTTTATTTTTTAAGTTATCGGACATGATTTAATTATTTTACCGTTAACCTTTGATATGTGTTTGTTAAACGCATCTAACATGGGAATATGATATTCCATGCACTCATTAAATGATGGAAGGTCGGATTTGCCATTCTCAAGAATTTTATCAACAATATTACCTGTAAGCTTACTTACTTTTTCGATTTCAATATGTTCTTGTGTTGGCTGATCTCCTAATTTGTATCTTAACATAAAGTTTTTAGTCTCAAAAATATCATATTTTTGATCATTAGTATTTATAAATATTTTAAAGCTATCATCTAATTTATTGCTATCGATTAATTTCAGAGTATCTCCGCGTGAATTTTCTATTTCAATAATACCTCTCAATTCTTTAAATCCAGATCTTTTTGAATTAAAAATAATATTTTCCAATCCCGATATATCTATTTCTATATCTGAAGATTCCGTTAGAAATACAAAAAGATCGATCATATGAATCCCGTTACAGGCTAACCCCCATTCATTCCCTTTAACAGTAATTGATATTTTTTTTTGGATCAGTTCTTTTTTTAAATTTTGATAAAATAAAGAAGAGCGACGTCCACAATAAACCCAAGATTTTACTTTATTTTCAATAAATAATTTTTTTATTGGTGCAAAATCATCTGGATTTTGAAATACAATCTTTTCTAATATTAAATTATTAATTTTACAATTATCCAAAATCAGTTCAATAATTTCACGGCGCACATTTGCTGTAGTAGCTATAATGCCTAGATCAATTTTTTTTGGTAAATGGTCTATATTATTATGACATAATATAGATTTTTGAGCAAAGTTTTCTATTTCTTGAAATCTTTGTTTTGCTAAACTTAATGCATCATTGTTGGGGTCTATAAGGTATATTTTCATTTGCTTCAATGATCCTGCTAGTCCCTGGAGGTGCCGACTTCCTATTTGACCTGCGCCTATTATCGCAATATTATACATGTTTTTTTTCAATCAATAACTTTGCAAATTGAAAATCAATCTCTTCATCTATATCAACAGAACTCCATCTATCCATTTTATAAGCATATATTTTATTTTTTAAAAAAAAGGTTTTTTCTTTTAAAAGTAAATTAGTTTTTGACAAATATATGGCTCCATTTAAACAATAGTATTTCTTTAAATCTTGACTTCTTTTATTAAAAAAACTTTCACTAAAAAAATTATCCATATTATTATTATCGGGTAGTGTATTTGACCATAATGGGCTTTGACTGGTTTCACAAACCGAAACAACGGCATTGGCTTTTCTATCATTACAATACGTAAGTGCCTCATCTATGTGAGCACTATTTCTAAGAGGGCTTGTTGGTTGTAACAATACTACAAAATCATATGCTTCATCTAAATTTTCAACTACGTGTTCTACAACATCAAAAGTGTTTGCAGTATCACTTGCAAGTTGAACAGGTCTTTTGATTGTTTTTACATGATATTTCTTTGAAATATTTAGTATATCATCGGAATCGCTTGAAACAATAACTTTATCAATATACCTACTATTCAGTCCAGCTTCAATACTCCATGAAATCAGAGGTTTCCCACCTAAAAGTAAAATATTTTTATTAGGTATACGCTTACTTCCACTGCGAGCTGGTATTACTGCAAGTATTGATTTATTATCAATCACAGTAATTTCAAAGATTTTTTATACTCCGCCCATTGACCAATATCAATCCAAGCATCATCATCTACTGGGTATACACCAACCTTTTTACCTTTATTTTTAGCATCTTCTATTAGTTCAGTAATGTGATAAAATTTATTTTTGGGTATAATATCTATAATATCAGGATTTAGTATGTATAATCCCGTATTTATTAAAAAATCGTATTTGGGTTTTTCATTAATGTGAGACAAATGCCCTTCCTCATTCAATTCACAGGCACCATAGGGTATTATATATTCTTTTGTAGATGCAACTAAAGTTATATCATAACCTCCTTTTTTATGAAATTCATACATGCTTAAATAATTAGACTTAATTATAATGTCGCAATTGGTAATGAAAAATGAATCCTTCATTTTCCCTTTTAGATATCTAAGGCTACCAGCAGTACCTAATGGCTCGTGTTCATCGATAAATTTAACTTTATAATCTAATTCAAGGTCATCAAAGTACGCTTTAAGAATTTTGCTTTTATAATTAACAGTCAAATAAAAATTTGAAGAACCTATTTCAGTAAAACGTTCGATGATATGTTTAATTATGGGTTTGTCATTTATCGGAATCAGAGGTTTGGGCAATACTTTGGTAAAAGGCTCTAACCTTGTACCTTTGCCACCCGCCATAATCACCACTGGAACATCATTAAGTAAATTGTTAGACTGATACTCACTATCCATTTTAGACCATGTCATATAATCAACTAATATGTGATTTTTATCAATTATAGGTATTAGATCAAGTTTGAAAGCACGAAGCAATTCAATTGCTTCTTCGGTATTATAAGAATTTTGAAAAAGGAATTTTGGTTTTGCATTAAAACTAGTTGAAATATCCTCTTGAAAGCTTGTACCTCTCAAAATACTACGCCGCAAATCTCCATCAGTTATAGTTCCCTGAATCTTATTCTTATTATCTACAACAACCAAACACTTATCTCCGGTTTTATCCAGTTTCTTCATGGCTTGACGAATAGTTATGTTAGCTTTTACGGTAATATCTTTCATAATATTTCAACACTTCTTGAGAGACTATTAATAATATTGTAACTATCCCAAATTAATGAAAATTCTAACGTTCTACCAATAGGGACAATTCTATCAATACCAACTGGTTTTAATTGATGAAAGTAATTTTTCATTTCTTCTTTTGAAAAACCATAATACGCAAGAGTTTGGTATTTCCTGTTTATTATTTTACTGAGCTCCAATACAGACGAGGAATGATACTCAGAAAAATACCCGCTATGAGATCTAAAAGAATCAATGTCCTCTCTTAAATCACTCAGCTTTGCTCTTAAAATTAAATTATTCTTTATGTTTTCAAGGGTGAGATTTTCTGTCTCAATAGCTTGTTTATAAAAGTTTGTGAGCTTATCAATAGCAGCAACTGGCTGAATTTCATATCTTTTATCAACCAAGATATGTAATTTTTCCCAAAAAATATTTTTTGCCTTTTCTATTTTGTTCTTAGTTCCAACCCATAAAATTAAATGTGCCGATGTACAGGCATTTTGATCAAATAAATAAGTATCATTATAAAAACCTTCAACGACCCTTTCTGGTTTAGGCTCATTTACAAATTCACTTCCATTAATAATACAAATTGAATATCTATCAGCAAAAGTGATGTCAAAAGCTCGGGGTTGAAGCGTATTTTTTCTGATTTCATTTATAGTTTCATCTCCTCCCCAAATTACTCTAACATCACAATTTAAAGAAAATTTCTTTGTAGCATTGCTGTCGCGATCATATCTAACTAAAATAATTCTATCTGAAATATTTGAATATTTAGAAACTTTAGAAAGTTTATTTATTGCCTTTATAATAATATCGACTTGATCATATTTTTTTGATGGAACTCTTAGAATATTTGAGTTTCCTGACAAAAGACCCATAACTAGTGAAAAAGCAAAATTTACAGGTACATTTGATGGGGCAATATGAAAAACCAGTCCTCTTCCTAGTTTAGTTATACTGCTATCATAAAATTTTTTCTTTAGTAAAGATATATTTGCTTTGCGACAAAAAAAAGAAAATGCACTTACATCAGGATATTTTCGAATTAGTGGATCTTCATTTAAAGCTTTTGACAAAGCGTCTAAGTATTCTTCTATTTCTGGTGAGAATGGTATCATTGGTTGAAGTTTCAAAAAACTTTCATAATTTGATGTTGTAATTCTTTTTAAAAATTCAATATTTTTAAAATTGTTCTGCATAAGTATCGCTACACCCTCTTAATTCAGCACTTTTAACACGCCCAATAATTTTAAAATATTTACCAAGTCGTCCACAGCCACAATCATCTTCTCCGAGTTGTACTCCTTCGTCATCTGTGAGCAATGAGTGTCCCGGATAACTTTTTGGAAGAACTGAAAGAGTTTGTATAACTCCTTTTTCACCAATTTTTGATACTGAAAAGTCAAATGGATTTCGAATGATGATATCAGAAAAAATAGATGTGTGCATATTTCCAAGTTCACATTCCATGAAAATTGAACCGGTTTGCTCAACCATTCCATAATAATCGTATACAGAGTCTATTCCACATAAACGGTTTAGCATTTTTCGAAATTGAGATGATTTGATTGATTGATTTATTAGCTTCTTCCATCCACCTCCATGAATTAAAACAGAATTGGACAAGTCAAATTTTAATTTTTGCTTTTTTATTTCTTTAATAAAATGCTGGTAGATCATAAATGTAAATCCAAAAATAAATATCCGATTATTTTTATTTACTTTTATAAAGTTTTCAATAGCCTTAACATTTAATTTCATATCGTTATCTAATGCATATATTCTTTTTGCACCAAAAATAGAAAACCCTAAAATTCCAGCACCGCGAGCTGAAAACATATTCCTGTTTTTAAGTACAGAAGGTGTATCAATAATTATCATTGGGACCCTTTTTGTTCCAAGGTATGAAGATACAATTTTAGCAAGCACCTTTGACTGATTTAATGCTGTTTCTTTATTCAAAAAAATTTTTGAAACATCCTGTCCAGAGGTCCCTGAAGATGTCATTGTTTTAACTATATTTTCTTTTGACACACTGTAAAGATCAAACATTTTAAAAAGTCGAACTGGTAAAAAGGGGATATCTGAATAGTTAAATTGATTTCTATAATCATATTTAACTGAATCTAAAATTTTCTTGTACCCTAGACAATTCTCGTAATGATATTTGGTAAGTCTAAAAAAATATTTATCTAATAATTTTGATTTATTTACCGAGTTAAGAGAATAGGGTTCTAAATTGAGAAAGTTTTTTAATTCCATTAGCTTTGTAGTTTAGAATAAATTGTTTTCCCTGATGGATTTATAGGGATTTTTGTTACAGCATTTACATTAAATGCATTTTTGTTAATACCTGTTTTTCTAGAGATAAAATCTCTGACTTCTTTCGTTCGATTTTCTTCTGTGATGTAAATTTCCATCATATCATCCTCTCCTGAACAAGCACAATCAGAAATAATGCTTTTTAAAAGGTCTTCAGTTTCATCTAAATTCACTCTATTGCCGTATATTTTAATAAAACGATTTTTTCTGCCAATAATATAATAAAAATCCTCTTCGTCCCTTTTTGCGATGTCTCCAGTCCTTAAAATACCGTTATTTTCATCACCTTTAGCAAGATCCTCTTTTGAAACAGCGTAACCCATTGAAACATTTTTACCCCTATAGACTAACTCACCCTCTGCATGAGGTTCATTTACAATTTTACTATTTTTATCTATCAATGAAAATTCACCTCCGGGAATAGCAATTCCTATGCTGCCAAGCTTTGAAATTGAATGTTGGTGCGGAAGATAACTCATTCTGGCAGTCGCTTCTGTTTGGCCATACATAACAAAAAAACGTTTCCTTTTTTGTTTGCAAAATTTTGCAAACTCCATATTTAAATCATTACTTAACCTGCCTCCTGCTTGTGTAATTGTTTTCAAATTAGGTAATTCCATATCGAAAAAACGTAGTTTTTTAAGAATTTCAAAATTGTATGGAACGCCTGAAAGAGATGTTGCTTCGTATGATTTTATAAATGACCAAAAAGTTTTTTTCATCAAAGAACTATTTGTAAGAAGAATTGTAGCCCCTTTAAGTAAATGGCTATTGATAATAGATAAGCCAAAAGAATAATTCATAGGTAAAGTTGTTATAGGTCTTTCATTCTCATCTATTGACAAATAATTAGAGATTGATTTTGCATTTTGATAAATGTTGTCATGGGTCAACTTAACTAGTTTTGGACTGCCAGTAGATCCAGATGTTGTTAAGAGCAGAGCTAAATTTACGTGAAGAAAATTTCCTTTTTTTGATGATAGTTTAATCAGAGAATAGTTATATATTTTTAATACTTCTTCTCCTAGAGAGTTAAAATACTTATCCTTTGATGAAACCCATAAATAATCAGGATTGTAATTAAGTATTAGTTTTTTTAGTAATTCGGAACCCAAATTATTACTTAGCATTAAAGAAACATGATTATTTAGTAAAAATCCAATATATCCAGCTAATGAACCAACACAGTTTTGCACCAAGCAAAATACCAAGGATCGTTTTTTAATATTATTAGATATTGCATTAGCAATATCTAATAATTCGCCATAAGAATAGTTATCACCATTTTCAGTAACAATAGCAATACTACTATTGTAACGTCTAATTCTTTCAGTTGTAATCATATTTGAGTATAGATTTATTGACGTTTTTAAAAGAGCAAATCAGAATTTGGAGTATCATATTGGATGTTAAGATATCTACATGCATCTTGTAAAGAATCTCTATAATCACCATAAATACCAACTACGTGATGAACGTAAGGTCCATAAACGAATTTCTTTTCCCACTTAGGCCAGTCTTTAACTTGAAGATAAGTATAATTACCTCCTGTCTCTGGTCCATGAATTGATTCTCCTTTTCCAACAAAACACGAATAATTGCCATGGTCTCCATCAAATCGAAGAATAGTTAGCTCACCAGTTTTAAGCCTATAATGTCCCTCTCCAGTCTTAATTACGTGGCCTTTAACTAGAGGATCTTTTAACTGTTTTGCAAAACCCATGTGCCATAGAAGCTCTGCATTATCATTGGTTGGGTGTCGCATAGTTAAATCAGTAAGAAAAGCAGCAGATTTATTATTTAAAACTCCTATTGCCATAAGTGAAGTTATAGCGCCATGAATATCGCATTCGTTTGTACATGGAAGACCTTTATCATACAGATCACCAAACACAAACCATGGGCCAAAACCAAATTCTCCCCGAATTGTATGCCAACAATCACTGGCTATAGCATGGCAATTGTATCGCTTTGCAACTTTCATAAACCCAAGCTCAATTGCTGCCATCGCCCTTTTATCAGGTATTCTAGAAAGATCTATTGTTTCCTCAATCTCATCAACAAGAGCATCTATCATATCATTTTCTTTTTTTTGAATTAATTTAATTGTATCGATAAGTTCAATCCCAGTTATTGGTACTACTTCAATGCCAAATTTCTCTAATAGCTCTCCCTCATTTACCATTAAATCAAGAAACTGTTGAGGCCTAACACTGATTTGAGCAATTCGCCCGCGCTTTTTAAAAGCCGTCACAATTCGCGCGGTTTCAATAAATGTATTAAAACCTTTCTCAAAAATTGGGTCATTTATTTTGCAATTTTCTATGTGAGTAAAATTAATTCCGTAACGCCTCAAAACTTTAGATGCAGCAAAAATACCACACTGAGAATCAGTAGGTCGGTATGTATCTTCTGAATTTGATATACTATCACGGGGGCCCCATATCAATATAGGAACACCTAACTCTTTTGCTAATTTTGCCACTGCTTCTTCTTGCCCATAATTAGCAAAAGGTATAAATATAGCATCTACTTCTTTGTCTTTAAAATATGATGCTACAGAAATCGCATCTTCATAGTCAGTCATATACTTATTGTTTGAGACACGTAATTCTCTTCCAGTAATCATTATTTTTTTTCTTTGAACTTCTAATTCTTCAGTAGTAAAAACTTCAATATTCTGCTTTTTAGTTAATGCGACAACTTTTTCAATGATATCATTTTTATTTGACTCTGTTTCTTTATTCATCCAAGTGTCACGACGGGTATATGCAACTCCAAGCTTTAATTTTGGCTGTTTGAAATCAAACATAATTGGCACCTCTAAGATTATTTATCAATTTGATAACGAAGATAAAATATTTTGGGCAATCTGCTCAGGCATCAGACCGCATTGTTTTAACATATATTGATAATCACCTGGTTTAGGAAAAAAATCATTAATTCCAATTGAAATCTGTTGAGGACTTTTATTCCCAGAAGAAATATATTCCGATACTGCTGAACCCAATCCTCCAATTACACTATGTTCTTCTACTGTAACTATAGGTTTGTTCTTTGCGATAGCTTTTGCAATTGCGACCTCATCAATAGGTTTTATTGTATGCATATCAAAAATGCTTGCTGAAATTCCTTTTTCAGCTAAAATATTAGCAGCTTGAAGACTGTTATTGACCATGGTTCCTGTTGCGAATACAGTCAAATCTTCTCCACTCATAATTTCAATTGCTTTCCCAATTTTAAAATCTACATCATCTTTGTAAACTATTGGATTACTTGCGCCACCTGTTAGTCTGATAAAGGTTGGTTTATCGTGTTCAGCAGCAGCAAATACGGACTTAACAATTCCTACGCCATCAGCAGGTGAAAGTATTGTAAGGTTTGGTATGGATCGTAGTGCTCCAACGTCCTCAATACAGCAATGCGTATTTCCTAAAGGGCCATTTACTAAACCACTAGCTAACCCTGTCATAGTTACTTTAACATTTGAATAAGCTAGATCTACCTTAATTTGATCTAAGCATCTTAACACTTGAAAAGGTGCGAAAGTAGTGGTAAAAACATTGAATCCGTTATCAGCAAGTCCTGCTGCAACTCCGATCATATTTTGTTCGGCAATACCGACGTCAACATATTTTTCTGGAAATGTTTTCCTATAACGATCGAGACCAGCTGATGTTGATACATCCCCAGTTACAACCATTAGATTTTCGAACTCTTTAACAAGCTCCATCACAGCAAGGCCATATGTTGGTCTAGAGCCAATAGTTGACCAGGTTTTTATACTTTTACTGGTTATTTGCATGTTCATGCTCCTCATACTCAAAAATGCCTTGATCATATAATTTTTTTGTCATCACAGCATGATGCCAAGCATTATTTCCCTCTGAGAAGGAAAAGCCTTTGCCCTTTATAGTTTTAGCAATAATGGCTTTTGGTTTTCCTTCAGTGCTTTCGTTTAAAGCGCCATGGATCTCATTTATATTATGACCATTAATTTCTAAAGAATGCCAACCAAAGCTTTTAAATTTTTCTCGCAAATCACCGATATCCATTATGTCTGAACCAGTACCTGTTTGTTGCAAGCTATTTCTATCGACAATAGCTGTTAAATTATCTAGTTTGAATTGGGGAGCAGCCATCACTGCTTCCCAAACAGATCCTTCGTTGCATTCACCATCTCCCATCAAAACAAAAGACTTGAAGCTCAAATTTTTCTTTTTAGCGGCTATAGCATTTCCAATTCCTACAGAAAGACCCATGCCTAAACTACCATTTGTAAATTCAATTCCTTTGTCCTTATTTATTACTGGATGTCCAGGCAAAAAGGTGTCATTTTGACCATAATTAAGTAAATCTTTTTCAGAAATAAAGCCAACCTTAGATAGCGTAACATAATATCCCAAAACACTATGCCCTTTACTTAAAAAAAATCTATCGCGATTTTCCCAAGTTGGGTTATTCACATCATAATTCATAACATTAAAATACAAAGTTGCTAAAATATCAACTGTGGAAAGCGCTCCGCCAAAGTGTGTGGCTTTTGGGCTCATTTGAAAGGCTATATCAAGACATTTTTTTCTTACTTCTTGAGCAAAAGATTCTATTTTTTATGTAATACTTCATCCATGAAAGGGTTCTCTCTATAAAAATTTAAGGTAATAAAATTGCATATACCATTTAAAGTAAATCTATTAGTTGGAACTAGGCTTATACTTATCTAAAATATCAGGAATAGTAAATACCCAGTCAGCTTGAGAAACTAGCGTTTCATTAACATAACCCTGAGTAGAGCATTTTGCAATTCCTCGCTTCCAGGAGTGCAACTGCGCCTCCATATCAAATCTATTGCCAGGAACTACTCTTTGAATGAATTTAATGTTATTTACATGTAATGAATTTGTAATTAACCCTTTATTACCTGGCAAAGTTAGGAAAGTAAGAATTGCAAGATGGGAAAGGGCTTCCAACTGCAAAAGTCCTGGTACATTTGGCATCTCTGGGTAATGAACAGGAAAAAACCATTCATTTATTGTGTAATTCTTAAATCCCTTAGCATATTTTCCAGGTTCTATTTCATCAACATGATCAAGAAATAAATAAGGATATCTATTTTGTTGATAATCTTGTATTTGGAGACAATCCATTGAAAACTTTTCAAAAGAATCGTCTCGTTTTAGGGTGTCGTATGTTTCCATCTTATTTTTTTCTCCTAATTTGATTACTTAATTTCTTAACTGCATTTGGAATTACAATTGTCATATCACAACTACAAATTAGCTCACCATTAGACTCACATTTGACTTCGCCTTTAACAATCCCTCTTCTTGAAGAATTAATTTGAGCATTCATTATTAGCTTCAAACCAGGTAAAGCCTCTTTTTTAAATTTTACGTTATTTATTTTACTTATAAGTGGAAGACCTTCTAACTCACCACTTAGCTGATTGGTAGAGGTTATTGCCAATGTCATGGTTTGCGACATTGCTTCAAGCAAAAGTGTTCCTGGCATAACAGGATATTCGGGATAATGACAATTAAAAAACCATTTATCTTCATTGAGTTCTAAGCTTGTTTTAGTTTTGACCCCTGGATCAAGTTCAAGAATTTTATCAATTAATAAAATTGGGGGCTTATGCTTAAGGTACTTTGAAATGTTAAGATCTATATGTTCCTTATTATTAGAATCATTAAAGTCAACATTTGAATATCCGAAAACTAAATCTTCAATTATTTCTTTAGTACTTTTAATATTATTAATTAATCCAGAAATTTCTCCTGCATGCATTGCTCCTAAATCAACATCTGATTCTACGGCAAGCTTTAATCGTCCGCGAACTAATTTTGAAAGTTTTTTTTGGTCAGATTCTTTTCGCTCTTTTGAAAGATAATTAACAGCAAATTTATTTTTTAATACTCGAGTTGGACGTTTAATTTTGCGTGATATTACCAATGAGTCTATATCTTTAGCTTTTATTATTCTATTTTTATACTCCTCGATAACGCTACATTCTTTGCTTGCTAAAAAACGCGTGCCCATCTGTATGCCTTCAGCCCCCAATGCAAATGCAGCACGCATTCCGCGACTATCAGCTACTCCACCAGCCGCAATTACAGGTATTTTCACGGAATCAACAACTTGGGGCAACAATGAGAACAAAGAAAGGCCTCCAATGCTGCCTCCTGATTCTTGTCCTTCACAAATGATTAATTTAGCGCCTGCTCGTTCAGCAAGTTTTGCTTCCATTGTGCTTCCAACTACTGGTATTATTAATACATCATCACTAAATCTAGAAATTAATTTTAAATAGGTATTTGCTCCACCCATCGTAAAATACTTTATGTTGTTATCAACTGCAATTTCGATATTTTTAACAGCATCTTCATCATTCAATGCAACATTTAAACCAATATGATTTGAGGTATTTCTTTTAGAATAATTTATCTCTTTTAATACCCATTCCGCCTCACGACCAGCACAACCAATAATACCTAAACCCCCCGCATTGCTAACAGAGCATGCCAATTTTGCATTTGAAGCCCAGGCCATCCCACCCTGAAAAATAGGGTACTTTATATTCATCAACTTACATATCCTATTATTCTCAAACATTTAGTTTAGATCTCTAGATTGTACTTTTTCAAAATCTCTTTTCCTTTTGCATAAGATCCAAAATCAATAACATCATCCATTTCTAATTGAATATCAAATGCTTCCTCTATTTCTCCAATCAATCCCATATGACCTACGGAATCCCATTCGGTTATTGATTCATACTCTAAATTATCTAGTACAGCCTCATCAACTTCAAAACTCTCAATGAATGCTGCGTTATATTTTTCTATATTTTTCATTCTTTCTTTTTATCCTTTTTTTAATATTATTACGCTCATTTAGTTACTTTATATCTATACAAGCTCATGTTTTAATAATCGATACAGCTTGGTTCATTTTAGATATACAATAGAATATTAATCATTTTATCCATGCATATTTAATTTGGCCGATCCTGATCCCCGTCACCTTTAAAAAGTAAAGTATTTTTATCTGACGAGGTATACCAAATATCTATATTTTTTTGAACGAAAGGCTCAAAATAATTTGGTATAATATTATCATCAATATCCGTTTTACAAATAAACCCAGCTTCATTTAATAATTTTTCTTCAATCCCAATGCAATAAAAATCAATATACTCATAATTATTTTTTTTTATTAATCCCCTCATCTCCATTCCAAGCCCAGAAAAAGCATTAGTATCGCCAAGATAATCCATTATCCTTAAAACTTTTGTTGAATTAAACTCTATTTCTCTGGCAACAACTATAGCTGAAAAACGATTATTTTTTACTTGAACTGCCCAAATTAAATATTTGTAAAATGGGTGATTAAAATATCTTTTGTTAATATACCATTCATCTTTAAATGGTTTACTTAAGTTTTCTTCTTCAAAATTGTAATTGTCTTGTAGTTCTGCTATGTTATTTATCTCTACTAATTTATTTTGATTATTTAAAGAAAAGTTCATTTTGCGGTTCTTGTTGATAACAGCAATCTTAAAATCATCAATCTCAGCTAATAAATAATAGTGTTTTAACCTCCCAACATTATGCTTCAGCATATTTTTTTGAAGTGGAACTGCAGTTTTTGGATTAGTTCCACATCCCAAGTAAATACGACATTTAGTCGCTTCTTTTAATCTTTTAATTAATTCAACGCCTAAAAATGGGATAGAAGTACTTGAGCTAGTTTTCCACATAACAGCAGCGATATCCTTGAGCTCATGTGAATACTGAATAAACCCCTCTGCTGCTTCAATAGAATTTGTTTCTTTGTTTATTGCTAGCATGAAATTTATACAATTATCTACCTGATGCTGATAACGAAAAAATTCTTTATCGTTAGCAAGGATGTGATTTTTATGCCACTCCCTTTTATAAAAGCTCATTATTTGATCAATGTCACTTTCTTTTGCCAATCTAAATATATATTTCTCATCATACCTATTCATTGCTAAGAAAGACCCTCTGTAATGTGAGTTAAATTAATTTCAATATTCTGTGCTGGGAGTATCATTGGCTAGCTTTAGGGTAAAAATCATTTGTATCAAACCTTGAAAGGGTAAAAGCGTTTTTTTTAGATAGATTTGCAAAATCTACTTTGGTAGTAAAACCTAAAGCGCATCCTTTTTCTTTTAATATTTTAATCAAAGATTTGTTGTAAGCCCCATAAGGATAACACATTATCCAATTTTTTGTTGGAGAATTAACTGTTTTCAAAAATTTAATTGATTTTACAATCTCATCTCTTTGTTTATCTTTGTTTAATTTATCCAACCAATAATGATTGTAGCCATGGCTCCCAATATACATGCCATTTTCTACCATATATCTGATCTGATTTACATTCATGTATAATTCTTTTGAAAATGATCTTTCATCTTTTGATACATACTTTTTAAATAACTTGTCAACAATAATGCTCCTTAATTCTTCATCAAGCTCAACTTGAAGTAGCCTCTTAATAAAAATAATCTCACCTGAATCAAACCTATTATTAATACCTAATTTTGAAAAATAATATTCATTGCTCTTAAGATTATAATCAGATCTAAAAACATCCAATTCGGAGTATATCTCATTTATGAGATCATTAATATTTTTGCTCATTGAAGCTAAAATAAAGTGGATTTTGTTAACATCGAGAACTTCTTCCTCAATTATCGCTTTTGCAGGAGGAAAAAAGCAACCTTGAATATTATTCTTTTTTAAAATTGGAAACACGTTTTCAAAATGATCAATGTATCCATCATCAAATGTCAATAGTACTGCATTTGGAGGCAAAGCTTGATTGTTGTGTATAGAATTAATACAATCTGAAATATTTATAAATGTATAATGCCTTTTCAAATATGAAATTTGTTGCTTGAACTCACTTAACAAAAGACCTTTTATATAAGGGTACCTTGTTTTGTGTAATTCTCTTACAAAGTGATACATTATTATTGTTAACTTTTGATTCATTATTTTATAAAAATTTTATTTATTACCATCATAAATCATTTCCAATTGACGTCAAAAAAAAATTTTTGGATATCAGTTGGAAATGGTTTACTCATCAATATATTCATTATCTTTTCTGAAGCAGATCCCTCTCCATATGGGTTTTTTACTGATGAAACTATTTTTTGAAATTTTGAACTATATAGGTAATTAATTCCGCTTTTTATCGCTGAAACTGAAAAATCACAATCAATTACGCTTTTTGCTTTCAATCTTCCCTTTTGGCGATTTCCTATATTTAATGTTCCTATTTTGAATGATGGAGCTTCAATTATTCCGCTTGACGAATTACCAATTACACCATCAACATATTGTAGGGTTGAGAGGTAATTTAGATGCCCCATTGACTTAAAGACCATCGCCCTTTCAGGATAATTTGAAACAAAATTTTCAATTAAAGTAAATACGGCTCTCCCATCAGAATCTGCATTGGGCATTGTAAATATTAGATTAATGTTTTTCAGCTCTGCTAAGGCTTCCAAAAGAATTTGCATATTTTCTTTAGAGGACTGATTTTCTAATGTTGCTGGATGGTATGTTACTAAAAGATTTTTTGAAAGAAAATTAATGCCAGTATTTTGAGCCAATTGATTTTTTGACAATAATTTTGAATGTTTAATTATATCTACTCCTAAACCACCTACATTAAACACTCGATCTGGCGATTCTCCTAACTGAATAATTCTTTTTTTATATTCCTCATTAGCTGCAAAGTGCCACCAAGACATCTTTGTGATAGAGTGACGAATAAATTCATCATAAGCTCCTTCTGTTATTTCCCCGCCGTGAATATGTGCAATTGGAATCTTGGCGATAACAGCAGAAAAAGCTGCTGCTAGAATTTCGTACCTATCTCCAAGAACAATAATTGCATCTGGTTCTATTTCAGCTAATGCATCTGCAAATCCAATCATGCCTAAACCTGTGGATTTTGCAATTGCGCTTGGCGTATCCGCTGAAAGAACCATCTCAATTTTTTTATTTATTTTGAATCCATCACTTTCAATTTCTTTATAAGTTAGACCAAATTCAGGTGAAAGATGTGATCCAGTTACAATAACAACTAATTCTAAACCATCACTATCATTTATGAATTTCATTAACAAAGACATTAAGCCATATTCTGCACGAGTACCGGTTACTACACAAATTTTTCGCTTAACCTTTTTCATCAAATTAAATCATCTTTATCATAATTTGTTTTAGAAACTTTTCCAATCAAACTATCCCACTTCATGGGCGAAATACCTGAACCAGGACGCTTTACTGTTAGATTGTCCTCTGAAAAAATATCGCCCTTTGATATTGGTATTTTTGCAATAATTGATTTGCGCGCAATATTAATATTTTTTAATTCACTTCCAGTAGGTAATTTTGCTCCATCTCCCAAAGCCGTTTCAATTTTTCTTAACTTTTTAACCATTAATTTTAACTCATTAGGTTCTAAGCTTGCTGAATGATCAGGTCCAGGCAATGTTCTGTCTATAGTAAAATGTTTTTCGATTATTCTTGCACCCATTGCAACTGCAGCTATTGGAATATCTATTCCTAGAGTATGGTCAGAATAACCTACTCTTACATTAAACTCATCTCTTATCGTTAGCATAGCATTCAAATTCACGTCGTTAATAGGTGTTGGGTATTCTGTATTGCAATGCAAAATAGTTAAATCTCTTTTATCAAGACCTACCTCTATCAACACATCCATAGCAGCTTTGACCTCATCTAAATCTGCCATACCCGTAGACATAATAACAGGTTGTCCTAATGAACCAATTTGACGAAGGTATGGAAGATTGGTAATTTCTCCAGAAGGAATTTTAAAAATTTTGATTTTTAATTTTTTCAATAAATCTATACTTTCCAAATCAAACGCTGTTGAAAGAAATTCTATTTTTTTAGATTTACAATAGTTAATAAGCTCTATATGCTGGGATTTATTTAGTTCTAATTTCTTTATCATTTCAAAATGAGATTCATTTTTATTTGTTACTTTTTTTTGATAAGCGGCTTTATCGGCAAATTTTGAAACTAAAGATTCAGCTTTAAATGTTTGAAATTTTACAAAGTCAGCTCCTGAAGCAGCTGCGCAGTCTATCAATTGTTTTCCTAGGCTAATTGAACCATTATGATTTACACCAGCTTCTGCTATTATTTGTACTTTTTTATTCATCAACTAACAATCTGCTTAGATGAAATTCCTACTTTAATAATTTCACCAGCACCAATAATACAATTACTTCCAATTGAAATATCATGTCTTATAACTGCTCCACTTCCAATAAAAGTTTTATCACCAACAATTACTTCTCCATTTACGATTGTACCTGTAGATATATGACAATGATCTCCAATGACCGCGTCGTGCTCAATGAGCGCTTTATTATTTATTATACAATTTTTTCCAATAGTAGCATAAGCATTCACAATCGCTCCATGCATAATAATTGTTCCCTCACCAATTTGTGCTTTTTTTGAAACATGAGCTTTTGGAGATATTATAACAGGCAAAACAAAATCTAATTTTTTTAATGTTTTAAATAATTTGACTCTTCTATTTGGAGATTTAATTTGACCAACAACTACTAATGCACATTCATATTTACTTCTCAACTCTACCAGGTCATTATCAGTTCCAATAATTGAATGTTGAAAGTTCTTTTCAAATGAATCATTACTTTTATCAATGAACCCACCAATTTCAAATTGACCTGAACTTTCAATCACATCTACACATGAACGTGCATGACCTCCAGCTCCAATTAACAATATTTTATCCATGTATTTTATCTATTACTAATTTTATTTCTTCATCTAATAGGCTATATGAAGATGGCAAACAAAGACTCCTATCTACCATCTTCAAGGCTTTTTCAATTTTATAGCTCTGGTAAAGGTTGTAGGGTTTCTGAAGATGATTTAGAGCCCACACTGGCCTGGTTTGTATATTATTTAGCTCAAGTCTTTGCATAAGCTCTATAGGTTTCTCTTTAAAAAGACTATGTTCAATAATTATCATATTTAACCAATTATTATTCTTTGCATAATTGGGTCCCTCTGCAATATTTATTCCATCTAAATGCTTTATTCCGTCTTTATATTTTCTATGAATTTCACTTTTTCTTTTAATTATTTCTGATATTTTTTCTAGCTGTGCAACTCCAAGAGCTGCCTGTATGTTTGTTAATCGAAAGTTATAACCTATCTCATGATGAATATATTTGATCGGGTCATCCTTAGCTTGAGTGGTAAGATATTTTGCCTTTTCAGCAATACTTGTACTGTCTGTTAAAATCATTCCACCTCCACCAGTGGTAATAATTTTATTACCATTAAATGACAAGCATCCAATTTTACCAATGGTTCCAGTATGCTTTTCTGAAAATTTACCTTCAATATACCTAGTTCCGAGGCTTTCACTTGCATCTTCAATCACAGCTATATTCCTATCATTACAAAGTGGAATTAATTCATCTAACAAACAAGCGTTCCCCCAAACATGAACCGGTATTATGGCTGATATTTTTTTGGTTGTTGTTTTATTAAAAGTGTTTCCATCTCTGAATTCTGTTTTATTTTTTATGAATTCAATTGTCTTTTGAATATCTATATTATAAAAATCATCACAATCCATAAAAACAGGTGAGGCATTGTTATACCAAATTGCATTTACAGGAGCAATAAATGTAAGGGTAGGTATTATTACTTCGTCACCTGGCATTACGCCAGCTAAGCGCAAGCTTACCTGAATAGCTGATGTCCCATTAACGCATGCTACAGCATATTTTGAGCCAGTATATGAAGCAATATCTCGTTCAAATTTATCAACATATTTCCCAGCAGATGATACCCATTCTGTATCAATACATTCTTTTACATATTTTAACTCGTCGCCTTTGAGCGAAGGAACCGATAATGGTATATATTTAGCCATTTAATTCTTTCAAATTAATTTCATAATTTCCGTGAAAATTTCTATTTAATTCTACGTTGTCAAAAATATGGTTATTTATTGCCTCTACTAATTCATTGATTCCATATTGAATATTATATTTAGGATTAAAACCAAGAACTGACTCTACTTTACTAAACGACACTCGATAGTTACGTGGATCGGTGCCATGCTCTTGATATTTTATTTTACCTGAAGGAATTTTTTCAAGAATAAGTTCTGATATCGTTCTTTTAGTAGCATTATTCTCATCGCTACCAGCGTTAAATACCTGCCATGAAATTTTTTGCTTTGGAGCCTCTAACACTAATTTAATGAGCCTAGAAAAATCTTGAACATGGCAATATGGTCTCCAAGTATCTGCATCATATACCACCAGTTCATTTCCAGTTGCTAACTCCCTTGTAAATTCACTTATTGTCAAATCAAATCTCATCCTTGGTGAAAGACCAAATGCTGTTGCAAATCTTAAAATGGTCGGATTCATATCAGTTTCATTGATTAATGACAATATATACTCTTCAGCTTTAACTTTTGATTTGGCGTAAAGTGATAAAGGATTTAACTCAAATTCTTCATCAGCTTTATCATTATTTTTTATCAACCCATAATTAGAGCAAGTAGAGATAAAAATAAAATTTTCTATATTTTCTTTTGCGCAAAGATCGATGACATTTTTAACTCCTTTGTCATTAATTGCGGAAGACTCATTTGGATATTTCTTTGTAATTGGGTCACCTACGAGACCCGCCAGTAAAATGACAGCCTCAGAATTTTGGATTGCGAATTTCAAATTTCTAAAATCCAACATATCTCCAAAAATGAAATTATAGTTTTTTAAGTTTATTTTATTTAAAACGCAATGGTTGTTATTGTAAATCAAATTATCATAAGAGGTAACATTGTAACCGTTGGAAACTAAATTTTCACATAAAACATTACCTATGTAGCCTTCACCGCCAATAATTAAAATATTTTTCATGCCTTAAATACCTTTTTTGATGAATTCATTACACCTCTTGTATCAACAATTAGCTTGGATTCTTTCAGAATATGATCATAATCAAATGAATCATGATCAGTTGCTATTAAAACTAAGTCAAATGATTTGATGTTATTCGCAGTTAGCTCAACACTTGATAAATCAAATTTATATTTTCTTGTTTTAGGAATAGTTGGGAAAAAAGGATCAGAATATTCAACATTAGCTTTTTTATTCATCAAAAGATCGATTATAGCATATGATGGCGATTCTCTAGTGTCATCGATATTTTTTTTATAGGATAAACCAAGAACAAGGATCCTGCTACTTGACAATAGCTTGTTATTGCTATCTAATACATCTTCGATTTTCTGAACAACATAATTCGGCATTGAGGAATTTATTTTGCCTGCTAATTCAATGAATTTAGTCTCAACGCCAACCTGCTTTGCTTTCCACGAAAGATAAAATGGATCTATAGGTATGCAGTGACCACCCAATCCAGGACCAGGGTAAAAAGGCGTAAAACCAAAGGGTTTTGTTTTCGCAGCATCAATTACTTCATAAATATCAATATCCATTTTATCTGCGACCATTTTAAGCTCATTTACTAAACCAATATTTACTGCTCGATGAATATTCTCTAGTATTTTAGTCATCTCAGCTACTTTAGTAGACCCAACAGGAACAGTTTGATCAACAATTTGTTTGTAAAGAATATTGGTTAATTTCTTACACTTTTTTGTAACACCACTAACTACCTTTGGAATTGTTTTTGTAGAAAAATATTTATTTCCTGGATCTTCGCGCTCTGGAGAATAGCCAATGAAAAAATTGTTGCCAATTTTTAATTTGGGATTTTTTTCAATAAGCGGAACAATCTCCTCTTCTGTCGTTCCAGGGTAAGTTGTACTTTCTAAAATCAACAGCTGATTCTCTCTTAAATTGCTATTTATATTTTCTAAAGTACTATAAATGTATGATAAATCGGGGTGATTTTGATTGCTTAACGGAGTTGGTACACAAATAATAATTACATCTACTTTATTAATTTCTTTAAAATCAGATGTAGCCTTAAAACCTTTATTAATAATCGATTTGATCTTGCTTTCATTTATATGCTTAATATAGGATTTACCCTTATTTAAAATATCTACTTTCAGATCATCAATATCGAAGCCTATCGTTTTAAAATTCTCTTGACTAAATCTAATAGCGAGTGGCAAACCGACATAGCCCAACCCTATAACACCAATTACAGATGTTCTTTTTTTAATATTTTCTGTATTCAATTATTTACCTTTTTTAAAACTATATATTATTAGTGCAATAACAGAAGAAATTGAAAAAATGTAAAGATATTTATAAAGGACAAAGCTTGATGAAGAATACAAATTTGTCACAGACCCAATACCAATATAATATGGCAAGCCAGTAGTTAATACTAAAAGCACTATTACCAATAACTTTCTATCTGTTAAAAAATCTTTAAATTTATTCTTGAGAAATTTTTTACTTTTATTTAGCTTTTTTCTTTTTTCTCTATTTAGTTGCTGAACCGCACCCCTGATCAATGCAATTATAACCCCACTAGTTAATCCAAATATTGCAGCAACGAAAATGCTCAACTTCAGATTTTTATTTTCGGGAGATAGTGGAATATTCGGTGAATCTAGCACTTGCATAATTGACGCACCTTGAATCTCTTCAATTTTTGCTAACTCTAATTGCTGCTTGAGTGTTAAAAATATTTCTTTTTGGACTTCTACGTTTCTTGCTAGCCTGTCTTGTTGTAAAATTAATGCAGGCGAAGAAACTTGCCTATTTTGTTCATTAAAAGCTTTCAACTTAAATTCGGAATCCTCTAACTCACTCTTTACGGTATTAATTCTTTGATTAATAAATTTTATTTTTTCATTAATAATTTGCATCTTATAGAAGCTGTTTAGCAGCTCAAGTTCATTAAGAACGACAACAGCTAATTCTTTAGCAAAAATTGGTTCAAATGTTGTAACTGTTAATGAATAAAAATTACTTGAAGGATTTTTCTTAAAATCAATCATTCCTTTAAGCGAAATCATAGCCTTTGTAATTGATTCACTATGCGATATTGTAGTATCATTATTGCTTCCATTCAATATTTCTAACAAACTTAAATTTTTATTGGCTCTCAAGGTAAAGAAACTCTTCCCAAGAATTTTTTCGGCAAATGTTCGACTGCGAAGCAATTCTGGAAATAAATCGGGACTAGACAGATCAGTTGATTTATCATTTGGCATACTCATTCCAAATTGAGAAGCAAAACCGGCTAGTCCGCTAAAATTTGATGATTTACCCTCGGGTAAAAGAATTGTGGCTTTGCTATGATATTTAGGTGTTTGTATAAACTTTATATAAGTAACTGTAAAAAAAACAGAAACAAATGAAGCCAAAAAAACAACCTTAACTTGTTTTGCTAAAGTTAAAAAAATATCGGATAAAGAAATTATAGATAGGTCAGCGCTCTGACTTAATGGTTTATTAAATTGCAACTCATCTAAAACATTGGAGTTATTATTTGTTGACATATTCCTTATTTTAGATACAATATGGTGAGGAACTTGATCTCGCCCTTTCCAATTGGATACAGCTTGTGGTGTTGTGTTTAGTGCTCTTGCAATATCAGCTAGAGTTGTTACTCCATGGGCTGACATTATTTCCTCGAATTCTGAAAATCTCATTATTTTATCCAGAAAGGTTATAATTGCCTTGATAAAATCACTACTGTAACCATTGAGGAAATGATTGATGTCCAATTTGTAGCAAACTGAGTAATGTTGAACGGCTCCTCAATCAATTTAGAACTGACATAAATTGTTGATCCTTCTACAACTTTTGGTTTAGAATACCATTTAGAAGGAATTAATAATCCATTTGGATAAACAACTATTATATCCTTAGTGCTTGCAAGTTCAGTTAACCCACCAGCAGAATTTAAATAATAATTGACTCCTCTACCTTTTTCAAACTCAATTATTCCTGGATTAAAAACTTGTCCTTGAACACTAACAGTGTTTGTACGCTCCCCAACAAAAATACTGTCACCAGGCATAAGCACCAAGCTTTTACTGCGCCATGCTATACGAGTTTTCCTTTTTTCTTTTTCAAAAGTAAAATCAGGTCTTGATTCATTGTCATCTACTTCAATTTGACGATAATCCCTAAAAACAGATATACCTTGGTCAAGAGCTTTTGATGTTAATCCACCTGCTCTTCTAATTATAGAATCCAAAGATTCATTATCATACAAAAGCGGATAAGATCCCGGAATGTTAACCTCACCTTGTATGTTAATATTCTTTTTTTCAAAAAAATTTAAATTTGAATGAATTACTATCTTGTCTAAGTTTTCTAAAATAATATCATTATTATTTGAAAGAATTTCCTCTAAATTAATATAAATTACCTTTTCGTATCTTGTACTTGGCTCTCTTCGAACTATCTCTGCTTGTTTTTGATATACAGATTTCCAAAAAGTTGAATCTTCAAAACCTGCGCCGAGTTTTAATAATTCTTTAAGCTTCATTCCATCGTAAAAGTTATAAGATCCAGGACTTTTTACCTGTCCTATTAAATCAACTTTTTGCACTCTTTGCATAATTTTTTGTGCGATTAATTTGTCTCCATTTTTAACTGGGTACAATTTGCCATCAGAATAATTAATATAGAAATTTTCATTAGCTGTATTGTCCTTATTGTCATAACTATCAAATCTTTCTATACTTATCATACCTGATGCATTTGACTTCAATCCTCCTGCATAATCAATGATGTCTTTAATAGTTTCTCCATTAACTGATTCATAGATTCCCGGCCTAAAAACAGATGAGTCAACATTAATAGTAGAATTTCTAATTTTTATAAATACAATATCCTGGTCTTTAAGCTGTGTATTACTAGAAATATCTCCTTTTAGTAAGTAATTATATAAATCAATTTCTTTATAAGTTTGATTATTGCGTTTAATGACTATTGACCTTAGACTTCCTGAAGTATCTACACCGCCAGCTTGAATTAGTCCAGTTATAACATTTGAAAATGGATGTATAGCATAAACTCCAGGAAACTTTACCTCTCCAACAAAGTTAACATTTATTGATTTTAATGATCCAAGCGAAACATCTAGAAAAGTTGAAGGACTTTTAGTATTTAATGTTGAATAAACTCTGCCTAGTTGTTTTGATAGATAATATCTTGCCTCTTCAAGTGTTTTTCCAGAAATATTTAAAATTCCCGCTTTTTCATCATAAATCTTTCCTTCACGAGAAATAGTGTAAGTCTGCCTTAAGCTAGTTTCACCCCATAAAGAAACTACAAGCTCATCTCCTGGGCCAAGTAAATAATTTTGGGGAATTGAAAGATTCTCCCAAAATCCAACGGTATCCCTTTTAATAAAAAAATCATAACCAAAATGATAATTGCTAGATTTAATAGTATCTGTTTTATTTGTCTCTAAATATGGAATTAAAATAGCCTGACTTGGGTCAATACCAGCCTGAGGGTCATTTAATTTTCTTATTTGACTATCAGTGGATAATGCTTCTTGTTGCCTCATTTTTTCATAATCTAATTTAATTCTTTGCAATTCCTGAGGAGATTGCGCGAAACAAATTTGAAACGAAACAAAAAACAACAAGTATTTTGCCTTAGATATCATAATAACTCCTAAACCAATCTGTAAAGTGTTTAACCCCTATATCTATATTTGTTTTAGGCTGAAAACCAAGTTTTTGTCTAGAATATTCAATATTTGCATATGTTTCTAAAACATCACCTTGCTGCATAGGTTTAAAATTAATTTTAGCTTTTAAACCAAGTGAATTTTCAATTAGAGAAATAACATCCATTAAATTTTCGCTATTATTATTTCCCAGATTAAATATTTCGCATGGATAATTTTTTTCTATAGCCGCTACAGTGCCCTCAATTATATCATCAATAAAAGTGAAGTCTCTTTTCATTTTACCATTATTAAATACATTAATAGGTTCGTTATTCAAAATTTTTTTTGCAAAAATATGCATTGCCATATCTGGTCGATACCAAGAACCGTAGACTGTAAAAAACCTTAGACCAGTTGTTCTGATCTTGTAAAGTTTTGAATATGAATGAGCAATAAGCTCATTCGATCTTTTTGTCGCGCCATAAAGAGAGATTGGTTGATCAGCGCGATCATCAACATTGAAAGGTTTTTGATTACTATCTCCATATACTGAAGAACTTGAAGCATAAATTAACCCTTCAGTATTGTTATGCCTACAAAGCTCTAAAATATTTAAAAAACCAACTAGGTTAGAATTCATGTATGCATATGGATTTATGATGCTATACCTTACACCTGCTTGTGCAGCAAGATTAACGACTTTTTCAGGTTGAAATTTTTTAAAAACCTCTGAAATTTGATCACGATCTGCAATATCTGCTTTTTTAAAATTAAACATTTCATAAGATTGCAAGATATTTAATCTATCTTTTTTTAAATTTGTATCGTAGTAATCGTTTAAGTTATCTACTCCGAATACTTCGTAGCCATTTTTCAAAAGTTTTCTAGCTAAATGTAACCCTATAAAGCCAGCAGAACCTGTTAGGAGTACTTTCAAATATTTTACCTCAAATTATACACAAAATATACACAAAATATATATATTAATAAACAATTATCAATATTTTTACATAATGTATATAATTTTTATTGTAGAAATGTAAAAAATATTAATAGTAAATATTTATGGCATTATAATAAATTTAGTTATGAAAAAGATTATAGTTACTGGCGGTAGTGGATTCATAGGAACTAATTTTATTTTTAATCAATTAAATTACACCTCAAATGAAATTTTAAACTATGATTTGCTGACGTATGCTGGAAATAAACAAAATCATATAGCTAATGAAAAAAATAAAAACTATTCTTTTATGCACGGCGACATTGCAGATAGCAAAAAGATTAAAAAAGCCTTTTCTACTTTAAAACCTGACGTCCTCGTAAATTTTGCAGCAGAAACCCATGTGGATCGCTCAATAGATTCTCCTGAAATTTTTGTAAATACCAATATCATAGGGACAATTAATATTTTAAAAATGTCACAGGATTGGTTAAAATCGAATCCGTTATTTAAATTTATTCATGTTAGCACTGATGAGGTTTTTGGATCTTTAGACAATAATGAACTCCCATTTTCTGAGAGACATCCTTACAAGCCAAATTCACCATACTCATCATCAAAAGCTAGTTCGGATTTTTTTGTTAGAGCATGGAATAAAACCTATGGCCTACCAACAATTATAACAAATTGTAGTAATAACTATGGTCCATATCAATTTCCAGAGAAATTAATACCTCTAGTTATTGTTAATTGTATAAATGAAAAGACTTTACCTGTTTATGGTGATGGAAGCAATATCCGAGATTGGATTTATGTTGATGATCATTGTAGCGCTCTAAATGCAATAATCAAAGATGGAAACTTTGGACAAACTTATAACATTGGTGGAAATAATGAGATTAAAAATATAGATATTGTTAAGTATATATGTAATTCTCTTGATAAACTGAAGCCTAGAAGTAATGGCAAACCTTATTCTTATTTAATTGAATTTGTTGAAGACAGACCAGGCCATGATTTTAGATATTCTGTTGATTGCTCAAAAATTCATAAAGAACTAAACTGGAAACAAAAAGAAACATTTAAAACTGGAATACAGAAAACTATACAATGGTATCTTGAAAATGAATCATGGTGGAGGAAAATTCAAAAAGAGACTTATCATCAGCAAAGATTAGGAACAAAAAAAAGCTAATTTGAATAAATATTATGCCTAAGCTTATTTTATTGCGCCATGGAGAAAGTCAATGGAATCTGGAAAATAGATTTACAGGTTGGACAAATGTTGATTTAACAGAAAATGGGCAAAAAGAAGCTAAAAAAGCCGGTTTTTTATTGAAAAATGAAAAAATAAATATAAGTAAAGTATATGTATCCTTGCTTAAACGTGCAGTAAAAACCAGCAAAATCTGTCTCGAGCACCTTGGTTGTGAAAATTTAAAAATAGAATATCATTGGCGATTGAACGAACGTCACTATGGGAATCTTCAAGGCCTAAATAAAACTCAAACTGCAAAGAAATATGGTGATGATCAAGTTTTAATTTGGAGACGAAGCTATGATACTCCCCCTCCAAAAATATCGAAAAATGATAAACGACACCCAATACATGATCCATTATATAAAGATATTGATCGTAATCTTCTCCCTAGCTCTGAGTCATTAAAGGATACATTAGAAAGAGTTAAGCCATTATGGCTAGATCATATTATGCCAAATCTTAAAATTGGTAAAAATGTTTTGATAGTTGCTCATGGAAACTCTATTAGAGCGATTGTAAAAATATTAAAAAATTTATCAAATGAGGATATTATATATCTTAACATTCCTACAGGTTCACCATACGTTTTTAACTTTAGTGAAAATTTTAACTTAATAAACGATTTTTATATAAAAAAATAAGAGGAAATTGCTACAAAAACAGACTAGCTGCAAAACAAGCGGTGAACTAATCTTAAATCGCTTTTTCAATCACATTTAAAACTCTGTCCAGTTGAGCTTTTTCTAGGTATGGATGCATAGGTAGCGATAATATTTTTTTCGAAATTCTTTCTGAAATATCTAATTCATATTTATCGTTTAAATATTTAGAATAACCTTTTTGGAGATGGATGGGAATTTTATAGTATACCATTGATGGAATACGATTTTGATTTAATATTTTTATTAATTTTTCCCTGTTAACTCTTTCTGGTAAAACAATGGAGTACTGAGCCCAAGAAGAATAATATTTATCCGGAATGTGAGGAGGAATAAACATTTTGTTTATGTTTTGTGTATAATAACTAGCGACTTTATTTCTAGAATTTAGCTCTTTATCAAAGATTTCTATTTTCTCAAGTAAAACAGCGGCTTGAATAGAATCTAATCTACCATTTATGCCTATCCTGTCATTTTGATACTTATCTTTTCCGCTACCATGAATACGAATTGACTTCATTTTTTGAGCTAATTCATCATTATTTGTAAATATTGCACCACCATCGCCATAACAACCCAATGGTTTAGCTGGAAAAAAAGATGTTCCTGAAACATGTCCGAAAGAACCCGCCTTTCTTTCATTAATCTTAGCTCCAAAACCTTGAGCAGCGTCCTCTATGACCATCATATTTTTTTCATTTGCAAATTTTTCTATGAGTCTATACCTAGCAGGTAACCCAAACAAATCAACAGGCATAATTGCTTTTGGTTCAAGATTTTTAGATATGGCTATTTCATATGCTTTTTGTAATTCTTCTGGGTTAATATTAAAAGTTTTATCATAAATATCACAAAAAATGGGTGTTGCCCCTACTAAAGCAATAACTTCTGCAGTGGCAATGTATGTGAAAGGTGTAGTGATTACCGCGTCTCCAGGACCAATTTTCATAGCCATTAATGGAATTATAAGAGCATCGGTTCCGGAAGAACAGCTAATGCAATGCTTAACGTTTACATAATCGGATAGTTTCTCTTCAAGTTCTTCAACTTCCGGTCCCATAATATACTTTCCATGATCAAGAATTTTTTTAATTCTTTTATCAATTTTATCTCTGATTTGTTTTTGTTGAGCTTTTAAATCAATAAATTGCATTTTAACTAATTTGATTCTCTAAAATTAAACAATAACTTTTAATCTTAATTAATAAGAAAAAAGAAAATGGAACAACCTAATTTAGAATTAAAAGCTCAAGCAAACAATTACCCATCTTTTCAACTCTCTGACAGACATCTGTGCGATCTAGAGCTAATTATGAATGGCGGATTTAATCCTTTAAATGGGTTTATGTCCAAAGATGATTACATTTCTGTTATAAACGATATGAGGCTCTGCAATGGATCTATATGGCCAATACCAATCACCTTAGACGTTGATGACAAGTTTGTTTCTAAATTATCTAATTTTTCAAGGATAGCATTGCGCGACAAAGAGGGGTTTGTTTTAGCTATTCTTAATATCGAAGATATTTGGCAACCAGATCTCGATCTTGAGGCAAAATCTGTTTTTGGAACTAAAGATACAAAACATCCTGGAGTTCACTATTTACTAAAAAAAAGTAAGAAAAATTATATTGGCGGCAAGATTGAAAAGGTTTCATTGCAACATCACTATGACTACAATGAACTAAGACATACCCCATATCAGCTAAAAAGTATTTTTAAAAAGAAAAAATGGGATAAAATAATAGCCTTCCAAACAAGAAATCCGTTACACAAAGCCCATTATGAGCTTACAATGCGAGCCATGGAAGATTTAAGTGCCAATCTTTTAGTTCATCCTGTTGTAGGAATGACAAAGCCTGGTGACGTGAATCATCATACTAGAACAAGGTGCTATAATCATATCATGAAAGAGTACCCTAAAAACTCTGCTATTTTAAGCCTTCTACCGCTCGCTATGCGTATGGGTGGACCAAGAGAAACGCTCCTGCATGCCATAATTAGAAAAAATTATGGCTGCACACATCTCATTGTTGGAAGAGATCATGCTGGTCCAGGCTTAAATTCTAATAATAAACCATTTTATGGACCCTATGAAGCTCAAGAGATGCTCAAAAAATATCAAGATGAGCTCGGAATTCAAATGGTGTCATTCAAATTCATGGTATTTCTACCTAAAAGTGGAAAATATAAATCTATTGATGAAGTAAATGGGGATGAGGAATATAAAACTCTCTCAGGGACAGAATTAAGACAGTTATTGGATGAAGGTAAAAGTATCCCTGAATGGTTCACATTTAAAAGCGTAGCGCGTGAATTAAAGCTATCAAATCCACCTTTAACAAAAAGAGGCTTGACAATTTTCTTTACCGGTCTTTCTGGTTCAGGCAAATCAACCCTTGCAAACGGTTTAGTTACCAAGCTTCTTGAAGAAGGCTCACGTTCTGTAACCCTTCTAGATGGAGATATAGTTAGAACTCACCTCTCAAGCGAGCTTGGATTCTCAAAAGATCACCGATCAATTAACATTAAGCGAATAGGCTACGTGGCAAGTGAAATCACAAAAAACTGTGGAATTGCTGTTTGCGCACCAATAGCACCCTACGAGGAGGATCGAGAATACAATAGAAAGCTTATTTCCAAAGAGGGGGGATATTTAGAGGTATTTGTAAATACACCTCTTGAAAAATGCGAAGAAAGAGATTCTAAGGGGCTATATGCGTTAGCAAGGGAGGGGAAAATTAAAGAATTTACCGGGATTTCAGATCCTTACGAGGAACCAAAAAACGCGGAAATCGTTATTAATTCAAGTAGCGAAAGTCCTGGAAAATTGGTTGAAGAAATATATGAAAAGATTGTTAATATGGGCTATATACAGGAGGATTAGATGAAAGGTATTATTCTAGCGGGTGGATCTGGTACACGGCTTTATCCAAGCACACTTGCCACGAGTAAACAGCTGTTGCCAGTGTACGATAAACCAATGATATATTACCCCCTTTCAATGTTAATGCTTTCGGGTATTCGAGAGGTGTTGATAATCTCCTCTCCTGAAGATTTACCAAAATACCAATCACTACTTTCGAGTGGAGATACCATTGGGATGAAATTTTCTTACAAAACTCAACCATCCCCAGATGGTTTAGCTCAAGCTTTTATTCTTGGCGAGGAATTTATAGGTGATGAAAATGTATGTTTAATCCTCGGTGACAACATTTTTTATGGCAGCGATCTTCCGCATATACTGAAAGCAGCTGTTCAAGATGTTAATGAATCAGGTACAGCCACCGTATTTGGATATTATGTGAATGATCCAGAAAGGTATGGAGTTGTTGAGTTTGATGATGATGGTAATGCCATTTCCATTGAAGAAAAACCTTCTAGCCCAAAAAGTAATTATGCCGTATCAGGCCTCTATTTTTACCCAAATGACGTTATAAGTATTGCTAAAAATCAAAAACCTTCTGATAGAGGCGAACTTGAAATATCTGATACAAATAAAATTTATTTATCAGAAAAAAGATTGAAAGTCAATAAACTAAGCAGAGGGTATGCTTGGCTTGATACTGGAACGCATGATTCTTTATTAGAGGCTTCTCAGTTCGTTCAAATTTTAGAGAAAAGGCAAGGTGTTAAAATTTCATGTATTGAAGAAATAGCTTTCAGGATGAACTATATTGATAGAAAGAACCTCCTCAAACTTGGAGAAAAAATGAAAAATAATCCTTATGGTCAATATTTAATCTCTATTGCTGAAAATAGCTAACTAGTTAACTTTTTTTAGTAAATTTTTCATTCTTTCGGTTAACTCATCCCTGGTTTTTCTAAAATCAACCAAATCTTCTGTACTTGAATCCAAATTTTTAAATGGATCTTCAACGCTCCAGTGAATTCGCTCTACTTTCCCAGGAAAAACGGGGCACGCTTTATTAGCATTATCACATACGGTTACGACAATATCCATACTTTTGTTTATAAAAAGGGAGATAGAATCTGATGTGTGAGATGAAATATCGATACCTATCTCTTTCATGACCTTAATAGCTGCTGGGTGGACCTTTTTTGGATGAGAGCCTGCGCTATAAACTTCAAATTTATCGCTAGCAAAGCGCCTCATTAGACCCTCAGCAATTTGAGACCTACACGCATTTGCTGTGCAGATAAAAATAATTTTCTTTTTTTTTACCATGTTTAATTTAAACTTATGAATTTGTCATTAACCTATTATAAACATTAAAATTCAACTAAATTTTAACATGGATAATAATAAAAACGAGCCACTGTTTGTAAATCCTTTGGAAACCTCTAAAGGGTTAACAATTAACG
>MDTD01122285.1_pt1 | contig 46009 bp, 39 predicted proteins | sample 811221 | NCBI WGS metagenome assembly MDTD01 (sample SAMN05326646, study PRJNA326480) | marine metagenome | isolation source: seawater | place: Pacific Ocean: South West | collected 2011 | reverse complement strand
CTTCTCCATCAGCGGGGCGGTATCGACAAAGACCTTCACCTCCGCGCCGGTCTTCGCCACGAATTCCCGGGCGAGCTGTTTCAGGCGGGATTTCAGCGTGTCGTGATAATCCTTCCCCCGCGCATAGACGGAAATGTTCCCGGCCTCACGCTGCTGGAGCGTCTCCATCGGATCGTGATCGGGGCCATAATTCAGGGCGACGGTGACGGCGGACTTTGCGCCCGCCCACATGGAAACCGGCGTGCGGCGCCGTTCCAGCGTCGTCTCCATCCACTCCATCGTGCCGTGATGGCCCGCCGCGACAAAAGCCTCCAGCCGGTCGGACGCCGCCCAGGCTTCATCGGCCCGCGCAATGCCCACCGCATCGAAACCGAGCGAAAGGGCATGCTGCCTGGCAAATGTGGCGCGGTCCGCCGGGTCAGAAATCAAGGTCGGCATAGTGCGGCGAAGGTCGCACGGCGTCCAGCCGGTCGGCAAGCAGCGGACGGAAGCTCGGCCGCGACTTTATGCGGGCATACCAGGTCCGCAGGTCCGGCACGGCTTCCCATTGGATGTCCCCGAAATAGTCGCAGGCAGACAGGTGCGCCGCTGCGGCGAGGTCCGCCAGCGTCAGGTCCCGCCCGGCAATGAAGCCGTGCGTCTCCACCAGCGCATTCAGGAAGGTCAGCCGGCCGCGCAGCGTGTGCGCGCCCCGGCGGAGCTTCTCCGAATCCGGCTGGCGGTCGCGCCGCACCCATTGCATCACGCGTTCGGTGAGCAATGTGTCGGTCACTTCCTCGAACCCCTGCTCCACCCAGGCCCAGAGACGCCGCGCCTCCGCGCGCTGTCCGGGATGGAGGGGCAGCAGATGCTCGCCCTCTACCGATTCTTCGAGGAATTCGCAGATCGCCCGCGTACCGACCGCGACGATCCGTCCGCCAGTCCCTTCCTGGAGCAGGGCTGGCGCCACAGCGCCCGGACCGAGCAATTTGAGATCCGGATGCGGTGCCCAGGGCGAGGACTCAACTGTTTCAAAACCCAGACCTTTTTCGGCCAGGCAGAGTCGAACCAGCCGTCCGGCCGGATCAAGGCACCAGTGATAAAGTCGGATCATCGGCAGGCGAGCCTCCTGCGGTCTGCCGTTCACTTTTAGTCCAGAGGAGTAAAGAACATCTATCCGAACGGAAAAAGATATGGTTCAAAAATACCCCGATTATTGATCGAAGAGCCTCCCATATGAAATCCAGATTCTCGCCCGCTCTCCTTGCAAGTGCCGCCGCCTTTGTTTTGGTTTCTGCCTGCAGCACTCCAGCCGATACGGTCGCGTCTGCTGCCGAACCTGTTTCAACGGCAGCACAGGCGCCCGTCCTCCAGGCCGAAATCCCGAAGGGCCAGCTGCCCACCGGCATCCGTCCGGCGGCTTACCGGCTGGACTTGGTGACGGATCCGTATGCTGACACGTTCACCGGCTACGAAGAGATCGATCTCAATCTGGACAAGCCACATTCGCGCATCTGGCTGCACGCCCTTGGCCCGGACGTCTCCGCGATCAAGGCTGTCCTGCCGGACGGGATGGAAATCGCGGCCACCTTCACTCCAAACGAAACGCCCGACGGTGTTGCACGCGTCGATTTCGATGCGCCGCTCCCAGCCGGAGAAGCGACGCTGATCGCCGAATACCAAGCGCCGTACAACCATCACCTCGCTGGTCTCTACAAGGTCGAACAGGGCGGCCTCCCCTATCTCGTCACCCAGTTCGAAGACATTGATGCGCGCCGCATGTTCCTGTCCTTCGACGAGCCGCGCTTCAAAACCCCCTACACGCTGACGGTCACCGCGCCGGCGGCAATGGAAGTCGCCGCCAACGGGGCGGAAACCGAAGCAGAAGACCTCGGTGACGGCATGGTCCGCCACCACTTTGCAACAACCCGGCCGATCCAGTCGTATCTCGTCGCCCTGATGGTCGGCCCGTATGACAAAGTCATAGGCGAACCGATCCCGGCAACGGACCTTCGCCCGGAAGCGGTGCCGCTGCGCGGGTTTGCGCCTGCCGGCAAAGGTGAGAAACTCGCAGCCGCCCTCGACATCACCGACGAGATGGTCGAATGGCAGGAATCCTACTTCGATTATCCGTATCCATACGGAAAACTGGACCTGATCGCCGCAGCCGATTTTGCGTATGGCGCGATGGAGAATGCCGGGGCGATCGTTTACCGCGAATCAGCCTTACTGATCGATGACCGAACCTCGCTTGCCCGGCGCCTCGCGATCTACAGCACGCATGCGCACGAGCTTGGCCACCAATGGTTCGGTAATCTCGTCACGCCAGCTTGGTGGAACGATATCTGGCTGAACGAGGCATTTGCGACCTGGATCAGTACCAAAACAATGGCCGCCATTGAACCCGATGGCGATTGGACACTCGGCCCCATTCTGTCGAGCCTGGAGGCGATGCCGACCGACAGCCTCCTCTCGACACGCCAGGTTCGCAATCCCATCCTGACCACGGGCGACATTGGCGACGCGTTCGACTCCATCACCTATCGCAAGGGCGGCAGCGTGCTGAACATGTTCGAGACCTATCTTGGCGAAGAGACATTCCGCGATGGCATCCGTCTGCACATGCGCCGGTTCGAAGATGGTGTCGCAACAACCGAAGACTTCATGCAAAGCCTCGCCGACGGCTCCGGCCAACCAGACGTCGTCTCCTCGTTTACCTCCTTCATTTCCCAACCAGGCATTCCCTTCCTGGACGTTGATGTGACCTGCCCGGCGGCAACCGGCGGCGAATTGAAGGTCACGCAGAGCCGTTACGCGCCGCTGGGCTCGCGGATCGATCCGGAAGCCCAGACCTGGGAAATTCCGTTTGCGGCCCGCGTGCATGACGCGTCCGGCGATCATACCGTTCGCCAGATACTGTCAGACAAGACGACCACGATCGCCCTTGATGCTTGCCCGGACTGGGTAATGCCAAATGCCGGCGGCGCCGGTTATTGGCGGTTTGGAACCGATGCAGACAATGCGGCCGCCCTGCAGGCCAATTACGCCTCGCTGAGCCCGGCGGAACAGATGATGCTGCTCGATTCCATCGGCGCCGGATTCGACGCCGGCAGACTGACCGCCGCCGATCTGGTCAGCGGTCTGGAAACGTCGGCCGGGGGATCGGCTGCCGCAATGTATTCCTCGATCGACATGATCGCACCACTGAAGGCGATGCTGGACGAGGATGGAAAGGCCCAGCTCGCCAACTGGATCGAGACGACCTACGGCCCGGTCTGGACCTATCTGTCCGAACGTCCGGCAACGGCGCTTTCGACGTCCGAGCACCTGCTCGCGCCTGCGCTCTGGAACCTGCTTCTGGAAGACGGCAACCGGGCCGATGACCGTGCAGAGATTGCCGGCCGTGCCAAAGCCTATCTGGGCATCGGCCAGGACGCCGATCCGGCGGCCCTGCCTGCGGAAGACCTCTACGCCGCCGTCGCCGCCGGCGTGGAGAACGGCGACCGGGACTTCTATCAGGGTGCGATCGACTTTGTCCGCAATTCGGAGAACCAGACCGAACGGGCCACCATTCTGTCTGCCATTGCAGGGGAAGGCACGCCGGAGATCGTAACCGACCTGTTCAAACTGTCTCTGGGCGATGATATCTCAGGCAACGAATTGTATTCGATTTACAACTACTCAATTGCCAACCCGAAGGCCCAGTCGACCATCTGGCCGATGGTCAAGGACAATTTCGAAAACATCCTGGCGAAGATCCCGGTGATCCGAAAGCCGCAGACGGCGAAAGCCGCCGGCGCATTCTGCACGGCGGACGGTGTGGCCGACGCGAAATCCTTCTTCGAAAGCAAAGCCGACCTGATCCCGGGCTATGAACGCTCGCTGGCTCAGGGGGTTGAACGCGGTGAGAATTGCAGCGCGCTCAGAGCCAATGCCGCAGAACAGGTGAAAGTGATCTTCGCCGAAGACTGATCATCTGACGCCCACATACAAAAGTCCCGCACCCGGTGGCCGGGTGCGGGACTTTTCATTTCGCGTGGTGAATACGTCTAACGCTTCATGAAATGGCGCACAGCATCGGCGGCCAGCGCAAACTTCGCAAAGCTCCAGGCCTTTTCCTTGCCGAGCTCAGCCAGCGTCGCCAGCAGATCCTTGCGGCCATCCTGGTGGTGGGAAAGCCATGGCCCTGCCCCGCCAACCGCGAGGGCATCGCGGGCGGCATCCGCCTGAGTCTGGACCAGTTCGACGATCAGGCGGCGTCCCGCAACGCGATCCCAGAACCCTGCCTTGGAGAGGCCGTCCAGCGCTGTGACACGCAGGCGGTCGAGGCGCAGGGCCTCGCCGATCTGGAAGAAACATTCGCCCGCCTCGGGCACTTTCTTGCCTGTGGAGCTGGCAAGGTCCACGACGACGAGCCCCTGGGCGAAAATCCCCATGGCAGATGCCCAGCGCGCCAGCTCTTCCGGCGCACCGCGCCGCATCAGGGTGCGGGTCGACCGCTCGATCTGCGCGGCAGGGAAATGCGTGTGGATATCCGCGAGGGCCGCCTTGAACTCGTTCAGCGGCGCGTGGGTTGCATCGACAAGTTCCTGCAATGTGCCTTTCGGCATGGTCGTCACGAACCACGCCGCAGCCGTGCTCACGGCCTGCGCCGCCAGCAGCCGAAGATCGGTCTGCACATCCGCATGGACGACATTGTCGAGGGCATCGACCTCACGCTGGAAACCTTCGAAATCCAGCACGACGCGGGCCGCCTCCAGACCGCGTACGATGGCGGCCATGTCGGTGGTGTCTGTCATCTCCCGCAGGCGGAAGACCGGGATCGCCCCGCCCATGTCCAGGGACCGGTTTGCCAGCACCGTGGCAATGATCTCCCGCTTCAGGCGGTGATTGTCCATTGCCTCGCCATAGGAGTCGATCGGGCTCGGGAAATAGGCTTTCAACACACTTTCCAGATACGGATCGTCCGGCAAGTCGGATGCAACCAGATCGTCGAACAGGGTGATCTTCGACCAGGCCAGCAGCACGGCCAGCTCCGGACGGCTCAGCCCCTGCCCGTGCTCGGCGCGCACTTTCATATGGCCGGTATCGGGCAGGCCTTCCAGCGCCCGGTCGAGCACGCCCCGGCTTTCCAGGTGCACCATCAACCGCTCCAGCGCCTCATGGTCCTGCTTCGCCGTCGCCTCAGCCAGGGTGAGCGCAGCCGTCTGATCGTAATTGTGGCGCAGAACATGGTGCGCCACATCATCTGTCATGCTCGCCAGCAGGTCATTCCGGCTATCTTCCTCCAGATTGCCAAGGCGGATCGCTTCGGCCGCGAGAATCTTGATGTTCACTTCGTGGTCTGAGGAATCGACGCCGGCCGAATTGTCGATGGCGTCGGTATTGATCCGTCCACCGGACAGGGCAAACTCGATCCGGGCGGCTTGGGTGAGCCCCAGATTAGCCCCCTCCCCGACGACTTTGACGCGCAGCTGGTGGGCGCCGATCCGGATGGCATCATTGGCGCGGTCGCCCACTTCGCCATTGGTTTCGTTATCGGCCTTCACATAGGTGCCGATACCGCCGAACCAGAGCAGGTCCGCCTTGGACTTCAGCAAGGCATTAATCAGCTGGTCCGGCGTGACCGTTTCCGCGCTCAGACCCGTCAGCGTCTTGATCTCGTCGCTCAGTTCGATCGACTTGGCCGACCGCGCAAATATACCGCCGCCTTTGGAGATCAGGCTGGTGTCATAGTCTTCCCAGCTCGATTGCGGCAGGTCGAACAGGCGCTGGCGCTCGGCAAGGTTCTTCGCGGAATCGACCGGGTCCGGATCGACAAAGACATGCATGTGATTGAACGCCGCCACGAGGCGGATTTCCGGCGACAACAGCATGCCATTGCCAAATACGTCGCCGCTCATGTCGCCGACGCCGATCACGGTGAAGGGTTCGGACTGGATGTCCTTTCCCATTTCGCGGAAGTGCCGCTTGACCGCCTCCCAGGCGCCGCGCGCCGTGATGCCCATCTTCTTGTGGTCATACCCGGCCGACCCGCCGGAGGCGAATGCGTCACCCAGCCAGTGGCCTTTTTCAAGGCTGATGGCGTTGGCGGTATCGGAAAAGGTCGCGGTGCCCTTGTCGGCGGCAACGACGAGGTACGGATCCTCTCCGTCCCACACAACCGTATCGGGCGGATGGGTGACTTCGCCATCGACCAGATTGTCTGTCAGTTCCAGCAGCGCCGCGATGAACTCCTTGTAGGCGTCCCGCCCGGCCTCGAACCAGGCGTTGCGGTCTGACCGGTCGGGCAATTGCTTGGGATAAAAGCCCCCTTTGGAGCCGACAGGCACAATCACCGCATTCTTCACCTGCTGCGCCTTCACCAGACCCAGAACTTCGGTGCGGTAGTCCGCCGCCCGGTCCGACCAGCGCAAGCCGCCGCGTGCAACCGGTCCGAACCGGATGTGAACGCCTTCGACTTTCGGACTGGACATGAAGATCTCGCGGAACGGTTTCGGCTCCGGCACGTCGCGCAACACGCGGCTTGCGATCTTCAGGCTGACGAAACTGTGCGGGCCACCATCCGCGGCTGTCTGATAGAAATTGCTCCGCTGAACCCCCAGGATCAGGTCCGTCAGGCGGCGCAGGACCTGATCGTCTGCCAGTGCGGACACATCCCGCAGGCTGACTTCGATCTTGTCACAGATTTCCCGGCAGGCGTCTTCGCGTTGGCGCAGGCTGAGATCCTGCGACGGGTCGAAGCGGCAGGTGAAGAGTTCGATCAACAGGCCCGTCATGGCCGGATAGCGGGCCAGAGCGGCCTCCTGAACATCCTGCGGCTGGTCCAGGCCGGTCTGACGGCGATAGGCACAGAGCGTCCGGATGAGGGCAGCCTCGCGCCATGTGGTGCCCGCGACCAGGATCAGGCGGTTGAACCCGTCATTTTCCGCATAGCCGCTCCAGACGGCCACGAAGGCCTCTTCGAGGCGGTGCGCCACTTCTTCCAGATCGATCGGCGCGCCGCTTTCCGACCGCATGGAAAGGTCATGCACCCAATAGACATCCGGCGCATCGGAGGCCGGCTTTTCGCGTGGCCGCACGGGAAATCCGGTTTCAAAGGCCGCAAACAGGCCCATCTTCTCGAACACCGGCACACAGCGCGACAGCGGAATCGCGCCATTGCGGGAATAGATCTTCATGCGGATCTTGTCCGGGTCTTCATCGACAGCCCGATAGGCCCGGGCCACGATCGGAGCGCTGGCGCTGAGACGCGCCATCATGGCAACATCGCGCATCGCCTCTTCGGGCGAAAACGCCTCGCGGTAGGCCGCATTGAACGCCCCGATGAACGCGCGCGCCCCTTCCCCGTCCGTCCCGTAGGAATCGGATTGCACCATCGCATCGCGCAGGGCCTGGTCCCACGTCCGGGCGAGCCGGGTGATCTCCGCTTCAAGTTCATCGACATCCGGTTCCGGATGGTTCCGGTCTATGGCGATCTGGAAGTGGACACGCGCCAGTGGTCCGGTATCGAAATAGGGCTGGAACCGTGTGAGCCGGCCATTATAGGCCTTCACCAATGTTTCCGTGATCCGCTCCCGGAGCGTCGTGTCATATGCCTCGCGCGGCACATAAACGATCGCCGAGACGAACCGGTCAAACTGGTCCCGGCGCAGGAACAGGCGCGTGCGCGGGCGGCCGATCAGGTGCAGGGCGCCCATGATCATCGGGACAAGCGTTTTCGAACTGGTCTGCAACAGCTCGTCGCGCGGCCAGGTTTCCAGCAGGTTGGCGATGGCTTTCTCGGTATGCCCGCCGGGCATTGCCCCCGAGGACGCAATGACCTTCAGCACACGGCGCCGGATGAACGGGATGGACCGCGCAGTCTCGTCATAGGCTTCGGCAGTAAACAGGCCGAGGAACCGTACCTCGCCGTTCACGCGCCCCTGCGGGTCGTACTGTTTCACACCGACATAGTCGCAGGCGACACGGCGATGGATGCGGCTGACCAGCGTCGACTTCGCCACGATCAGCGGGAACGGCTCTTCCAGCAACTCACCGATCTGAGGCGTCAAAACCAAGGGCTCTGCATCGCGCGACAGGACGTTGAGGTCCTCATCTCGCAGAAGGCCCAGATTGCTGCCCTCGATCATGATGGGTTCTTCGGCCAGGACACGGCCTTCCTCATCGGTTTCGAAGCGGTATTCGCGGCAGCCGAGGAAGACGAAATGATTCTTCGTCAGCCATTCAAGGAACGCGACGGCTTCATGCGTATCGGCGTGCTTCGGCTCCTCCAGAAGGGACAGGCGGCGAATCTCCTGGCGCATCCGCTCTTTCATCTGTTTGAAGTCCGCAACGGCGCCCGCTGTGTCTTTCAGCGTCTGGCGTGCCCCCTCGAGCAGACGCTCAGCCTCCCGGTCTGTCAGGCGCGGCAGGTGAATCTGGATCACCGACATCATGCGGCCATCGGCCAGGCGGACGACCGGGTGGAACAGCGTGCGCACTTCAAAGCCCTGATCCGCACACTCCCCCAACAGGGAATCGACCAGGAAAGGCATATCCGGCCCGGCCGTTTCCAGGACACTGCGGCCCAGGGGGCCCGAAGCGCCCTCCGCATCCGCAAGAATGCGCGCATCCTGTTCGCCGGCCGGCAGTTCGGATGCCCAGGCCCACAATCCCCGGGCCAACGTATCGATATCGGCCGGCTCGAGACCGCTCAGGTCCTCATTGCCAGATTCCAGGCTGACCTGAGTCAGCACCTGATCAAGCGGATCGGCGGCAACAGTCTGATTGTTCATGAGAGTGACTCACACGGAGAAAGGAAGGATTCGGTGACGGTTCGGTTTAACGCGGGTCACCTAGTGCTTCAACTTTGTCGCTTCAAATGAAACTTCCGTGCTGCACTGGCGAGAAGCAGGATGTCTTCCCGAAATGAACGGGCCCGCCGAACGGGGACGTGTCCGGCGGGCCCTACAGGCCTTGATCCGCAGGCTGGGTGGGGGGACGCACGCGGAGGCCTGATTCCATATTTCGTATCAAATATTTTATCCGCAAGAGATGCGTTTCAGTCCACTTGTAAATTCCTGAAATACCAGCAGCCCGAGTCACTCATATCGCGGTGTAGTTGTGGATTGCCATGAATTGGTCTCATGCTCCACCATCTTGTGCAGCGTCCGCTGTAAGTCGCTCCCCCTGAAGCCCTCCCTTGCCCTGCGGGTTGCCATCTGAAGACAGAAGGATCGCGATCCAGCGCGTTCCGTCGGACTGCGCAAACAATACCATCATCAACACAGTCAGCGGGGCTGACAGGAACATGCCGGGGATGCCCCAAACCACGCCCCAGACTGCCAGCGCGAGCAGCACGACCAGCGACGACAGGTTGAGCGATTCCCCCATCATGCGCGGCTGGATGAAATTGCCGATCGAGAATTGCCAGAAACTGACCACCGCCAGAACGAAACCGGCATAGATATACGTGTCCTGCGGCGGGACGCCCGGCACCCAGGCCGGCATGCTCGGCTGCACCAGCGCGAACAGCGGCGGCACCAAAGCCGCAACGATAGACCCGACGGTGGGGATATAGTTCAGCACGAAAATCAGCGCTGACAGGAACAGGGCATTCTTCACGCCCAGCGCCAGCAATGAAAAATAGGTGAGCACGGTGATGAGGGCCGAGATGACCGTCTGAGTCCACAGATAGCTCTCGATGCCGCGGCGTGCCTCGTCTCCCACTTCGCGCACCTGTGTCCGTGCTTCGACTTCGGGGAATATGTTGTCGAGCTTCCGCGTCCAGCCGGACTGCGCCAGGAACAGGAACGCAACATAGATCAGGATCAGCACGACATCGCCGGACAAGTCGCCGGTGGCGTTCGCGATGGTGGCGAAGAAGCGCTGGCCGGTCTCGTTGAACAGCAATTCCTGCAGCGTCGGCGCACCGGTCATATGGACCACATCATAGGCCTCCTGGATCAGGCCATTGATCTTGTTTTCATATTCGCCCGCATCGCGCCCGAACTCGGCAATGCCATTGGCCATAAGTCCGATGAACCCGATAAAACCGCCCAGGACCAGCAGGATCGCGATGATCCGGGCGTGGCCGATCTTCAGGAAGCGGGTCCAGTTGTCGATCATCGTGGCGAAGCCCTCGATGGTCAGGAACAGGAAAACCGCCAGCGCAAACGGCGCAAGGATGGCGCGTGTCCAGTAAAGGAACGCGATGATGACACCCGTCGCGATGATCCAGATCCCGGTTGTGGCGGCGCGGCTCATATCCGGTTCCCCCTTCTGCCTGTGGCAAGCGTGGCGCCAGCCCCGCCCGGCGTCAAGCAGGGCGCCGTCCGCCAGTGCCTTTACACCCCGGGCCTTGCCGAATCCGATGAATTCTCTAGCGTCCCGGCTGGAACAAAAGAGGCGGGGCATTCATGGCAGACTCCATTTTCATCGGCGGTGCGGACGCGAACGGGACAGGGAAACCGGATGTCGCGCAGGAATTGCTGCTGAAGATCGCCAACCGGCATGGCCTTGTCGCCGGCGCGACGGGCACCGGCAAGACCGTGACGCTCCAGATTCTCGCCCAGGGCTTTTCCGATGCCGGCGTCCCGGTGTTCTGCGCCGATGTGAAAGGCGACCTGTCGGGCATCTGCGTGCCGGGCAGCGAAAAACACCCGCTGCACCCGAAACTCGTCTCCCGCGCCGAGAAGATCGGCCTGGCCGACTATTCCTATTCCGGCGCACCGACGATTTTCTGGGATCTGTTCGGCGAAAAAGGCCACCCTGTCCGCACAACCATTTCGGAAATGGGCCCGCTATTGCTGTCGCGCCTGATGGGGCTGACCGATGCGCAGGAAGGCGTTCTGAACATCGCGTTCGAATATGCTGACGACAACGGCCTCCTGCTGCTGGACCTCAAAGACCTCCGCAAGCTGCTCGCTCATATGGGCGACAAGGAAATCCGCGACGAGCTGAGCAAGGAATACGGCAACATCGCCTCGGCCTCGCTCGGCGCCCTGCAGCGCAACCTGCTGGTCATGGAACGCGAAGGGGCCGAGCATTTCTTCGGGGAGCCTGCCCTCGAACTGCCGGACATGATGCGGACAACGACAGACGGCCGCGGCATCGTCAGCGTGCTGGACTCCACCCGCCTCATCAACAGCCCGAAACTTTACTCCACCTTCCTGCTCTGGCTGTTGTCGGAACTGTTCGAGCAACTCCCGGAAGTTGGCGACCCGGACAAGCCGAAGCTCGTCTTCTTCTTCGACGAAGCCCACCTCCTGTTCGACGATACGCCCTCTGCCCTGCTGCAGAAGATCGAACAGGTCGTGCGCCTCATCCGCTCCAAGGGCGTGGGTGTTTTCTTCGTGACACAGAACCCGCGCGACCTGCCGGAAAGCGTGCTCGCCCAGCTTGGCAACCGGTTCCAGCACGCCCTGCGCGCCTACACGCCGGCCGAGCGCAAAGGGGTTCGGGCCGCTGCCGATTCCTTCCGCCCGAATCCGGCCTTCGACACGGAGGAAGTGATCACCACGCTCGGCGTCGGTGAAGCGCTCGTCTCGACGCTGGATACCAAAGGCGCCCCGAGCGTCGTTCAGCACACGGTGGTCCGCCCGCCTGCCTCGCGGCTCGGTCCGGCGGAAGATGCCGAACGCAAGAAGGTGATCAACGAGAGCCCCATTGCCGGGAAGTATGAAGGCATCGTCGACCGGCAGTCAGCCTATGAAATCCTTGAAGCCAAGGAAGCCAAGGCTGAAAAGGAAGCCGAGCGCCTCGCCAAAGAGGAAGAAAAGGCCGCAAAAGAGCTGGCCAAAAAGAAAGCCCGGGCAAAGAAGACACGGTCGAGCCGCTCCCGCCGCATGTCTCCACTGCAAAAGGCCGGCAATCAGGCGGCCCGTTCGGCGGCCCGCGAATTCACCCGCTATATTCTTCGTGGCATTCTGGGCAGCATGAAACGCCGCTGACCCGACCTGTCAGACAGGCCTGTCAGGTAAGCCTGTTACCAGGAGCGCTAGTTCGGCCGCGTGTTCGACTCGGCATCTTCCAGCATGCCCAGCTCATCATCATCCTCATCCGTCATGTCGGACGGTTCGTCCCCGGATGACTGGAAGACCTGACCTTGTTCATAAGTGTCGTCGGCAGGCTGATCTGCAAAGGCCGGGCTCTCGTCGGTGAGGGTGTCGGCGGCAGCAAGCGAGGCGGCCGTCTTTGCGTCTTGCTCAGCCTGCGCAGCGGCTTCCTTTTCGGCCTTTTCTGCAGCCTTGGCCGCTTTGCGGGCTTCTTTCTCAGCCTGCTTGGCGGCTTTCTTCGCAGCCTTTTCCTCGGCCTTGCGGGCAGCCTCTTCCAGTTGTTCCGGTGTCTTGCGCCGCCCGAAGGGCGCATGGACATCGGCTTTCCGGTCATACTGCATGGAATAGTATTCGTGGGCCGTATGGGTCAGAGGCCGCGGCGTGAGATGCAGGCCGTAGGCGCGCAGACGCTCAACCACTTCATCGCGAAGGTACAGGCCGGGCAGCGATTGCTGGCTGAAATTATGCCCCTTCATCCAGTCGCGTACGTCCCATGAGCGGACGCGGCCGACTTCTGACGGCCGGGCGCCGCCATGGACTTCCCACATATAGAGTGTCGCGATGCCATTGATCGTGGCGTCCATCGCATCATCCATGGAATCGACCGGGTCGCGTCTCTGGGCCAGCGCGGCGCGCAGCGCCATCTTGCGGGCCTCAAGCTCCTGATAGGTGTTGCCGATCACGGCCAGGGCATTGCGGTTCGCGCGGATCATCGAGGCGTTGACGCCGTCCAGCTGCGGGTGGCGCACCGGCAGCAGGAGATCGGGACCGGCCTCCTGAATGGCGTGGATCTGCCCCAGCTCCGAAACGAAGCGCTGGAGATTGATCCTCAATTCGTGGCTTATTCCGTCCAGGGCCGACACGATGCCCGCCTGATGCTCCTCGCGCATGCGCCAGAGATGCCAGGCAACCAGCAGCCCGGCGGCGATCATCAATGAGACCCCGCCGGTAATGAACGTGTAGAATTGCGACTCACTCATTCTGAGCTCCCCTCCGATCAGCCCGAAAACGCCAGCCCCGCGACGATTCAGGTTAATGGAGCGGAAACCTTAGCCGCCCAGGGCGCGTCCCGCAATCGCCCGCAACTTGTGGATCGTTTCCGGGTTTCGCGCGGCCTCTGCGGTGATCAAGGCATAGTCGAGGCAGGTATCGATTCCGTCCGGACTCGGGGTACGCTCCGTACCGCTCAAATTTTCCGCCAGCTTTACAACGGCTTTCCGGCCAAGCGCACTGTTCCGCGCCATGACTTCCAGAACATTGGTGACGGTCACCGCCTCCTCTTCCTCACGCCAACAGTCATAATCCGTCACCATGCCGAGCACCGCATAGGGCAGCTCTGCCTCCCGCGCGAGCTTGGCTTCCGGCATTGCGGTCATGCCGATCACGTCACATCCCCACTGGCGATAGAGTTTCGATTCGGCCAGCGACGAGAATTGCGGGCCTTCCATGGCGATATACGTACCGCCGCGATGGACCCTGGCCCCAACCGCTTCGGCCGCATCCGCAGCCATCGCGCTGAACCGGGAACAGACCGGGTGAGCCATGGAGACATGCGCCACCATTCCCTCACCGAAGAACGTCTTGGCCCGGGCGAATGTCCGGTCGATGAACTGGTCGGCGGCCAGGAAATCACCCGGCGCATAGGCTTCCTGAAGGCTGCCGCAGGCCGAGATGGCCAGCACATCCGTCACGCCAGCCATTTTCAGCGCGGCGATGTTTGCCCGGTAAGGCACTTCACTGGGCGACAACCGGTGGCCACGGCCATGGCGCGGAAGGAAAACCAGCTTCACATCGCCGATCCGCCCATGGACCAGCGCATCGGACGGTGCGCCCCAGGGTGTTTCGACGGTCTCCTCGCGGCGGTCTTCCAGTCCGTCAATTTCGTACAGGCCAGAGCCGCCAATGATGCCGAGGGTCCATTTACTCATCAATTCGTCCTGAGGTCTTTGCGCATGCCGATGGGCGGCGGTGAACGCGGGTTGGGCGTGGTCAGTTCCACATCATCTGCCAGCACGTAACCAGGCCCGGCATGGAAGTCGACCAGCCTCACCTCGTCGTGACGAATCGCGAGTTGCGCGGCGGGTGCTCGACAAGCGCGCCATTCACCTGCCCTGCCTTGCAGAGACTGACACCGGACATGCCGGTGGTCTCAGGTTCACTCGCAGACGGCCCTGACAACGATTTTCGAGAAATGGTCCTCGGTTCGCAGAAACTCCACGAAGCAGGCTCCATCTTCGGATGTGTGGATATGAGCACCAATCGGGAATAGTCCCTCCTGACCATTTATCGTCATGCTATAGCCCTTCGTGGTCCGGTCGAGGTAGCTCATGCTCACCCGGTCGCCATTGCCCATCACAATGGTTTTGGTCTCCCCGGCGGGGATCGGTACGCCGTCATCCGTCAGCAGCACGCCGTCCACATTGGGCAATTCCAACCCGGCAGCTTTCTCCACGACCTTGCGGCTGATCTGGTCGGCCCGCTTCAGAACATCGGCCGCCTCCCCGGCGGAAGATGGGTCAATATCCTGTATTTTTCAAGATTTTCAGCGATCCGGTCGAGCGAAGACGCCATGCCCGACAGCGATTTGGGGGAGGTATCCCCCAGCGCGAACATCACACCCAGACCACCTACGACGGCGCCGCCGATCGCCCCGGCGGCATTCGCAATACTCAAGAATTTTCCATCTGCCATTCTTCCCTCCACCTGAGGGCAGGAAAGATAAAAGCCAGATTGCCAGTGCCGCAAGAAAAAAGCCCCGGAAAAACCGGGGCTTTCTCAACTTCTTGGGTCTGGTGAGACGCGCCTTAGTGCTCGATCTTTCGCCAGATCTGCTTGTAGGAGAACCACAGCAGAACCGCGAGGATCAGCAGGTATGCCATGACCGCCAGGCCCAGCGACTTGCGGTGTTCCTGCTTCGGCTCACCGGCCCAGGCGAGGAACTGAGCGACGTCATAAGCCATTTGCTCAACGGTCGCCTCAGTGCCGTCCATATACTCGACCCGGCCTTCGATCAGCTGCGGAGGCATGGCCAGGAAGCCACCCTTCGGCGGATGACGCGGGTCGCCTTCATAGTTCGGCGTCGTGTCACCGGCCATGTACGGGTTGTAGTACTGGCCTGCATTGATCTTCAGGAAGCCTTCGCCGTGCTCACCGCCATGGCCACCGACTTTCGACATGTCGAGAAAGTTGGCCGTCTCGCCATCGACTTCGCGCTTCACGAACGCGTCGTTGTCCGGATAGCCCGACAGGAGGTGGAAGACGTAGCTGGCACCGCCATGGCGGGCCTTGGTGATGACTGACAGATCCGGCGGAGCCGCGCCGCCATTGGCTGCGCGGGCTGCCTGAACGTTCGGATACGGGCTGCGGAACGTGTCAGCAGGCGTCGCCGGACGATAATCGAAATCCCCGATATCATTCGGCGTCGGGCTGAGAATTTCGTTCTCTGCGGCCAGTGCTTTCACAAACGGGTTGTCGTTCGGGTTCGGATAGGCCGGATCGTAGAACGGACCACCCGGTTCGCCGAGGTTGCGATAGCTCATCAGCTTCATCGAGTGACACGAGGAACAGACCTGATGATACACCTGATAACCGCGCTGCAGCGAAGCCTGATCGAACTGGCCCGTCGGACCTTCGAACGGCCAGCCGCCTTCAGGCGGGTGCGGGTGTTCCGCGCCCCCGGCAGCGTGCGCTGCGGCGGTGAAGATGAGTCCGGCCAGGCCGGCAGTGAGGAGTCGAAGCGCTTTCATGGTTCCCCTGGCTCCCTATTCCGCCGGAATGGCGGTCGCCGTCGACGCCTTGTGGCGTTTCAGGATCGATTTGTGGATGGATTCCGGCACGTCTTTCGGCTTCTCGGTCAGGCCGATGAAGAACAGGATGATGAAGTAGCCGAAGTAGCAGAAGGTCAGGATCAGCGAGAGATGCTTGAACTGGAAGGTCGGTGCCGGCACGGCCGACAGCGACGGGCTGGCATCGGCCGGCAGCGTTTCCATGAAGCTTTTCGCATCTTCATAGGCTTCACCGCCGCCTTTGTACTCGCTCGTCACTTCCGAACCGTTCTCGGTATAGCTCACAACCAATGTCGGCTCGCCCTGAAGCGCCTTGATCACCGGATCTGTCGGCACGGACGCACCGCACCAGCCGAGCAACATGCAGGTCGCCACGAAACCGAAGAAGAACTGCTTGGCCACCGGACGGTAGCGCATGGACTTCACTTTCGACGTGTCGAGCCATGGCAGCACGAACAGAACGGCGATCGCTGCGAACATGAAGATCACGCCGAGCAGCTTGGCCGGGATCGGGCCGAGATCGAAGGTGATGGCGCGCAGGATGGCGTAGAATGGCAGCAGGTACCATTCCGGCACGATGTGCGCAGGCGTCACCAGCGGGTTGGCTTCGATATAGTTGTCAGCGTGGCCCAGAACGTTCGGCGCGTAGAAAACGAACACAGCGAACATGATGAGGAAGATGACGATCGCGAAAGCGTCCTTGACCGTATAGTACGGGTGGAACGGAACAGTTTCCTTCTCGACATCCTGAACTTCAACACCGGTCGGGTTGTTGTTGCCCGGCACGTGCAGCGCCCAGATGTGCAGGATCACGACAGCGGCGATCATGAACGGCAGCAGATAGTGCAGCGAGAAGAAGCGCTGCAGCGTCTGGTTACCGATCGACGGTCCGCCAAGGATCCAGGTCTGCAGGCTTTCACCGATCAGCGGGATCGCACCGAACAGGCCGGTGATCACGTTGGCGCCGTGGAAGGACATCTGGCCCCATGGCAGCATGTAGCCGAGGAAGGCCGTGGCCATCATCAGAAGGTAGATCACGCAACCGAGGATCCAGAGAATCTCGCGGGGCGCTTTGTATGATCCGTAATAGAGACCGCGGAACATGTGGATATAGACCGCGAGGAAGAACATCGAAGCGCCGTTGGCGTGGATGTAACGAAGCAGCCAGCCATAAGGCACATCGCGCATGATGCGCTCGACCGAAGCAAAAGCGCCGTCGACGCTGGCTTCATAGTGCATGGCCAGAATGATGCCGGTGATGATCTGCACAGCAAGGCAGACCGCCAGAATGCCGCCGAACGTGTACCAGTAGTTCAGGTTCTTCGGGGTCGGGAAATTGATCGCCGTGTCCTGGGCAAACCGGATGATCGGCAAGCGCGAATCGAGCCAGCGGGTAAACCCGTTGGTCGGGGTGTAGGAGGATTCGTGTCCGCTCATGTCCTACCGTCCTTACAGCGAGATGTTGACCACGGTGTCCGACACATAGGTGTAGTTCGGAACCGGAAGATTGAGAGGCGCAGGGCCTTTGCGGATGCGGCCGGACGTATCGTATTCCGAACCGTGGCAAGGGCAGTACCAGCCGCCATATTCGCCTGTGTTGCCCTGAGCCGGCCCGACGGGCACGCAGCCAAGGTGCGTACAGGCGCCTGATGTGATCAGGATGGCGCGGTTAAGCTCGCCGTTCTGCATCGGGCGCAGTCGCTCGTCATCCGTCTGCGGGTCACGCAGGGTTTTGACGTCCACCGCTTCAGCGGCAGCAATCTCTGCCGGCGTGCGGTGGCGGATGAAGAATGGCTTGCCGCCGATGAGCACGCGAATTTCGCTGCCCAGCGGGACTTTGGAGATATCGACGTCCAGGGCCGATGCGGCCTTGGTATCGGCTGCCGGGTTCCACTGGTCGACAGCGACCCAGGCGAACATGGCAGCACCGCCGAAAGCCGCAGCTCCCGTCGCGATGTGAATAAAATTGCGGCGGTCCTCGTCAACGGCACCGCCGTGCTCAAGTGATGTCTGATCGGTCACGCTTTTCCCGTCCTCAACAGGCAGAGTTCTGGCCCCTAATTACAGAACCCCGCCCTCTCGCACATTGCGGCAAGTGGGCGCGGGGCCAGCCCCCTGAGATACACTGAAAAAGGGCGTTATCCTGACTTGAGCCCTGTGACAACAGGGGGCTTGCAAGCTGTGCAGCTTAGGCCGCAAGACAAAGCCCATGACGATCACCGACCTTGATACCCAGAAAATGCGCGCGCGGGACTGGTTCCGCGCCCTTCAGGAAGACATCTGCAGCCGCTTCGAAGCCATCGAACTCGCGGCCGAACCGCCCTTGTACCGGGGTGATCCGGGCAAATTTGACCTGACGGAATGGAAACGCGGCGACGGCACCGAAGATCTTGGCGGCGGACGCATGGGCCTGATGCGCGGCAAGGTGTTCGAGAAGGTCGGTGTCCATTTTTCAGAGGTTCACGGCACTTTTTCTGAAGGCTTCGCTGCACAAATCCCCGGCGCAGACCAGTCAGATGGACGATTCTGGGCATCTGGCCTCTCGCTTATTGCCCACCCGCGCAATCCGCATGTGCCCGCCGCGCACATGAATACGCGCATGCTGGTGACCAGTCAGAGCTGGTTCGGCGGCGGCGGAGACCTCAATCCCCTACTCGCCTACCAGCGCGATCAGGCCTTCGAAGATTCTGTGGAATTCCACGCCGCCATGAAAGCGGCCTGCGATATTCACCCGGGCGCCGACTATGCGCAGATGAAGGAAACCTGCGACACTTACTTCCATCTGCCCCACCGGGACGAGCCGCGCGGCACGGGCGGCATTTTTTACGACCGCTTCAACAGCGGCGACTGGGACGCAGACTTCGCCTTCACACGGGAAGTCGGCAAACAATTCGCTGACATCTATCCAAACCTCGTCCGCAAGCGCTTCCAGCATGCCTGGAACGAAGCCGAACGGGAGGAACAGCTGATCCAGCGCGGCCGCTATGTGGAGTTCAACCTGCTGTACGACCGCGGTACCACCTTCGGCCTGAAGACCGGCGGCAATGTCACCAGCATCCTCTCGTCGATGCCACCTGTCGTGAAATGGCCCTGACCGGCCCGTAATTCCGGCATTCGCGCCCGATCCGCGGTCACCCCGGCCACCTGAGCGGGCCAGGATTCCCGCGCTTGGAGTACGCCGCAGACGGCTTGGTAAATTCCCGATATACTCTCAGATCTGATGGTGGATAACAGCCGGGCCCCTCCCTGGGGTGCCAGCCTGGTGCTGGTGCTGGCGACGGCTCTGGCCGGCGCTATGGGCGGAATTGTCACCCGATCTGGCAAAGAGCCCTGGTACTCGCAGCTCGACAAGTCTTCCCTCACGCCACCGGACTGGGTGTTCGGGATCGTCTGGCCGGGCCTTTTCTCCCTGATGACGCTGAGCGCCCTGCTCGTTCTCTGGCGGGCCGGAAGCTCCAATGCCGCCAGCCGGGCGCTCGGCATCTATTTCGCCATGCTGATGGTGAATATTGGCTGGAGCCTGTTTTTCTTCGGCCTGAAACAGGTTCCGCTATCCCTTGGCGTGTTGGCGGCGCTCTGGCTATTGATCCTGGCCATGATGGGAGAATTTGCCCGCATCTCGAAGCCCGCCGCCTGGCTGCAGCTGCCCTATCTGGTCTGGGTCACCTTCGCCGGCTATCTGAACCTTTATATCTGGGCGGCTAATCCGGCTGGCTGAGCCGGGCCAGCAGCGCCTTGCGCGGCAGCGTGAAGCCGGAGGCGATCCACGCTTCCTCTGCCTGCGCCAGCGCCTTGCCCACAGCCGGCCCGGACAGGCCCGCCGCCAGTGCATCCGCCCCGCCAACAGGAAGCTGCGGCCGTGACCACCGTGCGGCGGCGGCCAGCACAAGCTTCAGGCCGTCCCCTGCCCCGCCAGCCGCTTCCACCAGCGCCCGGTCGCAAACCGCTTCGGCGCCATGCCGGTAGAAGGCTTCCGCCAGCTCTGCCGGGCTCAGCGTTTCCACATGGCCGAGCGCTGGATCGGCCCAGGCGGCAAGCCTGTCCTGCTCGGCATTCGAAAGGCGCAGGATGCGGCCCACTTCACGGACCTCCCTCAGACGGCGCGGCAACAGCGCCATCAGCCGCTGCAGCGAATCCGGCGCGAGGCCGGCCGCGTGCTCGGCCGCGACCAGCGCCGGCAAGGCCCCGGCCGAAGCTTCCGGAAGAATGGCCGCCAACACGCCGCTCTCCTCCATGGCCAGCATGGCATCGGACGGGTCGGGCGCCTCCAACAGGCGTTTCAACTCTTTCCAGATCCGCTCGCGCGCGATTTTGGCGAGGCCATCCTTCTGCCGGGTACAGGCGGCCAGCCCCTCCGCATCCACTTCGGCGCCATACCAGGCATTGAAGCGGAAGAAGCGCAGGATGCGCAGATAGTCTTCCTTCAGGCGCTGGTCGCCATCGCCAATGAAAATCACCCGGCCAGATAGTGCATCCTCAATGCTGCCGGGGACCACTTCATGCAGAGTTCCGTCCGGCCCGGCATAGATGGCGTTGAGCCGGAAGTCCCGCCGCTGGGCATCCTCTGCCCAGTCTTCCGTAAAGGCGACGACGGCGCGGCGGCCATCGGTCTCCACATCCCGTCGCAGGCTGGTGATCTCGAAGGGTTCACCATCAATGATGGCGGTGACTGTGCCGTGCTCGATCCCGGTCGGCAGGGCGCGGATGCCCGCCGCTTTCATGGCGTTCAGGACGTCTTCCGGCAGGATCTGGGTTGCGATGTCGACATCATCCGCGGGAATGCCGCGCAGCGTATTGCGCACGCAGCCGCCCACGAAACGCGAGCCATCGGGGCGCGCCGCCTCCAGCGCCGCCATCACGGCTTGTGTGCCGGGCGCAGTCAGCCAGTCCGCATCGATCCGTTCAGTCTGTGCCATCGCCCGCGGTGTCCGTCCCGTCGGCGGGCAATTCGACCGTGCCGCCGGGGTCGTCACTCCCCGCCCGTCCGGCATCCCTGAGGTCGTGCTCACACGGGTAGAGCTCTCCCGGCACCAGCTTGCCGTCCACATAGCGGGTCGGCTTCTGGCACATTTCCGGCTGACGCTTTTCCAGGAAGGTCATGGCGAAAAAGCCCACGACAGCGAGGCCGAGCCCGATCAGGAACAGCATGTTGACCGGCCATTGCCGTCGCCCCTCATGCTCGGCGGTCGTTGTGGCCAGCACGTAGAGCCCGAACACCATGAACGGGATCGAGAAGAAAAAGAGTTCGAAGAGTATCCGTCCGGCCAATGTTCCGGTTCCTCTCTAATGATGATGTTCAGGATAGGCAGATGCTGAAATCCGCGAAACCCTTAACACATGAATGCCTTACGCTTCGTAGAGCGTTTCGTAGAGCCTCTGGATAATTCCCGCTGTCACGCCCCAGATGCGGTAGCCATTATGCGGCATCTCGTAATAGCGGCGAGGCTTGCCCCGGTAGACGGCCTCCCCCACCCGGTGGTTGCGGGCGTCCATCAGGAAGTCGAGCGGGGTTTCGAACACGTCGGCCACTTCGGTCGGGTCGGGCACAGGCTGGAAGTCCGCTGGCAGCAAGCCAACGACCGGCGTGATGCGGTAACGCGTGCCGGTCACATAAGGCGCAGCCTTGCCAAGGACTTCCACATCGTCCGGCCCGACGCCGACTTCCTCTTCCGATTCGCGCAAGGCGGCGGCCACTTCGTCAAGGTCGATCGGGTCCACCTTGCCACCGGGAAACGCGACCTGTCCGGCATGATCGGCCATGGTGGTCGGCCGCACCGTCAACAGCGTCGTGGCCCCGGACACACGCGGGATGACGCCAACCAGCACCGCTGCGGGGCGGATAATCGCCACTTCCTCCGGCGACAGGAAATCCATGTCGCCCGTCTCCCCCAGCCGGCCATTGCCGACCGGCGGGTCGAGCCGCGTTTCGACGCGCGCGATGAAGTCTTCAAGACCGGAATAGGACATCGTGACTTAGAACGGGGTCTTTATCTAACGGCAGTAGGAGGGACGTCAAAGCTCCGAAATTGGGGACATAAACCCCCGCCCTTTAAGCGTTCTGTCAAACGAGTTATTGCTCACTTAAGGCTAATATTTCAAACTTGTCCACAGGGCAGTTATATATATCTGTGGGCTGATCAGTCAGCCTCAGAATAGCGACTGGTCGTGAAATAACTCTATTGGGGCGCATTAATGGATGCTCCGCACTGACAAGTTCCACTTCGTCAACCGACTGGCGAACCAAGGGATTATCAAGTGGCGCCCCCAACAATAATTCATCTAATGGCGCCTTCATCCAACGCCAATCAAACAATGTAAGACTTCCTGCTTCAATTCGAATGACAGGACTGCCATGAGCAAAGCAGGGGCGGATATCTAGCGCATTGAGCGTCGTTCCGACAGCCTCTAGGCCTGACATCCGAAAATCTACAATAGCATAATCACCCGGGGGCATTTCTATTGGCAGCAAATACGTATTTTTCAGACCCAACCCAGTAACACGCTCAACATCTGGATTATTCGAAACAAGAGGCAAAGATTTAACGTCGACCTTCTTGTGTTCCTTTATCACGCCAGCGTTCAGATCGACCGCAAAAAAATTGATGGTATCGAGGATATAACTAGGTTCAAAATCCTCCCTAAGCAGCAACACCCCGTTCGGCTGATCTGACCGCAATTCAAAATTGGTTTGCGCTGCAGTCGCACAAGATGCGACAATAAAAACCGGCAGCAAGGTAAATATTACTCGGACCACTACTCCCCCTAAAGTAAATAATTTTCAATTACACGTGGTATATTAGACAGGTCAACCAACAGGCTCTGAGAAAGTCTGGCTTTCCTCGCATTCAGCTCCCGTCAACTTCATCCCAGCCCAAGGGAAAAAAGTATCCCTGGCTCCAGACGCCCAATATGTCCGGATCGTCTGGCGAGGGTTCGGCCATTTCCACAAGCTCGTAGAACACAGGCCGGGTCAGTTTTGCCTCAAGCCGTCCGCGCACAAGCACATAAGGCGCCGGCTCGCCGGTTTCCGGGTCGGTTTCGACGCGGATTGGCGCGTCCGGCCCGGCGAGCGTAATGTCGTCCAGATTGGTGAGGAAAGCGAGCGTCTGGTCCTGGCCCGGCTCGCCCACACGGTCCACCCGAACGGCCAGGAAGGGGGAATCCTCGACCTTCACGATCACTTTTTCGTAGGGCGTGACCAGCCAGGTCTGCCCGTCCTCATCCTTGCGCAGGATGCGGGAAAAGAGCTTTACGAGACGCTCACGGTTAATGCGGGATCCATCATGCCACCAGGCGCCGTCAGCCCGAATCTCCATACCGATATCGGCGCTGTGCTCCGGGTCCCAGAGATGCACAGGCGGCAGCTTTCCATCCAGCTTGCCCTCGGGCAGAATGGACTTCAGCGTTTCTTCAAGGCTGATTGTGGTTGTTGAACTGGATGTCACACCTTCCTCCGCCTTGAAGAGGCCTTACAAATAGGTCTGATTGCACATGACGCAAACCCGGAGACGCTTTTAGAATATGGCTGATACTGATGTGACTGCCGAGGCGATTGTCGCCGATGCCGAGGCCGCCGCCGAAACCCTGCAACAGGTGAAAGCCGAAATCGCCAAGGCCGTGTTCGGCCAGGAGCGCGTGGTAGAGCTGTCGCTGGCCGCTGTTCTGGCGGGTGGCCATGCCCTTCTGATCGGGGCGCCGGGCCTTGCCAAGACGCGCCTTGTCGAGGCGATGGGCACCGCGCTTGGCCTGACCAATCAGCGCATCCAGTTCACGCCGGACCTGATGCCGTCGGATATCCTCGGGTCCGAAGTCCTGGATGAAAGCGCCAGCGGACAGCGGACTTTCCGCTTCCTGCGCGGCCCGATCTTCACCCAGCTCCTGATGGCGGACGAGATCAACCGCGCCTCGCCGCGCACTCAGTCTGCCCTCCTGCAGGCCATGCAGGAACGTCATGTGACTGTGGCAGGCGTCCGGCATGACCTGCCCGCCCCTTTCCATGTGCTCGCCACCCAGAACCCGATCGAGCAGGAAGGCACCTATCCGCTACCCGAAGCCCAGCTCGACCGCTTCCTTCTGAAAGTGGATGTGAACTATCCGGACCTCGACACCGAACGCCGCATCCTGATCGAGACAACCGGCGGCGCCGACCAGATCGTGCGCCCGGCCCTCGATGCCGAACGGCTGATGGCGCTGCAGGCCCTCGTCCGGAAAATGCCGGTCGGCGAGAAGATCGTCTCGGCGATCCTGGACCTTGTGCGCGAGGCGCGGCCGGAGCAGACCTCCGACCCGCATGTGAAACGCCTCGTCGACTGGGGCCCTTCCCCGCGCGCCGGACAGGCGCTGATGCTGGCCGCCCGCTCCCGCGCCCTCCTTCGCGGCCGGTTCGCGCCGAGCCTCGAAGACGTCGAAGCGCTCGCCGAGCCCTGCCTCGGCCACCGCATGGCTATGCGCTACGACCCGACCGGAGAAGCGCCCGGTCTGGCCGAACTCATCAACGACCTCGCGCGGAAGGTCAGCTAGGTGGGGGTTTCAAATCCAATCAGGATTGTGACTGCATAACGGTATGGCCACCACAAACCTGCGAGCCCCGATTTTAGCCCTTGCCATGTTGCTCACCACCGCCTGCGCGACAACGTCGGGCAATGCGGAGCAAAACTTCGACACGTGCCTCATCACCAACATGGCAGCCGTTGAAATGCTGAACGCAGATATCGCCGAAACCGAAGAGTTCCTCACGCGTGCCAGAATGACGGCAGAGGCTTATCAATCCATTCAATCGAACCTCGCAAGAGACCGCGAAGCCATCGCCAATCTACTCGCACTTCGTGCAGTCATGCTGCGCGACGATCATCTTGACGACAGCGAACAGGCCGCCAGGACCGCAAGCCTGATGCGCGCCTATTCAGCCGGCGCAGACGCCGCTATCGCAAAGGCACGAGCAGACGAAATTCCCGCCGCAGACCTCGCCGCAATAGCGACATCGTGTGCTGAAAGTCTCGCCGCATGACCCCTGCCGCCGATCTTCGCGCCGAAGCCGAAGCCCTTGCCCGCCAGCTGCCCGGCCTGAATTTCAAGGCCGAGGCCAGCGAAGCGGCGCATATCGGCTCGGCCGGCCGGCGCCGCCCGGGCACGGGCGAGCATTTCTGGCAATACCGGCGTTATGCGCAGGAAGACGCCGCCGACCGGGTCGACTGGCGCCGCTCCGCCAAGGGCCACGACCTGTTCGTCCGCGAGACCGAACTTGAGACCGCCCGCACAGTCCTCTTCTGGTGTGACGACGATCCGGGCTTCCGTTGGAAAGCCAAGGATGACCTGCGCACCAAAGCGGAGGAAGCGACCGTCCTGATGCTGTCGCTTGCGATCATGCTGTCGAAGGATGGCGAGCGGATCGGCGCGCTTGGCGGCGGGCGCGGCGCAAGTTTCGGCAAACGCGCGGTCGACCGTCTCTCGGAAGAACTCAGCCGCGGCACCGGCGGCAATTTTCCTGCCCCGCCGCGCAGTTCAGCCACACTCATTGTCGCCTCCGATTTCTATGATCCGATCCCGGAATGGCGGGCGCGGCTGGCACCGCTGGCAGGTAAATGCCCGGAAGGCATCCTTCTGGCCGTCTCCTCTCCCATCGAAGTGGACTTCCCGTTCGAGGGCCGCGTGAAGCTGCACCGGCCGGGCGGCGCCCTGTCGCGCATCTTCGGCCGGGCCGAGACGATCCGCGAAGAATACCATCAACGGTTCGCGGCCCAGCGCGACGCGCTCAGTGAGCTGACGAACCGGATGGGCTGGCGCTTCGTCTCCCATGTTTCCGGCCAGCCCCTTTTGCAAAGCGCCGCCCGCCTGAAAGCCCAACTTGAAAGCTTCGGGGCGAAGCTATGACCGCGCTCGGCCCTTTCCTGTTCGGCGCGCCCTGGGCGCTGGCCGCCCTGATCGCCCTGCCGGTGATCTGGTGGATCCTGCGCGCGACGCCGCCTGCCCCAAAGGACGTCGAACTGCCATCCATGCGTATTCTCGAAGGGATGGAACCGAAGGAAGAAACCCCGGCCCGCACGCCCTGGTGGGTCTGGCTGATCCGGACCCTGGCGGTCACCGCCGCCATCGTCGGCCTGTCCCAGCCGGTCTACGCGCCCGGCGCAAAGACAGAGTCCGTGGAAGGATCCGGCCCGCTTCTGATCGTGATCGACAATGGCTGGCCGTCGGCTCCGCGCTGGAGCGAACTGGTCAATGCCGCGACCGCCACGCTGGACACCGGCAGCCGCGACATGCCGGTCCACTTGCTGCTGACCGCGCCGCAACAACTAAACAGCGACCCGTCCGAACGGCTCAGCACGGCCGATGCGGCCAAGCGGATCTCATCCCTGCGGCCACAAGCCTGGAATACGGACCGCGCCGATGCCATCACCCGCCTGGACGACTCCGGCCTGAAACCCGGCCGTATCTTCTGGGCCAGCGACGGGCTGGAAAACAATGGCGGGCGGGCTTTCGCCGCGGACCTTTCCGCCCGCGCCCCGCTCACGGTCTTTGCCGCCCCGCCTCACACCCCGGCGGCGATTACGAAGCTGAACTCTGAAACCGACTCGGTCTCTGTCACGCTCCGCCGCCTCGAAGTGCGCGGAGAAGAAAGCGCATATGTTTCGGCTCTGACACTCGATGGCTCAGCGCTGGCAACATCCGAGGCAACCTTTCCAGATGGAGAGAATGAAGCGGCCGCCGACTTCACGATCCCCGCAGCGGCGCTGGCCCGCATCGCCCGTTTCACGGTTACCGGCCGGCAGGGCGCCGGCACGGTCTGGCTGTGGGATTCCTCAGACCGGTCCCGGCGGGTCGGGCTCGTCGATGCCGGCGCCATCGCCCAGCCGCTGCTCTCGGACATGCACTATGTCCGCAAGGCTCTGGAACCCTTTGCGTCGATCACGGAAGGCACGGTGGAAACGCTGGTTGCGGAGTCGCCCGATGCCATCATCCTCACCGATGTCGGACAGATCCTGCCGGAAGACGAAAAGCGTCTGGCGGACTGGGTGGAAAGCGGCGGCGCGCTGATCCGGTTCGCCGGACCGCGCCTGGCTGCGCAGGGCGACGACCTGCTGCCTGTTCCACTCCGCCGGGCCTCCCGTGCGCTTGGCGGCGCCCTCGCCTGGGACGAACCGCAGGCCCTTGCCCCGTTTGCAGAAACCTCTCCCTTCGACGGTCTGAACGTCCCGCCGGATGTGCGGATCACCCAGCAAGTGCTCGCGCGGCCAGGGCCAGAGCTTTCAAGCCACACCTGGGCCCGCCTCGCGGACGGGTCCCCGCTGGTGACGGCTGATGCGCGTGGCTCCGGCATGATCATCCTGTTCCACATCACCGCCGGACCGGACTGGGCGAACCTCGCCTATTCCGACCTCTTCCCGCAGATGTTGCGGCGCTGCATCGCGGCAGGCCGGGGCGAGTCCGTCAATGCTGAAGAAGGCGCATACTCCCCGAAACTGGTTCTGGACGGGTACGGACGGCTGCAATCGTCCGGCCCGGCGGCCGCGCCGCTCAAGGCCGCAGACTTCGCAACGGTTGAGCCGTCCGAAGCGCACCCGCCGGGACTCTATCAGGGCCCGGGCGGCACCCGCGCGCTGAATGCAGCCCGCAAGGCGACGCCCACCCTGATCCAGACCTGGCCGCCTGCCGCCCGGCTGCTGGGAGATGCCGAAGCCCGCGCGATGCGCCTTGCCGGTCCGCTGCTGACATTCGCAGCCTTCCTCCTAGCGCTGGATCTGTTCATTGCCCTGCTTGTTGCCGGCCACCTCCCGCGCATTGGCCGAAAGTCCGGCATGGCGGCGGTCGTCCTGCTGGCGGGTATGTTCCTCACGCCCTCCCCCGGCGCCAGCGCGCAGGAATACCAGTATCGTCTGATGCAGGACGGAACTTACCGCCGTATCGCGACCGGGCCGACAATCATCCCGCTGCCGAAAGGCAAAGCGCCGCAATCGGACGTCGATGCCGCCCTGCTGATGCGGTTCGGCTATGTGAAGACGCCGGATGTCGCCATCAACGAGCGGGCGCGCGCCGGTCTCTTCGGTCTGGCAACAACCCTGTACAACCGCACCTCCGTCGAACCGGAAGCGCCCGATGAACTGGACCTCGAAACCAGCCCGCTGGAGCTTTATCCACTCATCTATTTTGCTGTGCCTCAAGGCGCCGCTCCTTTGTCCGAGAAAGCCATTGCACGGCTGAACGCCTATCTCCGTTCCGGCGGCGCGCTGGTTATCGACACGCGGGACGGCGATACGCCCGGGTCGACCGAGATCACCCGGCTGGAAAGCCTGCTTGAAGGCCTGGACGCCCCGCCGCTGCAGCCGGTTCCTTCAGGCCACGTCCTGACCCGGTCCTTTTACCTGCTGGACGGCTTTCCCGGTCGCTATGCCGATCGCCAGCTCTGGATCGAACAAGCCGGATCTGCTTCGGCGCCGCGCGGAGATGGCGTCTCCGGTCTCTTCATCGGCGATGCCGACTGGATTTCCGCCTGGGCGATCGACGACCGGGGGCGTGACCTCTATTCCGTGGACGGCGGCGCAGACCAGCGGGAAATGGCCCGGCGTTTCGGCGTCAATCTCGTGATGTATATTCTGACGGGCAGCTACAAGGACGACCAGGTTCACCTGCCGGCCCTGCTGGAGCGTCTCGGCGAAGGGGACGCCGATGGCGGCGCCTTCGGTCCCGGTCCGCGTCCGCCCAATAACACGCGCGAGAACGACGTCCCACAATTCCTGCCGAATGGGGTGCCGCAATGATCGAAGCCGTCCGCATCGGGTTCGATCCCTTTCTCGGCTGGCCCGTCCTCTGGGCAGTCGTTGCCGTGGCCGCCCTGGCCTGGCTGGCTTATGTTTTCCTGCGCGGCCGTGCCTGGCTGACCCGAGGGCTTGCCCTGACCCTGTTGGCCGCGGCGCTGTCAAACCCCAATCTCGTACACGAGGAACGCGAACCCCTGCCGTCCGTGGCCGCTGTCATTCTGGACCGGTCCGAAAGCATGGACATCGGTGACCGGGCAGACGCTGCCCGCAGGGCCTATGATGAGGTGCAGGCCCGGCTGGCCGAAGACCCGAGCCTTGAAGTCCGTGTTCTGGAAAGCGATCCGAATGATGACGGCTCGCATCTCTATAGCGCGCTGGAAGGCCTGATGGCCGATGTGCCGCGTGACCGGATCGCCGGGGCGATCCTGATCACCGACGGCCAGGTGCACGATGTGCCGGACAATCCGGACGCCGAAGGCGTGATCGGCCCGGTCCATGGCCTGATCGTTGGTGATCCGGACCGGGGCGACCGCCGGGTGGAGCTGGTCGAGGCGCCCAGCTTCGGCATCGTCGGCGAAACGGCCGACCTCATCGTAAAGGTGGAAGACCCGGATGGCGGGGAGATCGATCTCGACGTCTCCGTCAATGGCGGGATCCCGGAGCGCGTGCGGGTGACAGCCGGTGAACCAACCCCACTGCCGATCAAGATCGAACGGCGCGGCGAAAATATCGTCGTGGTCGAAGCCCCGCCCGGACGGCAGGAGCTGACAATGGCGAACAACCGGACCGCGGCCAGTCTTGCCGGTGTGCGCGACCGGCTTCGCGTCCTGCTGGTGACCGGCAAGCCGAACCAGGCAGGCCGCACCTGGCGGGACCTGCTGAAATCCGACCCGTCCGTGGACCTCGTCCACTTCACCATTCTCCGCCCGCCCTACAAGAGCGACAATGCCACCGAGGATGAGCTGGCGCTGATTGCCTTCCCGACCGAAGAGCTGTTCGAAGCGAAGCTGAAGGAATTCGATCTCATCATCTTCGACCAGTATGAGCGCCGGGGCGTGATCACGCAGACCTACCTCGCCAACATGGCGCGCTATGTCACCGAAGGCGGCGCACTGCTGATTGCAGCCGGCGAGGATTTTGCTGGCCCGGCCAGCCTTGCTCGGTCACCGCTTGCCTCTGTCCTGCCTGCGGCACCGACCGGTGTTGTGCGGACGGGCGAGTTCGTTCCCATGCTCACGGAAGCGGGTAAACGCCACGCCGTCACCGCCCCGCTGGAAGGGCGCAAATGGGGCGGCTGGATGCGCTATATCGAATCGACGGCCGAAACGGGCGACACGGTTCTTGCCGCGCCGGACGGCAAACCGCTGCTGGTGCTGGACCGCGTCGACAAGGGCCGCGTCGGAATGCTGATGTCCGACCAGATCTGGCTGTGGGCACGCGGCTATGATGGCGGCGGCCCGTTTGCCGAGATGATCCGCCGGGTCGTCCACTGGCTGATGAAGGAACCGGAACTTGAAGAGCGGCGCCTGAAGCTCACGGCCGAAGGCAACACGGCGCATGTCGAGCTGCGCAGCCTTATGGACACCGCCCCGCCCCTTCAGATCGAGACACCGGAAGGCGAGACAATCGAGCCCGTCTGGACGGAAACCGGCCCCGGCATGTTCGCCGCTGAAACGCCGATTGACCAGCTGGGACTGTACCGCGCCCGCGCCGGCGGCCTTGAAACGGTGGCCCTGAATGGCCCCGCCAATCCCAAGGAATATGCTGATCTTCAGTCTACGATCAAAGTGCTGCAACCGCTGGCCCGCGCCACGGGGGGCGGTGTGTTCCGGCTGAACGCAGACGGGTCAGGCCTGCCCGACATCCGCCGGTCCGGCCAGCGCGGCCTGTCGGCGGGCGGCAACTGGCTGGGCCTGCGCGAACGCGGCGCCTATGCCGTGCGGTCTTCATCAAGTCAGGCCCTGTTACCGGGCATTCTTGCGGCAGGTTTCCTGGTGCTGCTTCTGCTATTGGCGTGGCGGCGCGAAGGACGTTAGAAACAAACTCAACTCGAGGGGACGCGAGATGAACAAACTCAAACAGATCGGGCTAGTTGCCCTGCTGGCCGGTGCGGTCAGCTTTAGCGCTGCAGCGGAAGAAGCGGTGGCCTGCCCGAATAATGCGGCGCAGGCGATGTACCAGGTCTCCGAAGCCCTGCCGGGTGCGACGACGATGGAACAGGTTTCCAACGGTTACAACTACACCGTCAGTTACGCCGCGGCCTGCCCCGAAGATGCGTATACCCAATATTTTGTCGCCCTTTCCTTTTACCGGCTTGCAGAGAAAATCGCCGATCCGGGACAGCAATTCCAATTGATGAGCGCCGCCATCGCAGCCCTTCATATCTATGACGCCGCCTGGGAAACCCTGAATCCCGACCTGATCTGGACCATGCCGGTCAAACCGGAGAACGGCCCCGACATAACGGTCTTTACCGGAACGGGAAGCACGTCGCTTCTGGAAAGCAAGCTGGTGCCGATGGTCGTCGTCTTTGAAGCCGGCGGCCTGTTTCACGACATGATTTCCGGCAAAGGACAAACCGAGGAGTCCCCCTGCCCATGGCACCGCCCGGAAATGGCCATCGCAGAGGCCGGTGGGCATGTTATCGGGCAGGACACGTTTGTGCAGTATTATTTCACTGGCGATCAGTTGCCCAACATCATGGGCTCTGCCGATCGGCTGGAATTTCTCGCCGCCGCTTGCCCGAACGCCCGCAAACAGATCGTCTTCGAGTCTGCGACACTCTACGCGCACGCGGCCGAAACAGCTTATGACTTCAACATTGACGACTCAGCCGCAGACTATGCCGCCGATGCCATCACCCAATATGAGCTCTTCCGCAGCCTCGCCAATAATACCGCCGCGGACCGCAGTAAGCTCACCCTCGTGGACAATGCGCTGAAGCGGATGCGCGAAATGGCGCCCGAAGCGGCAGAATAGGCTTGCCCCCTGCCCTGTTGAACAGGCGCCGGCCTATGCCGCGTCCGGATTGATCGCCATGCGAGTCGCCGGGGGCGTCGCGCCTTCCAGTTTCGGCTTCGGCATCAGGAACAGCGCAAAGAAGACGAGCACGAACCAGATGGAAATTACGTGGAAACAATCGCGGAACGCCAGCACCTGCGCCTCTGCGGAGACCTGCCGCCCGATCACGCCAAATGCATTCTGGAAAGCGGGCAGAACCGCCATGCCCGACCGTTCCAGTTCCTGCGCATAGATCGCATGCTGGTAGAGCATTTCGGCATTCTTCTCGTTCATGGCGACAGACAGGTGGTTGCCATGGAAAATGAGCCGGCGTTGAAGGAGGATCGCCAGCAGGTTCACACCAAAGGCCCCGCCGACCTGCATCAGGAAGGACACGCCCCCCGTCGCCGAGGCCAGAAGGTGCGGCGGCGAGGCCCGCACGGCGGTCGTGTTGGCCGGCGGCATGCAGAAGCTGATGCCGACGCGTGACAGGAAAATCCAGCCGATCAGCACCCAGTAAGGCGTCAGCGCCGTGACCCTCGCCAGCAGGTAGGCCGAGGTGGCGAAGCTGATAAGACCGAAAGCCAGCAGGAAACGCGCATCCACCCGGTCCGTTAGCCGTCCGGCAATGGGAAAGCCCACCACCATGGCCAGGCCTGCCGGGATCATCATCACGCCGGCTGCTGTCGGCGAATAATGCTGCACCATCTGGACGAACAGCGGGATCAGGTAGGTGGAGGAATAGATCGCAATGCCGGTGGCCGAGATGATCAGCCCCGCAGACCAGAACTGCCGGTACATGAAGATCGCCGGATTCAGCGCGGGAAACGGGTGCCGCAACTCCCAGACGACAAAACAAACCCCGCCGATCAGGCCGATGGCAAATTTCAGATAAGTGATGTCAGAATCCCAGCCATCCCGGTTCGCGCCGGCGAAGGCCGACAGCAGGCTGACAACCGCAACCGTCAGCAGGCCAAGGCCTTGCCAGTCGAGCGGCGGCCGGGTGCGCAGGTTCGCGTCCTCCCCTGTCGGCATCAGGAATGGCGCAACGCTCAGGGCCACGAAGGCCAGCGGCAGCGTCGCGATGAAGACCAGCCGCCAGCTGGCAAGGTCCACGGCAATCCCGCCCAGCGCCGGGCCGAAAGCCGGTGCAAGCACAACGCCGATGGAGAAGATGCCCATGGCCGTCCCTCGCCGGTTATCCGGGAAGGTCTGGAAGATCAGGAACATGGACATGGGCTGCAGCAGCCCGGCGGAAACACCTTGCAGCGCGCGCGACAGGATCAGCATTTCCAGCGAGGTCGACACCGACCCCAGCAGCGAGCCGACAACGAACAGACACATGCCAGCCACATAGGTCGCCCGCGGCCCGTAATTATGCATCGCCCAGGCATTGGCCAGCATGGCGATGGTGGAAGAGGCGAGGAAAGCCGTGGACATCCATTGCGCCTGGTCCTGCCCGAGGCCGAAAGCGCCGATAATGGCCGGCAAGGCGACATTCACCGTGGTCGCGGCCAGCATCGTGGACAGCGATCCGGTGAGCATCGCCCCCAGCAGGATCCAGCGGTAATTCGGGCCGAACTGGGCAAAGCGCCGGCGGACGGCGGATCCGGCCATGTCCGGAATGTCATGGACCGGAATATCTCCGGGTGTGGCGCTTGCCGTGCTCACGCCGCGTCTTCAGCGGCCTGCTTGCGGATGCGAACCGTGACCATCGTACCCGGCCGCAGGCGCAGGCCCGGATCGTCGAGGTCGATGCGCACCGTAATGCGCTGGGTGATCTTGGTGAACACGCCATTGGCGTTCGGGTTCGGCATCAGCGCAGACTCGGCAAGCGTGGCATTGTGGATCCGGGTGACATGGCCGGTGATCTTCGTACCGGGATGGCTGTCGACCTTCACACGCACGTCTGCGCCGGTTTCGATCTTGCGGATATCGGTTTCCTTGATGTTCGCAGACACCCAGACCGCATCCGGATCATGCATCAACGCAACCCGGAATCCTCGGAGCGAATGCTCGCCCGTGTCATAGAACAGCTCGTCGATCACACCGTCGATGGGCGCACGGATCGTATGCTGTTCCACCACGACACGTTGGGCATCGACGCGGGCCTCGGCCTGTTGGAGCGACGCACGCAAGACGCCGAGGTCCAGTTCGATCAGGCGCACTTCCTTGCCCTGGATGGATGCCGTGCGCTGTTCAGCCCGGGCGCTGTCACGGTCGGCTTCGGCACGCAGCAATCCCTGTCGTGCCGTATCGAGCGCGTTGAGAGACTGGTCCAGCGCGCTTTGTGGCAGCAGGCCCCGGTCAAACAGGCCCTTGGTCCGGTCGTAATCCCGCTGGGCGGTCTCCAGATTGGAGCGGGCCGCTTCAACCGAGGCAGACGCAGACTGCGTGCCTGCGCGTCTGGCGGCAACCTCACTGCCGGCTTTGGATGACGCGAGCCCCACCCGGGCCTCTTCACGCGCAATCTGCGCGCGCAACCGGTTCGCTTCGGCCTGGTATTCGGCCAATGTGTAGGCGGCTTCCCGCTCGTCGATCGTGTACAGGATGTCGCCAGCTTTCACCATGTCACCCGCCGAGACGCGTTGGGAGGTAATCTTCCCGGATATGTCTGTTGATACGGCAATCATGTCCGCCGCTATCCGCGCATCGGAGGTCGAAACATAAGCGGCCCGGTCCGTTATGAAGCGGGCAAGCCCCAGCAGAACCAGCAGAACAAGCCCGGCGATGAGGCCCAGGCGAACGCGCGGATTGCGCAGATGCGCCCGCAACGGCGTGTGCGCCGGCTGGATTGTTTCAATGTCCGGTGTAACCTGTGTGTTTCCGTCCATGCCTCTTGCCGGGGCCTTGCGGCCCTGTCCGTTTCGCTCCCTTGCGGCCCATGTGGACGGTTTCTGAACCGTCTCTGTATTCCGCATTACACATTTATCGGCGCATGACCCTAAGGTAGGCAAGCCCCCTTCTTGCGCTTGGCCCCGGGCGTCTGTTTAGCTGTCCGGAACACAAAAAACGCCGGGAGACTTCCACTATGCCGTTCGATCATCCCTTGCCTCCCCTGCCGGTCCAGCCAGACGGTGTTGCCTGGCCGACGAAGGCCTGGCCGGAAAGCCCCCCCGCCCCGGACACTGACACCGCGCGGTTGAACCGCCTGCTGGACCGCGCCTTTACGGACCCAGCCCCGGAGACAATGGGCGAGACCCATGCCTTCCTTGCCGTTCAAGGCGGCCAGATCGTGGCAGAGCGCTATTGGCGGGATTTTACGCCCGGCAGCACCTTTCCGTCCTGGTCGGAAGCGAAATCGATCACCCAGGCGCTCATCGGCATCCTCGTGCGCGACGGCAAGATCGACATTCACGCCCCGGCCGACGTCCCGGAATGGCAGGAGACAGACGACCCGCGCCGCACGATCACGCTGGACATGTTGCTGCGTATGTCGAGCGGGCTGAAATTCATCGAGGATTATGTGCCGGGCTCCGTCTCCGACGTCATCGAAATGCTGTTCGGCAGCGGACAACTGGACGTTGCCGCCTATGCTGCAAGCCAACCACTGGAGCATGAGCCGGACACATTCTGGAGCTATTCAAGCGGCACGTCGAACATCGTCGCCCGCTGCGCCGCCCGGGCGCTCGGCGCCGATGCGGATACGTTCCGCGAGTTCATGTTCCGGGAGCTGTTCTCCCCCATCGGCATGCGCTCCCCCCTGCCGAAGTTCGATGCAGCCGGCACCTTCATCGGCTCGTCCTTCTGCTATTGCACCGCGCGGGACTTTGCCCGTTTCGGCCTGCTCTACCTGCGCGACGGGGTCTGGGACAAAACCCGCATCCTGCCGGAAGGCTGGGTGGACTATGCCCGCACACCGACTCCGGCCGTGCCGGACACCGAAACGCTCGGCTATGGCGCCCATTGGTGGCTGGACATGGCAGGCCCCGGCAGCTTCTCCTGCAACGGGTATGAAGGTCAGTATACGGTCCTCGTCCCGGAGAAGGATCTGATCCTCGTTCGCCACGGAAAATCCCCGCTGGAAGCGAAGGACGCGGTGCAAGCCTGGATCGCCGACGTGGCGGACTGTTTCTGAAGTCACTTCCGTAAGCGCGGCAAACCGGCTTATGCTCTCCCGACAAAGGGAGGACTAATCCATGACATCCATGCAAGCGGCCACACTCTATGCGGGCCTATTCTGCCTGTTCATGCTGGTATTGAAGGCAAATGTTGGGCGCGTAAGGACACAGCACAAGGTCGGCTTCGGCGATGGCGGAAATCAGCCGCTGCAACGCAGCCTGCGCGTGCAGGGCAATGCGGTGGAAGATGTGCCGGTCGTGCTGTTCGGATTGCTGGGCCTCGGCGCGCTGGCGGCCCCCGCCCTGCTGATCCACGGCATCGGCGGCAGTTTCCTGATCGGGCGGATCCTGCATGCCTTCGGTCTTGGGGGCTCTTCCGGCAGCAGTTTCGGACGCAGCGTCGGCACGCTGATCACGGCGCTGGTCATGCTGGTCACGGCGGGGTCATGTGCCTGGTATGCGCTGACTTAAGGCGCCGCCACCAACCCGCTGACCATACCAGACAGTTTGCTGGCATCCCCGGCGAGGTCTTTCACCATGACGCGAGCCTGATCCTGCGGGCCAGGAAACGTCAGCTGGTTCTTCGGGGTCACGGTAAAGCCGATCTCGCCAAAATAGGCCGGCACGCCGATCAGGATGGCGGCAGGCCAGCCGGCGGCCTTGCCGGCCTCCAGCGCCTCGCCCGTCACGGTCAGACCGAGACGGCTGCCCCGGTGAGACGGGGCCACGGCAACCGGCCCGTAAAACAATGCCCGGTCCCGGTTTGGCCCGACAACCAGCGGCCACACACGGCAGACCGCAATCACCTGCCCGTCCAGCACGGCCACGCGATTGATCTCCGGCAGCGAGCGGGAGTATTCGCGCAGCCGCTCGGCGGTCTTGGCAAAGTGGCCGGGGCCGAAGGTCCGGTCGAAGAGGTCTTCGATCGCTTCGGCATGGAGGGCTGGGGTTTCGGGCACAATCTGGAGCATGAGGCGCGCCTTTAGGGCGGTGTGCCGCATGGATCAATGGGGTAATTGCGCCCGGAGGCCCTAATATTTCACCGAACAGCCATAGGGTTTTGTGGAGCTGACGCCGATTGGCTCTGCCGCAGACAGGCTGGTCAGTGCTTCGCGGACATAATTGGTGGCCGTTGCAATGTCTGCCACATTGGCTGAGGCCACCGAGTCGATTGCGCCCTGATAGGCGACCTGGCCCTTCGGACCGATGATGTACATGTGCGGCGTGGTCTTCGCCTGATAGAGCCGCCCGAGTGTGCCATCCGGATCCAGCAGCACATGCGCGGGACTCGCATCGTGTTCTTCCGCCCACTGATTTGCTGCTGCGCCGTCGACATGGCCCTGTTTGCCAGGCGCCGATGAAATCACCGTCAGCCAGACCGTCCCGTCTGCATCGGCATCGGCCTGCAGACCCTGCATGTTACCGGGCGGCTGAGCATAGTGCTTGCGCACGAAGGGGCAGCCCTCATTCGTCCATTCCAGCACCACGGTGCGGCCGGCGAAATCGGACAGGGAGACCGGGTCTCCGTTGGAATCCATGGCAGTGAAATCAGGTGCAGGGCGACCGATCGGCAGGCCGGAATCCGCCTGCGCGGTGGAGGCAATCAATGCCCCGGCCGTCAATGCGACGGCGGCCGCCATACCAGCCGCCAGCGACAGGTTTCGCCGATTGATCGTGATCATCCGTCTATGTCTTCCCTCGTGTCCGGGCCGGCCTCAGGGGGTAAGCGGCAAGCTGGTGACAAGGCCCTGATTGAGGATCTCAGGCAGGACCTGCGGCACGTCCGAACCGGCAGGATACCACAGATACATCGGAACGCCTGCGCGCTGATGCCGCGCCAGCTCTGCGGCGATGGCCGGGTCCTTGCGGGTGAAGTCGGCGACAAGGAAGGCAACATCATTGGCCGCGAAGAAATCGTGCACGGCCCTGGATTTCAGGGTTGTTGCCTTGTTCACCTGGCAGGTGGCGCACCAGCTGGCCGTAAAGTCGATGAAGACCGGCCTGCCCTCGGCGACCAGAGACTGCACCCGGCCCGCACTCCACGGTTCGGCCTCATACTTTGCGGCATAGGCGGACGATGCGCCCAGGGCCGGCGCAGGCGCCATGGCCCGCTCCGCAACGCCAAAGACAGCAAGCGCCAGGGTCACAACGGCCAGAATGCGCGGAAGACGCGCTTCGCGTTGCCACAGCCATGCAGCGAATGCGATCGCGACAGCGCCCGTCGCTGTCCACGCGACGGCGCCCGAACCGGCCAGATCGCCCAACACTTTGGCGAGCCATGCGGCTGTCAGGAACATCGGGAACGCGAAGAACTGCTTCAGCGTGTCCATCCACTTCCCCGGCCGCGGCAGCAATTTGTAGAGGTTCGGCACGAAGCTCAGCACAAGGAAGGGCAATGCCAGGCCAAAGCCCATGGCAAGGAAGAAGGTGAACACCACCGGAGCGGAATGGCCCATCACGGCACCGAGCGCTGCGCCAAGGAATGGTCCGACACAGGGAGAGCCCACCACAGCGGCCAGCACGCCCGTGAAGAAGGCCCCCGCATCCCCGTCCCGGTCAGCCAGACCGGAACCCAGATTCTGCAGCGATGTTCCCAGCTCGAACATGCCCATCAGCCAAAGACCGACAGCAAACATGACAAGGACAAGGATGGCGACAACAGGCGCGTTCTGCAGCTGGAAGCCCAGCGTAACCGGCCCCGTCGCGGCACGCAGGGCAACGATGATCGCTGCCAGTACGCCAAAGGAAACCAGGACGCCTGCCGTGTACCAGATGCCATGGCGGCGAACTTCCCCGGCATGGCCGCCCGACACGGCGGACACCATGCCGAATGCCTTCATCGACAGGACGGGCAACACACACGGCATCAGATTGAGGATCAGGCCGCCCAGGATGGCCAGCAGGATCAGTTTCCAGGCCGCGACCTGAAGGCCGGCCATGCCCCCTGCCGGGCCGAGGCCGGACGTGTCCGGCAGCGGCGTACCTTCGGCCGCACTTATTTCGTAACCGGTGCGGGTGCCGTCCTCCTGCTCAATCACGACGACGCCTTCCAGCGGCTTCGAGACGGCGGTGATGTCCGCGGCGCTGAGCGACAAGGTGGCCCCGTGACGGCCAAGCTCCACCGGCTGGGCAGCCGGATGCAGGATATCATGCCCGAACGGGAAGAAACGGATCGAATGAACCTTGCCGAAGCCGCCATCGAGACGGAGGCTGAGCGTCCAGTCGAGATTCTTCTTGAGTACCCGCGCCTCGCCCGGGAACGGCACATCGCTTTTCGCGATCCACTTGCCGATCAGTTCACCGTCGCGGGTGTTCGCCGCGGACTGGTCGGTTTCCAGCTTCAGCTTCACGTGCGCCTGTTCGGGCACACAGGTATCTTCGCAAATCAGATAGTCGGCCACGACATCCAGCGTGACCGGCCCCATCGCATCTTCGGGAATGGTGATCGGGAACGGAAAAACGACCTCATTATTGTAGCCATAATCCATGATCTCCCCTTCGACGACCGGGAGAAGATGCGGTAGCGGCCAGACAATTTCGCCAATGGCATCGGCTTCGATATCGCTGCCCGGCTGAGCGATGAGCTGCGGCGGCAGGCCCGCATCCCCGGCATTCAGCCAGTAGACATGCCAGCCATTGTCGAGGTCCATTTTCAGCGCGGCATAGATCGTCTCGCCCGGCAGAGCGGCGTCGCGTTCCGAGATCAGCTCAACCCGCGCATGACCCGCATCGACCGGGGCCGCTGCAGCTGGCAGCATGAACAGAATGGCGCCGAACAGTGCGGCAAGGCAGGCGGATAACTTCATCGGGCAGGTCCGGTTTCTTGGAGTTGAGGCCCATATGCCCTCAATCGCCCGTCTAAAGAAGGGCCTCGCGGAAGCGTGAAGGCAAATCTATTCCAATTCCCCTCCCCTGCACAGAAAAACGACCCCGCAAGAAAAAGGCGGCCCGGAGGCCGCCTTCAAACTGTTGCACAGACCGCAGGGATCAGGCGTTGGCTGGCTGCGGCGCCGTTGGCGCAGGCCCAGGCATACGCATGGCGCGCTGGATGACCCGCTGCCAGTTCAGCAGCGAAACCATTTGCGCGTAAATCGCGCCAAGCGCGCCACTGGCCCGCAATTCGAGGTATTTTTCGTCCGGAAGCTGGTTCAGGCGCTCTTCAGAGACCGCCCAGTAGTCGGCAATCTTCTGCTGCGGGCCAGCTTCGGTGCCATCCGGGTTACGCGGCTGGAAGTTGACCGTTTTCTGCTCGAACAGGTCGAAATCACGGAGCAGCTTGACGAAATCAGTCGTCGCGCGGCGCTGGCGTTCGAATTCCTTGCAGAATTCAATGGCGTCGTTGGTGAACTTGCTCGGCTGGCCGTTTTCAAAGAAAGGCACTTCCGGCTGGTTGGTCACCATCGGTGCCTCCCGGTCGACGCACAGGACCAGTCGGTCGGAATTGTCGTCCGACGCAAATACGAACGGATACCGGCGGGCAAAGGCCGGCACGTAATAGTCGTCCGCCACACGGCCGTCTTCATTCACATAGAGGTTCTGGCCCTGACGGATGCCCATGACAGCGACCGGAGTCCGCTCATCACCGACGAAGATCACCGGGTAGGAGCTGGCACACATGCCGAATTCCGTCACAGTGACCGGCATGGCGTGCGCTTCGCGCATGAAATTGAAAGGCTGGTCGATCTGCTTGACGCCGAGACCGGCATGATCTTCCAGAGACAGCGGCTGAGGCTGCTTGTAGAATAGGACCTGGCCAGTAAGGGCCGGCTGGCCTGCTGCGGGAGGCGTGTTCACGTGTGTCTCTCCGATCTGAGATAGGTGGGCGTTTGCCTACCGGAAATAAACACTGGCTACAACTCCCGAACCAGCCTGAACTGCAGTCATTACGGAGTGAAGAAACCGTCATGAAATCCACGTCTGACACGCGTTTTCTCATCCGGCGCCGCACCGTGCTGGCGGGCCTCGCCGCCGGGGCCTCACTTGCGGCCTGCGGCCCGCAGGTCGACGATGCGGGTACGCCCCGGCGCATCGCGCGCGAAGTGGATCAGACTCTGCAATCCATCGCCATGACGGAACTGGCGGCCGACCCGGAACTCGCCACCCGGCTGGGCCTGACCGAAGATGCTGTCGGTTACCCCTTCAACCGCTACCTGACGGACCGGTCGCAAGCTGCCTATGAGCGCCGCCGGGTCAGCCGGCTGGAAATCCTGGAAGCGCTGGCCGCAACGCCCCGCCCCGCCGAAGGCAGCCCGCAGGCCCGTCATCTGGATACCGTGACAGCAGCGTACGAGACAGCGGAATCCCTGTTCGTTTCAGGGCACGGCCAGACCGGGCTCGGCGTTTCCTACCCCTATGTGATGGACCATATGCGCGGCGCCTATATCGACGTGCCGGACCTGCTCAGCCGTGCCCATCCGGTGCGGACCGCCGCCGAAGCGCGCGCCTATATCGACAGGCTCGCCCAGTTTGCAGACGCGATGGAAGACGAGCGCCGGCGCCTGGAAGCTGACGCGAAATCCGGAATCCTGCCGCCGGACTTCATTCTCGCGCGCATGAAGGACGTGGCCCTGAAATTCGCCGAAGGGCCAACCGATACGCATGTTCTGATCACAACGCTGGAAAGCCAGCTCGCCGGGCCGGAGGATCTCAGCCTCGAAGAGGCCGGAGACATTCTGGTCCGCGCCAAACGCCTTGTCCGGGAAGAAATCCAGCCCGCTTACCTGCACCTCGCCGAGGCGTTCACAGGCCTGCAGGCCAACGCGCCGTCGCAACCGGGCGTGTGGCAGCAACCGGATGGTGCCGCCTATTACCAGGCTGCGCTGCAGGCCTATACCGACCAAGGCGTCTCCGCCGAAACCCTGCATGCGCTGGGCCTCACCGAGGTGGACCGGCTGACGGCGGAACTGGAACTCGCTCTGTTCGAGGCGGGCCTGACCGAAGGCAGCGCAGCGGAGCGGCTGACCCTGCTGTCGGCCGAACCGGACCAGATCTTCGAGGCAACGCCGGAGGGCCATGCCGCCCTGCTGGCCCTGATGCAGACCTATCTGGACAAGGCCGAAGCCGCCCTGCCCCGCGTCGTATCGACCGTGCCGCGCACGAAAGTGGCCTTGCGCGCCGTGCCGGAATTCCTGGAAGCGTCCGCCCCATCCGCCTTCTATTCCGCCGCCCCGGCGAACGGGTCCGCGCCGGGCCTGTTCGAAATCAACCTCTCCGACATGACCGACTGGCCGGCCTTCACGCTGGCGACGCTGGTGTTCCACGAGACCGTGCCCGGCCACCATCTGGAAAGTGCACTGACGGCGGAGACAGCCCGCCTGCCCCTGATCCGCCAGATGATCTGGAACGTTGCCTATGGCGAGGGCTGGGGCGTTTATGCCGAGACTTTGGCGGACGATATCGGACTATACCATGACGATCCGCTGGCCAGGATTGGCTATCTCCAGTCTCTGCTGTTCCGGGCCGCACGCCTTGTGGCCGATACCGGCATTCACAGCATGCACTGGAGCCGGCAGGAAGCGATCGACTATCTCGTCACCGTCACAGGGCAGCCGGAAGGCCCGATGGCGCAGGAAGTGGATCGTTACGCGGTGTGGCCCGGCCAGGCGGCGGCCTACTGGATCGGACGCAAGCGGATGCTTGACCTGCGCGAGCGGGCCGAGCGGGTGCTGGGCCCCGACTTCGACTTCGTGGAATTCCATGACACGATCCTCACCGGCGGCCCGCGGCCGCTGTCGATCCTCGAACAGGATATCGAGCGCTGGTACACAGCGAAGATCCGGAACTGAGCCTTTTCTTCGCCCCGGAAAATCCGGTTTGATCCCGAATCGTCCCGGCGCCGCCCAATTCCCGCCATGACCATCTTGCCATTCTGTCATGAACAGAACGCAGGTGGAGGACGATCATGCGCAACAGGACACTGGGACTGATCATGGCAAGCGCGGCAGCGGCTGCGCTGCTGACAGGATGTGCCAACGAAGCGGGCGGGAGCAGCGACGAGACCACGGCGGAAATCCCGGCACCGCCCGCTCCTCCACCACCCCCGCAGGCCGAGGCAAGGCAGCAAAAGGAGATGGCCGCAAGCGGCGCCATGGACGTTTATGCGGCCGCCCCGCCGCCACCGATGATGATGGCACCGGAACCGGAGTTCCGCGACAAGTATGAAGACGTCGATCCGAACCCGGTAAAACTGACCAGCGAGGAACCGGTTTCGACCTTCTCGATTGATGTCGATACCGCATCCTATGCCAATGTACGCCGGTTCCTGAAAAGCGGTGTGCTGCCGCCGAAAGACGCGGTGCGGATCGAGGAGATGGTGAATTATTTCGACTATACCTATCCGCAGCCGGAAGCGGGCGCCGACCCGTTCGCCACCTATGTCACACTCGCCCCCTCCCCCTTCGCCGAGGGGCGCCAGCTGATGCAGATCGGCATTCAGGGCCGCGACATCGACCGCGACGCCCGTCCACCGGTCAATCTGACCCTGCTGATCGATGTGTCCGGTTCCATGCATTCAGACGACAAGCTGCCGCTGGCCAAGCAGGCGCTGAAGCTGATGCTGGACCAGATGGACCCGGACGACACGATCTCCATCGCCGTCTATGCGGGCGCGGCTGGCGAAGTGCTGGAACCGACGCCGGTCAGCGAAAAGCGCAAGATCTACGCTGCCCTTGAAAATCTGCGCGCTGGCGGCTCGACCGCAGGCGGCGAAGGCCTGCGCCTTGCCTATTCACTGGCCGAACAGGGCTTGAAGAAAGACGCCGTGAACCGCGTCATGCTGCTGACCGATGGCGACTTCAATGTCGGCATCACGGACTCCGAACAGCTGGAAGACTTCGTGTCCCGTAAACGCGAAAGCGGCATCTACCTCTCTGTCCTCGGCTTCGGGCGCGGCAATTACAATGATGCGCTGATGCAGAAGATCGCCCAGACGGGCAATGGCACCGCCGCCTATGTCGACACGCTGAGCGAGGCCCGCAAAGTGCTGGCCGACGACCTTGGCGGCAATCTGTTCCCGATTGCCGACGATGTGAAAATCCAGGTCGAGTTCAATCCGGCCCGTATCGCGGAGTATCGCCTGATCGGCTATGAAACCCGCATGCTCGACCGGGCAGACTTCAACAATGACAAGGTGGATGCGGGCGACATCGGCGCAGGCGCCAGCGTCACCGCCATCTACGACATCACGCCGGTCGGATCGGCTGCGGCCCAGATCGATCCGCTGCGCTATGGCGATGCCGCCAATGCCAGCGACCGGAAGTCCGGCGAATATGCGTTCGTGAAGCTACGCTACAAGCCGCCGGGCGCGCCGGACTCCATCCTGCTGACCCATGCGGTGACAGATTCGGACAAGGTCGACAGCCTGGATGCGGCCCCGCAATGGGTGCGCTTCGCAACGGCAGTGGCCGGGTTCGGGGAAATGCTGCGCGGCGGCGAGGATCTCGGCGCCGGCTTCAGCTGGAAAGACATCCGCAATCTCGCCGCCGGGGCGAAGGGCAAGGATGAGTTTGGCTACCGGGCGGAATTCATCGAGCTGACCCGGCTGGCCGAAACGGCTGAGGCGCAGGCGGCGCTGAACCGTCCTGCGCCTGAACAATAAAGGCCTGAGCAATAAAGGCCTGAACTGGCAGGATCAGGCCGCCAGCTCTGCCGCGACCGGCGCTTCTGCCATGTCGCGCGGGTTGAGGCAGACCGGGCTGAAGCCCTCCTCGATATCGGCGACCAGGCATTTGCGTTCACGGGCGTCGAATTCGAGGGCAAGGAACACGGCCGTGGCGCCGTAGCGTTCCGCCTCTGCCAGCGCCCAGATGGGCTGCAGGTCATGCGGCCGGCCGGTCAGCTCCATCACGCGGATGATGCGCCAGCCGTACGAGTCGGGGGCTGCGAAGATGACGGCGCCCGGGCTGCGGGCCCATGCGGCGTCTTTTGGAACACGCTGGAAGTCCCAAGCCTTGCCAGAGCGTCCCCGAAAACTGACTGAGATGTTCATGTTCATGCTCCGTTCCAATGAGCATGTTCCTAACTTGTTCTCTTCCTGTTCGCAAGAAGTTTTTAGTAAACAAAGGGTTAACGCTGCGCCTGTGGAATTACTTCACGACGGTGAAGCGCTTGCGGTCGAAAACCCGCAAGACCTGCTGCAGATCGCGCCCGCGGCGCAGGACCTGGCCGGCCTGTCCGTACACCACATACTGGCCCTGCATGTTGGCAAGGTGGGGCTGTTTCTCGATCCGCCAGGTCGGATTTTCCGCGTGGCGGCGGAAGATCGCAAAGATGGCGTGGTCCTTGTGCATGCCGATCGCATAGTCGCGGGCCTCACCCGCCATGACCAAACGTCCGTAGACGTCGAGAATCGGACGCATCTCGGTTTTGTGGAAAGCGATTCGCGGCTCGCTTGGGGCCCGACGGGACGGAAATTCGCTCATTTTCTCTGTTTATGACTCCCCTGTAATGCGAATTGGGGGCGGGAAAGCTCGCCTAAACGTCTTTTAATCCGATTTTCAGCTGAAACAGCAGGAATTGCGGCAATACGGCCACCTTTCGGTCTTGCTTGCGCCCCCGCACCCGGCCATCTTTGACTTGTCGGACGGAGGTGAACATCACGCACCCCGGACCCATCAGCCCCCCCAGCCCCCTGGGGCGCTTGATCAACTTTCGTCCGACACACTTCCTCAAAAATCGACAGCAAGCCGTCTCCGCTCAGTTGCGCGCGTCTGGCGCCTTTCCGCTATTGGGCCTTTTTGACCCGATGGCGTCAAGAAGGGGGCCAAGGATCTTGCCGGCCGTACGCCCGGCGCCCGAGGCCTGGGCGAGGCGGCGGGAAACATAGTCGTCGAGGTCTTCCTCGGACGGGTTATCAAGCCAGTACAGCACGATCGGCGGCAGGATGGCGGTGAGCAGCCCCCGCTTGGAGTAGCGGTTGTAATCCTCGGCCGTGTCACCGGCCGCATCCCAGACAAAATCGGCCACGGCCCAGCTGCGTTGCAGCGCAGGTCCTGCATTCCACGGCACCATGCCGCGCGAGACGGCCCGGCGGACGGCCTCCCGGTTGGGCTCCAGCGCCTTCAGCCAGGCCAGCACGCCGGCCTTCACCTTGTCCGGCACGCGCATGGCGGAAAGGTCTTGTGCAGCAAGGTCTGCCTTTGCCGCCTCCCCTGCTTCCTCGAAGAATCCGTCGATCAGGTCGATCACGCCGCGCGGGGCGGCAAGGGCCTGTTCACCCTCATCAAGCCCGGCGTCATTGGCCGCTCGGGCTGCAGCGGCGTCCGTCCAGCCGTCAAAAGCGACCTCCGGAAGCAGCTTTTCCAGCCAGCGGCGGCGAAGTTTTCGGGAAGGTGTGACAGTCATGACTGAACTCCATGGCAAAGGGGGGCTTGGCCAAATCCCTTTTCACGTGATAT
>MDTD01143389.1_pt1 | contig 46013 bp, 44 predicted proteins | sample 811221 | NCBI WGS metagenome assembly MDTD01 (sample SAMN05326646, study PRJNA326480) | marine metagenome | isolation source: seawater | place: Pacific Ocean: South West | collected 2011 | reverse complement strand
TTCAGGCACATAGTTGGAAATATCTCCGCCCAAGGCCGCCACTTCTTTAATGGCGCTGGATGAAATATGCAGCGTATCCGTTGGTGCCATCAAATAGATAATCTCCACCTCGTCATCCTGGTCATGAATAAAGCGCGCCATTTGGAATTCATATTCAAAATCCGCGCTCACCCGCAGGCCACGAACAACCACACTGGCTTGGTGGCTTTTCACAAACTCCACCAGCAAGTGGTCAAACGGCTCAACGTCGACATTAGGCAAATGGCTGGTCGCGTTCTTCGCCATTTTGCAACGTATTTTCAGGCTGAACATGGTGGATTTCTTGCTATGGTCTGACACCGCAATCACCACTTTATCAAACAGCTTGGAGGCCCGCTCCGCTATACCCAAATGCCCTTTGGTAAAAGGGTCAAATGTTCCTGGGTAAACAGCGACGCGGGGTTTACTCATAAGCTTACTCCGTTGGTTTGTCCGGTGCTTCCACGGCTTCTGTCACCTCGGCACCTTCAGCCGCGGTTTCCGCGATTACACCGTCTTCAGCCAAGGCTTCCATGGCTTCCTCATCGTCCTCATCATCAGCGAGCATATCTTCCGGAATACGGGTCACGGTGCTCACGCTGGAGCCTTTGTCCACCTTGAACAAACGCACCCCCTGGGTGTTACGGCCAATAATGCTGATGTCTTCCACACCGGTACGAATGGCCTGACCGTTGGAGGTAATCATCATCACTTGGTCACCATCATTCACAGGCATAGAGGTCACGACGTTACCATTACGGTCTGTGGTTTTAATGGAGATAACCCCCATTGTGCCGCGGCCTTTAATCGGGAAGTCATCTACTTTAGTGCGCTTACCGTAACCATGCTCGGTAATGGATAGAATATACTGGTCTTCCGGGCTAATGGCGTACATGGAAATCACCTTATCCCGTTCGCGCAGGTTCATGCCCTTCACACCATACGCGGTACGGCTGGCAATCGGGCGTAGTGCATTCACCGGGAAGCGCACCGCTGAACCATGCAACGAGCTGATAATTACATCGCCTTCATCCTCATGGGCCAGTTGAATGGCAATCAAACGGTCGCCGTCATTCAGTCCCATGCCTTTAATACCGGTGGAGTACACGTTGTTAAAGGCGGAAAGTGGAGTTTTACGGATAAGCCCCTGCTCGGTCGCGAACAACAGCACCAGGTTTTCCCATTCGTCTGTGTTACGTGGTACAGGTACCACACGCATGACACGCTCATCTTTTTCCAGTGGCAGCAGGTTAACAAAGGCTTTACCGCGTGCCCCGCTAGAGGTCAACGGAAGTTCATAAACCTTCAGCTTATACACCTGCCCAGTGGAGGTAAAATATAGCAGCGGGTCGTGGGTGTTGGCCACGAATACGGTTTCAATCTGCTCTTCGTCCTTCATAGTAGCTAAATTGCGACCCTTACCGCCGCGGCGCTGGGCACGGTAAGTGCTCATCGGTTGGCGCTTAACGTAGCCGTCGGTGGATATGGTCACCACCATATCTTCCGGCTTAATCAGGTCTTCCAGGTTCACATCCGCGCTGCCTTCTTCAATAGACGTACGGCGCGGCGTGTCAAACATTTCTCTGGCTTCTAAAAGCTCATCTTTCAAAATACCCAGCATCACACTGCGCTCGGACAATATCTCCAAGAGCCCTTCAATTGTGCTGGCAATTTCGTTGGCTTCTTCATTAATTTTATCCCGCTCCAAGCCGGTCAAACGGTGCAAGCGCAGATCCAGAATCGCCTGGGCTTGAATGGCTGAAAGTTTATAGCTTTTACCATCATCTTCTAAATCTTCCGCTAAAAGCTGCAGCAGAGTTAAGGCCTGTTCTGCCGGCCAACTACGATCCATCAATTGGGCTTTTGCTGTGCCGGGGTCAGGCGCGTTACGCACAATGGCAATCACGTCATCAATATTGCCCACCGCAATGGCCAAACCAGCCAATACATGGGCGCGGTCACGGGCTTTGCGCAGCAAATGACGAGTACGGCGAGTAATCACATCCTCGCGGTGACGTAAAAAACATTTCAGAACGCCTCTCAAATTTAATTGACGCGGACGCCCACGGTCCAGGGCCAGTACGTTGTAGCCAAATGAAGACTGCAGCGGCGTGTGTTTAAACAACTGGCTCAATACCACATCAGGGTTGGCTTCACGCTTCAACTCCACAACCACACGCACACCATTACGGTCCGATTCATCCCGCAGGTCCGCAATACCGGAAATGAGTTTTTCTTTCACCAGCTCGGCAATGCGCTCCACCAAACGGGCTTTGTTCACCTGGTACGGAATTTCAGTGATGATAATCGCTTCGCGTCCGCTTTTGACTTCTTCCGTATGAGTGCGGCCACGAATAACCACGCTACCGCGACCGGTAGACAATGCACTTTTGATACCTGCGGTACCAATGACAATACCGCCGGTGGGGAAGTCTGGCCCTTTTACAAACTGCTCCAGCTCTTCACCGGTTGTGTCCGGGTTGTCAATCAACTGGACCGAGGCATCAATCACCTCGCCCAAGTTATGGGGAGGAATGTTGGTGGCCATACCCACCGCGATACCGGATGACCCATTCACCAGCAAATTCGGGAAGCGAGTTGGCAGAACAACCGGTTCATGGTCGTTGCCGTCATAGTTAGGGCGAAAATCAACTGTGTCTTTATCAATATCTTTCAGCATAAAGCTGGCGGCTTTACTCATGCGCACTTCCGTGTAACGCATGGCGGCGGCTTTGTCCCCATCCATAGAGCCAAAGTTACCCTGCCCGTCTTCCAAAGGTAAGCGCAGAGAAAAGTTCTGGGCCATACGGACCAAAGCGTCATAAATGGCCAGGTCACCGTGAGGGTGGTATTTACCCATCACATCCCCGACAATACGCGCGGATTTTTTATATGCCCGGTTCCATTCGTTGCTCATTTCATGCTGGGCATACAACACACGGCGGTGCACCGGTTTCAACCCGTCCCGAACATCAGGCAAGGCACGGCTGACAATAACGCTCATCGCATAGTCCAGATAGGACTTCTGCATCTCCTCTTCAATTGAAATTGCGGAAATACCGTTGTTAATTACCTCAGCCATTTCAGACACCTTTGTTGTTATCTTTTACGCTTAATTTTTAGCTGAAAAAATATACCACAAAGGGAACGTCACAGCAAAGCTTTCAGCCCATTTTTAAAGCAGAAAAAGCGCCGCCAAACCAAGGAATACAAAAAAGCCGCCCACATCGGTAACCGTGGTGACTAAAACACCGGAAGAAATGGCTGGATCTTTATTAAACCGCTCCAATAAAACCGGGATAAGATGCCCAGCTAAAGCGGCAAAAATATGGTTGGCGATGGTCGCCACCGCAATAACAGCCCCAAGCTTAACATCCATAAACACCAAACCGGTCCCCAACCCCAAAACAACCGCCAGCAAAACGCCGTTTAACCCGCCGACCATAATTTCTTTACGCAACAGGTATAAGGCATTTTTCATGGTGATTTGGTGGGTGGCCAGGCCACGCACCGTCACCGCCAGGGTTTGGGTACCGGCATTGCCGCCCATGCTGGCGACAATCGGCATTAAAATGGCCAAGGCCACCAGTTGGGCAATCTGTTCTTCAAAAATGGCAATCACCATACTGGCCAGAATGGCAGTGAATAAGTTCACCAATAACCACGGAAAGCGTCGCCGCGTGGTAAGGGCAATAGGGGCGAATAAGTCTTCCCCTTCTTCCAAACCTACCTGGCGCATCTGGCGTTTTTCGTGTTCTTCAATCACCACATCCAGTACGTCATCAATGGTAATTTGCCCCAGCAGGACACCGTCATGGTCCACGACGGGACAACTGAACAAATCGTACTTTTCAAACTTTTCGGCCACCTCTTGCTGGCTCATTTCCGGCGCTAATTGCACCGGGTCGGTACGCATCACTTCTTCCAGCTTCATGGTGGGTTCCAACCGCACCAGGCGGGAAAGTGAAACGGTCCCCTCCAAATGGCCGTCTTTATCGGTAACGTACAAGGTGCGCAGGTTTTCCGGCAATTTTTCGGAATTGGTGCGGATATAACGCAGGGTTTTGTCCACCGTCCAAAGTGCTGGAGCGTTGAAGAACTCCAGCTGCATAATCCCACCGGCGGTGTCTTCAGGATAATCCAGCAGGTCTTTCTGGCTTTTGGAAATCAGCTTTAAGGTTTTGCTGGCCAACTCCTCATCCATATTCTGAATAAGGTCGGTCACATCATCGGACTCCAGCCCACCAACCACATTTTTCAACTCCTGGGCGGACAGCTCATTCAACAGACTTTCCTGAACCCCTTCAGACAATTCCGAAATCACCGGACCAATCACATCCGCCGGCACCATGTGGATAAGCTCTTTACGCTGCTCAGGGTGCAGGCGTTCCAACAGGTCAGCAATGTCGGATGGGTGCAACACCGAAATCAGCACATTCAAGCGGGAGGACCCCTCCTCCATCGATTTAAGAATCGCGTCATAAATTGGCTCGCTCAAATCCCGTCCCAGCGGACGCGGATAATGGTGATGATCGGTATCTTTAGGCTTGGTCACCATGGGTTATGTACGCGCCTTCTTTTTCGGTTTTTTAATATCCACGACCGTTTCGCCATTTTTACCCTGCTGGGCCTCCACAACCGCCAAAGCCGCCATATGCACAATACGACGCACCGGCGCATCAACGGACAGGATATGCACCGGCTTTTCCAGCCCCAGCATAATCGGCCCAATGTACTCCCCATCGCTTTGCACACTGCGCAACAGGTTAAAGGCAATATTGGCTGATTCCACATTTGGCATAATTAAAACATTTGCGGGTTCTTTAAGGGTCGATTCCGGGAACACCCGTTGCAAAACTTCCATATTGAGCGCTGCGTCGGTTTGCATTTCCCCTTCCACCATCAAGTCCGGCCACTGATCACGCACCAGCTTGAAAGCTTCACGCATATTTTTTGCGCTTTCATCATGAGCCGAGCCAAAATTGGAATGGCTGATGAGCGCAATCCGTGGGTCAATGCCAAACTGCTTCACCACATGATGAGCGCGGTACGTTAATTCCGCTACCTGTTCCGGCGTGGGGTTGGTGTTCACATGGGTGTCCCCAATAAAATAAACCTTGCCGCCCTGCATCACCAACTGCAGAGCATAAATACCCTTGGCGTCTTTTTCCTTACCAATAATTGGTGTGATTACCCGCAGGAACTTATGGAAGCGCCCGGTCACACCCGCCACCATGGCATCGGCATCCCCCAGTTTCACCATCATGGCGGCAAAGGTTGCCCATTTACCGCGCAGGGTAATCACCGCTTCCGGCGGCAGAACGCCCTGACGTTTGCGAATATCGTAATACGCTTTGGCATATTCATGCACTCTGGGGTCGGTGGTGGGGTCAATCAATTCAAAATCTTTCCCCGGTTGCATAGACAATCCTGCCTCCTGCAGCAGCGGCTCCACAAAAGGGGTACGCCCCAGCAAAATCGGTTTGGCAATACCTTCGTTCACCAATGTTTGTACGGCTTTGAGTACGCGCATATCCTCCCCTTCCGGGAACACAATACGTCTTGGATCCTTCGCCGCGCTGTTGAAAATACGGCGCATAATATTAAAGCTTTGGTCGTTGGCCCCTTGCAGGCTATGGGCATAGCCTTTTAAATCTTTAATTGGGTTGGCGGCCACCCCGCTTTCCATCGCCGCTTTGGCCACCGCTGGCGCAATGGTGTGCAACAGGCGGGAATCAAACGGCTTGGGAATAAGGTAATCCTCACCAAATTTCAATGTTCGGCCTTTATAAGCTTTTTCCAAGCTGGCATCGGCCTCTTTACGGGCCAGCATGGCCAAGGCTTCTGCCGCGGCCAGTTTCATGGCCATGTTAAAGTCCATCGCGCCGCAGTCCAGTGCCCCACGGAATAAATACGGGAAGCCAAGAACGTTGTTAATCTGGTTGGGGAAGTCCGAACGGCCTGTACCGATAATCACATCCGGCCGCGCGGCTTTGGCAATATCGGGCATAATTTCTGGTGTAGGGTTGGCCATGGCAAAGATCACCGGTTGTTTGGCCATACTTTTTACCATTTCTGGCTTTAAAATACCGCCCGCTGACAAGCCAAAAAAGTAATCGGCCTCTTTTACCGCATCGGCAAGGGTACGATCTTTGGTTTTACTGGCGAAAGGCTGAGTGTGTTCATTCAGCTCTTTGCGGTCGGCGTGGATAACCCCCTCTTTGTCAATAAGGGTAATGTTTTCGCGCGGCACGCCATAATCCACCAGCATGTTCATACAGGCCAGCCCAGCGGCCCCGGCCCCGGCGCAAGCAATTTTCACCTTGTCTTTCTTTTTGCCGGTTAAATGCAGACTGTTAATAAACGCCGCGGTGACAATAATCGCCGTGCCGTGCTGGTCATCATGCAACACGGGGATATCCAGTCGTTCCCGTAACTTCTTTTCAATTTCAAAGCATTCCGGTGCCTTGATATCTTCCAGGTTAATGCCGCCAAAGGTGGGGGCCAGACTGGCGATGATATCCACCAGCTTGTCCGGATCATTCTCGTTTATTTCCAAGTCAAAAACATCAATGTTGGCAAACTGCTTAAACAGAATGCCTTTACCTTCCATCACCGGCTTGGCCGCCAGTGGACCAATATTACCTAAACCCAGCACCGCGCTGCCGTTGGTGACAACCGCTACCAAGTTAGCTTTACTGGTTAAACCATTGGCCTGGGTGGGGTCTTCGGCAATGGCTTCACACACATGGGCCACACCGGGCGTGTAACCAAGGGAAAGGTCTTCCTGCGTCACCAGCGGTTTGGTGGCGACTGTCTCAATTTTACCCGGCCGCGGCAACGAGTGATACGCTAAGGCTTTTTCCTTGAATGATTTGTCCGACATCCCCCGGCCCTTAATTTTATTATTTTTATGACAAGGTTTTATGGCTTACACCATTAGCCAGAATTTTAGCAAAAATGGACACCCCAGTCCAAAAAACCACTCCAAAGTTTGGGGGCTACTTGTTCAAATAGCTATTGATGGTGTCCAGTACCTGGTCTTTATTGTCTTTAAATTTAAAGTGCGTAATGTACTTGCCGGATGGATCCATAAAGTACGTGTACGCGGAATGGTCCATTAAATAGCCGGTCGGGTCGCTTTCATTTTCCCGCTTGGCGTAATACACCAGGTACTCATCCGCCATGGCTTTCAATTGCTCTGGTGAGCCGGTCAAACCAACAATATCAGGGTGGAAGTTTTCCAGATACGTATCCAGCGCGCGCGGGGTATCTCGCTCCGGGTCAACCGAAACAAACACCATGTTCAAACGTTTTTGCTGCACAGGGGTCAGGCTGTCATACACATCAGCCAAAAAGGCCAGCTTGGTGGGGCACACATCGGGGCAATAGGTAAAACCAAAGAAAATCAGGCTGTATTTGCCCATTAAATCCTGCTCGGTAAATTTTTGGCCGCTCTGGTTTACCATTTCAAACGGGCCGCCAATTTTCACGCTGTTCTGGGTGGTTTGCACGGTGCCGGTTTTCACCGTGCTGGCATCGTTCTGGTTCCCGTGGTACAACTGCACAATAAGGAACATAAGGACAATAACCACCAGTGAAATGATGGTGAAACGGTTTTTAAGCAAAAAGTCCTTGGTAAACAGCTTCAACGGAGAGACCCCTTTGTTCAATAATTTTTATAATGGTGCCGACGAGAAGACTCGAACTTCCACGGACAAAAGTCCACTACCCCCTCAAGGTAGCGCGTCTACCAATTCCGCCACGTCGGCACAGGTCACCCAAACTGATACCAAGTTTTTGCCCAAAACGCAAGCAAACATGCACATCATCCCCATCGGAACCGACACCCCATACCAACACGTCACCACCATGCAGGAAGACGCCGTGCAAGCCGTTATTGACGGCACCGGGCCAGAAACATTGTTCATGGTGGAACACCCCTCGGTTTATACCATGGGGTCGTCATCCACTGATAGTGACCTTAAAAATATTGGGGATATTCCCGTGGTCCATACAGGCCGCGGTGGCAAGGTGACCTATCATGGCCCCGGCCAGCGGGTGGTTTATCCTATTCTGGACTTAAAACAGCGTGAGCGCGATGTTCGTAAATATATCAGTAACTTACAGCAATGGCTAATAGACAGCCTGGCTGATGTCGGGGTGCAGGCCTTTGCCCAGGATGACGTCGGCGTGTGGGTTAAGTCACCAGCCGGTGACGAAAAAATCGCTGCCATTGGTGTGCGCATCCGCCGCTGGGTGACCTTTCATGGCATTGCCCTCAATGTTCACCCCAATATGGAACACTTCACCCGTATTGTCCCCTGCGGTATTGCTGACAAAGGCGTCACCAGCCTGCAGCAGTTGGGGATGGATATTTCCATGAAGGATATGGATAAAATTTTACTGAAACACTTTATGTGCCGATTCGGCAAAAAATAGTAAAAGCCTACTCGTCGTCAAGCAGGTCAAACAAACCGGGAGAGTCCTCTTCCGCTTGCTTTTTGGCTTGTTCATTCTGCTCTTTCAACGCCCCGACCAGGCTTTCTACACGGCTTTCTTTTTCTGGTGCTGATTCATCACTTTTTGGGCCACCACCTTCCGCAGCGTCTTCGGTGCCTTCGGGTGTATAGAACTTGGCCCCCTGCTGGTAGCCAAACGGCAACGGCTTGCCAACCTGGGCGCGTTTACCATCCCAAATGGAAATATCCTCAAACGTGGATTTGCGCGTACCTTTATCATTTTCCAGCCCGAAACCAACTTCTTTAGCGAACACGCACACATCACGCAGGGTAGATTTTTTCAGGTTCATCAGCTTAACCCCTTTACCGCGGGTCAGCACGGCCACATCTTCAACTGGGTATACCAGCAGGCGGCCATCTTCGCTGATGCAGCCGACCATATCGCCAATGGCTGGGGTACAGAAAACGGCTTTGTCTTTTTTGCCAAGGTTCAGCACCTGCTTACCGGTTTTTACATGGCTCACCAGGTTTTTGCCTTCCACAATAAAGCCCTGACCCTGTTCGGTGGCGACCAGATATTTGTCTTTATCATTCAACCACAGGGCTGTTACGCGTTCGGCACTCATTTCGACCATCAAACGCAATGGCTCACCAAAGCCGCGCCCGCCGGGCAGTTTGTTAACTTCTATATTATAAACTTTACCCGCGTCGGTCATCACACTGATGCTATCGGTGCTTTGGCAATGCAGGCGGAAGGCTTCTTCATCGCCTTCTTTAAAACGCACATCATCGTCGTCGTTCATGTGGCCTTTCAGGGTACGAATCCAGCCCTGTTTAGAGAGGAGAACTGTGGTCGGCTCTTTTTCCACCTGCGCTTCCAACGGAATAACCACCGCGTCCGGCGCGTCCTCAATAGAGGTACGACGCTTGTCACCAAATTGTTTGCGAATGGCATCCGCCTCTTCAACCAACACTTCGGTTTGCTTGTCTTCACTGGCTAAAATGTCTTGCAGTGTGCCCTGCTCATCTACCAGATTGTCGTACTCTTTTTTTATCTCCATTTCTTCCAGCTTACGCAAGCGGCGCAGGCGCATGTTCAAAATGGCTTCAGCCTGAATGTCATCAATACCAAAACGCTCCATCATCACAGGCGCAGGGTCATCTTCAGTTTTGATGATTTGAATTACTTCATCAATGTTTAGGAACACCACACGGTAGGCATCTAAAATGTGCAGACGCTCGGCAATTTTAGCCAGCCGCCATTTGCTTTTGCGCACCAGCACTTCACGGCGATGGGTTAAAAAGGCCAAAAGGGCGTCTTTTAAAGACAGGCACTTGGTTTTGCCTTCAGCCGTAATTACATTCATATTCAGGCTGAAACGGTTTTCCATATCTGTCATGCGGAACAGCGCTTCCATCAGCGCTTCTGCGTCCACATTGCGGTTTTTGGGTTCCAAGACAATGCGCACTTTCTCTTCCGATTCATCGCGGATATCCGTCAACCACGTCAACTTTTTGGTGTTGATAAGGTCGGCAATCTTCTCAATCAGTTTGCTTTTTTGAATTTGATACGGTACTTCGGTGACCACAATCTGGTATTGGCCACGACCCATATCTTCCGTTTGCCAGCGGGCCCGCACACGCAAACTGCCACGACCAGTTGCATAAGCTTTATGAATAGTTTCAGTATTTTCCACCACCACGCCACCGGTTGGGAAGTCAGGCCCTTGTACATGCTTCATCACCGCGGCATCGGTGCTTTCCGGGTTTTTAAGCAACACCTTCATAGCTTTGCACAGCTCGGTCACGTTGTGTGGCGGAATACTGGTGGACAAACCAACGGCAATCCCGCTGGCGCCATTGGCCAATAAGTTGGGGAAGCACGACGGCATAACAATTGGTTCCTGCTCCGACTCATCATAGTTGGCTTTAAAGTCAACCGTCCCCTGGTCCAGATCTTTCATAATCCAGCGGGCGACTTCGGTCAGGCGGGCTTCGGTGTAACGCATGGCGGCAGCACCATCCCCATCGATAGAGCCAAAGTTCCCCTGCCCTTCCACCAATGGGTAACGAACGGAGAAATCTTGGGCCAGGCGCACCATAGCCTCATACACAGCCTGGTCACCGTGGGGGTGATATTTACCAATAACATCACCAACAACCCGCGCACACTTTTTGTAGGCTTTGTCCGGGTCAAGGCGCAACAATTTCATGCTGTAGAGCAAACGACGGTGAACAGGCTTTAAGCCGTCACGCACATCCGGCAGGGCGCGGGACATAATAGTCGACATGGCATAGGTCAGGTAGCGGCTTTTCAGCTCCTGAGTAAACGCGCCTTCAAATACAGTGCCGGGTTTCATTGGTCGTTAAAATTACTTTCTATGCCAAGTTCAATTAATTTTTTACGGGCAATAAGAGGCTTGCCGTAAACAGCCTGATGTAAAAAATGCCCTGTTAAAGTGAAAACGTCAAGAAAATCCTTGCTCTTTGGGCGTTTTGGACCGCCAAAAAGATGGGGCAGTAGGAAAAGTTTGTCTTTATACGGCGCGCCCATGTGTCTGCTAACGGCCCGACCTGATTTTGGGGAAACGTAAAAAAGCTCGCTATCTTCCGGGCAGGGTACTGCCTCTTCTTTTTCCAGCGACAGGCCAAACCCAATCGCTTTAAGAACCTCCAGCTCCAACAGGCCAATATTCGCCCATAATTTATCATTGGGCATGTTGTGAATAAAGCGGTCTACCACATCAAAAAGTTCAGGGTACGGGTGCTCATCCGGCAGGGTGTTTTCCAAAAGTTCACCAACATATTGCAGACACGACAGGCGCGTATAATCATCAAAATATTTGCTGGTGACCGGGCGCTCACAATCTACATAAAACGTACCCAGCTGGCTTTCCAGGCGGCGTGCCCATGTGACCTCCACCGTGTTGCCGGGCTGTAGAATGTCGGCTTTTTTCCGTGCCCCTTTCACCAATCCTTTTACACGCCCCATATCGGGTGTAAACACGCTGACAATGGCTGTGCTTTCCCCATGAGGGCGCACATACAGAACAATGCCGGTGGTGGTTATTTTCATGTATTTTTAAGTGTTATTTTTTGACGGGTTCTAAACCCAATTCACGGATGATATGCGGGTTTTTGTCCCAGCCTTTACGTACTTTAACTTTTAAGAACAAGTGTACTTTGGCACCGGCGGCCTCGGCAATCAATTTGCGAGCCTGCTCACCTATTTTTTTAATCATACCTCCACTCTTGCCCAGCAAAATTTTCTTTTGGCCTTCCCGCTCCACAATCAGGTTTTGTTCTATGCGCACACTACCGTCATCTTTGGCTTCATATTGCACTGTTTCCACCGTCATGGCGTACGGCAGTTCTTTTTGCAGCAGCATAAAAGCCCGTTCGCGGGTAATTTCAGCGGCTAACATACGCATCGGCAAGTCGGTGATTTGGTCTTCATCGTACAGGTAGGGGCTTTCCGGCATATAGCTTTGCAGCTCGCTCAACAGCTCTTCCACGCCATCCATGTCTTTGGCGCTGATGGTGTAGATTTTTTTAAACACGTCCATATCCACCGCTTGCTGCATCAACGGCAGAAGGTTTTCTTTTTGCGGAAGCAGGTCAATTTTATTTAACGCCAGAACCATTGGCACTTTGGCGATTTTTAAATCTTCAATAATCTGCAAAGCTTCTTCGTTAAAGCCTTTGGCCGCGTCCACCAACAGCAAAATAGCATCCGCATCAAGTGCCGCCTGATGCGCGGCCTTGACCATGGCGCGGTCAAAATCCCGCCGTGGTTTATGAATGCCTGGGGTATCGGTAAAAATAATCTGTGTGTTATCGGCGGTGTAAATACCGCGGATATTAAAACGCGTGGTTTGCACTTTGGGTGTGACAATGGCAATTTTTTGCCCCAGCACACCATTTAAAAATGTGGATTTACCCGCGTTAGGGGCCCCGACAATGGCGACAAATCCGGCCTGTGTGGTCATGGGCGCACCCCCGCCTGTTTCAACAGCTTCATAGCCGCTTTTTGCTGGGCGGCTTGTTTGGAGCTCCCCTGCCCTGTGGCACTGCCAAACGACTGGGTTTGAACCTGCACCACAAAGGTGCGTGAATGGGCCTCGCCCTGGCTTTCTAATACATGGTATTCCGGCAATGGGTCACCTTTAGATTGCAACCATTCCTGCAAATGGCTTTTAGCGTCTTTTATTTCGACATTTTCAATGTACTGTTCCCATTGAGATTGAATAAATGTGCGCACTTTGTCCAAATTACTATCCAGATAAATGGCCGCCACAATGGCCTCCACCGCGTCCGATAAAATGGACGGCTTTTTACGCCCGCCACTGGCCTCTTCTCCACGGCCCAGAGCAAGGTAGTCACCCAGTGATAAGTCTTTGGCAATATGCGCCAGAGTTTCTTGCCGCACCAATGCCGCATGTCGGCGGGACAGCAACCCTTCATTATGATTATCAAATTTTTTAAACAGGATTTCCGACATAATAAAACCCAACACACGGTCACCTAAAAATTCCAACCGCTCATAGCTGGTACCGCTGTCGGTCGATGAATGGGTCAAAGCCTGTTCCAAAAGGCTTTTGTCGGCAAAGGTGTAACCGATTTTTTCTTCCAACTTGGCAATATTTTCAGGCATTACCTACTCCGCCAAATCTTTAAACAGGCGCTCGCTTCTTAAGCCGTCCTGCCCCCACGACCAGAAAATAAACTCCGCCTGTCCGGCTAAAGCGCTGTGGGGAATAAAGCCCCAGCTGGGGTATTTCCATGCCCGGGCGTCGTGGCTGTTGTCACGGTTATCGCCCATAAACACATAATGGTTTTCCGGTACGCTCATCACCGCTACGTTGCGGCTGCCGCGTTCCGGATGAATTAACACCGGGTGCTCAACCCCCAACAGGTCTTCGCTGTACAAACGGGCTTCGCTGGTTTCATGGCCGCCATTTTCATACACAACGGTTTCGTTTTTATCAGTTAATGGAATTTGTTGGCCGTTAATGTACAAACGCTTGTTGATAAAGGCCACTTCATCACCCGGTAAGCCGATAACCCGCTTAATAAAATAGGTGCTGCCCAAACCAAAAAAACTGCCGGGAATTTTGGTGTCATCCCGTTTGAACACAGCAATATCACCACGCTTTGGCTGTTCCTTAAAAAAGCGTGTGTCGGTAAAAGGAATTTTGATGCCGTAACTCATTTTATCTACAAACAAATAGTCCCCAACCAATAGTGTCGGCACCATAGAACTGGACGGAATTTTGTACGGCTCCACAATAAAGCTGCGCACCACCAGCGCCAGCAGAACCGCCGAGAGAACGACCTTTACATGTTCAAAAAATGAGCTGTTGTTTTTGCTGCGTTTCTTTTTTGATTTCGCCATACCTTAACGTGCCTTGTTTTTTTGCGGGCGCTTGCCCTTTGCGGGTGTATAAATTTCCACACGACTGCCGTCTTCCAACACATGCTGGAGCGGAACAAACTGCGAGTATACGCCAGTTTTATAGCTCTGCAAGTCAATTTCCGGGTGCTGCTGCAAAATACCGCTGGCAATAACTGCTCGTTCAACTGTGGTGCCTTTGGGCAAAATCATATTTTTTTGGTAAATGATGCCTTCCGTGACATAACACACGCTAATGCTAATACGGTTAGCCTGCTTTTTAATGGGCTGCATCGTCGTCGCTCCTTTCGGCAATTACCATAGCCACGGCATAGGCTTCTTTCTCATCTGAAATAGAAATGTGCAGACGCACATGCCCAAAAAGATTGGTGACCTTTGGCATTAATTTCACCATGGGTTGACCGGTTTCTGTGTGGGTAATTTGAATATCCTGAAACGATATTTTAGAGCCAATTCCACACCCCAGTGCTTTAGCTACAGCTTCTTTCGCCGCAAAGCGTTTGGCTATAAAATCAGGGGTAAGGGTGGGTATTTCATGCTGCTCTTCCGGCGTGAGTACCCTTTCAGCAAAGGCCAGACCATTGCGCTTGAGCGTATCTTTTATACGCGTCACGCTGCAAATATCTGTCCCCACACCAATAATCATTGTTCATCCTTGCGCTTTTTTTGCGCTTTTCTAAACTTCTTCGCCAGTCTTTTTCTAAACCTTTTTTCGCTCAAACGCAATTTATGGCGTTTAGCCTTCTCCCGCTGGTCGCGTATCTTATTCAGGTACAATGCCCGCGCTTTTTTAAACGAGGCAATATTAAACGATACAAAATAATACACCACCACCCCGGCCAGAATACCGGTTGGAACTCCACCAACGGTCATCGGCCATAAAAAGTCATGCCACAAAACACCCAGTTCCAGGCTTTTCCAGTCCAATGCCATAAAGTTTGGCGCGGTTACATTGTTGCCCATAATAAAATGGCCAAATTCGTACATCCACAGCCAAATAAACGGGAATGTCCAAGGGTTGCCAACAATAGACCCCAACACCGCCGCTAAAAAGTTAACATTAAAAATATAACAAATGGCAAAGGCGATAAGCAGCTGAAAGCCAAGATACGGCAAAAAGGTAACAAACACTCCAACTGCCAGCCCCATCGCCACACTGTGGCCGGAACCGGGCAAACGCTTCAATTTAATTTCCATCCAGCGTAGAAAAGGCTTCCACCCCATAGTGGGCCAAATGTATTCCTGCAGATGATGCCAATAATGGTGGCGCTTTTTGGCGTGGCGACCGCGGGCACGCTCTTTTGATGTTTTAAAGAAAATTTTGGTCCGCAAAACCTGCTACCCCACTGCCCGTTCCACACTTTTAACGCACTTCAAGTTTCTCAGCGCTGTCATCATATGCTTGAAATGGTCAAGGTTTCTCACCTCCACATCACATTGAATCATGTATAAATCGGTTGATTTGCTTTCAATGTGCAAATCAACAATGTTGCCATCCACATTATATATAGCCGTAGTCAAAGAGGACAAAGCGCCTGGCTCATGCGTCAGGCTTAAACGTAAGCGCGCGCTAAACGATTTGTCCCCGCCTTTGAAGTTTTCATCGCTCCAGCTTACCGGTAGCCAGCGGTCAGGCTGGTCACTTAAACTTTCCAGGTTTTTACAGTTTTTGGAGTGAATTGTTACCCCGCGCCCAGTGGTGATAATCCCCACAATCGGCTCTCCGGGTAATGGTGAGCAACATTTGGCGATATGGATAACAATCCCCGGCGTCAATCCTTGAATAGCAATAGAGGAAGAGTCTGCCCTGCTTTCCTGCTTCTCTTTTTTCTCCCCGACCTGAATTTCAATGTCTTCATTGCTCGGTTCTTTATCCTGCTTATCTTTGGGGAACAGGATTTCAAATATTTGTCGCGGGAACAAACGCCCCTGTGCCAGGCCGGCGTACAAATCATCTAAGTCTTGCAGGTTGTGGTGCTTAAAGACCTTGCTCAAATCTTTTTCGGTAAATTCCAACTCATCCCGCTTGGCGGCTTTATCCAGAATTTCGCGCCCCAACTTTATCTGCTCATCTTTTTGCTGGCTGTGCAAATAGCGGTTAATAGCACTGCGCGCCCGACCAGTAACTACAAACTCCCGCCATGCCGGGGTTGGGTTCTGGTTTTTCGCGGTGATAATTTCCACCTGGTCGCCATTTTGCAGCTTGGTCCGCAGCGGCACAACCCGTCCGTTTACTTTAGCGGTTTGGCAGTGGTTACCAATGTCGGAATGTACGCTATAGGCAAAATCAAGTGGAGAGGCCCCCGTTGGCAGGGTAGCCAAATCTCCTTTTGGTGTAAACACAAACACATGGTCTTTGAACAAGTCCATCTTCGCGTTTTCCATAAACTCGGTCGGGTCATCAGTGTTTTGCAAATGCTCCACCATTTGCCGTACCCAGTTATACTGCGTCCCTTCGGTATGCTTTTTATCCCCTTGTTTATACAGCCAGTGAGCCGCCACACCGGTTTCGGCAATGGCGTGCATTTCTTCCGTGCGAATTTGAATTTCCATGCGGTTACCAAACGGCCCGATAACACTGGTGTGCAACGATTGGTAGCCGTTGGCCTTCGGCGCGCTGATATAATCTTTAAACCGTCCGGGAATAGCTTTATACAAGTTGTGAATGTGGCCGAGCACCTCATAACAATCACTCTTCTTTTCCACCACAATGCGGTAGGCGATGATGTCCGTCAACTGGTCAAAAGTCAGGTTTTTCTTGACCATCTTTTTAAAGGTCGAATAAATGGTTTTGGTACGGCCGGACACATCGGCCTTAATGCCGGCGGCTTCCATTTCTTCTTGCAAAGTCGCCACCACACGCGGAATCACCTGGTCATTTTCCTGCAGGCTTTTCATGCGTTTTTCAATGTGCTCATACTCTTCCGGGTTAAGCACGCTAAAGGAAATATCTTCCAGTTCAGTCTTAACGTTATACAGGCCAATACGGTCGGCGAGTGGCGCGTAAATATCCATAGTTTCTTGTGCAATACGGCGGCGCTTTTCGGGCTTGGGAATATGCCCGATGGTGCGCATGTTGTGCAAACGGTCCGCCAGCTTGACCAGCAGCACACGAATATCTTTAGACATGGCCAGTAAGAGCTTGCGGAAGTTTTCCGCCTGCTCCACCTGCTTGTCATTAAATTTAATACGGGAGAGCTTGGTAACACCCTCGGTTAACTGGGCAACCTCCTGACCAAATAAGTCTTCCAGTTCATCTGGTGTGGCAAGGGTATCTTCCAACGTATCATGCAACAAGCCGACAGCGATGGAGGCATCATCCAGTTTTAAGTCCGCCAGAATAGAGGCCACTTCCAACGGGTGAATAAGGTACGGCTGGCCGGAGGCACGCTTTTGGTTGCCATGAGCCTTCATAGAAAACACGTAAGCACGGTTAAGCAAGGCCACATCGGCCTTAGGATTGTACTTTAAAATTTTATCTATCAGTTCGTACTGGCGAATCATAAATTTAAGTGTGCCTTAAAGCTGTATTAACGCCTAATAAAATTGCATATTCACGCTGGTTTTAAAAGCAGGAAAAACAAAAAGCAAACCCCGCTGTTGCGGGGTTGAAACTTAAATAATAAAAGATGACTTAAGTCGCGGACGCGCTTTGGCGGGTACCTTCATCTTCTGATGTGTTGCTGTCAGAATCCAAGTCGTCAAGGTCAGCACCGGTTTCCAAATCTTCAACTTCTTTGGCTTCGGCTTCCATTTGCTTCAAAGCTTCCTGGTCCGGCTCACCCACTTCCTCAGCTGGTTGAGCTTCTTCGCCTTCCGCCTCGCCATCGTCAAAAGCGACTTCTTCAATTTCAGTCGGGGCGGATGTATCTTCAAAGTTTGGCAGAGTCGCCTCTTCCAGCGCCAGCAAGGCGTCATCTTCAAAGTTCAAGTCCTGATGACGGTTAACGCCTTTGGCAATGTGGTTTTTCAATTCTTGCAGGTCAATGGTTTGTTCAGCAATCTCGCGCAGGGCAATAACGGCATTTTTGTCGTTATCACGGTCAACCGTCAGCATGGCACCGGCAGCGATGTCACGGGCACGCTGGGCTGCCAGCAGAACCAGTTCATAACGGTTTGGAATAACATTTACGCAATCTTCAACAGTAACGCGAGCCATTAAATAACCTTCCTCATTGTAATTTCCACATAACAGCGGATAGACGTGATTTCACACACCCACAATGGATATATAAAGAATGTACACAGCGTTTTCAAGGATTTTTTAATATTTTCCGGACTTTTTTAATCCTGATTGAGCCGACATGCGTCAATAACCAACTGCCCGTTTTGGTTCAGAATGTAGCGTACATAGTCATTTCGGCTGGACAAGCTGGGTTTTTCTTCAAAACTTTGGCCGTCCAACACAATACAGCTAATCACATCACCCTCGTTGTTATTTTGCAAACTTTCTTCAATTAAACTGCGAGCGGTATCCACCTCCAATACATTCAGCACGCTGCTGCGCGCTTTGGCCTGAGATGTGGCCAACATATTATGCGGCGTTTGGCTGGGCATAAGGACGAACAAGTTTTCAAACGTGGCAAGCAGGTTGTTTAAACCGCGCAGCAGGCCCACCTGCGTGACCGGTACCACCATCGCCGACGGCATAACCGCCAGCACAGCCTGCAAAATAAAAGTTAAGTTCAACCCGCCTACTTGACTGCTAACCGTCACTTTGGGCTTTTCTTCCGGCTGCATATGCAAAAAGTAGCTCACCCCGGCTTTTTCCAGAATTTTGGGGTCATGGGCTGTGTTGGCATGCAGGTTAACCGCTACACACACATCACACATACGCTCTGCCTGGCGCAAAGCCACCACGCTGTGCACATCTAATTGTTCTTGTAAAAAGACCAAACCAAAACTGCTATCAGCTGGGGTTTCCCCCAGGGCCACCATCAAATCCGACAGGCTTTTGACAATCTTCATCGTACTTTGTGTTTTAACATGGCGCGCTGCTGGCGACCCCATTCGCGCCGTTTAATGGTTTCGCGCTTATCAAATTTCTTTTTACCTTTACCCACGCCCACCAATACTTTGACTTTGCCGCGCTTCCAGTGCAGTTGCAGCGGCACAAGAGTCAGGCCGTCCTTTTCCCGCTGGTCAGAAAGGTATTGGATTTCTTTTTTATGCATCAAAATTTTCCGCGTGCGGCGTTCTTCATGCATTTGATGCGTACTGGCGTTGCTGTACGGGGCAATGGACGCATTCAGCAGCCACAGCTCCCCGCCGGTGACCACGGCATAGGCCTCGTTAATGTTGCCTTTTCCTTCGCGCAAGGCCTTCACTTCCGACCCCGTGAGCACCAGGCCGGCTTCAAACGTATCCAGAATTTCATAGTCAAACCGCGCCTTGCGATTTTGCACTATGACGTTATCCGGTTTTTTGTTTTTCTTTGTCTTTCCCATCGTCGTCTATCAGTTCCATCAATTCACCAAGGAAGGATTTTAAGGCATACAGGCGCATCATGTCATCCTTCATGGCTTGATGCAACACAACACGCTGGTCCGGCTTTAAGCTCACCAGCCCTTTATTGCTCATAATATAATTAAATAACCTCTCCGGCGCTTTAAAGGTATTGTTATGGAAGGTTATCACCGCGCCCTTGCCGCCGGCTTCAATTTTTTCAATGTTGAGCTTACGGCAGGTGTTTTTAATGCCAACCACTTCCAGCAGCAGGTTCACTTCCGCCGGTAGCGGACCAAAACGGTCCACCAGTTCATCTTTAAAGGCATCTAAATCTTCGGCGTTGGTAATGTGGGACAAACGCCGATACAGCACCATGCGGGTGTTAATATCAGTCACGTAATCCTCCGGAATCATAAACGTCAAACCAAGGCTAAGCTGTGGGCTGAACGGTTCAAAGTCGCTGGAAATATCCTCCCCGCCAGATTTAATCTCCTCAATCGCTTCCGCCAGCATTTGGCTGTAGAGTTCCATACCAATTTCTTTAATATGTCCGCTTTGCTCTTTACCCAACAGGTTCCCTGCCCCGCGAATATCCAAGTCGTAACTGGCCAGAGTAAAGCCCATGCCCAAGCCTTCCAGCCGCTGCAAAATACGCAGACGCTTTTCGGCGTCCGGGCTCAACCCACCGGTTTCCGGCAGCAGGAAATAGGCATACGAACGGGTTTTAGAGCGCCCAACCCGGCCGCGAATCTGGTACAACTGCCCCAAACCAAAACGGTCAGAATTATGCACAATCAATGTATTGGCACGGGCAATATCCAGGCCGGATTCAATAATGGTGGTCGCCACCAGCACATTAAATTCCCCGTCATAAAATTCGGTCATGACGCTGTCCAGCTGTTCTTTACCCATTTGACCATGCGCCACTTTGACCTTTGCTTCGGGTGCTATGGAGCGCACCCGTTCCGCCAGCTTTTCAATGCCCTGCACCCGTGGTGTAACAATAAACACCTGCCCGTTACGGCTGACCTCCCGCACAATCGCCTCACGAATCACTTTAATATCAAACGGCACCACATAGGTACGCACCGCCAAACGGTCCACCGGTGGGGTGGTGATGGTAGACAGGCTTTTTAAGCCCCCCATGCTCATTTGTAAGGTGCGCGGTATAGGTGTGGCGGTTAAAGTCAATACATCCACATTGGCTTTTAGGTTCTTCAGGCGCTCTTTATGCGCCACACCAAATTTTTGTTCCTCATCCACAATCATCAAGCCCAGCTTTTTAAACTTAACTGATTTAGACAGCAGCGCGTGGGTCCCAATCACAATATCCACATGCCCTTCCGCCAGTCTTTTACGGGTGTCTTCCGCTTGTTTGGGGTTGACCATACGGCTAAGATGGCCAATGGAAAATGGAAAGTCCTTAAACCGCTCATGAAAGACCTGATAATGCTGGCGCGCCAGCAAGGTTGTGGGCACAATCACCGCCACCTGTTTGCCATCGGCCGCGGCAATAAAGGCGGCGCGCAGAGCCACCTCGGTTTTACCAAAACCAACATCCCCCACCACCAGGCGGTCCATAGCCTGGGCCCCGTACATATCTGCCTCTACCTCATCAAAGGTGCGCTGTTGTTCCGGCGTGGGAACAAACGGAAAGCCCGCACAGAATTCTTCATACAGCCCTTCGGCTTTTTTATAGCGGTGCCCTTTTTGTAGTTTGCGCGCGGCCGCCAGTTTCAACAGCTCACCGGCCATCTCCAACAGGTGTTTTTTCGCGCTGGCTTTACGGGACTGCCACCCTGCCCCGCCCAGTTTATCCAGCCGCACATCCTTGGCTTCGCCACCGGTATAACGGCTGAGCACGTCCAGATTAAATACCGGCACAAACAGCTTGTCCTCCCCCTGATATTCCAGCGCGATGTAATCTTGCGTGGTGTCGCCAGTGGTGATGGTTTCCAAACCCAAATAGCGGCCAATACCATGGTCAGCATGGACAATTAAGTCGCCCATAGAAAGCTCCGCGAAGTGGCTGATAAACGCTTCCGACTTTTTACGCGTCACTTGGGCCGTGTTGGTCTTTTCACCAAAAATATCCTGCTCGGTAATAAGGGTCAGGTGAGTGTCTGTATCTTCAAAACCAAACCCAATCGGGCTGGTAATCAGGTTAAAGGCGCCTTTTTCAATGTGCTGCCAGTCGTCAGCCCGCTTCACGTTCACTACCCCTTTATCACTCAGCATATTTTCCAGCTTGGTGGTGCTGGCAGGGCTAAGGGCGGAAAAGACAACGGTACCATCTTTGTGCTCCTGGGCAATTTCTGCCGCTTGCTCCAGCTTGGTCTTCTGGCTTTTAGTGATAAGCGGCAATGGCCGGATAGAACTTTGTTCAATATCGCCCGTATCAAAAGCGTTCAGATTCAGCCAGTCCAGCTTTTGGCTGTACACTGTGAATTCATCCGCCGTCATATATAACTCTTCTGGCGGAATGGCCCGGTAGACATGGCTGTCGGCTTCCTGCTCCACCAAGGTCTGGCGGGCCTGATAGGCATCCACCACCGTTTGGGTAAAAATATCCAACGACTGTTCCACACCCGGGTTGGCGACAACCGAAGCCTCTTTAGGTAAATAATCCAGCAGCGGTTTTAAATCATCCTTAAAAAACAACGGCAGGTAGTGGCCCATGGTGCGGTGGGTGTGGGCCTCGGTAACATCGGTATAAACCTCATCATTGCGGCCTTTGGGAAAATGAGCGCGGTATTTATTGCGGAAGGTCGCGATGCGGTTGTCGTCCAGCACCACTTCCACCGCCGGGGTGACGGTAATATTCTGCATATCCTCTTCGGTACGCTGACTGCCGGGGTCAAAAGTTTTAATAAATTCCACCTCATCATCAAAAAAGTCAATTCGCACAGGTGCGTCCATGGTGGGTATGAAGATATCCACCAACTCCCCCCGTACGCTAAACTCACCCGGTTCCACTACCGTCCCCACACGGCTGTAGCCGTATTCTGCAAGACTGTGCAGCAGCCCGTCGCGGTCAACCCGTTTGCCCACCTCAATATGTTGCATGGCATGGCTGTTGGGTTTAGGTATTTTGGTGCACAGCGCCGCCGCGGTGGTGACAATATGTATCACCTCACCCTTTTGCAAACGGGTGGCCACATCCATACGCTTGGCCTGGATGACCCTGTCAGCGCTCACCTGATCATACGGCTGAACGTCCCATGCGGGAAAGGTGAAGACTTCTGCTGTGGGGGCAAAAATTTTTACCTCGCGCTTTATTTCTTCCATCTGCACATGGTTCAGCGCGATAAACACATTAACCTGATCAGAGTTGTTTTGGATATGCCGCGCAAAAAAGTAGCCATAACTGTGACCAGCCGGCATATATAACTGCCGACCATGCAAATGGGGCAGGGTGTCGTGCGTGTCTGTCATTCAGCTCCTGTGCAACTCATCCACCAGTTGGTTGAAAATCACCGGGTCAATATGTTCTGGCGCCTGGCGTTTACCCAACCAGTCCAGCAGGTCCAAATCGGTTTGGCGCACAATATGGGCCAGAGATTTTAAATCTTCAACCGAAAGGCTATCCAATTTGTTGGGAATATAACGGTTAAAGACAATATCCAGCTCTTTAATGCCGCGACGTGTGTCCCGATAGAGTATTTCCTTTTTCAAATTTTGCGCTTCCATGCCACAATACATAGCGTTAAAGCATGAAAAACACAAGCACAACCAAGCCGCTTCCGGGCCAAAAAGAGCCGGTAAACACGCAAAAAGTGTTTACGGAATACACCCGTGTGCCCCGCCTGCCCGCCAAACTTTTGCCGCGCTTTAAAAAATTATGCGGTTCCCGCTACATCGATATCTTACTCCACTTGCCCACCAACATTTTAACCCGTGAAGCCCCGGCAGACATCGCCCACACCCGCCCTGGCGTATATTCAGTGCTGGAAGTAGAAGTAGTGGAGCTCCACAAACCGCCGCCACGGTCACGCCGTCCGTTTACCATTACGGTCAAAGATGACAGCGACGAACTGCAGCTGCTCTTTTTCAACTACGGCAAATGGCTGCCCAAACAGTTTGAGGTAGGCAAAACCATCACCGTGTGCGGCGTGGTGGAAACCATGCTCACCGAAAAACAAATTATTCACCCGGAAGTTTATAAAGAGCCGCCACAGAGCATTGCCGGCACCCAACCGGTATATCCGCTCACGGGTGGGGTCAACCAAAAGCAGGTTGCCCGCGGCGTGGATATGGCCTTTGCCCAACTGACCGAACACCCTCTGCCGGAATGGCTCCCCAAAGACCTGCTTACCAACAGTGAATGGCCCACCTTTTATGACGCCTTAAAAGCCCTTCACTATCCCAAAGACGCCAGTATATTAGAGCCTTCCCACCCCGGCCGTGAACGCCTGGCTTTTGATGAACTGCTCGCCAGCCAGCTGGGCTTGACCCAGGCCCGTATGAACTGCAAAAAAATGCCCGGCCCCGCCCACGCCATGAAAACCGCTTTGGGCAATAAATTTATTGAAACTTTACCCTTTAAGCTTACCGGCGACCAAAACAAAGCCATCACCACCATCGGTAAAGACATGACCGAAGCCGAACCCATGCTACGACTTATTCAGGGGGATGTGGGCTCTGGTAAAACCGTCGTTGCTTTTTGGGCCATGCTGCTCAGCCTTGACAACGGCCACCAAGCGGCGTTAATGGCCCCGACCGAAGTGCTGGCCCAGCAGCATTTTGAAAACGCCAGAAAATGGCTGGAACCGCTGGGGCTGACCATTGAGCTTTTAACCGGTAAAAACACCGCGAAACAAAAACGCGAAATAAAAGAACGCATTGCCAATGGGGAAACCCAAATCCTCATCGGCACCCACGCCCTATTGTATGATGTGGACTTTAAAAGCCTTGGCCTTGTGGTGGTGGATGAACAGCACCGCTTTGGTGTTAAGCAGCGCATGCGCCTTAGCGAACGACCCATCCCGCCCAACATGCTGGTGATGACCGCCACGCCCATCCCGCGTACCTTGGCGCTTAGTATGTACAGCGATCTGGACATCACCCTGATTCAGGAAAAACCGCCGGGCCGCACCCCGATTGAAACTACTGTTTTACCCTTAGAGCGCTTGGGCGATGTGGTCGCCAGCCTTAAACGGGTACTTGAAAAAGGCGAGCAGGCCTACTGGGTATGCCCGCTGGTGGAGGAAAGCTTAAAGTCCGACCTCGCCGCCGCCACCCAGCGCTTTGAGGATATCCAGCATTATTACGGTTCAAACGTTGGCTTGCTGCATGGCCGCATGAAGGCGCAGGAAAAAGAACAGGTCTTAAATGACTTCCGTGAGGGCAAAATTAAAATTCTTATTTCCACCACCGTCATTGAGGTGGGCATTGATGTGCCGCAAGCCACGGCCATGATTATTGAACACGCCGAACGCTTTGGCCTTAGCCAGCTGCACCAGTTGCGCGGCCGTGTGGGGCGCGGGTCAAAACAGTCCAACTGTTTGCTGCTTTACGCCAGCCCGTTGTCCAATTACGCCAAGGAACGTCTGGACATTATGCGCAAAAGTGAAGACGGCTTTGTCATTGCTGAAAAAGATTTGGAGCTGCGCGGCCCCGGGGAAATATTAGGAACAGCGCAGGCCGGGCATATGGTCACCAAAGTCGCAGACCTGCGCGAACACAAGCACCTTGTCCCCACTGCCCGTGATGTGGCCCGCAATTTGTTAAAGAGCGGCCAAACGGACAAACTGCCCTATCTGCTAAAAGTTTTTGAAAAGGATGAAGCGGAAAGAATGATTACCGCCGGGTGATGATAACAAAGCTTAAGCTCTACTTTTTAGGCTTTGTCTCTTTGCTCTTTTCTTCCAGCTTTTTCTCAACTTCTTTTTCTTCCTGCTCGGCATGCTCCTGACGGATTTTTTGCTCTTTCAAGGCAATTTTTCCTTCCGTCACGCTTGGGGTCACAATACCGGCGGAAATCACCATCTTAATCCCCTGGTCCACCGTCATGTGCAGTTTGATGATATCCCGCTTGGGCACAAACAGCAAAAAACCGCTGGTGGGGTTGGGGGTGGTGGGCAAAAATACGTTGATCATTTCATCATCGATGATGTTCTGCACCTCGCCCTTGGTAGTGCCGGTTACAAACGCAATGGCCCAGATACCTTTGCGCGGATATTCCACCATTACCACTTCACGGAACGATTTGGAGTTGGACTTGCTGACCGTATCAATAATTTGCTTAATGGAGTTATAAACCGGCCGCACCCCCGGAATGTTGGAAAATAAATTTTCCCACCATACCCACAGGCGACGGCCCAGTAAATTGCGCACAAATACGCCAATAACAAACAGCAGAAAGAAGCCTGCCAACAGGCCAAAACCCGGAATGTCATAATTTAAAAAAGCTTCGGGCTGGTAACGCTGGGGGACCAACTGCAACATAAAACGGTCCAGCCCCAACACAATGGCCCGCAGAATGTAAACAGTGATAACCAGCGGCGCAATGGCCAACAGGCCGGCGACGATGTTCCGGCGCAGATACGAACCAAAGCCGCCTTTGTTATTTTCAGGCGACTCGGGCTCTAAATCTAAAGACGGCTGTTTATCATCGTCGCTCATCTACTAAAATTCCTTAAAATGGAATATCATCATCAAAGGCAGCGTCATCACTCACTTTGGTCTGGTTCATGGCCATGCCGCCGGAAGATGATTGGTCAAAGTTTTCAGCCGGTGCGCTTTGGGCGTAAGAACTGTCAGAAGCGCCGCCACGGCTGCCCAGCATTTGCATGGCGCCTTTTTGGTCCACCACAATCTCAGTTGTGTAACGTTCCTGATTGCTGTTGTCCGTCCACTTACGGGTTTGGATGCGCCCTTCAAAATACGCGCTGTCACCTTTTTTCAGGTATTGCTTCACCACATCCGCCAAACCGCCGAACACCACAATGCGGTGCCATTCGGTACGCTCTTGACGCTGGCCGGAGGCATCCTTCCAGTTTTCGCTGGTGGCCAGAGTGACATGAGCAATGTTGCGCCCGTCATTGGTGGTGCGAATTTCAGGGTCACGGCCCAAATTACCAATGAGTTGAACTTTATTTAAGCTTCCGGACATAATAACCTACCTCTGAACTTGTATTTTCTCTTAATCACCATTAAATTTAGCCAGAATTATGCACACATATTAATGAAAAGCGCAAGGTCTGATGGTTAACGCTATTACAATTCGCGGGGCGCGGGAACACAATTTAAAAAATATTGATGTCTCCATCCCCAAAAACACACTCACGGTGATTACCGGCCTGTCGGGTTCGGGCAAATCATCTTTGGCGTTTGACACCATTTATGCTGAAGGCCAGCGCCGCTATGTGGAAAGCCTGTCCGCCTATGCCCGCCAGTTTTTGAACATGGCCAGCAAGCCCGATGTTGACCACATTGACGGCCTTTCCCCCGCCATTGCCATTGACCAGAAAACCACCAGCCGCAACCCGCGTTCCATCGTGGGCACCATTACTGAGGTTTATGACTACCTGCGCCTGCTCTACGCCAATGTGGGCCGCCCGCATTGCCCCACGCATAATATTCCTATTGAGGCCCAGACCGTCAGCCAGATGGTGGACGCCGTCATGCAGTGGCCCGAAGGCACCCGCATGCAGATTGTCGCCCCGGTGGTGCGCGGTCGTAAGGGCGAGTACAAAAAAGACATTCTCAACTGGCAAAAACAGGGATACCAGCGTATTCGTATTGACGGTGAAAAGTACGACATTGCCGAAACACCCGATCTGGACAAAAACATAAAACACACCATAGACATCATTGTTGACCGCATGGTGGTGCGCGAGGACAACCAAAACCGCCTGGCTGATTCTTTAGAAACCGCGCTTAAACTCGCCGGTGGCATGGCGGTGGTAGAACCGGTCGCCAAGGGGGATGAAAAAATTGAGCTGGAACCCCTCACCTTTTCGGAAAAGCACACCTGCCCCACCTGCGGGCACGTGGTGCCGGACTTGGAACCCCGCCTGTTTTCGTTCAACAGCCCCTACGGCGCCTGCCAGACCTGTGACGGCCTGGGGGACATGATTTACTTCGCCCCGGAGCTCATCATTCCCGATGAAAGCAAGTCCCTGGCCGAAGGCGCGGTTAAACCCTGGGTGGACACCCGCACCAATAACTATTACGCCAAAGCCATTGCCAACCATTACGGCTTTAACATCAATACCGCCTATCAAGATTTACCGGAGGAGATAAAAGAAGTCATCCTCTACGGCTCCGGGTCAGAGGTGATGGAGTTCGTCTTCAAACCCCGCAGCGGCGGCATGTTCCGCACCAACAAACCGTTTGAAGGTGCCATAAATATATTGGAGCGCCAATACACCGAAACAGAAAGCAACCGTAAACGCGAACAGCTGGAAAAATACCGCGCCAGCGCCCCCTGTCCGGACTGTCACGGCAACCGCCTGAACAAAGACGCGCTGGCCGTCACCGTCAACGGCTTTAACATTATGGACCTGTGCGCCCTGCCCGTTAAAGATGCCTTGACCGTCACGCAAGATTTACAAGAGGCCTTAAAAGGCAACCGCGCCACCATCGCCGCGCCAATATTGCGGGAAATCACCTCCCGCCTTGGCTTTTTGTACCATGTGGGGCTGGGGTATTTATCGCTCACCCGTAAATCCGGCACCTTATCCGGCGGGGAAAGCCAGCGTATTCGCCTCGCCTCCCAAATCGGCAGCGGCCTGACGGGTGTGTTATATGTGCTGGATGAGCCCTCCATCGGCCTGCACCAACGCGATAACAACAAACTGCTGAACACCCTGCAACAGCTCAAACAGCTTGATAACACCATTTTAGTGGTGGAACACGATGAGGACGCCATCCGCACCGCTGACCACGTTATTGATATTGGCCCCGGCGCGGGCGAACACGGCGGTAAAATTGTCGCCGAAGGCACTGCCAAAGAAATTCAGAAAAATGAAAAATCGCTGACCGGGCAGTACCTTGCGGGCAAGCGGGCTATTGATGTCCCCGTCAAACGCCGCAAAGGCAAAAAGGGCAAAAAAATTTCTATTATGGGTGCCAACGGCAACAACCTGAAAAACGTGGACGTGGACATTCCACTGGGCATGTTGACCTGTGTGACGGGCGTGTCAGGGTCGGGCAAGTCCACGCTGGTGATGGACACCCTCACCAAAGCCGTATCACAAAAACTCAACAAAGCCAAAGAGGCCCCCGCCCCCTACAAAGAGCTAAAAGGGCTGGAGAATTTGGACAAAATCGTCAACATTGACCAGTCCCCTATTGGCCGCACGCCGCGCAGCAACCCGGCCACCTATACCGGCGTAATGAGCCCCATCCGGGACTGGTTTGCCAAACTGCCGGACGCCCGTGCCCGCGGTTACACCCCCGGCCGTTTTTCCTTCAATGTTAAGGGCGGACGCTGCGAAGCCTGCCAGGGTGATGGGCTTATTAAGGTGGAAATGCACTTTTTGGCCGATGTTTATGTGCCGTGCGACGTGTGCCACGGCAAACGCTATAACCGCGAAACGCTGGAGATTATGTACAAAGGCAAATCCATTGCCGACGTGCTGGACATGCCGGTAGAGAGTGCCTTTAAGCTATTTGAGGCCGTCCCCGCCATCAACAAACGCCTGAAAACCCTTATGGATGTGGGGCTGGGCTATATTCGCCTTGGCCAAAGCGCCACCACCCTCTCTGGCGGAGAAGCGCAGCGGGTTAAGCTCTCTAAAGAACTTTCCAAACGCTCCACTGGTAAAACGCTGTATATACTGGACGAGCCGACAACCGGGCTGCACTTTTATGATATTGAACAACTGCTGAAAGTCCTGCACCGCTTAGTGGATGAAGGCAACACCATGGTGGTGATTGAGCATAATTTAGATGTCATTAAAACCGCTGATAACATCATTGACATCGGCCCTGAAGGCGGCGACGGCGGCGGCGAAATCATCGCCACCGGCACCCCTGAAGACGTGGCCCAAGTCAAAGCCAGCCACACCGGCCATTACCTTAAAGAGATGCTTAAAAAAGAAAAGGATGTGGCGTGAATACAAATTTTGCACTACGGATAAATTGTGATTATACTAAGCACATATAAAAAATAAGGGCTAAAATAAATGAGTGATACTAGTCCAACCCCAACACCTCAACCAGTATCTGCTATCCGAGTAGCTAATGAATTTATTAGACAAAGTAATGGAAAGCTTTCCAATCTTCAATTGCAAAAGCTAGTCTATATAGCTCATGGCCTTTATTTAGCTCAACATAATAACCCCCTAATATATGATGAGGTTCAAGCTTGGGATTTTGGCCCCGTGTTTCCGCCACTATATCACGAGGCTAAAAAATTTGGTCGAGGAAGAGTTGACCCTTTATTAGACGATTTTGATGATGAACCTGAATATTTAGATTGCCCTCAACAAAGAAATCTTATTGCTACTGTTCTCGAAATATTTGGTAACTGGACACCAGCGCAGCTTGTTCACTTTACTCACCGCCCTAATGGAGCCTGGGACAGGCATTATAGCTCAGAAACAAAGGGTATCCAAATTCCAGATAAAGAGATCAAAAATGAATTTTCTAATTATATAGAGGGGTAAGCTTTTGAAGAATATAAAAGAAATCACCCCTCCAATACCTTCTAAAGATGACGAAGAAACCGCCGAACAAGAAGCTAATGAGTTTGAAAAGCAAAAAAGGCTGTTTAATCTCGAGAAAGATAAAGATGATCATAGCAATAAGCAAACAGCTTTTGATCATATCAAAGACCTAGTAACAAAGTGGTTACGATTTCTAGCATTACTTTTGATACTAAACGCTGTAGAACTTAAAAATTTAGATAGCTGGCCTTTTAACTTTCATATCAGCGATAAAGTAATGATAGCTTTGCTTACTACAAGTACCGCAACTATTATAGGTTTGTATCTTATAGTGGCTAAACATTTGTTCCCCCCCTAAACATAAGGAGTAAATCACATTGACTGCTGATAAAAAATCGATGGCAATTGCTGAATCAACCAATAAGCTTCTTGATAAAGAGGCTGAAAATAGCCAGTTATATGAAAATATAATTAAGCTAAAGGAAGACCTAAAACACAGCAATCAAAAGTTAACTACTAGGAATTGGATTATAGTGGGGTTATTAAGCATAACAGCCTTCTTCGCTATCAAAAAATAACCCCGCCGAAGCGGGGTTTCGCAAGCAAAAGCCTTACGGCATGTGGTAACTCCACTGCACAGCTTTGCACAGAATGACTAACCCCTAACTTGACCGCCCCTGCCAAATCCGATATACATAATGTATTCAATTCTTCCTTTTTCCCACCACCGTAGAGGTGTTTTTATGCTGAAAACGGGTATTTACCTGATCATTGGTTACCTGCTGGGTGTTCTGGCCACCGACCATATGTACATGGATCTGGCCCAGACCGACTGGGGCAACATCCTGACCTATCTGTGGCTGCTGGTCTGGCCGATTATGGTGTTTGTGACGTTCACCGTGGCTTTCCTTGTTATTGGCGCCATTGGCTTTGCCGTCTGGTTCGTCTATGACCGCTACAGCTAAATCACGCCGCCGCCCTTCGGGGCGGTTTTTTGTTTAATGGTTGACAAAAAATATCAAAAACACCATAACCACAGCTATGACAAAACCCGTACACATTATTGGTGGTGGACTGGCCGGGAGCGAAGCCGCATGGCAGCTGGCCAACCGCGGCGTGCCCGTAACATTATATGAAATGCGCGGCCCGCACAAAACCGCCGTCCACAAAACCGACAAACTGGCGGAGCTGGTCTGTTCCAACTCCTTCCGCGGTACCGATGAAAGCAAAAACGCCGTGGCCCTGCTCCACGCTGAACTGCGGGACATGGGGTCTTTGGTTATGCAATCCGCTGAACAGCACCGTGTGCCTGCCGGCGGGGCTTTGGCCATTGACCGCGAGCCGTTCAGCCAGTTTATTACCGACAGTCTGGAAAATCACCCGCTGGTGACCATCAAACGGGAAGAAGTCACAAACCTCCCTACCGATGAGCTGGTGTTGGTGGCCACTGGCCCGCTGACCAGTTCCAAACTGGCGGAGCATATTATCAACCTGACGGGCAGCGACCGTTTGGCGTTCTTTGACGCCGTGGCCCCCATTGTGCAGGCCGACAGCGTGGATATGTCCATCTGCTGGAAGCAAAGCCGCTATGACAAAGGCGACGGAGCGGACTACATCAACTGCCCCATGACCAAAGAGCAGTACTACACCTTTGTGGAAGCTATTATCAACGCCGAACAGTCCATCGGCCACAACCCGGAAGACAAAGACGTCCCGTATTTTGAAGGCTGCCTGCCCATTGAGGTCATGGCCGAACGCGGCATAGAAACCCTGCGCCACGGCCCCATGAAGCCCCGCGGCCTGACCAATGCCCACAAACCGGATGAAAAACCTTATGCCGTCGTCCAACTTCGCCAAGACAACAAACTGGGCACGCTGTACAACATGGTGGGCTTTCAAACCCGTATGAAATGGGGCGAGCAAAAACGCATCTTCAAAACCATCCCGGGGCTGGAGAACGCCGACTTCGCCCGCTTTGGCGTTATCCATAAAAACACCTTTATTAACTCCCCCACCCTGCTGGATGAGCAAATGCGCCTGAAAGCCCAACCCAACCTGCGCTTTGCCGGACAATTTACGGGGGTTGAGGGCTATGTGGAATCCACATCCATGGGCTGTATGGCCGGGCTGTTCATGGCCGCTGAAATTTTAGGTAACGCCGTCACCCCACCCCCGGCGACCACCGCCATGGGCGCGCTGATTAACCACATTACCGGCGGGGCGGATGCCAAAACCTTCCAGCCGATGAACATTACCTTTGGCCTGTTGCCGCCGTTGGAGCAAAAAACCACAAAAAAAGAGCGCAAACCCGCCTACAGCCGCCGCGCGCGCATTGATTTTACCCACTGGCTGCAGGGCACACCCCTGGCGCAAAACCAAAGCCCGCATAAACAATCCGCATAGATAAAAAGCCCCCGCAGGGGCTTTTCAAATTATTATATAACGTTACTGGCTGCCCAGCGGTACGTTGAGTTCCGTACCCATGTGCAAAGCCTGACCGTCATAACACAGGTAACGCATGGTTTGCTTGCCATCCCGGCTTTTCACCATTTGCACCTGCTGGTGCTCGGTTTCAATGTCAATGCAGTCACGCTGCTGGGTGCCCCAGTCAAGGGTTGGCAAGGTGGAAAAGATTTTATCTTCATTGGCTTTGATATTGGCAATTTCCACATTCTGAATTTTCACCACATCGTCCAACAGGCTGTTCAGGCGGGCTTCCAAATCCCCAACTTTTTCTTTGAGTTGAGCGTTTTCACGTTCCAGAAGGCGCAGGTTTTTTAGTGTTTCCACATTAATATCCTGCAACTTTTCCAAACGGTTAATAACCCTTAACAGTTGCAGCTCTTCCTCATCCGCCGGTTGGGCCACAGCCGTACCAGCAAACAGAAAGCATCCTGCCAGCAAAGATAAAATCCAAACCTTTTTCACCGCTTATTCCTTTTTGTTATTAACGGTCTTATTTATTTCGCTAGGCCGCGCTGGCAAAGCGCTTAGAGGTCGCTTTGGAACGTGCCTCCTCCAAACGACTTTCAACCACATCCCAGTTGATGTTGCTCATAACCGCATTGATGTAATCACCACGGCCGCCGGCTTTGTGGTCCACCATGTAGGCATGCTCCCATACGTCCATCACCACCAATGGGTGATAACCGGCAACGTTGCCGTCTTCATGCAGTTGAATAAAGTGGTTGTTGATGTCACCCGTCATGGGGTCCATCGCGCAAATCGCCCAGCCAACACCGCGGGTTTTACCGGCATTGCAGAAGTCTTCTTTCCATGCGTCAAAGCTGCCGAACTGTTCTTCAATCGCCGCTTTAAACTGGCTGGCACCGCTCAGGTCCACGCCGGCTTTTAAGTTGCCGAAGTAGTATTCATGCAGAACCATACCGTTATATTCAAAACCAAAACGGCGGCGGCGGTCAGCGTAAAGAGCGCTTCCGCCTTTGCCGTCTTTACGGAGTTCCGCCAGCTCTTCTTTCAACCCGTTGGCCTGCTTAATGTAACCCTCATACAGTTTCCAATGGTCGTTGATTTGCTCGTCTGAAATGCCGTTCAAACCGGAAGGTTTCAGTTCTTCATGTACGGAATAGGTCATGGTGCTCCTTTCTCTATTTATCTTTACACCGTCCCGGGCTGGATCTTCTCTTTGTCTTTATCCGGGCGGTTTTTGTAATATTTATCCAATAACAATACAACAGGTGAGGCAATAAATACAGAGGAGTATGTCCCCACCAGAACCCCAAACATCAGCGTAAAGGCAAAGTCATGAATGACTCCGCCACCGAACATAAACAGCGCCAACAGTACCACAAAGGTGGTTAAAGAGGTAATCAAGGTGCGGTTGAGCATTTCATTAATGGATAAATCCAGAATGTCCATCATTTTGCGTTTTCTATATTTGCGTGTGTTTTCACGCACACGGTCAAACACCACAATGGTATCGTTAAGGGAATAACCGATAATGGTCAAAAGCGCAGCCAATACTGTTAACGTGACCTCTTTCTGCAGCAAGGCAAACACCCCCACGGTCATGAAAATATCATGCCCCAGCGCGGCAATAGCGCCCACGCCATAACGGAACTCAAACCGTGCGGAGATATAAATAAGAATCGCGATTAAGGCCAGACTAAGCGCGATAATCCCCTTTCGCCGCAGTTCTTCCCCAATTTGCGGGCCGACAAATTCCACACGCCGCACGTCCACTTGCCCGGCAACTGCCTGTACCGCCTGGGCCATTTCTTCCGCGTGTTGCGTGGCTTCCGCCCCGTCACCACCGGCCATACGGACAATAAATTCATCTTCCGCGCCATATTCCTGAATGGTCAACCCTTCGTACCCGGCTTTGTTCAAGGCATCCCGCAGGCGGGCAACGTTCACGACCTTTTCGGTCTGGATTTGCACCAACGTACCGCCTGAAAAATCAATACCATAGTTCAACCCTTTAAAGCCCAAAAGCAACAATGTGCCCAAAAGGATACCAATAGAAAGTACAGCACATATCTTCCTGTATTTCAGGAAGTTAATTTTGGTATTGTCAGGTATAAGTTTAAATCCCATGTCTTAACCTATTGTAAAATTTAATTTATACAGTAAATTTTCGTGGTCGCTTGTATTTCACCCAGCTCACCAGCATCAAACGGGTCAACATAATGGCGGTAAACATGGAGGACAAAACCCCCACACTTAACGTCAACGCAAAGCCACGAATGGGGCCAGATCCCATAGAAAACAGGATCACCGCCGCAATCAGCGTGGTGATGTTGGCATCTAAAATGGTGGTGAAGGCCGATTTAAACCCGGCATCTAATGTGTTCAAGGCGCTGCGGCCACGGGCGGCCTCTTCCCGTATACGTTCAAAAATCAGCACGTTGGCATCCACCGCCATACCAATGGTCAATAGAATACCGGCAATTCCCGGCAAGGTCAGGGTCGCGCCAAAGGCGGTCATAATGCCCGCAATCAAAATCACATTGACCAGCAAGGCCACATTGGCTACCGTACCGGCAAAACCGTACAACAGGCCCATCATCAACATAACCGCCAAAAAGCCGTAAACAATCGCTTTCTTACTCGCTTCAATCGAGTCCTGACCCAAAGACGGCCCAATGGTCCGCTCTTCCACCACTTCCACCGGCGCGGGCAGAGCACCGGCACGCAGTACAGTGGCCAGGTCTTCCGCTTCTTGCGGGGTAAAGCTACCGGTAATTTGCGCCACGCCGCCCAAAATGGGTTCACGCAGAACGGGGGCACTGTAGACTACACCATCCAGCACAATGGCCATACGGCGGCCGGTGTATTCCGTGGTTAGTTTGGCAAATTTCCGTGTACCGCGGGCATCAAACTTCACCTGTACAGCGGCTTCCCCATACTGGGTAAAGTCAGACGATGCACCAGAGAGTAGCTCCCCGGTAATGGCCGGGCGCTTGGTTAACACATAAGGAATTTTAATTTCAGAGCCGTCCGGACGTTTGGAGTGCTCATAAAAAATATCCGTGCCCGGCGGCGGGGTGCGGTAAGGGTCAGCGTTATCATCTACCATATGGAAGGTCAGCTGAGCGGTGCGGCCAATAATGCCTTTGGCGCGGGCCACGTCATCAATCCCCGGCAGTTCAATAATAACCCGGCGGTCCCCTTCCCGCTGAATCAGCGGTTCGGCCACACCGAATTCATCCACACGGGAGCGCAAAATTTCCAGGGTCTGGGTCAGGGCGCTTTGCACCATGCTCTCCAGCGCCTGATCAGTAAAGGTTACGCTAAAAATGCTGCCGTCCTGCTCCAGCTCAATGTCACGGATTTCAGCTATCAGAACATCACGAATCTGCTCGTGCTGTTCCTGTTTAAAGCCGTTAAAAGTTACCTTGTCTTTTTTCGCCGATAAAGAGCGGTAGTTCAGGCGCTCATCACGCAGTTCCAGCCGCACTTCATCTTCCAGGTTTTCATAAGCGCGCTTGACGACATCATCCACATCCACTTCCAACACCAGGTGGCTACCCCCTTGCAGGTCCAGCCCAAGGTTCAGGGTGTTCTTCGGCAGGCTGTCCGGCAGTTTTAAAACAGCGGACTCCGGCAAGACGTTCGGCAGAGCCTGAAACGTCGCCCACAGGATTACCGCGAAAATGGCCAGTTTTTTATACAGCGGAAAGTCAAGCATGGCTGAATGCCCTTTTTATTTTTGACGAAATTCAGGCGGCTTTTTTGCCCTTGGTTTTGCCTTTAGTTTTCGATTTTGTATTTTGCTGATCGTCAGAGCCCTTGCCGGGTTTTTTCTCAACCATTGCTGATATGGAGTTGCGGTTTAAAGTTACTTTTACCCCGTCGGCAATTTCCAGCTCAACCGTATTTTCATCCACAACTTTGGCTATTTTCCCGTGCAAACCACCGGTTGTGACCACGCGGTCGTTACGGCCAAGGCTGGCGACCATCTCCTGGTGCTCTTTCATACGCTTGTTTTGCGGGCGAATCACCAGGAAGTAAAAAACGGCAAAAACCAGAATCAACGGCATCCAACTGCCCAGCCCCATCGCCGGTGCGGCCACTTCTGCCCCTTGGGCCCATGCGTTATTTATCAACATGTATCACTACCTTTTTGTTTCGTTTCATGCGCTTTAAAATTTTGCCCCGTTAAAGTAACGCAATACACATTGGTTGTCTACTAGCAGCCACTGCTATAAGCTAAAAGAAGCATTAAAAATTAAGCAGGTACAAGCCGTGTTTAAAACCGCCACCATTTTTATAAAGCCCGAAGCGGATGAAATTGAAGCTGTTGCTGCTGATGTCGCCACCCTTTTAAGCGAACAAGGCGCACAGGTTTTATGCTGTTCTGATACGGCCATCAAAGGAACACAGGCCGTTACTGAAGATAATATTCCATACAAAAATAATCTGGCTGTTGTCTTAGGTGGTGATGGTACATTGCTGATTACCGCACGCAAATTATATAATAATTCATCCCCTATTCTTGGCCTCAACCTTGGCCATCGTGGGTTTTTAACCGAAATGGATATCATCAATGTCCGCCAGCATATTCAGGCGGCTTTTGCTGGTAATTTAACCATTGAAGAGCGGCCTTACTTTCTGGCCACCCTTACACGCGGAACTAAAAATATCTTGAAAGGTGAGCCTTTTATTAATGACACCGTCATCCAACGCGACGCGGCGGAAAAAATGCTGCACTTCAGCGTCACCGTGGGCGAACAGTTCATGACGGCAAACCGCGCTGACGGGATAATTGTTTCTACGCCTACTGGTTCCACTGCTTATAACCTATCCACTGGCGGGCCAATTTTACACCCGGCTGTTTCGGGTTTGGTGCTATCCCCCATTTGTCCGCACACCCTAAGCTACAGCCCGGTTGTTATCCCAAGTACCACCGTTGATATTACATTGGATAGCGAATACGGCCATTTAAGTTTAGATGGAGGGCGGCCACAAAACCTGAAAAAAGGCGACAGATTAAACATCACCCAGTCAGAAAATACATTCCGCCTTCTTCACAACCCTAAGCGCAATTTTTTTGACCTGTTGCGCACCAAGCTTGGCTGGGACAAAGGGTAGCCGACCTAATCGTTTTGCGGCAGAATTTTTAACGGATCAACGGCCTGCGCATTACGACGTACCTCAAAATGCAATTGCGGTTTATCTACATTCCCGCTGCGTCCGGCCAAGGCAATCACTTGCCCGCGTTGAACCGTCTGGTTCTTGGTAACAAGGTTGGCAGAATTGTGCGCATACGCTGTCACCAAGCCGTCAGGGTGTCGCAATAAAATGAGGTTTCCATAACTCCTCAACCCGCCATCGGCATAAATTACAACACCGTCGGCTGCAGCGACAACCGGCGCTTTTTCCGGCAATAAAATTGAAATGCCTGTATGCGTAATCCCGCGTCCTTCTTCACCAAAGCGACGAAATATCTCACCGCGGGCTGGCCATGTGAGTCCTTGGCTTTTGGCCAGGCGTTTGCTGACCGAGGTATCGCCGCGCGGCGCAGGTATGCGTAAAATTGTACCGGGCATCAAACGTTCCGGGCGGTCAATATTGTTGCTGGCCATAATATCAAATGAGCTAACACCATAGTCCCGGCTAATCGCATAAATCGTTTCACCGCGGCGTACTTTATGGGTGCGGGCCACCGCTTGTGACGCTTTGGAATCTATCCCCATGCCCTCGTAACGATCAGGAATAATCAAGATTTGACCCACATACAAAGCATTTTTATTGGTAATGTCATTAACCATCGCCAAGGTGTTTTCAGACACATTGTAATGAGCCGCCACTTGGCTGAGCGTATCACCGCGTTGTACGCGGTAGGTTACCTGACGCGGTACTGGCTGTACGACTTTTGGTTTAGGCTGCGGAGCAGGTTCAACCGTTGTGACTTTGCTCGGCACAACAGCAGCCGGGTTGGTTGTTTGAGCTGTAGCCGCCTTTTGGGTTGGGGTGACCACCGGTACGTCTTTTTTACGTGTTAAGGAATAGCGGGTCTGTGGCGTATTGTCAGTATGTTGATTGGCATTATTAAAGCCGCTTACCACCGGTGCCGGATCTTGTGTTGCACAGCCGGACACAACAGCAGCAATACTTAACGCGATTATCTTTTTTAACATACCGTTTTTAACTTTATTTTTATTTTAACGGTTTCATTTTACCAAATCTTAAGCACCGCCTAAAACAACTTTCAACAAAACAAACCCTAATATAATGACCACTGTGGCCGCCATGGTAAGGGGGTAAAAGTTGTTTTCAATCCACCCTTTAAAGGCTGGGCCACCACGCCACAGCAGCCAGGCAATAAGGAAGAAACGTGCCCCGCGGGACAGGATAGATGCCACAATAAACGCCGGCAGGTTGGCCGCCAAAAGGCCGCTCATAATGGTAAATATTTTATATGGGATGGGGCTGAAGCCGGCTGCCCCAACAATAAATACATCATATTCAGCGTACCATTCTTTCAACACCTCAAACTGGGACTCAATCTCGTAAAAGGCAATAATGTTCTGACCAACCGTATCGAACAGCAAGGCACCAATAGCATAGCCCGCAATACCACCCAGAACCGACCCAACCGTACAAATGGTGGCGTACCAGAAGGCCTTGTCAAAATTGACAATAATCATCGGGATAAGAATGACATCCGGCGGAATGGGAAAGATAGAGGATTCAATAAACGACACCGCAAACAGCACATACGGCGCCTTGGGGTGGGCGGCCATCCTCAATACATAATCATAAAGCTGCTTTAACATTCTTATTCCTTTTTATAGGCCTTATTTCCTAGGCACTTTGGGCTTTCACCCCTTGTTCCCCTACCAAGGGTACAAAATATACACTTCCTAGAAAGGTTTCATGAATCATACCAGATTTATCTTTTTGGTATTTCATTAAACGCTGCGCGCGGTTGTTGACCCCGCCAACTGGAATAACTAAAACCCCTTCAGGCTTTAACTGTTCCAAAAGGGCTTTAGGAACCTGGGGAGATGCCGCCGTCACAATAATGCGGTCAAACGGGGCCTGGTCGGGCCAACCGAGTGTTCCGTCACCCACAATGGCGGCAAAATTGCTAATACCCAGTTCATTCAATTTTTTCTGCGCGGATTGGGAGAGCGACTCATACCGTTCAATCGTGAACAAACGCCGTACCAATTTGCACAAAATAGCGCTTTGGTAACCACTACCAGTACCGATTTCCAAAACCTTATGGTGGCGACTTACTTCTAAGGCCTGGGTCATGGTGGCGACAACCAGCGGCTGGGATATGGTCTGGTTTTCACCAATAGGCAAGGCCGCGTTTTCATACGCCTCCGCACTTAAGGCCGCTGGCAAAAAATGTTCACGAGGAATATTTTCCATCACGCGCAGGATATTCGCATCGGTAATGCCTTGCCCTTTTAGGCGCTCAATCAAACGCTTTCTGGCATTAGCGTACTGTTCTTTCCCCAAATACATCATGCTTTTTTAATGACCTCTTGACCGTTCATATACGGCTGTAAAACTTTTGGAATTTCAATGGATCCGTCTTCGCGTTGGTAATTTTCCATCACCGCCACCAACGTACGGCCAACAGCTAACCCGCTACCGTTCAAGGTATGAACGAACTCAGTTTCGCCATCACTGTTTCTAAAGCGTGCTTTCATGCGGCGGGCTTGGAAGTCGCCACAGTTAGAGCACGATGAAATTTCCCGGTACGTCTCCTGCGCCGGCACCCAGACCTCCAAGTCATAAGTTTTACGCGCGCTAAAGCCCATATCGCCGGTACAAAGCACCATAACCCGGTACGGCAGCTCCAGTTTTTGCAAAATATCTTCAGCGCAGCCGGTCATGTATTCCAAGGCTTTTTCGGAATAGTCAGGGTGAACAATTTGCACCATTTCCACTTTCATAAACTGGTGCATACGGATGTAACCGCGGGTATCCCGCCCGGCAGAGCCGGCCTCTTTACGGAAGCACGGTGTCCAGGCACAAAAGCGATACGGAAGCTTATCTTCATCCAGAATTTCATTTTGGGCATAGTTGGTCAGCACCACTTCAGCGGTGGGGATAAGCCAGCGACCGTCTGTGGTATGGAACTGGTCGTCTTCAAACTTTGGCAACTGACCGGTACCGAACATGGTGGTGTCATTCACCAGCAGCGGCGGCATCACTTCCAAAAAGCCTTTTTCACGCAGGATATCCAGCATAAAAGTCGCCAACGCACGCTCCAAGCGGGCCAAATCGCCCTGCATCCACACAAAACGGCTACCACTGATTTTTGCCGCGGTCTCAAAATCCATCATTTCCAGATCTTCACCAACCTGGTAGTGCGGCTGTGGGGTGAAGGAAAATTTCTTCGGCTCCCCAACCCTACGGATTTCCACATTATCGTCTTCATCCGCCCCTTCGGGGACGTCATTGTCGGGGATATTGGGAACCATCGCCAGCACAGCTTCAAAGTCGGCTTTTATGGCACGCTCTTTATCTTCCAACTCTTTAACTTTGGGGCCCACGGTCTTCATTTCAGCAAACAGCTGGGTGGCGTTTTCACCTTTGGCTTTAGCCTGGCCAATTGCTTTAGACAGGGTATTACGGCGGCTTTGCAATTCCTGCAATTGGGCCATCAATTCGCGGCGCTGTTCATCCAGCTTCATCAGCTCACTGGCCTTGGCATCTACACCCCGGCTGGCCAGTGCCTTATCCAACGTTTCCTGATTTTCGCGAATCCAGCGAATATCCAGCATTTTTTACATCCCCTGTTGAGCGGTTTTGTGCATATTAGCACCCGTTAAAATCAATTTCCAGACGCAGGCGCATCATTTTGCTGTTTTTGTTCCACCAACCGTGCCCCAAATACCGCGGCTTCATAAAGAACAGCCATGGGCACCGCTAACAAAAGTTGGGAGAGCGGATCCGGCGGGGTTAAAATGGCCGCCGCCGCAAAAATACCCACAATGGCATAGCGCCGCCCTTTGGCCAGTGAGGCCGCGCTTACAATCCCGGCCCGTGCCATTAACAACAACACCAGCGGCAACTCAAATGCAAGGCCAAAGCCAAACAGCATCTTAATTAAAAAGGACAGGTACTCTTTCACCGACGGTAACGGTTCAATGGTTTCATTGGAAAACTGGAAGAAAAAATCCACCGCGATGGGAGTCACCACGAAATAACTAAACAATCCACCTGTATAAAAAAGCACCGGCGTAAACAGTAAAAAAGGCAGGAACACTTTTTTTTCCGCGTCATATAACCCGGGCGATATAAACCGCCACATATGCCACAGCAGCACCGGCATACCCACAAACAAGCCACTTAAAATGGAAAGTTTAAGGTAGGTAAAAAACAGTTCTGGCACGTTGGTGAAAATAAGCTTTTTGATGCCGGCATCTTTTAACGGCTGAATCAAAAATTGAAATACTTCTTCCTTAAAACCATAGAAAATACCGCTGATAATGGCAATACCAACCAGCGACCATATCAGCCGCGAACGCAATTCCACCAAGTGCTCAATTAACGGGGAGGCAGTTTGCTGACTCATGAGGGTTTATCCTCGTCATCGTCTTCTAAGGATTTTTTAAGGTCGTTATAACCGCGCTTAAGCTGGCGTACAGCTTTACCCAGACCACGGGCGGCTTCCGGCAATTGTTGCGGACCAATCACCACCAGGGCGACAATTAAAATAAGCGCAAGTTCAAGAAAGCCAATACCAAACATAAGGGGAAAGGGTTACTGGTCTTTGTCTTTATCTTCAGGCTTTTGGGCTTCAGGCTTTTTGGTGCTGTCTTTTTCACTCTCTTTACCATCGGAAAGACCGCGTTTGAATTGCGACACACCTTTGCCCAGCTCACCCATAATGTTCGACAAGCGCCCTGCCCCAAACAGCAGCAGCACAATGACAAGTATAATAACGAGTTCTGTTGCACCTAACCCAAACATAATTCTACCCTCTACTTATTGCTTAACCGTGTGGTCACGGCCTGTGTAAAAAATATCCTCAATATGCACTTTGCCGGTCACAATATACTCAATTAGTCCAGCCACTTCATATAAAACTTCTGCGTTTAGTGTTACCCCACCGCGCGTTGGCAAAAAGTCGGTAAAGGTCAACGGCTCATGCGGTAACGTTACGACCGGGAATGGGATAGGATCCAGCCCCCGCCCGCGGAAAGCTGCCAAAGCCCGCAGCATATGGTGCTCACTGGTTACCAAAAAGAACTCATCCGCCTCTCGCTCTCGCAAAATAGAGGCAGTCTGAATGGAGTTTTCATAGGTATTAATCGAGCTCTCTTCCAAAATTACCGGTGTAATCTGCGCCCGTTGACGGTCAAAAAATTGCTGCGCGACCCGGGCTTCGGACGGATGCTTCAAACCATGGGTTTTGCCGCCCGTCAAAATAATGGGGGTACGTGAGCCAATTTGAGCCTGCAGGTTATAGGCCACCATCAGTCGCTGGTACGATTCTTTGGTGGGTATCCATCCCATTTGCGCCACATTCACCATACCGGAAGTTGGCACGACAATGGCGTCCACCTCACGTGGGTTTTCCACATGTTTACCATCTACCGCGCTAATTAAAAAGCCGGACATCATCCGCCCCATAGCAGTGGTGGAAAAGCTCCAGCTAATAACAATCGCCAGCCCCAGTGCGGTCATGGCGGTGCGGGTGCGGGTACCAATGTAATAAAAGGCGATAATCGCCAAAAGAATTCCCAACCCGGGCGGCATTAAAAATGTGGTTAAAAGAAATTTCATCAGCCCATTAACATTTGTTGCATTATTATTTTCCCGGCGTCCGGCATCATCGGCCAAAAGATACCAAGTGTTATCAACATCATCGGTATAATGATTTTGAACAGTATGCCACTAATTACCAATAAAATCACTACCCACATACCAATTTGTTCATACTGGCCCAATTGATGCCCAATCCGCGGCGGCAGCAGAACACTTACCACACGGTATCCATCCAGCGGGGGCAAGGGCAAAAGGTTAAACACCATTAAAATAGTATTAATAAAAATACTCGCCACCGCCATCATCAACAGCGGCTGGGTAAAGCTTGTGGGTACAGCCAGCACAATATACATGAAAAGTATGCTAAGAAATATCAACACCAAATTAGCCCCCGGCCCGGCCAAAGCCACCAATGCCGTGTGCAACCGCCAGCGGCGCAGGTTGTTAAAGTTCACCGGTACCGGACGGGCATAACCGATAATCGGCAAGCCGGAAATCGCCAACAACATCGGCAAAGCCACCGTGCCGATTGGATCAATATGTTTTAAAGGGTTTAACGTCACCCGCCCCAGCATCCACGCGGTGGCATCGCCAAAGGTTTTGGCGGCGTAACCGTGGGCGGCCCTCATGCAGGGTAATGGCCAGCAATACCGGAATAGCCCAGATAGAAACCGTCTGCATAATGGTGGCTATATCAGCCATTTAAAAGTTCCTTAATGCGTTCAATCGCTTGTTCTCTATGCCCATAATCATACCCCACCAAATGCGGCAGGGTTTTTAATTTTTCATACGCCTGTTTTTCCACACTTGCTAACCCGGCCAAAGTTTCCAGCTCTTCAAACATATTATCTTTGACTTTGCCTTCAATGTTGCCGCTGCAATATAAAACCAAGTCACAACCGGCTTCCAGCGTTTTTAAGTAGCGATCTTTTACCGACCCTTGCAGAGCGTTCATATTGATATCATCACTGACAATCAATCCCTTCATGCCCAACCGTTCTTTAATGACATCATAAAGGATGGCGGAGGACTGGGTGGCGCAATTTTCCTTATCCAGCGCGACGTAGCAAATATGCGCCGTCATCATAAATGGACACTCGGCGTTCATGGCAAAGGGAACGAAATCGTTTTGTTCAAGTTCTTCCAGCGGGCTGTCCACCTGCGGCAGTTCATTGTGGCTGTCCGCCGTGGCGCGTCCATGACCGGGGATGTGTTTAATCACCGGCCAGACCCCACCGGTTAAAAACCCGCTAATTGCCGCTGAAGACAGTTTCGCCACCTCCTGCGGGTTATCGCCAAAGGCTCTGTCCCCAATCACGCCATGGGTTTTATCCGTAAGAATATCCGCCACCGGGGCACAATTAGCAGTGATGCCGTGTTCATTCAATTCGCTGGCAATAACGTAAGCATTCAAGCGTGCCAGCTCAATACCGCGGTGTTTATCCGCCGCGTAAATTTTACCAATATCCCGTGCCGGCGGTGGCGTATATTCTCCCCATTTAATCCGCATCACGCGCCCGCCTTCCTGGTCAATAAATATCAGTGGCGGGTCAAGGGGGGAAAGGTCTCTTAGCCCGGCACAAAGCGCCTGTACCTGCTCTTTGCTTTCACAGTTACGGCCAAACAAAATAAAGCCAACCGGACGGATTTTTTCAATAAGGGCAACGGTCTGTTTGTCCAGCGTTGGCCCGGGCAGGCCCATAATCAAAGGCGCGACCGCCACCATCGTTATTGTACCTTCACTTGTAAACAGCCCTGGTTAAGCTGTTTAAGCTGGCGGCATAAACCCACGGCCGTACTTTTGTCATTTACGCCTGTAAACCACACCCGGTAGCGCACCCCCATGTTGGCGATACTGGCACGCTTAACTGTTGGCGACAGGTCACCCAAAACATCCGCATAGGTTTTTTGATATTTTTTCATCGCCCGATTCGCATCCGCCTGGGTTAAAAATGAAGCCAACTGAATACCCCACGCCCCGTCTGGCGGTGTTAGGCGCACTGGCTCTTTTTCCACCTGTTCTTCTACTTTTACCGGCTCCGGCCTGGTTTCGCCCACCGGCGCGGCGATCTCTTGTGGTGGTTCCGGTGTTTCCACAACTTGGGGCTCTTTATCAGCAGCCGCTAAAATTTCAGTTATCTGGTCATCAGCGGGGTCAGTTGTCGCCACCTTTTCCTTTACCAGCTCTTCAGCCGCTTCATCTTCAATAGCCAGCAGGTCAAACACTTGCTTGTCACGGTTGGGGATGTCCATGCCGCCCGGCTTCTCCGCCCGGACTTTTACCGGCCCGTCCGGGGCCTTAATCAGCATGGGCTCTTCATCATAGGTGCGTAGAAAGTCCGCCTCTACCGTGGCCCACCACACAACACCAAAAAAGCCCAAAAAGCAGCCCGTCAGTATAAGCCATTTAATATAAGAGGCAGATGAACTTTCAGCCATTTATTTTTCTTAAATTTATTTTTCTTAAATCACATGCTTTCCGGCGCGTCCACACCCATCACCCGCAGTACATCCTGCAGGACATTCTGGGAAGCCTTCACCAACGCCAAACGGGCATAGGTCAGCGGCAAATCATCTTCTAACAGAAAGCGCTGGGCATTATACCAGCTGTGGAAAATAGACGCCAGTTCTGACGCGTAAAAAGCCAACCGATGCGGCTCCATCGCCAGGGCGGCTTTTTCAATCATCAACGGGTACAAACACAAGTGCCGCATCAATTTGATTTCATGTTCATCCGTCAGCAGGTTTAAGTCCGCCTCTTCAAATGGCTTGGGTTCAATGCCCATTTCTTCTTGCTGACGAAAGATAGAACACATCCGCGCGTGGGCATACTGCACATAAAAAACGGGGTTTTCT
>MDTD01098344.1_pt1 | contig 46057 bp, 36 predicted proteins | sample 811221 | NCBI WGS metagenome assembly MDTD01 (sample SAMN05326646, study PRJNA326480) | marine metagenome | isolation source: seawater | place: Pacific Ocean: South West | collected 2011 | reverse complement strand
GAAAGTATCTCCGGCGGCGGTGGTGTCGATAACCTTACCTGTATCGTATACCGGTTCCCGAAGAAGTTCTCCTCCACGCCCGCAAATTACCCCGTCAGCTCCCAGAGTCAGGACAACTGTCATGTTCGGATATTTCTGCAGTAATGAATAAATGATTTTATCCGGGTTCTCTGTTCCTGTCAGTCCGGCTCCCTCATGTTCATTCACAATCAGAATATCAATTTTTTCAAGTGGCAGTTTCTGCGCGGAAGCAGTATCAAACGGGGCAAAATTAAGACAAGTTATCAAACCGGCGTGAGAGGATTTTTCAATAATTTTGGCGTTAAGATTTATCTCATTCTGTAACAGGATATAGTCTCCCGGTTCAGCTACAGCAATAACCTGATCGATCATATCTTCGGTAACCGCGTGGTTCGCTCCGGGAAAAAGGATGATTGAGTTCTGCCCATCTGAATCGACCTGTATAATGGCATGTCCGGTAGGTTGATCAACGATCCTTATCAGACTGGTATCGACTCCACTCTTTTGTAAATTATCGATCAACACCGTGCCGTCTGATCCAACGCATCCGGCATGCATTGCCTTTGCTCCGGCCCGGCCCAAAGCGACTGACTGGTTGCCTCCTTTGCCACCGCAGCCAACCTCGAACGCGGTTCCAGAAAGGGTTTCTCCCGGCCTAACTATGTGCGGCACCTGATAGACCTTATCAATATTCAACGAGCCGAAACAGATTATTTTTGACATGTCAGGTCTCCATGTTTTTATTTTTTGCTGAACTTATCCAGTTTTGTGAAGAAATCACGGAACACCGGATCGCGCAGAACATTAATCGCACAACGGCAAAGGTGACGGCTGGAATCGCTTTCCCAGGTCATTTCGTCAGTCAGCACCGGCGACGGCATAAGTCTGCTTGGTACCCATTCCGGATTGATAAGCCAGGCAATCGGGGCCATGTCCCAAATCTCTTTGCTCCAGGCAAAATGGTCGTCGGAATATTCGCAGAAGCGCTTGAACAGGAAGTCGCCGACTTCACCGCGTCCCTTGACGTATTTTTCCAGCTCCCATACGGTTGATTTGACATGCTGCGCCACATTCTGGCACGGTACATGCACCACCGGGACGCCACTGTCGAAGATGATTTGAGCACTCATGACATCCTGTCCCAGATTGTATTCATTTGCGGTTTCCCAGTAGTAAGGCTGGCCGCCCAACCAAACCACGACGATTTTATTGACAATTGACGGGTCCATGATAAGAGCCGAGGCGACGTTTGTGATAGCGCCGATAGCGGTAACATATAATGGGCCGTCCGATTCATGGGCAAGCCGGATAATAGTCTCAGCGGCGGCACTTTCCTCCGGCGTTTTTTTATCTTTCATGAAGGATGTGGAGCCTTTGAAGACAAAATCATCTTTCATCGCGTTCATTCTGCTAAGAACTCTGACGATTTCATCATAGCTCAACTCCATACCTTCCGCCGGACCTGAAATATGGTTTTTAAGAAATGGAGCGGCGGTGACCGCTTTCAGATTTATCTTTTCCGGCGACAAAACCGCGTACGCCAGGGCAAACTGGTCATCAATCTCATTGAATGTGTCGGTGTCAAGGATCATATCGACCTGTCCGGTCGGTTCAATCAGCCTTTCCCGTAATATCGCTTCAGATAACATTTGATATTCCTTCTTGTTGGTTTATGTCTTAATTATACATGGATAAAAAGATATTGGCAACGCTTGAAAGTAGAATAAAAAGGTAATATAATAGCATTAAAAGGCATAAGGGAGTTTCTTATGAACGACGAATTGCCGGTTTTCTGGCATGCCGGACATTATCAAAGTGATCACAATGTGGCGCATCATCAGCATGCCGGAGCTGAAATAATATATATGAATCGCGGCTTCTGTACCTCTGAACTGGATAACCTGAGTCTTGATTCCAGGCAGGGGGAACTGGTGGTGGTCGCTCCTGGAACGGTGCATACCCAGAAGAATCACGAATACACGGAGACGCTTTTTGCAGTTTTCAGTGCAAATCAGTTCTTTTTTGATTGTTCATCCAGAGTGATTAGTATCGATGGAGATGAGATGATTGTAACCTGGCTGAATCAACTTATCAAACTCAACGACGCGATGCTGCTTGAGCAATGCCGGGGGGTAATGTTTGCGATTCTCAGCAGAATATCAATGCTCGAGAACAAATTGAACAGTGAATCGGCGATAATGCCGCAGCTGAACCGGGCGTTGAGATATATTGAGGATAATTATGCCCGGCCCGATATTAGCCAGGAAGATATTGCGAAGAAGGCCGGAATAAGTGTGAGCTACCTGAAAAAACTTTTTCAACGCCAGTTTGAAACCAGTCCGATGAAATACGTCCAGAAAGAAAGAATGCTGATGGCGAGACAGTTGCTACGCAATCAGTATCTGTTCATTAACGAGGTCGGAGAAAAATGCGGTTATCCCGATCCAAACTATTTTTCAAGAATATTCAGAAAGCTTCACCGGATGACGCCGGGAGAATTCAGACATTCTGTCAATGACGATCATCACGATATAAAATGGAATGAGCCATAAATAGTTTGTCATATCCAGAAAACAGGCTAAATTAAAGGCTTTGTTATTTATATAAGGATATGTATTATGGAAATAAAAAATAAAGTTGATCGCTATTTTCAAGGTGAAGAAAGATATAACTGTGCTCAGGCGGTTTTGAAAATAATGGAAGAACGTTACCCGGACGCGGTAAAACGGATTCCCGAGTTTCAGGCTTTTGGCGGCGGCAGAGCCCCGGAGGGCCTGTGCGGCGCGCTGTTCAGTGCACTTGAACTGGCGGACGAGTCAGTGCATGCTGAGTTGCGGAAACGTTTTAAAGAGTCAGCCGGAGCGGAAAACTGTCGTGAAGTAAGAAGCATGAAAAAGCTTTCATGTCGTGACTGCGTCGAAAAAGCTTCCAGAATTCTGCACGAAGCTTAATCTTTTTTCTGTAGAATCGCTTTGCAGACCGCGACATATCGCTCGTACAAAGCGGCCGAGTCTTTTCCATAAAACGCTGGAGCCTGGGAATCCCAGGATTTACGCAGTTTCTTGAGTTCTTTTGCCGGATCACGCTGTTCCCGGACCGGAGTGAGGGCGTTGCCGAGAATTGCGGCCTCAAGTTCTTCCGCCAGGGAAAGTGATTCTTCCGGTTCTGCGATACCGGCGATTTTTTCCAGTTCGGTACAGATATTCTGTCGCTTCACCAAATGCTGTTTGAGTTTCTTATGGAGTTTTTCCGAGTTCGGATCTTCATTGAACTGTTCAATGAATTTTTCCACCTGCTTCAAGGAACTTGATGGTATGACGGCCAAATCATAACTGTCTTCCGGCAGAGCCGTTTCAGTCTCAGAGAGCAGTTTCTCCAATTTCTCCAGATTTCCGAGTTCGGCTATATAGGATTCAAACTCAATTGCCTCCATCAGTTTAAGGTATTGCTGAGTCAAGTCGGCAAACTGATTTTCAACCTTGATTGCATCTCTTCCCGGAACTTGCGGCAGTTCGCGCCATTTTGCGTTTATTTCCCTGAATGTCTCGGCCGACTCCACGACCAGGCCGGACTTGATAAGGGCATCCAGTTTATCACAGAGTTCCTTCCGTTCATTGATGTTGTCGGCCCGGGTTTCACCCAGTTTTGTAAAGAACTGGTCGAGGGCTTTATTGAAACGTTCGCTAAGTGCATGTTCCGCTTTGCCGGAATGGCCGGATTCCCGCCATTTACGACGCAAGATCTTTGCGGATCTGACGTCATCAGCTGAGCCTTCCGCTGCCAGTTTCTCGGCTTCTTCGCAAAGGCCGGTCTTTTCTTCAATGACATTGGATCGCATTTTTTTCAGTTGTCCATAATGCTCTTTGCGGCGATTAAAGAAGGTATCGCAAGCTTTCCGGAAGCGTATATATAACTCCTGCTCTACTTCTTTCGGAGCCGGAATATGCTGTTTCCACTCTCCCTGCAATTTTTTGAAGACATCGGCAATATTATGCCAGTCTTCCGAATGCTGTATTGACTCGGCTTTTTCACAAAGCGCTTTTTTGAGGTCAATACTTTCGACTTGAAGTCTTTTGTATTCCTCGAAAAATTTATCGCAACGTTCACGCAAGGTCTTGTAGAGAGCGTCAAACTTTGCCTGGATCTCTTCCGATTTTTCATGCGGTACGGAGCCCAGATCGAACCATTTCCTGCGTAATGCGGCGAGTCTTTTGCCGATCTTGCGGAAGTTGTCTGACTCCAGCATGGATTCCATCTCATTACAGATATCCAGCTTTAAAGTGTAATGTTCCCAACGGCCTAAGTCTCTGGCCTGATAAGCCTGATAGAGCTGTCCGCGGAATTTTTTCTCGGCATTATGGAAGCGTTCAAGCAACTTACGCGGCATAGCTTTAGCTCCGGAGAGAAAATCCATTGTTTCTGAGGCTTTATCGCGTATCTCCTTAACTTGATCTTTTACCGCTTCAGGAGTATGCTCTTCAAGGGCCTTTTCCAACCGGTGGCAACTTTCCTTGAATGCGTCACGGGCGATCTGAATCTCTTTTTCGTGTTCAATCAATTTGCTTTCCATGCTGGATATTTTCAAGGCAAAGCGCTCGTTCAGTTTATCAATTCCGGTCAGGCCGGAAGTAGTTTTGTTCCAGGAGTTTTTGAGTTTGCCGCATTTATCCTGCAGGTATCGCCAGTTATCGGATGAAAAGACCAATGCTTCAGCCTCCTCACACATCTTCTCAAGGTGCTCCATGCAGTTTTTCAAACGGTTCGCGTTATCATGTTTTCTTTTCAATTTATCGTGGCAGACAGATGAATGTTCTTTGAACTGCCTTTCAAGCATCTCAGCCATGCCATCGGCGGGGATAGGCAGCTCTTTCCAGCGCGCAACCAGTTTATTATATTCCTCCTCTTTTGCAAGAGTAATTTCGGTTGCCAGTTTTTCCATTTCACCAACCAGCTCGTGGCGTTTATTGATCTCTTTCTGGTAAGAGGTAAGTTTTTGTGGCGTCTCAACTTCTGCCGCCGCTTCTTCAGGGGGGGCAAGTTCTGCAATGCGCGCTTCCGCATCGTGCCGGATAGTCACCGATGCGGCCGAATGTGCGATTTTTTTAAGTAATTCAATATCGTCAATGCGGGTAAGAAGTTCATCGCAAAGCTGTTTGTTATCCGAATTACGGAAGATTTTCAACAGGGCTTTGGGGTTGGTTACTCTTGCGGCGATGCTCATGGCCGCGGCAGTATCGATGGTGTGACAGGCCGCGGAGGCCAGATGTTCCTGGTCACAGGAGAGTTTTGCGGCCAGAGCCACTGCGTGTACTGAATCCTCACACGTTTCAAGTTCATGCAGATAAATCTTATCAAGCTTGCGGTGGATATATTTTATAATTCTTTCAGATTTTTCATTTTCAAGCAGTTTCTCCAGCTGTTCCCGATCCTCAATGCCGGCTGCGGCTTCGGCCCTGACATCTTCATTGTCGTCCTGGCTGGCCGTTTCAAATAGCTCCGGGGCGTTACCCGGTAAGGTTTTTACTGCTTCGATTCTGACGTTCGGATCGCTGTGTTTCAGCTTCAACTTATTGAAAATTTCAATCATTGGCCAACCCCTGCAAGTTGCAATATAAAATGACTATACATAACATATAATACTATAATTTATTAAAAAAACCAGTTATATGTAATAAAAACATTGAACAGTATTATTTCCGGCCTGAAGTTATTTTATCCTTGATGACCGGAATAAGTTCGTCAATATCCCCGGCTCCGAAGATTGCCAGCAACAACGGTTTGTTTACTGCTGCCAATAACTCGTCAATCCTGTTGTTCCATGGCGGGGATATGCTCTCGGCTCCGGGAATTGCCGCAGCCAGCTCCTTTGATCCACGTGGAGCGTGTTCCGTCCAGGCCGCGAATACCGGTGCGATATAAAGTGAATCAGCCGCGGCCAGTTCCTTGCTGAATGCGTCAAAATATTTCTCGAGCCTGGCATAGCGGTGCGGTTGAAATACGATACGTAAATGGTGTCCCGGATAACGCTTGCGAAGAGCCGCAATTGCTGCTTTGACCTCGGTCGGATGATGGGCGTAATCCTCCAGCAAGACGATCTGTTTTGAGAAATAATGCACGGTCATCCGACGTGCAACGCCTGAAAAACTGTTTAAAGCGGTTCCCGCAGCTTTTTCGTCAAGTCCAAGCCTGATGGCGGCCTGTACAGCCAGGGCCGCATTGAACAACTGGTAGTCGCCCCATTCCTGATAAAGCAAGTCGTCCAGTCCGGAAATGCCGCCTTTGGCAGTAGACTTAGCGTAATCGATGAACGTGCAGTCCGGGTGATCTTTGAATAATTCGCGTGTTGTTTCACTGTCAACAACTATAAGATGCTGACTTTGCCGTCCGAAAGTTGAGAAATTATTAAAAAGTTTTTCTTTGCCGCCTACACTCCAGCTGTGGTCGTCCTCGACATTAGGCACCAACCCAAGATAAGGGTTTATGCAGGTATGGGTGCCGTCGCTTTCATCTACTTCAGTAACAAAAATATCACCGTTTCCCGCTGCGGCTGAGGGCGATGCGTCAGTTGTCTTGCCGCCTATCATATAGCCGCAGTCAACGCTGTTCTTCAGCAGTATGTGAGCAAGCATTGCAGTGACAGTCGTTTTCCCGTGTGAGCCGCTGACCGCGACCGGACGCTGATACTGTTTTGCCAGCCGTCCCAGTAAGGCGCCGCGACGTATGAGCGGAATACACAGTTGCTTTGCCTTGATCATTTCAGGATTTTCCGGCTTAACCGCCGAGGAGTAGACGACCGCGTCAGTTCTGTTCGGCAGATTATCGGGACTGTGTCCGGATTTAACTGCGATTCCTGCTGCAACCAGTTGTTTTGTCAGGCTGTTGCAGCATAGATCGGACCCGGATACCGTGATGCCAATTTTATGGAGGATTCCCGCTATTGGCGCCATTCCGGCACCCCCGATGCCGATAAAATGAATTTTGTCCGGCAGTTTATCCATGCTTCCGATCAGGCGTTTCCGCCGAACTGGGTGTTGTGCAGTTTGCGGTACAATCCGTTATGTTCAAGCAACTTTTCATGGGTGCCGCTTTCAACAATGTTGCCTCTATCCAGTACAATAATATTGTCTGCATGCTGGATCGTACTGAGGCGGTGGGCAATCGCGATAACCGTACGGTTGGCCATGACATTATTCAACGCATCCTGTACCAGTCGTTCAGTCACGGTATCGAGGGCGCTGGTGGCCTCGTCCAAAATCAGGATCGGCGGATTTTTAAGAATAGCCCGGGCAATCGCGACGCGTTGTTTTTCGCCGCCGCTGAGCTTGAAGCCTTTTTCTCCAACGATCGTATCATAGCCATCCTGATGGCGTCCGTCGGTAATAAACTGATGTGCATTGGCCTGTTTGGCTGCTTCAATAATCTGTTCCCTGGAGACATCTTTACATCCGTAGGCGATGTTATCAGCAATGCTTTCATTAAACAGGACCGGGGTCTGGGTGACAATGCCGATATGCTCGCGCAGCGATTTGATCTGCATATCGCGCAGATCGAGGCCGTCAATCTTCACCGACCCGGTATTGGGGTCATGAAAACGAGCGACCATGTGTGCCAGCGTGGTCTTGCCTGAACCGGTCTCTCCGACAATCGCCAGCATGGACCCTTTGGGAATATTCAGGTCGATGCCATTGAGAATGTTCTGGTCTTTTTCGTATGAGAAAGTGATATTGTCGAATTTGATGCTCTGCTGGAAGCTCGGCATCGGTACGGCATCGGCTTTTTCAGTAATCTCCTCTTCATGGTCAAGCAGGTCGAAAAAGCGGTCGGACGCAGCCATACTGCGTTGCAGGTAGGTGGTGATCTTGGCCAGACTCTTCATCGGTTTGTAGGCCATAAAAGCCGGCAGCAACAGCCCGGCCAGTTCGGTCAGGGTAACATGGTTGCGATAGGCATATACCAGAAACACCAGGGTCGTTGCGACAGCGACCGATTCCATCAGCGGAGCCATCAGCAACTGCATTTTCAGCGCCCGGACCATGGTCCGGAAGTAAGTTCGATTGGTACGTTTGAACTGCTGGCATTCATGTTCTTCAGTATTATAGGCTTTAACCACCAGAATACCGGTAAACACTTCGTGCATCCGGGACACGACATCGGCAATATTGGAAAAGGCGCGCCGGTAGATCTTTCTGATTTTTTTACCGAGAATGGCGATCGGCAGAATACAGAACGGCACCCCGATCCCCATAATTAACAACAATTCAGGATTTTTAAACTGCAATCCGGCCACGATCATAGCTCCGCCACAGGCCAGGATCTCTATCGGACAGCGCGTCGCGTCGGCAATAGTATGGGCGACCGCACTCTCTACAGCAGAGGTATCGTTAGTGCATCGGCTGATCAACTGACCGACATCCATCCGTCCATAATAGCTGACCGACTGGTTGGTCAATTTAGCGAAAACATCATCACGCAGATCGGCGATAACTTTCGCTCCAACCCAGCGTGTGTAGTAGCGGTTTACATACGTGGCAAGGTTCTTTATAGTCCAGCCCAGGACAAAAATCGAGACGTATACCGCAAACAATTGCCAGGAAAGTCCGCCGAATTCATCAACAACTGGAAACTTTATCTTCTTACCCCAGGTCTAGGTTATGCTGTCAGAAGCCACGATAATGGGTAGGTCATATTTTTCCGCGTACCCGCGTATTCTTTTGAGTTCTTTGGCTAGTTTAGCGTCACGCTGAGCCAGGATATCAAGTTCATCAACGGCTTCGACTTTTTCAGCCGTGCTTTCATTCTTTTTCTTTTCAACGGTTTCGACTATTTCAGTCGCAAGTTTATTCTCTTCGACTTTCAGTTCAGCTGTTGTTGCTGGTCGCGATTTTTCAACCGCCATCATCATTTGCGGAACCATCAGCATGCTGCCGAACAATGACCCGCCAACAACGAAACCGGCCAAAATACCAACCGTCATCCGGCCCCAGTAAGGCTTGGAATATGCTAGCAGTCTAAAGTAGCTTTGTGGTTTGAAGTCAACGTTCTCGAATTCCTTTTTTCTCTTACCCATTTAATCCTGGTTCCTTATTAAATTTAACAACCTGATAATATACAGTCAATACAGGTAACTTCAACCAATTGTTAATTAAAAGCTATTAATGTGTTTATTTGACCTTGGTGACTTATGATGCGTCATAAAAATGAAAAATTAACACGTAATCAGGATGATATTTTTCATAATACTGGTATATTGTAAGGGTAAGTGACACGTAAAACCAAACTGAAAAACTAACATGCTTATAGAAACAACTGAAGATTTACGCAAAATTATTGACAAAGCCCTGCAAGCCGAGGCAGTTTCCCTCGATACCGAATTTGTCTGGGAACGCACCTTTTATCCTGACCTTGGACTTATTCAACTCGGAATTGAACGCGAATGCTATTTGATCGATCCCTTGAAGGTTGATGACATGTCTCCTCTGGGAGAATTGCTTAGTTCATCCAAAGTGACAAAGATTCTGCATGATGCATTGCAGGATTTGACCATTCTTAAACGCGCTGCAAACGCGACTCCGGTTAATATCTTCGATACCCGCGCCGCTTATGGTTTTTGCAGTGACAGTTCAATCTTATCGCTGGCCGCCCTGATTGAAAAAACGATGGGCATCGAGCTGGCAAAAAGTGAGACCAGAACCAACTGGCTGCAGCGCCCCTTGACTCCGGACCAGATTGATTATGCATGTGACGATGTCAGATATATGTGTGAGATTCGCCGCATGACCATCGAGAAATGCCGTGAAAACGGCACCCTTGCATGGCTTGAAGAGGATATGAGCCGATATGATGATCCTGATGTTTATCTGGAAATCGATCCGATGGATTACTTCAGGAAGATCAAAGGGGCAAACCGCCTCAAGGCTCCTCAATTGGCGGTCCTGCAGCATCTTGCCGCCTGGCGTGAAGAAACCGCCCGGGAAAAGAACCGACCTAGAGGACACATTCTTCATAACAACACTTTACTGGACCTGTCATGGAAAACTCCGGGAGAGCTTTTCGAGCTGAAGAAGATCTCAAAAATGCATCCTAAAGCCATCGATAAATATGGTGAGACAATCCTGGAAATTATTAAAGAAGCACTCGCTCTGCCGAAGGAAAAGTATCCGGAAGTGCTCGATACCAGGTTTAATAGAAAACTCAGTGAAAGAACTGATGCGGCGCTGGCGAAAATGAATGAGAAAGCTCTGGCTTTGAATATAGATTCTGCACTGCTGTGCAATAAAAAGGAGCTTCGAGCTTTTCTTGAAAGCAGCTGTTCTGACGTTTCCAGTCCTCTTGGCAGTGGCTGGCGTAAAGAGTTTATTGCTGATTTGAACTTGTAATCTATTTTTTCTCCGTAGAATATATTTCAAAAAAATCTAACAATTTTGTCTTTTTGCCTTGCAAAAAAGTATGAAAACGCTATCTTTTTATACTTGTCTAACACAATCCTAACAAAATGAGGAGTCGGTAAAAGATGAAAAAAATGCTTTTGATGTCAGCGGCCGTATGTCTTATGACAGTCGCGGTTCAGGCCCAAGCTAAAGCTAAAGCCCCGGCAAAATTACCAACCGCACAGAAGCAGGCTGTTCAGGTCAAACCTGAGAAAAAAGTTTGCAGGAAAAAAGCCTATTCATACGAAATCTTCCAGTTAGGACTCTGGTTTGACCAGCCGACCGATACAAAATATACCGATGTCTACGGATTGAAAGTCGGAGCCCCAATCTGTTCCGGCGATGGCTCCGTCTATGGCATTGAAACCGCGGTTATATGCGGCGCGACCCGCGAAGTCAACGGTCTTTCAGCCTGTATTCTCTGGTCCGATGTCGAGCTGATGAACGGCATCCAGTTCAGTATTGTCAATGTGGCAAAGAAATGTGCCGGAATGCAGCTGAGCGTTTTGAATTTTGCCGAGGAAAGTACCTTTCAGCTTGGTATTCTTAACTACAATAAAAACGGTTTCCTTCCATGGTTTCCGGTAATAAACTTCAGCGTTAAATAATATTAAGGGAGATATAAAATGAAAAAGATTGTTATCCTTATGCTTATGCTGGTCCTCGGCGGAGTAGCTCTGAAAGCAGATGAACAGACAGAACTGCGTCCACTCGACGACTGGAGCTTCTTCCAGCTAGGACTTTTCTTCAACGTTCCGAGTTCAATGGAATATTCAAATATTTACGGAATCAAGACCGGTTGGCCGATTTCTGACGGTAAAGGTCGCGTTTACGGACTTGAGGCCTCATGGCTCTACGCTGGAACCCATCATCTCTATGGTCTGCAGGGTAGCTGGGTTTCATGTTACACTGAGGATCTCAAAGGTATCCAGTCCGCTTTCGTATTCTGCCGCACCAACGGTCCGGCAATGGGGTTACAGGCCACTTTCGGGGTATCACTTATTGACGGTCCGACCAAAGGTATCCAGGGTTCGCTGGCCTATTGTCAGACCATGGATGAATATATGGGACTGCAAGCCGCGTTTCTGACTCTGACCAAAGACCTTTACGGTTTTCAGGCCAGCGGCGTTGGCATTGCCGACGAGGTCAACGGGGTTCAGGTTTCTCTGGCCGGTTTCAGCAAAGGTGCAACAGGCGCGCTTCTTAACGGTGTAATCAGCAAAAACGATGGACCTCTCACCGGGGTGCAGACCGCGATTGTCAATATGTCCAAAGAAGTAACCGGTGTTCAGTTCGGCATTATCAATATCGCTGAGAAGAATGGTTTCCAGTTCGGTTTGATCAACTACATCAAAGGCGGCGTTATTCCGTTCTTCCCGTTCTGCAATATCAGCATTCAGGACTGATTACAGTAAATCACTCATGCCTCTGCCGTCGCTGCGGCAGAGGCATTTTTTTTTATTCCGACATAGTTTTAACAGCCTTGGCGGCGGTTGTCGATGGACTCAAGGTGCAGGGGCCACCGACACAGCCGTCCTCACAGGCCATTACCTCGAGGAAGTTTCCCGGCAGCTTACCCGCAGCATACAATTTTAGCTGTTTCACCGTTTTACGGTCCAGCCCGTTTATTTGAGCCGGACAGAGTTCCGGTGACGCCGCCTGTTTTTCAAGTTCCGCTTTTACCGCCGCGGTAACGCCGCCGGAAATGGCAAATTCACGTGCTGTCTTTATCGGGATATGTTCCAGTTCGGACTCGGAGATGGTTGATACATTGATGTTTCTGGCCACCAGCCAGGCTCCAAACTCTTCAAAGGTCAGCACGTAATCTATTTCCGAACTATTTGCCGCTTCATATTTTTTGCTGACACACGGACTTATGAATACCGTCAGAGAACCGGGGTCATTTTTTTTGATCGCCGAGGCCGTAAAATGCAACGGACTCGGGGTATGGGAAATGAACTGCTTTATCTCAGGACAATGCTTGTTCGCCGCAGCAACATAAGCAGGGCAGCATGATGTGGTCATCAGGTGGCTGCCTTTATGCATCATTTCTGTAAACTCAGCCGCTTCCGACTCTATCGTTTTTTCGGCTCCGGCGGCAACTTCTACCATTTCAGCAAAGCCAAGTTTTTTTAACGCAGCCGCAAACTGGGGGAATGAACCGGGGAACTGTCCAGCCAATGCCGGCGCGATCATTGCAATGACCTTGCGTCCGTTTTTTATCGCGTTGAGGACATCTATAATCTGACTGCATTCGACTATCGCCCCGAACGGGCAGGCTGTCATACACTTGCCGCAATAGATGCACTTGTCAAAGTCGATGTGCCGGAAACCGTCATCGCGACGCTTTATCGCGTCAACCGGACAACTTTCCTCACAGGGAATCGGAACGTAGGTGATTGCATGATACGGACAGACCTTGACGCATTTGCCGCAATCCACGCAGCGCGATTCGTCAATATTGGCACGACCATTGACCATAGTTATTGCGTCCCGTGGACAGTTTACCTTGCAGGGCCTTGCTACGCAGCACCGGCAGGCGTCTGTAACCTGATAATGGCTTTTCAAGCAGTCACTGCAGGCAACATCGATCATACTTAATATATGTTCCGGGGGCGTTACACGCTTCAGCGCTCCGGCCGCGTACTCATGCAATGTTTTTGCCTCGTCAGTTTCATGTTCCGGGGAGTAGCCGAGCAGAGCCATTGCCCGGTATTTCAATATGGCGCGATCCTTATAAATACAGCAACGGCTGGATTCACTGTGTTTCGGCCGTATTTCTGTCGGTAGACGGTCAATTTTCTCCATCAACTCATTATTATCGAACATCTCGACTGCTTTTACCGTCACTATTCTTTTAAGGCGGTCTTTTTCACTGAATATTTTCATGTGTCGACCTCCTTCCCGGATAGTTTGAGTTTGACTATCTTCGTGATTTTTTCCAAAGAGGCGTTATCGATAAGCTCATTGTCAATTTTGACAAACGGAGCTTTGCCGTAGTTACGGTTGCCGCAGGCCCCCAGACACGGGGAAATGGAAATATTCACCTGAGCCCGCATTTGTGGCGGCAGGGCGCGTTCAAGTTCAAAAATCTCTCCGCCTCCCATAACACAACAGGTTGTTCCATGGCAAACTAAAACTTCAATTTTTTTCATATTTCACCTCGTCATATGTACTCGATAATTGTATTCTTCAACATTTTTTCTTCCAGAATATTGCTGAGACGGCGTATTATGTGCCGCCGTACTTCCAGATCAACCGGAAGTGTGGGGTCATGATGCGCTTCGTTAACTTTGGTGCCCACCAGAAAATGCACCTCGTCGCTTTCGGTCAACAGATTGCACAGCCTTTTTACCGCCGGCGGCGGGTTGGTTGAGCCGCTTTCAAGGTGCTTCACGGTTTCGGTCAGAGTCAATATGCCTTCCGTTACCAAGTCCGCCCCGTCCATTTCAGATGGAGCCGGGAGCCATTCTCCGGGAGCTGGCAGATGTGGTTTCAGTTCCAAGTTAAGTTCACGACCGATGATTGACGCGGTTGTCCCTCCGCTGATAATCTTCTTACCTTCAAAAATATTGAACCTCCGGGCAAATTCCGAGTCATCCTCATGCCTGAAAGGAGGTCCGGTCAGCAAAAGTAATTTCCGTGGAACGCGAAAATAGATAACGCAGCATGACGTGTCGTCAGCGCATTTTCGCTCCGGATTTTTCGCTACTGCTTCAAGGACAATGCTCTGAGCCAGATCCCGGGCGGAAATATCAGGGTCTCTTTTCAACAAAGTGGTGATAAATTCCAGACAGCCTTCCCGTTTCCAGCCGAATTTGTGCCCGGGGTAACCCAGGCCAGCCTGTGTAACGCCGTCGCTGAAGAATATCAAACGGTCTTCCGGATAGGCCTGAAAACGTGAAACCAGCAATTTCCGGTCCGGCCAGTTATGAGATACCTGTGCCTGTTTGTCGTGTTTCACGTCAACGCAGTTTCTCAGGTGAATGTATCCGGGATTGTCCATTTCTATGATCCTGGTTTCTCCGTTCTTAAAGATATCTGCGACCGTAAATGTGCTGTAACTGATCTTTCTGACGTCACAGACCGGAAGGCAATCCATGATGATCTCGGAAGACTGCACTATATCCATATTCTGGCGGACAAAACGCAGCGCCATTGTGGTCGTCATATTGGCCAGCAGATTGGCTTTGATGCCGCTGCCGAGGCCATCGGACAGAACGGCTATATAGCGGCTTTCCTCATCGATGCGCCTGACCTTGAAGTCATCACCGCAGACATCCTGACCGGTTTTGGTCAACTGGCTGCATTCGATTTCTATGTGCTGCTTACTGATCATTATGCACTTTCTCCATGTTGCCGGATATTTGGCTGTCCCTGATATTTTCTTGAAACTTCCCGCAAGAGTATTTCTGTGTCGGCCATATGTTCGCCGAGGCAATTCGCGATAGTCTGAACCGTCATGATATTTTTCAGGATAATCTTCCTTGCATGTTCCGCGACCTGTTCCCGCGAAATCTCTAGAGAAGTAATATCCTTGATGATCGCCCCGACCACCCGGTGGGGTTCGATATTAAAAATGTAGATATCGAAAATACGGTCATCGCAGACGTAATTCTGTCTTTGCAGATCACTGCCGGTTTCAAGTACCGTGTTAAAGAGATTGTGGAAAGGGACGATCTTTTTCAGGTTTGCCCCGGCCAGGCAATCACTTGCGTCAAATATCTTTTCGACTTCAGGTCCAAACAGTTTTGAAAAGTTACGATTTGCTTCAACTATCTTTAGTTTCCGGTCGAAGACAACGACTCCGGCCGGGATATATTTGATCAGCGCATTGGCTTTTTTCTGGGCCAGTTTCCTTAAATATGATACGCACATTGCCGGTTCCGCTTTTTTCTCCAGGATTGCTGCCGCACACTGACGGCAGGTGCTGTAGCCGCATGAACCGCAGTTTAGTTCGTCGTTACGGGAATATTTGCCGATATTACGCAGTACCGCGGTAAGTTTATCATCATCGACAGGTTTATTTATTGCCGGTGGCATCTGCTGCGTCGTCTTACCTGATACCTCGATTTTTCGTTCCAGGGAGGACCTGTAATTTTCAGACCGCAGTGCTGCAATATCGGCTAAATGTATCAGCTGGTTGTCTTTACTGCAGCCTGGGCCGTTGATGCAGCCGTTATCACATGCCAGCGCCTCGATAAATATTTTGCGATCCGGCTCCGGCTTGGCTGACCCCAGAACCGATGCGAGATTATTCAATCCGGCCAGGGGCAGATAAATAATATCCTTGGCGGTTGCCTGTTCCATTATAGTGGAGATCATACCTCCTTCAATCGGGTACAGATTGCCCTCTTCAGCCGGTTCAGGAACAAAACCACCGGCTGATTCCGGCATCTTCTTCATGTCCAGACCGGCTTCTTTCAGCCAGTTTTCAAACTCGGTAAAGGTCAAGGCCGCATCCAGTAGTTCCGGGGTGCGTGCTGACTCTTTTTTCTTGCCGATACAGGGCCCCAGAAAGACTACTTTGATATTATCGCCATAAAACCGATGCAGCATTCTGGCGTGGACCTGGGCAGGAGACAGCAGGTCCATAACCCGGCAGTTCGGGTTATTAACGTATTTCTCGATGAACTCAACCGCGACTGGACAAGCTGAGGATATATATATGCCGTTATCCGCTTCATGTAGAATTCTTCCGGTCATGGAACTTACCTGCTGCGCGCCCAGCGCGGTTTCACTGATGCCTGTAAAGCCCAGTTTGATCAACGCGGTGATCAATTTCTGCCCGGCCTTCGCTCCGAAATGTGCTTTCCAGGACGGAGCCAATGATACATAGACCGGGTCATTGCCGCGCAGAAGCTCCCGGACTTTTACGGTATCGTCACGAATGCTCTTGGCTCCGGCCGGACAGATATTGACACAGACTCCGCAGGCAATGCAGGCGTCTGATATAATACTGGCACTGCCGTCAGATACCCGAATCGATTTCGGAACACAGTGGCGTACACACTTGTAACAGTCGTGGCATTCTGTTTTTCTGGTATATACTGGAGAATTCTTGTCCATAATGATACCTCTTTTCAAAGTGCAGTATTGCCGGTTAACACTGTTTCAAGCAGTTCAAGCGCGACATTACTGTTTTTTGCCTTATACTCTTTGCCGTTGACGAAAATAATTGGGCCTTTACTGCATTGCGAACGGCAGAGACAGCATTGCAGGTTGATGTCTATCTCGTCTTTCAAATTGTTTTCCTTGAGATAGTTGAGTACCGCTTCCAGGTTGGCCTCATTGCCGCGGGAAAAGCAGCTGCTGCCCATGCAAAAGGTCAACTCCGGCAGTCCGGATTCCGAATTATTACACATTGTTCTCATGCTCCTGTTTTTCGTCGCATCCATATAGCGGACGCGGTAATTGTACTCGTTAAGTTCTGCTTCCAGCTCTTAATAAGCTGGATGATTTTCTTTAATTAATAAAAAAATATTAATTTACTATAAAAATAACCCCTGACTTTGACCTTTGCAATACTTAAAATAAAAAAATATTAATAAATTTATATTAATACTATTTGATTTATTTAAAACTGGAGTGTATAATAAGATCAACAGGCGGAAAACCTGTTAAAGATTCGAACAAATGAGTCTGATGAAAAGGGTTTGAACCGGCTGAAGCCGCCGGCAGTTTAGGAAAAGGACATTGCGCTAAGAGAAAGCAATGGCAACAAAATTGCAGGATGAAAGAATAATTCTCCTGCCGAAAAGGGCTAAAAAAAACTGCCGTGGACGAAGGTCGGACTTAACGAGCTTTTGTGAAGATAGCTGCAAAAGCCATATCTTTTTTAACAATATAAAGGAGTGTTAAAAATGAAAACGGAAAACAAAGATGAAACACCGAAAGACATAGTGCTCCTTGACGAGACTATCGCCAAGGCAAAGAAAGCTCAAATGGAGTATGCCACTTTTTCACAGGAAAAAGTCGACGCGATATTTCGTTCAGTAGCTCTGGCGGCTAACAACGCGCGAATCGCACTGGCCAAAATGGCGGTTGAAGAAACCGGCATGGGTGTGATTGAAGACAAAGTGATCAAGAATCACTTCGCGTCAGAATATATCTATAATAAATACAAGGATACCAAAACCTGCGGCGAGATCGAGCGCGATGAAGCATTCGGTATTGTCAAAGTCGCCGAACCGGTCGGTTTGATTGCCGGGATCATCCCCACGACAAATCCGACTTCAACCACTATCTTTAAATCTTTACTGGCGTTGAAGACCCGTAACGGGATTATCTTTTCTCCCCATCCGCGGGCAAAGAAATGTACTGTTGCCGCGGCAAAGCTGGTTTTGGACGCTGCGGTTGCGGCGGGAGTTCCGAAGGATCTGATCGCCTGGATCGAGACCCCGACCATTGAGTTGTCACGTTATTTGATGACCCATAAAGATATCAGCCTGATCCTGGCTACCGGCGGTCCCGGCATGGTTAAGTCCGCTTACTCTTCCGGTCAGCCAGCTCTTGGAGTAGGGGCCGGTAATACCCCTGCGGTAATGGATGAAACTTGTGACGTCGAAATGGCGGTTAACTCTGTTCTGCTGAGTAAGACTTTCGATAACGGGATGATCTGTGCCTCTGAACAGTCTGTCGTGGTTTGCGCGGACGTTTATGACAAAGTAAAGGACGAGTTTTACAAGCGCGGGGCTTATCTGCTCAATAAAACCGAAAAGAAAAAGGTGGAAAAAGTTCTGCTCAAAGATGGACATTTGAATGCCGCTATTGTCGGTCAGCCCGCATATAAGATCGCGGAAATGGCCGGGGTCAATGTACCTGAAGAAGCAAAGGTATTGATCGGTGAAACCGAAGGCGTCGGCCCGGAATATCCCTTTGCCTATGAGAAACTTTCTCCGGTACTGGCGATGTACAAGGCGAAAGATTTCAAGACCGCGGTCGGCCTGGCTGAATCCCTGGTGGAATTCGGCGGTATGGGACACACCAGTGTGCTCTATACCGATCCGGCTAACAATGACCGTATAGCCCATTTCGGCGAAGTTATGAAAGCGGGCCGTACCTTGATCAATATGCCGGCCAGCCATGGCGCTATCGGCGACCTGTACAACTTCAAACTTGATCCGTCCCTGACTCTGGGATGCGGAACCTGGGGTGGTAACTCCATCAGCCAGAATGTCGGGCCGCAGCATCTGCTGAACGTGAAAACCGTGGCGCAGAGGAGAGAAAACATGTTGTGGTTCAGAGTGCCGCCTAAAGTATATTTCAAACCCGGCAGCTTGAAAGTCGCCCTTGGCGATCTTAAAGACAAGAAGCGCGCCTTTATCGTAACGGACCGTTTCCTGCATAATAACGGGCTGCTCGAGTCTCCGCTCGAGGTACTTGAAGGTCTTGGCATCAAAACTGAGATTTTCGCCGATGTCGAACCTGATCCGACCCTGGCTACCGCGTATCGCGGAGTTGAGCGCATGAACGCGTTCGAGCCTGATTTGATCATCGCGATCGGCGGCGGTTCCCCGATGGACGCGGCCAAGATCATGTGGTTGATGTACGAACATCCGGAAGTTAAGTTCCATGACCTTGCGATGCGTTTCATGGATATCCGTAAAAGGGTGTTCCAGTTCCCGAAACTCGGCGAGAAAGCGGTCATGGTCGCGATCCCGACCACTTCCGGAACCGGATCCGAGGTTACTCCGTTTGCGGTCATAACCGATGAAAAGACCGGGAACAAGTATCCGCTGGCGGATTATGAGTTGACCCCGAATATGGCTATCGTAGATGCCGATTTGGTCATGACCATGCCGCCGAAACTGACGGCTTACAGCGGTCTTGACGCCCTGACGCACGCCCTTGAGGCCCGGGTTTCTATCTGCGCCTCTGAGTACAGCAACGCGATGGCAATGGAAGCGATCCGCTTGATCTTCAAGTATCTGCCGCGTTCCTATAAAGGCGGTGCAGCCGATCCGTTGGCTAAAGAGAAGATCCATCATGCCGCAACTATTGCCGGTATGGCCTTTGCCAATGCATTTCTCGGAATATGCCACTCCATGGCGCATAAGATGGGCGCGGCGTTCCACGTTCCGCACGGCCTGGCTAACGCACTGTTGATCTCTCACGTGATCAAGTTCAATGCGACCAATAAGCCGACGAAACAGGGTGCGTTCCCGCAGTATAAATGCCCGGATGCTATCGAAAGATATGCCCGGATTGCTGATTTCCTTGAACTCGGCGGTAAAACCGATGAAGAGAAAGTTGACAATCTGATCAAAGCTGTGGACGCATTGAAAGCGGAGCTCGGCGTCCCGGCCACCATCAAGGACGCCGGAGTGAACGAGGCCGAGTTCCTGGCCAAAGTCGACGAACTGTCTGAACAGGCATTTGACGACCAGTGCACCGGAGCAAACCCGCGATATCCTCTGATCGTTGAGATCAAGGAATTGTATATGCGGGCTTTCTACGGATCCTGATTATATATTCCCCTTTTGTAAAGGCGGCCGCATGTTCGTGGTGAGCATGCGGCCGTCATCAACAAAAAAGGAGAGAGTGGAGTTGTATTAAGAGTCTTCTGTATTTTCGGTTGTTCCGGAAGTGTTTGAATAATTATTCTTATATTCCGCAATGGCAGCCTGAAGGGCTTTGACTTCTTCACTGTCGAGTCTGCCGTCCTGATTCGTATCGAACTTTCGTTCAAGCCTGGTGTTTACCCGGCTTTTCCGCCACTTTCTGAACTCGGACGCTTCAACATTGCCGTTGCCGTTGGTATCGGCAGTCTGCTCCCATTCCTGATCGACTTCCGAACGGTTGCCGTTTTGTCCCCGTCTTGGAGGAGGTCCAAATCCATTCTGCTGATCATCTGATCCTTCAGAGTTACTGTTGTTCTGGAAATTGGGTCTTGGAGGAGGTCCAAATCCATTCTGCTGATTATCTGATCCTTCGGAATTGCTATTGTTCTGGAAATTAGGTCTTGGGGGTGGCTGAAATCCATTCTGCTGACCTTCTGATCCTTCAGAGTTACTGTTGTTCTGGAAATTGGGTCTTGGAGGAGGTCCAAAGCTGCTCTGCTGGTCACCGGACTGTTCCGAATTGTTATTGTTCTGAAATCTTCTTCTCGGAGGCGGCTGGAAGCTGTTTTGCTGGTCGCCGGACTGTTCCGAGCTATTATTGTTCTGGAAATGTTGCCTTGGTGGACGCTGGAAGTTGTTCTGCTGTTCGCCAGACTGTTCCGAGTTATTATTGTTATTGAAGCGCCTTCTTGGAGGTGGACGAAAGCATCCCTGGTCATTGTTGTTTTGCCCTCCCTGCTGACCGAAGCCTCCGCGCTGACAACCCTGTTGTCTGGAGCCTCCGCCAGGACCACCCATGCCCTGCTGTTGCCCGAATCCTCCGCGTTGCCTGAATCCGCCGCTCATGCCTTGCTGCTGCCCGAATCCTCCGCGTTGTCTGAATCCGCCGCTCATGCCTTGCTGGCGACCAAAGCCGCCGCGTCTGCCGCTGCCGGGTCTGGCGATTGATGAAACTGCCGTGAATGTGAGGATTACTGCTGCTATAGTGTGAGTTTTCATATTACACCTCCAGTTTTTGATTTCCTGTTATTTGCTTTCATTAGAACTTCCACTAGTTAATACAAATCGTTTTCAGGGAATCTTACATTTCAGGAGATTTTTATTTAGAATGCCGGAACTTATAAAAGAGACGGCCGCATACTCCGAAGAATATGCGGCCGCCATCAACAAAAAAGGAGATGGATAGGGTCTAATCAAGGTCCGGCTTATTCAGCGCCGGAAGGCTGGCGGCGATAACGGCTTGTCCGTGACGTTTGAATTTTTCGTCAGGAGTCCTGAAAGTCAGTTTTGCCGCGAGGTCGGGAAATTCGGCTTTTAGAATGTCGTTTGCAACAGACACTATCAAATCCCCTCCGGTGCCGGAAGCGACCCGACCTAGTATAAGCAGATTTTTAATATCATAAAAATCCGCGTAATATGCAATGGCGTACCCAAGGTAAACGCCGATTGTGCGATAAATCTTTTTGGCCCGGAGGTCATCGTCAGCCATGGCCTCCTGTACTTTGATAAGTTGTTCCGGGAATGGCATATCCGCGGGAAAATCGAACCCGGCAGCCGGGGCTAGTCGCGCTATTGCCTGCTGGGACAGATATTGCACTCCGCAGCCGATGTCGCCGGACCATTCATCCTCGGGTGCGTCGTCGCGGTAATCGATCGGCACGAAAGCCAGTTCGTTCAGCCAGTCGGTAATGTTGCCTTCGGCATTGACGTATCCGACCGCTTCACTGGTTCCCATCGCGATTCCGAGAACCCCGTTGGTTTCCATACTGATGGCTCCGGCCAGAGCGGTTACGTCCCCGTCATTGGCTACAACCATCGGAACGTTGTTGAATTCCTGTCGGACCTGTTCGAATATATTGACTACGTGTTTGGAAAAATCTTCAGGGCTGACCCCACGGAACAGAGAAGCGATGCGCGGGCAGTTATCGACATAAACCCCGGCAGCGCTGCCTCCGATAGCATCTACCCGAGGCATTTTTGCCGCAGCCCGTTTCAGAGAGTCCATTATCCCGTCAAAGTGATATTGCGGATTCGACTCGAAATAGGGATCCCATTCCACTTCTTCGCTGTGGACCACTTTCCCGTCGATCACCGCGGCGCATTTCCGGTCGGAGCCGCCAAGGTCGAAACCGATGCGGCAGCCATCCATGTTGCCGCCGAGTTTTACCTGTATCTCATTGCTGGCTGGAATTTGATCCAGTTCACAGGCTATTACTTCAAAGGTATTCCCGTAAATCTTTTTGCCCATGATGTCATAATCGAACTTCCGGCGTCCTTCCGGCAAGTATATCTGTTTAATCTCCTCCGCCAGAGCGGGGCAGCCGGCAATGTACACCTTACAGCCGCCTTTGACCCACAGCAGGGATTTTACAAGTCGCTCGACATATTTCAGGTTCACCTTGCGGTAAGTCACGTTATGAGGGAAGATAACGGTTTCACAAGATGACACGGCTCCGTTGCCGCGCTCCAGTGAAATAACCAGTTTGCTCCCTTCGCCGGAAGCCTTGACCGCATTGATATACTCACGGTTCCATAGCACCGCCGGAGCGAACTCAGGGTCCAGTTCCGGTTTGATCCCGGTAGATGATTTTATTTTCAATGACATTAATTCCAACCCGAAAAAAATATAATAGAAGTTTTCTTTTAATTAAAATAACATAGTTTTCATATTAATGCAAGGAGAAAATGTATTTTATTTGCAGAAATATGAAAAATGCAGAAATTCACTGAGTAAGCGCTTACGCAAATGGAGGGTAAAATAAAAGGTTTCGATATAGCATTGAAGAATGAATAGAGTTTCCGGTATTCTTACATCAGTGATTCTATTGCTTCATTGATCATTTTGATAATGGTTCTCTTTAGTCCGTGCGGGTTGTTGTCTTCAACCAGCTGCCCTTTTTGTTTCAGAGATTTTCTTACTACCATGATCTCTTTGTATTCGCTTACATCCAGCCAGATGCCTTTGCATTTTTCGCACATATCGATTTCGGCGTAGGTTTGTGGATACAGAAATTTATGCATCTGCTCTTTGCAGTTGGGGCAATATCGCAAGGAATATTTTGCATCGAGAGGAACATCGAGGTTTTTAACCGCCAGACCTTTCAGTATGCGTTCAAGCTCTTTGCCGTCGAGCCAGATGCCGGCGCAAACAGTACAACGGTCTATCGGGACCCTGCTTCTTCTGGTTAAAGATTCGCGCAAGGTTTTCTTGTCACATGCCGGACATCGGCGTATTATATCCATAATATGTTCCTTTTACCAGCTTCCGGTTGCCCCGCCGCCGCCGGATGAGCCGCCGCCGAATCCGCCGAATCCGCCGGGGGACCATGAAGAACTGCTTGATTCCGGCATATTATTGAAGATTATCAGAATTATTCTTAATAACGCGAGTAACAGGATTATTATGATTCCCACGCAAACCCAGCCCCAGCCTTTTTTCCCGTTTATAAACAGGCTCCGGCAAATCAGTGAAAGCGCGATTATGGCTATCAGGATGCCGATTCCCCAGTAGAAATAGTAACTAATTGGAGTTACTGAAAGGGATGTAAATTCTTCAACCAGTGCTACAACGCCATCCTCTATCCCCTCTGCGTACTGGTCTTTTTTGAAATGTGGAATGATCACGTTCTGCATGATGCGGTTTGCGTCGCCGTCCCGGGAATGACCGTAATACTTACCCAGTTCTATCCTTGCTTTGCGGTCTTTTTTCGCAATAAGCAGCAGTATTCCGTCTTCCTTCGGCAGGTTGCCGATACCGTATTTATCGAAAAGCCCTTTCGCAAAACTTTCGATTGAACCGTTGGGAGTTCCCTTGTAATCTTTGATCGAGTAAATGGTGACAACAATTATTTCACATTTGCTTTTGACCTCGACCTTGTAAAGCAACTGTTCAATCGCTTCCTCCTCGTCCTGGTTTAGCAAACCGGCCAGGTCGGTCACATAACCAGCGTCAGGCTGGGGGTACGGACTGTAGTCTTTAGCCGACCAAAGTAGCGGCGCGGAGAACAATAGCAGGAAAATAATTGTTCCCGCGAGTTTATTCTTCAAAACAGACATCATTTCCGATCTCATCTGTGTCATCCTTTCGGCAGGGGTATAATTCGGCAAGTTTTTTTCCGACGTTTCTTACAGCTTCAGTCAGGCCTTCGCCAAACTGGTCTTTTGAAAAATAATTACCCATGATGTTGCGCTCATGAGTCCAGAAATCTTCAGGCGTTTGTTCGTATATGCCCTTGTCGCCGTAGATAATAAACTCGCGGTTGCTGGTGACCAGCAGAATCAATACGCAGTTTCGTTCTTGGGTTTTGTCCAGTTCGTATTTGCGGAATAGCTGTAAAGCCTTGTCACGAATATCAACCCAGCAGTGACGCAGAATGATTACTTTTATCTCGGCCCCGGTAAGTTTCTCAGAGTCCGCAATGGCCTGTTCAACCATGGCTTTCTCGTCTTTAGTCAGGAACTTCTCTATTTTTCCCGAGCGTTTTTGCACTTTCACCTCCCATAAAATGACAAACAGATTATCAATAAGATAGTATATTTCTGTAAATTGTCAAACTTGTAATCAAGGCAAAAAAAAACCGGAATCATAAGATTCCGGCTGAATAATCTGGGATGAAAAGCGTTATGCTTTTTCAATGCTTCCGCTGCGGATACATGCGGTACAGACTTTCATCTTTTTGGCGCCGCCATTGGTCTTGACTTTGACGGACTGGATGTTCGGATTGAAAACACGTTTGTTGTTTTTAACAACGTGCAGACCGATACCGCCGGCTTTCTTAGCCAGACCTTTACGGACGATCGAGCCACCAACGACTCTCTTCTTTCCGCAAACTTGACATACATTACTCATTTTACTTCTCCGGCATTTATTATTTAAATTTTAGCATATAACAAAAAAAATGGTGGGTTGACTGGGACTCGAACCCAGGACCACCGCCTTAAAAGGGCGATGCTCTACCGACTGAGCTATCAACCCACTCTTGTGTCAGCAAAGAGCTAATAAATTACTGTATTTTCGCGTTTTTGCAAATCGAAAAACAAAAAAAATGCGATTTTTTTTAGGAAAAAACGCCAAAAACAGCTGTAATTAGTTGATATCACGGGGGAAGTAGGCATTTTCGCGTGAACCGTCAAAAGGAATCATGGCCAGCTGTCCAAGTCCGGTTACCGGCTGTTTTGCCCCGTCTTTTTCCGGATCGGCATATTTTACGAACCATTTCTCAAGCCTGACGGCCAGTTCCCGGCTCACCGTTTGGTATTCTTCATTACCATAGAGGTTATTGGTTTCGCCAGGGTCGTTTTCCAGATCATAGAGTTCGTGCGGGCCATACACATAACGATGGATATACTTCCATTTTGCGGTCCTGATCATGCGTACAGGCCCATACTCGTCATATATAACTACGTCCTCATGACCGGAAAAATCTTCTCCGCGCAGCAGTGAAGCAAAGCTTTGACCTGGCAGCTTTTCGTCCTCAGGCATATTAAGTCCAACGAAATCCAACAGCGTCGGCATAAAGTCATAATGGCTCAGCATCGCTTCCGAGACAATTCCCTCCGGTACGGTTCCCGGCATTGAAACAATGAACGGAACTTTGACCGATTCCTCAAACATGTTCATCGGAAAGGTGGCATTGCCTTTGCCGAAAACGCCGTGATGCCCCATGTTCATACCGTTATCCGAGGTGAAACAGATCAAGGTGTTTTCCAGTTGACCAGTCTTCTCGAGGTGATCGACGATCCTGCCCACGCCCATGTCCATGTGCTCGATAGCGGTGTAATAGCCGGACAAGGCATTACGGCGGTCCTTATCATTATCGATTGGAATATTGAATTTTTTGGCCCATTCCGGTTTGTCCAGCCCCCACGGGGCCGACTCGAAAGGACATTCATTGAAATAACGATCCCAGGTTTCCTCCGGATGATTTTCGCGGCTCCAGGGGGAATGGGGGGCTGTATAATGCACACTTAAGTAGAAAGGGGCATCCTTCTGAACGGCAATATCGATGAATTCCACGGCGTGTCTGGTGACGGCGTCGGTGTAGTACTCCTCTTCATATACTACTTTCTGCCCGTCAACGACCGGCGCTTTATAATAAGGACTGCCGCCTTTGGCGTGGGCCTCCCAGAACTTGAAGCCTTTCTGCGGCGTGTGTGAATCGCCCATATGCCATTTACCGCTGAGTCCGCAGAAATAACCGTTGTCATCCAGAACATCGGTGTAACCGGTCATTCCGGCCAGGTATTCCACAGTCCTGCCCTGTCCGTCCGGTTCGTCTTTGACGCTGGTCGTATCACCCGCACGCAACCAGTCATGGATGCCGTGACTGCTGGGGATACGTCCGGTCAACAGTGAGGCCCGGGCCGGAGAGCAGACTGGAGATGTACAGAAGAAATTCCGGAACAACATGCCTTTGGCCGCCAGCCGGTCAAGATTCGGGGTTTTTGTTTCTTTATTGCCGTAACAACCGAGGGTCCAGAAGCCCTGATCATCAGTCAATATAAATACGATATTGGGTTTATTCATGATATACTTTCCTTAAATGCTTTTACCGCGAGGTCCAGGTCCGCTTTCGAATGCGCGGCCGAGACCTGGGTTCTGATTCTGGCTTTGCCTTCCGGGACAACCGGATAGAAAAAGCCGATGGCGTAGATTCCGCGCTGCAGCAACGCGGCTGATACGTATTGGGCCTTCAACGCGTCATAGAGCATTACCGGAACGATGGGATGTTCGCCCGGAATGACGTCAAGGCCGACGGCAGTCAGTGCTTCTCTGAAGTACGCAGTATTTTCACGCAGCCGGGTGCGCAGCTTATCAGATTTTTCAACCATTTCCAGTGCTTTCAGCGAAGCACAGACTACGCCCGGAGCCAGACTATTGCTGAAAAGATAGGGACGTGAACGCTGGCGCAGCAGGTCAACGATCTCCTGCCGGGCCGCGGTGTAACCGCCGGACGCGCCGCCGAGGGCTTTGCCGAGGGTGCCGGTGATAATGTCGATCCGCCCTTCAACTCCACAGTATTCCGGGGTGCCGCGTCCGGTCTCACCGAAAAATCCGACGGCGTGCGAATCATCGATCATCACCAGCGCGTCGTATTTATCGGCCAGATCGCAGATTTCTTTTAGCGGAGCGACTGAACCGTCCATTGAAAAAACACCGTCAGTGGCGATAAGTCTTATATTTGCGTTTGACGCTTCTTGGAGTTGGGTTTCAAGATCGGCGACATCACGATTTTTATAACGGAAACGCTTTGCCTTGCACAATCTGATGCCGTCGATGATACTTGCGTGATTCAGCTCATCACTGATGATCGCGTCGTCAGGACCGAGCAAGGTTTCGAATAGTCCGCCGTTGGCGTCGAAACATGAACTGTACAGGATCGCGTCATCGATGTGCAGAAATGAAGCGAGTCTCTGTTCCAGTTCCCGGTGAATATCCTGAGTGCCGCAGATAAACCGGACCGACGACATGCCGTAACCGTACTTGTCCATTCCGGCTTGAGCCGCCCGGATAATATCGGGGTGCCCGGACAGTCCGAGATAATTGTTGGCGCACATATTGAGCAGACTGCGTCCCTTGACGTCGATTCTGGCGCCTTGCGGGCCGGTGATCAGGTACTCGTTTTTAAAGAGACCTGCTTTACGGATATCTTCGACCCGGTCGCGAAAAAGATTGATTGCGCTGCGGTTCATTTTTTATTCCTCCCAGTTAAGAATTACCTTGCCGGACATGCCGGAGGACATTACCTTGAAGCCTTCTGCAAACTCTGTATAATGGAAATGGTGGGTGATCACCGGAGAGATATCCAGTCCCGATTCCAGCATCGTGGTCATTTTGTACCAGGTTTCATACATTTCACGGCCGTAAATGCCTTTTATGGTCAGGCCGTTGAAGATAACGTAGTCCCAGTTTACTTCGGTGTGCGGAGGCAGGATGCCGAGAAGCGCTATCTTGCCGCCGTGACACATATTTTCCAGCATCTGTTCAAACGCTATCGGGTTGCCGGACATCTCCAGCCCAACATCAAATCCCTCTTTCATGCCGAGATCCTGCTGAACCTTTTCGATCGTGGTTTCATTTGGATTGACGGCCATGGTCACGCCAACCTTTTCGGCCAGCTCCAGGCGGTACGGATTGACGTCGGTAATGACAACGTGTCTAGCTCCCGCGTGACGGACGATTGCCGCCGCCATAATGCCGATCGGGCCGGCCCCGGTGATCAGTACATCCTCGCCCAGAACCGGAAATGAAAGCGCACTGTGTGCGGCGTTGCCCAGCGGGTCAAAACAGCTCAGGACGTCAGGTTTGATTTTTGGTGAACAGTGCCAGACGTTGCTGACCGGGATCGCGATATATTCAGCGAACGCGCCGTCGCGGTTTACCCCGATGCCATAGGTGTGGGCGCACAGATGGCGGCGTCCGGCCAGGCAGTTGCGGCAGCGGCCGCAGACAATGTGCCCCTCGCCGCTGACCAGATCCCCGATTTTGACGTCATGGACGTTTGCCCCGATTTTTTCCACTCTTCCGACGAACTCATGGCCGATGATCATCGGCGGTTTGATTGTCTTTTTTGCCCATTCGTCCCATTTCTCAATATGTACGTCGGTGCCGCAGATAGAAGTACGGGATATTTTTATCAGGACATCGTTAGTGCCGACTTCCGGGATTGGAGCTTCGATCATTTCGAGTCCCGGTCCCGCCTTTGTTTTTGCTATCGCGCGCATGATATCCTCCTGCGTTATTTGCTTGAAATGCGATTTCCGCATCCTGAGCACTTAGTGCGAGGCTTGAAGCGGTATATCGCTATCCGTCGTACGGATTAAAAGTTGAATAAGTCGTCTTGAACAAATTCATTTGATTCGTTTTTCGGCCTTTCATCCCCCTGTGCTTCAGAAAATAGATCCGGCTCATCGTCTGTTTCGACTGTTTTTTCAGGAGGAGCTGCAGCGTTATCAAGTGAAGCCAGCCAGTCGTTGAGAGCCATAACTTTGACTCCGGCTTTGGCTGCCTTCTTCAGTTTCCCGCCGGACGCGGAGATGTCAACCGCAACCAGTAGAGAAAGATCGGATGTGACAGATGATGACGGTTCGTAACCGTGCTGGCGCGCCAGATCTTCGTAATATGAGCGTTTCTCAGGCATTTTGCCGGTAAAGCATATTGTCGGAGACGATGATATTGCGCCGCCTTTTGTTTGTTGGATATTGACGCATTGAAGCAGTTCGTCGAGTTCATCGGCCTGTTCCGTCAGGGTTTGGCGAATTGCTTTAGCGCGTTCCGGGCCGATACCGTTTACCGCGGCCAGTTGTTCCTCGTCCAGGGTTCTGAGTTCATCGAGAGTGAATTCGGTCAACAACATTTTCGCAACGTTCGGGCCGATGCCGGGAATATTAAGTGCGGCCAGTATTTTGAAGTCGGCCGGGGCGCGCGCCGCGGATATTTCACTAAGCAGGTTGTCCGCAGACTTATCCTTGAAGCCTTCGAGTTTCATGATGTCATCGCGGTTCAGCTCAAAAATATCCTTAAGAGATTTGACGTTCAAAACCTGCATCATGCGGCGGATATTGGGTTCTCCGAGGCGTTCGATGCCGATATTGCGGACTGCGGCTAACAGTCTTTGGAGCAGGGTTTCAGAGCAATCCGGATTTACACAGCATATTTCCGGACCGCGCCGGATGAGTTCGGACTGGCAGTTTGGACACTTATCGATCAGGCATGTTTTACGCTCATCTCCCGGAGTTGAATCCACAATGTAAGGAATAACGTCACCAGCGCGTTCAACAGTGATGGTGTCGCCGATATGAATATCGCGATCTTTTATGTTTTGAATATTGTGCAAGGTGGCATGTTTGATGGTTATGCCGCCAATATCGACCGGTTCAATCTCGGCGACCGGGGTCAGGCAGTTTTTTCCGAAACTCCACTTGACGTCGAGAAGTTTGCTCTGTTGCCGGATGCCGACAAATTTGAACGCGATCTGGCCGCGCGGATGGTGGGCGGTATTACCGAGGGATTCGCTGTACTCTTCGTCGGCGATCTTGACGACGATTCCATCCATCGGGTAGGGCAGACTTTCTATTTCAGCAACAATATCGGGCCATTTCTCCTCAAGTTCGTTCATTGGAACCTGGTAGCAGATCATGCTGTAATCGACTAAAGTAAGTTTTGCGCCCTGGCGCAGCATCTCGGCGATGTCTTTCAATCCCATAATTCCGGCAACGGCATTGCGTGAATTTTTGTAGTGTCCTCCGCCCTTTTTGGTGATATGCGAATAGACATTCTTAAAATCGTCGTCGCGGATCACTATTTCGCCCCGGACCGGGCGATCAATAAAACCGGTGTAACCGGTCGTTTCAAGCTCGATCAGCGGCAGTTTGCCGGATATGTTCTCGCCGTTTTCCCCGTCGCCCCGGGTTGCCAGGACCGAGCCGTCATAATTGGCGGATATGCCGTCATATTTAGGCTGCACCAGCAGTAGTTCATTTTCTCTGCAGTTTTTCCGGGCCCATTCCATTACTTCTTCAATCGAATATGCTTTATTAAGAGACAACATCGGTTTTGTATGCTTAACAGTACCGGTGGCAGCTACTGATACTGCGTGGACTTTTTGCAGCAGCGGATGGTCCGGGTTCAATTTCTCCAGAGCGCGATGCAGTTCATCATAACGAAAATCGGGAATGACAGGTTCACCCTTTTCCCAGTATAAAGTATCATGGTAGTGGATGATGCGAGCGAGTTGATCTTCACTGAGTTCTGATGCGTTGAAATTGATAAAATCGAGCTTGGCGGACATGCTTGTAAACGATCTCCTGTGAAAATATTTAGTATAAACGGAAAATAAATATAATCGGATAAGTTATAAAAATCAATATAGAGAGGGCAGTTATAGCGTATAATGGTTGAATTTTGTTCCCGACGGAGTTATACTATTCAAGGATTGTTTGGTCGGATTTACATAGAATTATCGAAAATATAATATACGCCCTGATATGAAAAAGTTCTTATACATAATTACCCTGCTTGTCTCGGTTGTTTTTATATGCTCCGGGGATGATTCAAGACTGCAAAAACTAAAGATTGGCGTACCGCAATTCACCCCCTTCGCATTTCGCGGCTCAAATGGAAAAATAACCGGTCTGGCAATTGACGAGTTGAATTTATGGAGCCGTAAAACCGGGGTGAAAGTTTTATATGTTCTGCTCCGCTCCGATAATCTGGCGAACTCGATAAAATCGGGGAAAGTTGATGCCGCGCTGGTGGCGGGTAATAATATAGGTAATGGCGCGTTCATGTATACCAAGGCTCTCTGGAAGCCTCCTTATGCCCTGTTCTATGATAAAGAAAAGGGAGATAAACAAAAAGTCGGAGTCATACTCAACCAGATAACCCCGGCATATCTAAAGCATGAACTGCCCGGCCGTGAAGTTGTAAGTTACTCAAACATATCCAATCTTGAATCTGCGGTCAAAGCAAAGCAAGTTACTGCATTTGTACTTTCTCTCGAAAGAGGCAACGAGCTGGCCGACAGGCTTCCTGACGGCAACAATATAAACATAAAGCCGCTGGGCGAGTATAAGGTATACCTGGCCGCGCTGAAAGATAACAGAAAGATTATTGAAGAATTTAACCGGGGATGGGCAAAAATAAGTCAGGCGGAACGCGATAAAATTATGCGTGCGTGGCGCGGCGCGACCACTGAAAAAAACAGGAAAATAAGCACCAAGCATCCGTTGCGGATTGCAATCTGTACCGAAACACCTCCGCTTGAATATACTGATTCCTATGGCAGTCTGCGTGGTTTTGTGCCTCTTTTCTGGCAGGAATGGTCCTTGCGTACCGGTGTCCCGATTGAATTTGTCCGGGCTGAAAACTGGAATGAAACGATCAAGCTGGTGGAAAGCGGTAAAGCGGATATCCATTCCGGTTTATTCAAAAATGCGACCAGGGAAAATCAATTGATGTTTTGTGATAAAAGTTATCATACATCAAAAATATTTTTCTATTTTGACAGCACCCTGTATGGATTGAAAGATATCAGTGACCTTTCCGGTTTTGACGTGGGAGTCGTCGACGATAGTTTTTCGGACATTTTCCTGCAGAAAAAATATCCTCAATTGAGTCTGAAAAAATTCGGTAACTCCAAACAGATGATTGCCTCAGCTGTTGCCGGTAAAATAAAAGTTTTTGTCAGTGAAGCTGAAATAGCCAGTTATTCCATGAGCAAACCAATGGTAAGAACCCGCTTCAGGTTCCATCCCGACCGCCCTCTGGTTGTATGTAAACTATATCCTGCAGTTGGCAAAGGAGATTTCAGAACGAAAGAAATTGTGGATGGAGGACTTAAGTTCTTTACCAAAACAGGGGTAGAGAAGGTTGAGAAAAGCGCTAACCAACTGACTATTGCGCTGCCTCCGGGAGTCGCTCCGTATATTGTAAACCTGCCGGATGGCTCGGTTACCGGTTTGGCTCCGGCTCTCTATAAGGCTTTGTCCGCCAAATCCGGAGTCCAGATAAATTTGATTGCCACCAACTCATGGAACCAGTTGTTTCAATATATGAAGGATGATAAGGTGGATATGTTTGCCTATCCCTGTCCCGCTAATAGCGAATCGGAGTATGAACTTATGCCGACCGGGACCAAGTTGGGAATGCATCTTTTTTATAACAAATACGCAGTTAGTAATCCAAGGGGATTCAACAGTTTCCGCAATATGTTGATCGGCGTGGTTATTCCTTTGCTTAGCGAAATGAGGACAAAGTTCCCAAGCCTGAATTTCGTTCCTTATCAAAATACGAACCAGATGCTGCTTGATTACAGCCAGAACCGCATTAAGGGCTTTATAATGCCTGAAGTCGGAATTGGCGGGGGTTTGTCACATTACGGACTTTCAGAGTTTACATCAGAATTCGAAACGCCGATTTCAAATCATTTAATCTATATGCATGCCAGGAAAAATGATCATCGGACTATTAACATATATATGGACCAGATCTATAAGAATCTGCTTAATTCAAGCGAGAAAAAACGTATCTTTAAAGAGTGGGTTCCGCGCGAGACTATAGACTGGGAAAAGACTTTGATATGGCTTGGTATTATTTTTGTGTGTGTAATGCTTCTGCTTGTGTGGATGCTGTTCCTGCGTCGTGAAATAAAGCGCCGCCGGAAAATGGAAAGGGAACTGGCCGAGCAGAATGAATTCCTGGAAACGGTCAAGACTGTAGCCGGAATCGGCGGAATGGAATACGATTTTTCCCGTAATCAAATGAACTGGACCAACGCCCTGTACGAGTTATTTGAGGCCCCGGAGGATTATGCCCCCAGCTATGATGATTTAAAAAGATTTGACAGTTTTCTGGTTATGGACCAGAAAATTAAACATGCGGCCCGACACCGGAATATTAACTTCAATATGAAGCGTGAAGAGCTTTTTACTACTTTTGAAGGACGCAGGCGCTGGGCTGAGTTAACGATTACATTGCGGGAGAGAAGATATTCCGGTACGCTGGTAATGATTGGCGTCATAAAAGATGTAACCGCGTTGAAAGAGGTCGAGCAGATGCGGGAGGATGTTGACCGGATAATGCGGCATGACCTCAAAGGACCGTTAAGCGGAATTATCGGCATTCCTGAAGCATTGCTGGAAGATGAAAACTTGAATAGCGAGCAGCGCGAACTGTTGTCTTATATCCATGACAGCGGAACGAAAATGCTGCGCATGATCAATGAATCGCTTGTTCTCTATAAAATCGAGATCGGGACGTTTGATCCCAGCCCGGAGCCAGTTAATTTCAATGAGATTGTGAATCAGGCCGTGGTCAGCATGCACAATATAAGTGAGGCGAGGAATTCTTCTATAGAAACCAGACTCGATGACCACCTGTTTGTCATGGGCGAACCGATGTTGTGCTATTCGGCGCTGGTAAACCTCTTGAAAAATGCTCTTGAGGCGGCTCCGGAGGGAAGTAATATCATTGTTTCCGGCAAGCTGAACAAGAATGTTGTTGCTGTTACGATATCTAATCCGGGGTCTGTTCCGGATGATATTAAACTTTCGTTTTTTGATAAATATACGACTTCCGGCAAAAAGAGCGGGACAGGTTTGGGGACCTATTCCGCCAGGTTGCTGGTTGAGGCCCAGAGGGGGAGCATTCAGTTGGATACTTCTGTTCCGGGGACAGTGTCAATTCATGTTGAATTGCCGGCCGTTTCCGCGCTGGTTTGATGCTTTTTTATCTGCGAAACCAATGTTAGTCAACTTAAAAATGATTGGGAATTATCATGATTTACAGATTTATTAGAATTTTTATGGTTTGGACTTTAGTCCTGGCGTGGGTGCCGGCTTTTGCGCAGGATGACGACGTCGAGGAGATGAAGGAAACCTCTGCGGTAAATAATAAGAATAATGGCGACTCCCCGGAAAAGGCCTATCCTCAAATTGTCTTGATGATGAAGGTTATGGAGTTATTGCATGAGCGTTACGTGGATCAGGATAAAGCGACCTATGAAAAGTTGATAAACGGAGCTTTAAAAGGCATGCTCTACGAATTAGACCCGTATTGCAGTTATGAATCTCCTGAATCGGCCAGGGAGTTGCAGAATCGCACCGACGGCAGATTCGCCGGTATCGGCGTTGTGATTCTCAAAGAGAAACGGGCTATCAAAATCGTTGGAGTCGTCAAAAATTCCCCGGCGGAAAAAGCTGGCCTGCATCCCGGAGACCTGATCATCGGAGTTGATGGAAAAAGTATCGAGCATTTCAGCCTCCAGCAGTCTGTTAAATTGATAAAAGGCCGGCCTGGCACTTATGTTACGCTGAAGCTTCGTCGTTACCTGAACGGCAAAACAGAAGAGGTCAAAGTCAAGCGGACGATGATTTTACGCGACCCTATAACCAGGGTCAAAATCATTGACGGAAATATTGGCTACATCAGGCTGGAGACATTTTCAAAACCCGCCATCAAGGCTATGGACAGAGCTTTAGCGGAGTTAAAACAGAAAAAGGTAAAAGGTCTGATTATCGATCTTCGCGGAAATCCCGGCGGTTTGCTCAAAGTGGCATGCAGCCTGGTCAGCAGATTTATTCCGGAGGGTGAATTGATTGTATCCACTAATGGCCGGATAAAAGAGATCAATAATGAGATGAAGGCGGTGAGTTGTCCCAAAACGCTTGACCTGCCGGTGGTGATCCTGGTCAATAAATTCAGTGCCAGCGCATCTGAGATATTTTCCGGCTGCTTAAAGGATCATCGTCGAGGGGTTTTGGTTGGAGCAAAGACCTACGGAAAAGGTTCGATACAGAGGGTTATGAAGTTGCCAAATCGTGGCGCTCTCAAGTTTACCGTTGGTAAATATTTCACTCCGTCGAAACGCCAGATCAATGAAGTTGGAATCGAGCCGGATATAAAAGTCGAGTTTCCTCCCGAAAAATTGATGCTTTTCATGCGCCAGCTGATGCGGCATCCGGGCGAAGTCCATCCTCAGGTCCGCGGTGCAATTACCGATATACAACTGCAGCGTGCGATCGATATTCTGAAAGGTGTAATTCTGGTAAATGAGGCCAGAAATGACTGACCGGACATCCAGAATAATTGCTGAGGCCGCTGAATACTGGAATGATTTTGCCGGAGATTACTCACGTGACGCCATAATCAGCACCGATGATTTTCATTACGGCCCGCTACTGCCCGGAGACTCGCAATTGCAGCTTCTGCCTGACTGCGTATCCGGCCTGCGTTGCCTGGAGCTTGGATGCGGTGGAGCCCAGAACAGTATCTATCTGGCTAAAAAAGGCGCGGAATGCTTTGCGCTCGACGTTGCGTCTGAACAAATTGCTATCGCGAACGATCTGTGCATGCAGGAAAAGGTAATTGTCGAGCTGAAAACAGCTCCCATGGAAGAGGCCGGCAGTGTATTTGGAGGATACTTTGATTTGATCCATTCCACTTATGGTTTGTGCTTTTCTCCTTCCCCGGAACAGGTGATTTCCGCAGTTGCGAAGCTGCTTAAACCGGGCGGTATTTTTCTTTTTTCCCTGCCGCACCAGCTTAGTGCGGGGGAGCCGCTGGAGTTGGACGAGGATTATGGCGTATTTGTTTCCAACGGTTACAATCCGCCCCCGGACTGTCGCGGAGACGAAGATGACAATGAACTTGTGAGATCATACTTTCATCCTATTTCAGATATATCTTCCTGGCTCGATAAATCCGGTCTGTTGATCAAAAGGATCGTTGAGCCGCGATTGGCTGATCCCGCGTCAAGCGCTCCTTTCCAGTGCGAGCAGTGGGAGGAGTACCGCGCTCTTTTTGAACATATTCCAGGTACAATGATAGTCAAAGCCGTGAGATTTTGACACATTGTGACAGTTTGGCACTGTTTTGTGAATTTCTGACACAATAATTTGTATATCAATTATTCTTGATAATACAGCTTATTGGTTTGTAACTTTCTTATCATTAAGATAATATGTTTTTACTTTCTTTTTTGGCATACCCTTTGCTTTTTAGTATTGCAGAGATTTGCTAATAACCTTAACCGTAAAAAAGGAGGAAGTAAAAATGTTGGCAAGACTTAATGACAATTGGGGCATCCTGAATTCTCCATGGAAAGCTCTTAATGAACTCCAGAGAGAATTTTATGGCGTGCTCAACGGGGTGAACGAAGGTATTTACCGTTTGTCCACCGGATTCCCGAAAATGACTGTTGATGAGACTGAAAAAGACATCACTGTCAGGGTATTCCTGCCGGGATACTCTTCAGACAGTATCGATGTCGAAGTGGTCAGTGACTTCCTGACTGTCCGGGCGTCACGTGAAAGACCCGAGCTGCCTGAAGGCGACAGCTACATGCACCGGGAACGTTCTTTCGGATCATTCGAAGAAACCATCAAACTGCCGTGTCTGGTACAGAGTAACAAAGTTACTGCTGAAGCCAAAGACGGTATTTTGACGATCGTCCTTCCGAAGCAGAAGTCCGAAGGTCCGCGCGTCATCAAGGTCAAATAACTGGAATTATAAAACAGGAGGACATAAAAATGACTGAAGCAGTTGAAAATGTAAAGGAATATGCGATCTACGCGCCACCGGCTGATGTGATCGAGAACCATGCGGGAATCAAGGTAGTACTTGATGTTCCGGGAGCCAAAGCCGATCTGCTGGAAATCGAAGTGGAAGATAAAGTACTGAAAGTCAAAGCGGATACCGAACTAATGAAAAGTGACAAACCACTCAGGTATCAACGCGCTTTCCAGATTTCCGATGAGATCGATGCGTCGAAAATTTCGGCGGTTGTCAATAATGGCATCCTGAGTTTGGATTTGCCGAAAGCGGAACATGCCAAGGTGCATAAGATCGCAGTCAAATCAGAATAATTTTCTCAACTAAAAAACCTCTTCTTTCCTCAAAGGGCTCAATAAATTTGAGCCCTTCTTTTTCAATCCTTATTGGCCCTGGCGGTTATTTGTTTGAAGTAGGTCAATGTTCTTTCGAATGCGATCAGATCGAAGTAGATGGCTGATTGGCGCAACATGTCCGGTAATTTACTCAATGCTTCGGATTTATTTTTTTCTGCGAATACAGCTAATTCTTCCGCCAGTTGATTAACCTCTCGTGTTTTGAAATTATGGAACAGAGAGTTTAATCTTTCTTCGAATAAATCCACAACTTCCCGGGCCAGGGCCGGATTAACGGGAGTCTGGGCCGATAATTCATTCTCCTCCGGTAAATGGGCTTTATCATTATCTTTGCTTTTGCCGGAAACGTCTTCCACTATTTCAATATGGGGTAATTTCACGGTAAAAGTACTTCCCTGTCCAATTGTGCTTTCAAGGGTGATTGCTCCCCCCATTAAGCTGACCAGTCTTGATGCGATAGCCAGTCCAAGCCCGGTTCCCCCGTAAGAGCGGTCATCGTCAAATTCCTGTTGCTCAAAGGCCTCAAAAATGCGTCTTCTGGCATTTTCTTTAATACCGATACCTGAGTCTTCTACGATGATGTCGAGGCTGCAGTAATTATTATTCACCATACTTGTTGTTGCGGATATCCTGACGAAACCCTCTGTGGTGAATTTTATGGCGTTGTTGACAAGGTTAATGATGATTTGCCGAAGTCTGACAGAATCCAACAGCATTGTTGGGAAGACATCAGGAACATCAATCTCAAGACTGATGCCTTTTTTATCAGAATCAAACTTCATAACCAGGTAAACATCTTCGAGCAGTTCCCGGATATTACATGAAGCAGGCAGTATTTTTACCTTTCCTGCTTCCAGTTTTGAGAAATCAAGGATATCGTTTAAACGGTCCAAAAGCAGTTTGCCGGACGATTTAATTATCTTGGCGTATTGCTTGCTTTCATCCGGCAAATTCTGATCTGCGAGGAATCCGCTGAACCCGATTATAGCGTTCAACGGGGTTCTGATTTCGTGGCTCATGTTTGCCAGGAAGGTGCTTTTTGACGCACTTGCGGCTTCAGCTTTTGCCTTTGCTTCCTCCACGACTTCGTGATGCCTTTTGCTTTCCGTTATATCATGGATGTAACCGTTAATCGCAATAACTTTACCTTTTGGATCTCTTTCCGTAACATTGCCAAAGAATCTCGCATTTCTCCAGGTTCCGTCAATATCTTTGATCCGGCATTCATCTTTATGTTCCGTTTCCGTTCCGCCGAGAAATCGTAATACTCTTTTTTTCAGGCTTTGAGCCTCGTCAGGATGAACCAGTTTGATCCACTCGTCAAATGTGATTGTCACTTTTTCCGCTCCGGGTTGTGACGGTATTATATCAAATGGCGGTCTTGATATGGTTATGCTGTATTTTTTGTCTCCGGATTCGATCAATTCCCAAAGCCCCAGATTTGCCTCTTCGAGAATTTTAATCAGCCGGTCATCCGTAATTAAGCTGGAGATAGAGCCTTTTACTTTCTCCTGCAAAGCATGAAATACCACTACATGTCCGGCACATGAGCCATCGGAAATATCTTTTACCTCGTCCAGTCGAAACTTAATTTCCCGGGTTATGCCGTTTCTGGAATTCAGTAAAACCGGTTCTTTTGCCAACTTGTTCAAGATTCCTGATTTCAGGACTTTTTGGCCGGGGCTGAACAATGACTTATTGGTCTTTAGACTGGAGATAACGAATATGTCGGAAAATAAATTGCCGACAGCGTCTTCGGCGGAAAACCCGGTCAATGTTTCTGCGGGAGGATTAATCATTGAGATTCTCTCAAAACGATCAACTGCAATTACCGCTTCTTCAACGGAACTGATCACCGCATGCTCCAGCTCAAGGTCGTAAAATACTTCTGTATTATAACGCTTGTTCAGGCCCAGTATTTTTCCGAAAAAAAGAATTAAAAGAATGAGAACAATTGTTAGTCCGGCAATTATAATGATGGTTGCCAGAAAGATGATTTTTCTTGTAGATGTGACTATTTTTATTGCTTCAATTTGTATATGCGGGCTGGGCAGGAGTTTCAGGTTGTTATATTCTTCCGGGTCTGAGTTAACCAGTTTTATTTGAGTATCTGGAAGAATGTCCGCCTTATTTAACTGTTCCTCAAGGCGTTTGCATGAGTATAGCCCGATCAGGTTGCCACGCAAATTATCTTTCTCAAATACCGGTTGGATTAAAGCAAAAACTCTCTCCTGATTGACCAGTTCAAATATACCGGTATATAAGTGCTGGCGGTTATTTTCTTCCGGCCTGCTGTAGCGTATAGTCTGTTGAATTGCCCGTAGAATCTTGCTTATCTCTTGTCGGCTGTATGCTGAGTCTGAAGTCCACTCGCGCTTTGTCAGGGGACTCCAAATTATGTTTGTCAAGCCATGGTCATTGCTTAAATAACTCTTGGTTAAATTTTGAAATTCCGCTTCAGAAAGACCGTTGACAAGCTTCTGATGACCCAGCAGGTAGAAATATTGCTGATTGATTTCCATTTGTTTTTCCAGCATTTTATGAGCCTTTAACAGGCCTGTGTCATAATTATTACAATCTGGAAAAATCTGTTTGATGAGGAACAGGGAAGATGCCATTATAAGGAAAAGAACTATAGAGGCTGCCAACGGCAAAAGCCAAAGTCTGCCGGAGATTCGGGATATCTTCCCTATTTTTTTACTCAGCGCCTGTTTCATTCTATTGGCCCATTCATAAAATACAGCCAGAATACAAGTCATCCTATAAATAACTATAGGCTACAGTATTATTTTTTCAAACAGCAACACCATACGGAGTGGAAATAATAACGAATATTGTTCGTTAAAATCAGTTTTGGATGGGTTTTTGGGCTTAATTACATTCTTTTCTAACATAAGCGCAAAAATAAACTTACATTCCGGGGTTTTATTATATAACAAAAGGAAGAAAACCTTTTTGAGTTGTTTTTAGCAATAATTACAAAGGAACTGAAAAATGGATAAAGTAGAAGTTACTCCATTGGAACTGGTATCCTTGATTTTATTTGTCGTGGTACTACTGGCTCCGTGTTTTTAAGGCAAATGGCCGGGCCGTTTGTTAAACAATTTCATTAAATTTTTTTTAACAGGTGTAAGATTAACCTGTTATTCCGGGTATTTATTACCAACAAGCATGTAAACCTCCCTGAAAAAAATAAGGAGAAAGCATATCGAAAGAGGATATTCTTAATTCAGGTGGGAAGAAGACAAAAGCAAAGTATAAAAAAGTTAAAACAAAGGAACTGAAAAATGGTTAAGAAAATGCTGAAAGTCAATTTCACTTTCGTAGAAATGGTCGCTCTGGTTGTTGTAGCCTGCGTCATTACTGCTTCAGCTTTCATCAATGGCTGAATAATCTGAAAACAACAACCCGGATGTAAGGATTCCTCGGAAAACTTCATCCGGGTTCTTTTTTTATAAAAAATTTTTCAAAACCTTGCAAAACCGCTTTGAAAACCGTTTTCATGTATTATAGTTGATGTGAAGGGCTGTTTTGTCCTGTTAATTAATAAATATGGAAACGTCTAATGGATAAAGATATATTTCTGACCTACCCGGTCATAATCATGCGTACGGGCGGACTTGACGGCGTTGCGCTGCAGGCTCGTGAATACCGACATCTTCTCAACAAAATGGACATCGGAGTTCATGTTGTAACCGGTCGCTGTGAAACCAAATTTTCCACGGTTAATCCGATAGGTCACCAACAGACTACGGTTTCCAGACTCGACTTCTACCATCCGGATTCCCGAAAACTTTTTGCCAATCAGTTTGAGCACGGTTCAGAAACTGAAGAAGGGGTGGATATTATTTCCGACAAGGAATGGCTCGAGCTTTTTGAGATTCACAAAGAGAAGATTAAAAAAGGTGTATGCAGGGTATTGGACAAAGTTAAGCGCAATACTCCGGTATTGATCTATAACCTGGTTTCCCTGCGTCATGCCCATCCGGCCGCGGCGGTTGCGTTGCGTGAGATTATTCTGGAAAACCCGAACCGGGCTTTTATGAGTCACTCTGCCGATCCTGACGCTGAACGTCCAGAAAAGATCGGGCGCATCAAACCGTTCGTGCTGGAAAAAATCTCAGCGTTCGGTCCGGAAGAGCCGTATAGCGGCGGTCCGTATCACATGAATAATCTGTATCATATCGTGCTTAACCCGACGCAGCGGGATAATTTCCTGAACAAATATAATATTCCGCAGAACCATGTTATCGAGATCCCTGATTTTCTTGACTTCGTTTCTGAAAAACCGGTCATCAAGATGGCTCCCAGTAAGATTTTTATGCACTTTCTGGCGGAACGGTGTCTTAGAACCAAAGGTGATTCATACGGCTACCGGCATGTCCGAGTGACTAAAGACACGGTGTTCTTCCTTTCTCCGGTCCGTCCGGTTTATCGCAAACAGTTGAAGGAGGCAATGCTGGTGGCGCGTGAATACGGGACGGTCCATAACGTTGACGTTGCGTTTGTCGTTACGCATCCGAATACCGACGATAAACAATATTTTCTCGAATCGGTTGAGTTTTCTGAGAAGATTGGCCTTCCCTATTACCACCTGGGTAAAGAGTTTACATTGGAGACGCTGGATTCCGTCTATGAAAATATGGCTTCACTTAAAACTGTCGGAGTCATTGCCAGCAGCGCCGGTGGTTGGGAAAATGCCCTTAATGAGATGGCCCGGGCCGGAATTCCGTTCTATATGAACCTCCACTTGAACTCATACGTTCCGATCATTAAAGAGATTGGCATGCGGGTGCATGGAGCCGACTTCAAAAAGATTGTCCCTCTGGTGGAAAAAGTTGAGAAAGGCGCAGATTACACTCCCGGACAGTTTGCCGATGCCGATGAATTCAGGCCTATTTTTGCCGCAGTGGAAGAAATGCTTGGTCGTGAATCACGTAGAACACTGGTTGAGCATAACTATCATAAGGCATATAATTACCTGTCTCACGATGCCACTCTGACTCGACTGGTCGAAGGGGTTAACTATATTTACAAGCGTCACGGCGATCCGCGTAAAGAGGTTAAGGCTTCAACTCTGGATAAAATCGTCCATAGTTACGAACAACTGCCCTGATTATCAAACTGCATACATGGTCCGGGATATTATTTCGTCCTGGAAGCTTTTCTCGAGCTTTACGAATACAATCGAAAGTCCGGAGAATCTGACCAGGACGTGGGAATATGCTTCAGGATTTTTCTGCGCTTCCTGTAAAGTCTTGACATCAACGCAGTTCAACTGTAAAGTCGGCACTCCGGCTGTGGCCGCTACCCGGCAGAATGATACCAGCATTTCCGGCGGAATTTTCCCTCCGGCCGGCAGTTGCAGGTCGAGAACCGCATTGCCCGGATAATCCGTAAAATCAATTTTATCTATGGTTCTTATAACATCGGTTAGACTCTGAGGAGCGTGTTCCCGGTGAGGCGCAATGCCCTGGCTTAAAAGGTCTCCGGCAAGACGTCCGTCCGGAGTTGCTCCGGTCTTCGTGCCGAAGGTTTTATATGTGGCGTAAACAAAAAAGCTTGGCTGGAAATGTTCTCCGCGCTCGTTCGGCAGCGTGCGGATATATGCAGCGATTTCAGAGGCAAATCTTGTCGCTATAATATCTCCCTCTTCAATGCCATGTCCGTATCGCGGCAAGGACTGCGCCTGCATCCGTAAAAGCTCGTTGTTTTCCCAGTTACTATCAATAATTTTTCTCAGTTCTTCGAGGCTTAACAGGTGGCTTTCAAAGACAAGATGTTTGATCGCGATAAGTGAGTTGACAATATCTCCCAGACCGATCAAAGTGATCCCGGAGAGGTTGTATTTCGCCCCGCCTGATTTGTAGTCCCGGGCATTTTCGATGCATCCGGACAAGGAAGCTGAAAACAGTGGGCATGGGTTGATCCGGGGATATTCCTCCCCTATATTCCGGTTCAATTCAGCCCCGGTGCCTATTGCCAGTTTCAAGCTGTCGGTGAAATATTTGTAAAATTCATCATAAGTTTTTATTCCGGAGAGTTTAACATTTATCGCATTGCTTATCCCCGTGGGAACCCCTTCCGGCTCCAGCCGTTTCCGGCTGAGGAACAGATGCAGGAATTGCGGCATGCAAAAATAGTAGTACGCCCCTGCCGTGTGCTCCACTCCTTCGCACATCGTTTCCTGGCAACCGCCATTGACATAGAGTCTGGCGTCCTCCGGGGTTTTGCCGTATTTGATCTGGGCCGGGATCAAAACGTCATCATTTATCAAGGCAAAGTTATTGTGTCCCTCAAGATTCTTTGAAACCAATAGCTCCAGGTATTCCTGTGGCGCTCCGGCACTGATTCGACAGTTCAGCTTCGGGTTGATCAGGTCCAGCCTGCAGTGCTCCTCAATGAACATACGGGTTAGTTCGTTCCAGACGAAATCACCGTTCTTGTCGCAGCCTCCAAGCATTATGCAAGTGCTGGTTTCCGGCCATTCACGTTCCCTGGCGAAAGTCTTGATATCGTTCGGCATCATCCATTGTCCGATAAGCTTCCTGGCCGCATCTTCAGTCAGGCGGTCGGCTGCAATATCATCCCGGTAAAGGTCGATCAGCAACCGGTCGGTATGACCGATGACTGAGATGCCGACGCCCTCCAGGGATGCAATCACTTCGCGCAGGAACCACAGCATTGCCAAACCTTCATAAAATGTTTGTGGAGGATTCGCCGGAATACGTCTGGCTGTGCGGGCGATTAATTCAAGATTGCTGATTGATTCCGGGTCTGTTTCATTTTTTAGCAGGCGCTTGGCTTCCGCTGTAAAACGTTCGGCAATCCTTAATAATGCCCGGCAGCTACGTTCCATTGCATCAAGTTCAGCAAGCTGCTCCTCACTGCATTTTTCTTGTTGACGCAGACTGATCTTATCAAGTATGCCGCTTACTCCGGTCCGCATTAAAGTTGTGTATCCCGGACAATGATGGTCTTCGTCGAATCCCTGTGAGCCGGACCATAGCGGCGGCAGGTCGGAAGTCTGATTATGAAGCGACAGACTTGAGCAATATTTTGCTTCTTTCGTTACTCCCGCCAAGTGCTTAAAACGGTTGGACATCCAGCTTGCCGGCTGAATAAACGGTTGCATTGGAATGCCCCAGTACTCCGCCGGTCGCATCCCGGTTTCATAGAAAAAAGGACTGTGAGGAAATATTTTGGGGACAAAGTTTTCTGCGATAAGCTCATGCAGATGTGCCTTCAGCAGGGACGGGTGTATTTCAGGATTTGCCTCCAGAAATTTATCCATATCAGCCAGAATGATTTCTCTTGCCGCCCGGTCCGCTTCCGGCAAAGTTTGTTCCATTGTTTCCCTGCGGAAGTTTATATAATAATCTCTAAGCTCTTGTTTTAATTTATCCATTGTTAACTCCATTTTTGTTTTATTTGTTGTTATTAATAAAAATGTTTTTTTAGTATAAATCAACTGCTTTTTAGTTGACAAATGTTTGTAATAAGGTATACTATTGTTGAATGGAGATTATTATGGATTATTTAGTTGAAAACTATCCCTTGACCGGAGTTGAGCCGCCGCCGGGTATTAATATCTGGTTCAAGTTTACCGGGCGTATGACCAGTGTAAATGGGGTCAGGTTTGAGTTGGGGCGTTATACTTGTCCGCATATTATTGAAAAAGGTCGGGGCTGGGTAAGGGCCGGAAATAAGGTCAAAGAGATGGGCCAGGGGGATATGTTCTGCATCATGCAGGATAGCGATATAGAGTATTATGACGATCCTGATGATCCATGGACTTTCTCCTGGGCCCATATATATGGAGAGGATGCGGACCGGATGATGCGTGACTGGGGGTTTTCTCCCGAACAGCCATGGCTGCGACCGGAGCGACCCGAAAAAGTGCTGGAATGCTTTTATCATATCCGGGAAATGGCAAAAGATACAGGGAGTATCAGGCCAAACCTGCTTGCCGCCGAGTTCTTTAAACTGTCTGATGAGGTTAACAGTAAAGAATTACAGCCGCGTAGTCGAAGTCGGCAGTTGGTGGATTATGCTGTTGCTCTGATCGAAGCAAACATGCATTCCGGGCTGAATATTTCTGAACTGGCTGAAACAATGGGGATTGACCGCACGACATTGTTTAACGTTTTTAAGAAGGAGCTTGGATGCAGTCCGGTTGAATATCTCAGAGAAAAGCGTATCGAACGTGCTTGTGTTATGCTGAGGGATTCAGGTTGCATCATCGCAGATGTCGCCAGGCTTTGCGGTTTCAACAGCGATAAATATTTTATCCGCACTTTCAAGTTGCTAAAAGGAGTTACGCCCGGACAGTACCGGGACGAAAATTAATTGGCTTCCGCCGCCGCTTTCAGCGGTTCGTCCAAACTGGCGTCGTGCATAATGGCCTGAGTTTCAGGAGAATTCAAAATTTTCTTGAGTCTTCTCATGTACTTCAACCGGGTTTTCAGTCGGACGCTGAACTCTTCTTTGTTCAATACCATGGTCGCATGGGAAAGGTGGTAGATGTATTCAGCGATGTCGAATTCGTCGATCCGGTTGGCGGTGTAGCCTTTCGAGATCAAGGTATGATAAAGGTCCTTGCCGGAGGTCCGGCCGTTCTGCCAGAAATGCTGGTTTTCT
>MDTD01008844.1_pt1 | contig 46065 bp, 38 predicted proteins | sample 811221 | NCBI WGS metagenome assembly MDTD01 (sample SAMN05326646, study PRJNA326480) | marine metagenome | isolation source: seawater | place: Pacific Ocean: South West | collected 2011 | reverse complement strand
GAGTCGCCTCAGTGGGTGGCGGCCCAAATGGGCCATACGGACTGGACGTTCACCGCGCGCGTTTACTACCGCTGGATTCCTCACGACGCCGGCGACGCAGGCGCGAAAACCCTCCAGAAATGGGGCGGGGAATCGGAGTCGGACCGCTGACGATCATATCCCGGCAAGCTCAGACTCCTTAGCCGGTCGGTTGCGGTAATCCCTGTCTCGGGACGCGTGGCGAAATCGTGTCTTAAATCGTGGCTAACTGGACCCGGAGCAACCCAAAACAACCCTAAAAATAGACACGCTAAATCGCTAAGTGGTTGATTTTATGGCGGAGAGGGAGGGATTCGAACCCTCGGTGTTTCTTTGTATTTCAATTATTTAGATAGTCGTTGTGTCCAGTTCGTGCCTACCAGCCGCGCCCGGATCAACAGCAGCGGCTGCGCGATCTCCCCGCAGCCATGGAGCGCCTCGTTGACGTCGAACCGTAAGCACAGCGGATGGTCCAGTGCAGATCAGGGTACGTCGTTCACGTCCCCTGGCGGACCCTGGTGGTGCGGATGCGGCGCGTGGGGCGGCTGCACCGGCTCGCCGTCCGCGGGCACCACCCTCGCCAGAAACTCGATGACCGCATTGGCGAAGACATCGTTACGATCGCCCGCCACCATGTGCCCCGCCTCCGTCACGTTCACGTACTCGGCGTGCGGACACAAGGCCAGAAACTCCCGCGCTCCTTCCTCGCTCAATACGTCCGACAACCCACCACGCACCAGCAGCGTGGGCAGGCGCAACGCTCGGGCGCACGCCGTCAGCCGAGCCTCACGCTTACCGACGTCACGGTGGCCGGTGCGAAACCGGGGGTCCCAATGCCAGTGGTACCGACCGTCGTCGCCCAGGCGGACGTTCTTGGCCAGTCCGGAGAGGTCTCTCGGTCGCCGGCGGTGCGGCTGATAGCTGGCGATGGCGTCGGCGACCTCCTCGAGAGAATCGAAGCCCTCCGGCTTCTGGTTCATGAACGCCTGAATCTTCTGGACCCCCTCCGTTTCGATGCGGTGGCCGATGTCGACCAGCACCAGCGCGGTCGCGTCCACGTGGTCCTCCCCGCAGGCCACGAGGCTCACGCCGCCACCCATCGACGCCCCCACCAGCACGGGGCGACGGCCCCCCAGCTGCTGCACCACCTGGCAGAGGTCCGCCACCATGACATCCTGACCGTACACGCCGTCAGGCGCCCAGTCCGAGTCTCCGTGGCCGCGGGCATCGAGCGCAACCGCGTGATAGCCGGCCCGGCCAAGGATTTCGCCCGCGCCTTTCCAGGCGTGGCGCGTCTGGCCGCCGCCATGCTGGAGAATGACCAGCGGCCCGTCCGGGTCTCCCCACACGTCCGCCGCCAGCCGACAACCACCGGCACCTCGGATGAATCTGTCTGGATCCGGGGTTCCCGGTAACCGATGTCCTGCACTCACGGCGTCCTCCTCGAGGATTCGGGTTGGCGTAGGCATTGAAGATCCACGCCGCGCCGGAACGGGCTACCCGCTCCGTGGGCGCGATGGCGATCAGGCGGGCCATGGAAATCGGCTGATCGATCTGGTGATGCGGATGCGCTCGAGAACGCCCTCGTACACCACCTGCAACGGCACGCGGCGCTCGGGCCAGGAGAAGAACTGGAGGACCGCGAACTTCATGATCCCCGCTTCCTCCCTCCCGGCAACCTGGTCATCCGGGCATGACGCGGTCGAGGAAGGCGCGGACGCGCTCGAGCGATTCGGCCGATTCCGGCGCACCGGCCATCAGCACCGGCCACACGTGAATCAGCCCCTCCGCCTCGAAGGAGCTGGTCTCGACCCCGCTGCGGCGCGCCTTCTCGACGACGCGGCGCGCGTCGTCGAGGAGCACCTCCCGAGTTCCCACCTCCACGTGAAGGGGCGGAAAACCCTGGAATTCGGCGTGCAGCGGTGATGCCAGCGGATGGCGCAGGTTGCCCTCGGCATACAGCCGCGCCATTTGCCGCAGCCCGTCGACCTGAACCAGCGGATCGTCCACGGCCCCGGGGCGATGGGAATCTCCGGTGGCCTCCAGATCCGTCCAGGGCGAGAAGCAGATGCCAGCGGCCGGCAGCGCCTCGCCCTCGTCCCGCAGCCGGGCCAGCGTCGCCAGCGTGAGACCGCCGCCGGCGGAGTCGCCGGCGATGACCACCCGCCCCGGGCCCGCCGACTCCTCGAGTAGATAGCGGTAGGCGGCCACCGCATCGTCCACGGCAGCCGGAAACGGGCACTCCGGGGCCAGGCGGTAATCGAGCAACAGCACGCGGGAATCCAGAGCGCCCGCCAGGCGCGCGCCGAACTCGTGGTATGCGGTGCTCGAGCCGATGACGTAGCCGCCGCCGTGCAGATACAGCGTGACCCGATCGCGGCGCGGCCCCGGCGGATCGACCCAGTCGGCACTGACCGCCCCGACCTCGACGCTGCGGATCTCCACGTCTTCCGGCAACGGGTTGGCTGCCAGAATCGCGGCGTAGTTGTCACGCTGCTCCTGCAGAGGAAGGTCGTCTCTGCGGGGGATGGACGTCATCATCTCGACGAAGCGTTCATGCTCGGTGCTCGGCACGCTCTCCTCCTCCAGGTTTCGCTGCGATGATCGTACACCCGTGCATCGCTCGCTCACCGCACAGCTCGTAAGCGCATTGACTAATTGGGGCTTGACATTCACACATTCGCCGCCATGGTGTCAATCGTGCGTGGAGTCGGTGGCGTCACGGAAACCGGCGGCGCAGATGCCTCGCCAAGGCTCGAGCAGGAGGGTCCGCTCATGAACTCGATGAACCCGGAAACCGCAAGCCGCGAAGCGCTCCTCGAGCACGCTTCCGCGGTTCCCTTGGAATCCGTCGACATCAGCAACTGGTATCTGGCAGAGAAGGACGCGATCTGGCCCTACTTCGCACGGTTGCGTGCCGAAGCGCCGGTATTCCGTCACCCGGAGTCGCGATACGGCCCGTTCTGGTCCATATCCCGCTTCGAGGACATCAAGTGGGTGGATCACCACCACGAGCTGTTCTCGTCGGCAGGTTCCGTCACGCTGGACGATCCCGACGAAGAGTTCGAGACGCCGATGTTCATCGCCATGGATCCGCCCAAACACGACGTGCAACGCAAAGCGGTGCAGCCAGTGGCGATGCCGCGCAATCTGGTCGCGCTCGAGCCACTGATCCGCGCGCGGGTGGCGGACATTCTGGACGCGCTACCGGTAGGCGAGACCTTCAACTGGGTCGACCGGGTCTCCATCGAGCTGACGACCCAGATGCTCGCCACCCTGCTCGACTTTCCCTTCGACGACCGGCGTCGCCTGACCCGCTGGTCGGACATCGCCACGGGAGGACGCAACAGCGGCCTGGTGAGCTCGCGGGAGGAGTGGCGACGGGAGATGCTCGAGTGTCTGGCCTGCTTCACGCAGCTGTGGCGCGAGCGGGCAGCCCGGCCGGAACCCGGCAACGACCTGATCTCGATGCTGGCGCACGGCGAGTCGACCAGAGACATGGTCAACCGGCCGCTGGAATACCTGGGCAACCTGATGCTGCTCATCGTCGGTGGCAACGACACCACCCGCAACTCCATCTCGGGCGGCGTGCTGGCCCTCAACCGCTTTCCGGAAGAGTACGACAAGCTGCGCGAGGACCCGTCCCTCATTCCCAACATGGTCGCGGAGATCATTCGCTGGCAGACGCCACTGGCCTACATGCGCCGTACCGCGACTGAAGACGTCAGCCTGCGCGGACAGACCATCCGCAAGGGCGACAAGGTGGCCATGTGGTACGTGTCGGGCAACCGCGACGAGGACGTGTTCGAAGACGCCGACCGGCTGGTCATCGACCGGCCGAATGCCCGCAACCACCTGTCGTTCGGCTATGGCATTCACCGCTGCATGGGCAACCGGGTGGCCGAGCTGCAGCTGCGTCTGCTGTGGGAGGAGATCCAGAAACGGTTCCACAAGGTGGAGATCGTGGGCGAGCCGGTGCGCTATCGGTCCGCTTTCATCCGCGGATATTCCGAGCTTCCCGTACAGGTCATCCCGAACGACTGAGCGCCGCCAAGGGCCGTCGGATTCAGCGTCGTCGGGAGTCCGCGAACGACGCTCGCCTCATGCGCGCGAGGACGATACACTTCGTTCACACGCTTACCAACCGGTTTGATCATTGATAGACGTCGACTCCCTGAAAGATCAGTTCGTGGGCGCAGAATTCGATGCCCGGGAATTCGTCCTCGACCCCGGTAAGCTGGTCGCCGTGGCCCGTGCGGTGGGCGAAACGCGACCCGAGTATCTCGAGCCCGACCATCCCGACTTTCAGGCCACGCCGGCCTTCATCGGCAGCCTGGCAGCGGCACGGCATCTGCCGATCGATTTTCCGGCGCTCGGCGGCATCCCGATGGACGGTGGCAAGGCAGTGTTCTGCATCGCCCCGGTGCGCCCGGGGGTACGCCTTACCGGGCGCAGCCATCTGCACGACATCTACGACAAAAGCGGGCGCTCTGGACGCATGCTCTTCATCGTCTCGCGCATGGAGATCTTCGACCCCGATGAGCGCCACGTGGCGACCAGCGATGCGCGCATGGTCGTGCGGGAGCGGCCGCAGTCATGACCATCGCGACCATCGAGGACGTGGAGTTCGGCGCCGAGCTGCCGCCGTTCGAGCCCGACACCTCACTCGTTGCCACCGGCGCTTTCGCCGACGCCGTTGGTTGGGGGCGGGCCGCCCGGTTCAAGGACCACGACCAGGCGCGGGCGGAGGGCCTGCCTGGAGCGCTGGTACCCGGAATCATGGCACTTGGCTTTTTGAGCAGCATGATCCACCGCTGGTCCACGGCAGCACGGATCGACAGCATCGACACGGTGTTTCGCGCTCCGCTGCTGGCCGGCGAACCCTGCACGCTGAGCGGCGTGGTTACCGACATCGACGAAGAAACCGGCGCCGTGCAGCTGGATCTGACGGTGAAGAATCCGCAAGGGGAGAACCGTGTCTTCGGAACCGCCAGCATCAGATTGCCGGTCGCGTGAAGCGCCGGACGCCAACCTGATGGAGCGGCGTTACCGTGAACCCGCGGACGGTACCGCTCCGCACTTCGACACGACGGTCACGCGTCTGCTCGGCATCCGCCACCCGATCCTGCTGGCGCAGATGACTCGGGTCTCGACGCCTGCGCTGGTGGCCGCCGTGAGCGAGGCCGGAGGCCTCGGCGTCCTCGCCACGGCCACGCTGAGTGCCGATGCCACGCGGCAGGCCATCCGCGAGATCCGGCGGCGGACCGATGCCCCCTTCGGTGTGGGCGTTCCCCTGCTCCTGCCGACGGGCAGAGAGAACGCGGAAGCGGCTCTGGCAGAGCGGGTGCCGGTGATCGTGTTCTCTCTCGGCAACGGTGCCTGGCTGGTTCCGCGCGCCCGCGAGTACGGTGGCCGGATCATCGCCACAGTGACCACGGCACGCCACGCCCAGGCGGCGGCACGGGCCGGATGCGATGCCGTGCAGGTCATCGGCAACGAGGGGGCCGGCCATGGCAGCGCCGTCGGCTCTCTGGTGCTCCTACCGACCATCCGGGACGCCGTCTCCATTCCGATCATTGCGGCCGGCGGGTTCGGCGACGGCCGCGGCCTGGTCGCCGCCCTGGCACTCGGCGCCGGCGCGGTGGCCATGGGGACCCGCTTCGCCACGGCGGCCGAGAGCCCGCTGCATCCGGCAACCCTTCAGCACGTGCTCGAGAAGCAGTCGGAAGACACCCTCTACACCGACCGTTTCGACGGCATGGACTGCCGGGTACTACGCACGCCGCGCAGCGAGCGCCTCGAGCGAGAGCGAGGCGGGCTGATGACAGCTCTGGCCGCGTCCCCGGGGCTGGCACGCGACCTGGGTCTGCCCTGGCTGGGTCTGCTGGCACGCATTCTGCGCCACGGTCCGGAGCATACGCTCCGGCTGGCAAGGATGGGGGCTGCCCAGCGCGCCATGCAGCGCGCCATCGAGGAAGGCGACCTGGAGCGCGGGGTTCAGCCCATCGGGCAGGTTCAGGGCCTGGTCCGCGACGCCCCGCCGGCAGCAGACATCCTCCGGCGCATGATGGAGGAGGCAGCCCGGGCGGCGGCCGGAATCGAGGAGTGCATGGACATCGGCGCGTCCCGGACGACACCTTTGCAAAGGAGCGACTCATGAACCGGTTCAGCGGAAAGGCCGTGGTGGTGACCGGCGCGGCCTCGGGCTTCGGAGAAGCCATCGCGCGGCGTTTCGCCGCCGAGGGCGCCAGCGTCTGCCTTTCGGACATCGACGTCGAGCGGCTCGAACGGATCGCGGCCGAGCTCGGCCGCGGCGACGGCACGGTCGAGTGCGTGCCAGCGGATGTGTCGCAGGAAGACGACGTGCGCAAGCTCATCGAAACAGCCCACACCACGTTCGGCGCCCTCGACGTGCTGGTCAACAATGCCGGCTACTCTCATCGCAGTCAGCTCATGTGGCAGATCAGCGTTGCCGATTTCGATGCCGTATTCGCGGTCAACGTGCGCGGCGTGTTCCTCGGCTGCAAACACGCCATTCCGTACATGATCGACCAGGGCGGCGGCGCCATCATCAACATCGCGTCGATCGGCGCCGTCGCCCCGCGGCCGGGTGTCACGCCCTACAATGCGACCAAGGGGGCGGCTGGCAGAGCCCCACGACATCGCAGCTGCCGTGACCTTCCTCGCCTCAGACGAGGCCGACATGACCACGGGGACGAGCCTCGACGTCGACGGTGGGCGCAGCATCTGAGACCGGGCATGAAATGAGGCGAGCATGACAAAGAGCACGGCACGGCAGCAGGAACTCTCTTTCGCCATCATCGGCGGCGGCATGGCCGGCATTCTCAGCGCCATCAAGCTGCGTGACGCCGGCTACACCCAGTTCAGGATCTATGAGAAAGCAGACCGGCTGGGCGGCACCTGGCGCGATAACCGGTATCCGGGCATCGCCTGCGACGTGCCGTCCCATTCCTACTGCTACGACTTCGAGCCGAACCCGGAGTGGTCGCACACCTGCGCGCCGGGCGGCGAGATCCTCGAGTATTTCGAGAAGGTGGCGGAGAAGCACGGCGTCACGGAAAAGGTGGTGTTCGGCGCCGAGGTCTCCCGGCTCGCCTTCGCCGACGGCCGCTGGCATCTCGAGTGTCAGGACGGCCGCAAGGACGTGGTGGATTTCGTCGTGGCCGCGACCGGTGTTCTGCACCATCCCCGGTACCCGGACATTCCCGGGCTCGACGCCTTCGCCGGCCCCTGCTTTCATACCGCGCGCTGGGACCACTCGGTTCCGCTCGAGGGCAAGCGCCTCGGCATCATCGGCACGGGCTCTACCGCGATTCAGGTGGTGGGCGCCATTACCGACAAAGTCGGGCTGCTCACCCAGTTCCAGCGCACAGCCCAATGGATCATGCCGCGCCCGAACCCGGCCTACACCGAGGAGGAGAAAGCGGAATTCCGGCGCAACCCGGATGCGATGCGCAGGATCCGGGACGAGCAGCTGGACATCTTCGAGCATGGCTTCTCATCTGCCGTGGTGGGCGAGAATCCCGAGGCGCTGCGTGCCATCGAGGCGCTGACGCTGGCCAATCTCGAAGACAACGTCAAAGACCCCGTGCTGCGTGAGAAGCTCCGTCCGGATTACCAGGCGGCTTGCAAGCGGCTGATCATGTCCGACAACTACTACGAGGCCATTCAGCGGCCGAACGCCGAACTCGTCACGGACACCATCGACCGAATCGAGCCCTCCGGCGTGCGCACCGCAAGCGGCCGGCTGCATGAGCTCGACGTTCTGGTGCTGGCCACGGGCTTCAAAGTCGACCAGTTCCTGCGGCCCATCGAGGTGATCGGCTACCAGGGCGTCACCCTGGAGCAGGCGTGGATCGAGCGTCCGTCGGCCTATCTCTCGGTGTGCGTGCCCGGCTTTCCGAACCTGGTCATGCTCAACGGACCCAACGGCCCCGTCGGCAACTTCTCGCTCATCGACGTCGCAGACATCCAGCTCGAGTATTTTCTCCAGCTCGTGGCGTGCGTGCGCGAGGGAGAATTCCGGCAATTCTCCGCGACCCCCGAGGCGGCTGAGCGGTTCGAAGCCGAACGGGTCGAGGCCACCAGCAAGACCGTATGGGTCTCCGGCTGCAGGAGCTGGTATCTCGATGACCGGGGCGTGCCGGCCGCGTGGCCCTGGTCCATGCAGCGCTTCCGGGACGTGTTGGGGTCACCCGACCTGAACGACTTCGCGGTGGCCTGAAGCTAGCCCGGGGCCTCGATCGTATACTCGCAGGGAAGCCGCCTGTCGACATCACCGGGCCTCACGCAGCAGTACCACGGTGGCCGCCCGGATCGACTCGTTGCCGGTCATCGCGAGGAGGCAGCGCTGCTGCCGGCCGCCCCCTGTCCGCCACGCACGCGCTCAGTCGTCATCGCGTTCGTCGAACACCTCGCGGGCAATGCGCATGCCTTCCACGGCGACAGGGAAGCCGCCGTAGATGGCCATGTGCATGATCACCTCCGAGACCTCCGCCCGGCTGAGCCCGTTGTCCAAGCCCCGGCCGATGTGCAGCTTCAGCTCGTTCGGCCGGTGCAATGCACACAGCGCAGCAATGGTGATCAGACTCCGCTCGCGCGTCGCCAGCCCCGGCCGTGACCAGACGCCTTCCGGCAGCACCGTCTCGATGATGAAGCGGCCCCAGTCGTCGCGGATCTCCTCCGGCGCCGGCAGCTGCTCGGTGATGGCCCGCGCCAGCTTGGTCTTCTCTTCCTCTGTCATCACGTTCTCCTAAGGAACTCCCAATCGTCATCTGTCCCCATCGTTGAATGCCATGATGTACGCACACTTACGGAATGACAACAACTTCCCACCTTGCAGGGCAGCCCCTTTGGGGGATGAAGGAGGTGATGAAAAAGGGGTGACTGGCATCTGCGGACCTGTTAGTTTCTGTAAGCATACGAACAACAACCGCCTATCGATGCCAAACCGTGTCCCGCTCGAAGACGGCTACCTGGTGTTCTCGGAAGACGGCATACGCCTGCTCGGATCCTACAGCCCGGTCGCGGACGTTACCTTTTTTCCCACCCGCAAGCGTTGCCCCATCACCGAGGAGTCCGTCCAGACCGTCGAACTGTCGCGGGAAGGCACGTTGCATGCCTGGTCGTTCATTCACATGCCGAGGATGGGCAGCATGGATATCGACCCCGGCGGCGGGTATGCGGTGGGGCAGATCGACCTGCCGGAAGGCGTACGCGTGCAGACTCGGATCGACGGCAGGCCGGAGGACCTTGAGATCGGTATGCCGATGCGGCTGGAGGCCGACGTTGTCGCCACCGATGAAGACGGCACGGAATATTGCGGCTTCAAGTTCGTTCCCAAGAGTAGGCCGAGCCCAGGGAGCACGCCGTGAACCGGGAGGTCTACGTCATCGGAGTCGGCATGCACCTCTTCACCAAGGGCTACGTGCCACTGCGAGACATGTACTTCACTGCGGGCGTTGACGCCCTCGAAGACGCGGGCCTGAAGTTCCGCGACATCGGCTGCTTGTACAACGGCTACATCGGCGGCGGGATGATGGAAGGTGTCGGCTACGCGAAGGACCTGGGCATGACCGGCCTTCCCGTGGTCCACGTAGAAAATGCCTCGGCCACTGGCTCGTCGGCGTTTCGCGAGGCCGTCTGGGCCGTCTCCGGCGGCGCGGCCGACGTGGCGATGGCCATGGGGTTCGACGACATGGCCCGCAGTGGCATGCCCCGGCGCAAGCCGCCGCCGGGGCGGAACAAGGCGGTGCCGGGGTTCGAGAGCATCCTGCTGCCCGCAGGCTTCTTCGCCATGTGGGCGGTCCGTCGCATGCACGAGGCGGGCACCACCGTGGAGACCTTCGCGGCCATCGCCGCCAAGAACTGGAACCATGCCCGCCATAATCCCATGGCGCAGCGCCGTGCCGACCACGAGATCACCGTGGAAGAGGTCCTGGCGGCGCCCATGGTCGCCTACCCGCACACGGCGATGATGGCGTGCGCCAGCGGCGCCGGCGCCGCCTGCGCCATCGTCGCCACCCGAGAGTGGGCGGAACGGCTGGCCGGTGGCCGTCCCCTGGTCAAGGTGGTCGCCTCCCAGCTCCAGTCGGAGGTTTACTCGGAGGGCCACGTGTTTCTCGGCGCCGTGGTGGGCCCTGCGAGCTCCACCGAACGTACGGCGCAGCTCGCGTACGAGGAGGCCGGATTGGGGCCGGAAGACCTTAGCCTCGTGCACGTTCACGACGCTTTCCCCATCGAGGAGCTGATGTACTACGAGCTGCTCGGCATCTGCGCCCCCGGTGAAGGCGACCGTCTCGTCCACGATGGCGACACGGCGATCGGTGGACGCATCCCGTTCTCCACCGACGGCGGCCTGACCGCCCGCGGCCATCCGGGCGGGCCCACAGGGCTCGCTCAGGTCTGGGACGCGACACGGCAGCTACGGGGCGAGCAGGGACCGTTTCAAGTGCACGATGCGAGAAACGCGCTGGTGCACATGATGGGCGCCGGGTCGGTGTGCGTCATCCATATCCTGCAGCGCGGGTGAGGAATCACAGCCCCGGCGCCTGGGGATGCCGCCGTTCCAGCGCTTCCGGCAACGGGTGCGGCGCGCAAACGAACTCAAGCCACCGTTGAGGGGTCCGCCAGAGGGGTGACGCGCCGGCGGTTTTCTACCAGCGAGTAGACCGCGGGCACGACGACCAGCGTCAGCAATGTGGAGCTGATCATACCGCCGATCACCGCCACGGCCAGCGGTGCATTGGTGTCGGATCCCGGCCCGACGCCGATTGCAGCGGGGGTGAGCGCCAGAATCACCGTCAGCGATGTCATCAGCACCGGACGCAGCCGCACCGGGCAGGCGGCCCGCAGTGCCTGGTCGACGCCGTGACCCTGGCCACGCATCTGGTTGGTCAGATCCACCAGCAGAATGGAGTTTTTCGCCACGAGACCGACCAGCAGCACCATGCCAATCATCGAATAGATATTCAGGCTCATGCTCATCAGCCACAACGCGATCAGACCGCCGATCACGGCCAGCGGCTGAGCCAGCATGACGACGAGCGGTTGAAGCAGCGAGTTGAACTGGCTCGCCAGCACCATGTACACGAGAACGATTGCCAGCCCGAATGCAAAGCCCATGTATTCGGTGGTCTTGGTGAATTCCCGCGCCTGGGCCTGCAGCTTGATTTCGTAGCCCAGCGGGAGCAACTGCTCGGCTTGCGCGTAGACTTCGCTCAACGCTTCGCCCAGAGGCGCTTCCGGTGTGACGTAGAAGTTCGCCGCGTATCGCAAATCCATCCGGTTGATGACCGCGGGCCCGATCGTCGTGCGGACATCCGCGACGGAATCCAGCCGGACCAGCTCCCCGTCCCGGGTACGCAGCATGATACGCGTCAAATCGTCGGACACGCGCAGCTGTCCCGCCGCAGCCTTCGCCCGCACGTCGTAGCGCTCGCCGTCCCCAGGATCATCGTTGTACTTGGCAATGTCCACTCCTCCCGCCAGCAGATTTACCGCAAGCGCCACGTCCGCCGCGGTTACGCCGAGGTCCGCCGCCCGTTCGCGGTCGAGTTCGATCTGCAGCTGCGGCAGATCCAGTTGCAGATCCATGTCCACCGAGCCCATCTCGGGGAGGTTCCGCAATCGCGCATCGAGCTCCGCCGCCAGCTCCGCCACGCGTCCGAGCTGCGGGCCGGTCAGCGCGAACTGCAGCGGTTCGCCTCGCTGGCCGCCCACCGGAGAAGGCTCCGCAATGAACGCCCGCATACCGGGGACCCGGCCGAGCTCGGCCTGCAGCTCCCGGGTCAGCTCCGCCTGGTGTTTTTCCCGGTCGGACTTCAAGGTCACGTAAGCGACCCCGCGGTTCACCTGACCCGTGCCGTCACTGCCGATGGCGGTAAAGTAGGTGTCCACGTCGTGATGGCTAGCCAGCACTTCTTCCAGCTGGCGCAGATAGCGGTCGTTCGTTTCGATGCTACTGCCGAGCGGTGCTCGGAAGCTGACGAGAAACCTGCCCTCGTCCCGTTTCGGCATGAACTCCTTGTCGATCAGCCCGAACAGCAGACTGCTCAGGCCAACCACCGTCACTGTCAGCGCGACCACGACCCACCGCGCCCCGAGGGCCCGGTTCAGCAGCCTGTCGTAGAGCCGATCCATACCGCGCAGAAAACCGTCGAGCGCCCGATAGAGTCGCCCATGCCGCGCCTGGACGTGCAGGTACCGGGAGCAGAGCATCGGCGTCAGCGTCACCGAGACGAACAGCGAGATCAGGACGCCCACTGACACCACGACGGCAAACGATTGAAAGAAGCGCCCGACGATTCCCTGAATGAAGATGACGGGCGCGAAGATCGAAACGAGGGTAAATGTGGACGCCACGACGGCAAATACCACCTGGTCGGCCCCTTCCTCGGCCGCAGTCACCGGGTCGGGATCGATCTCCTCCCGGTGACGGAAGATGTTCTCGAGCACCACGATGGCATCGTCCACCACCACGCCGATCAGCAGGAGCAGCCCCAGCAGCGTCATCTGATTGAACGTGTAGCCAAAGAAGTAGATCGCCGCGACGGTGCCGAGCAGCGAGACCGGAATCGCAGTCGCGATGATCAGCGTGGAGCGAAAGCTGCGCAGGAACAGCCACACGATCAGCGCGGCGAAGAGCGTGCCTTCGATCAGATGATCTTCCAGGGCCGCGACGATGCGACGAATCACCTCGGCATCACTCACGGCCACCGAAATTTCCAGTCCCGGTGGAAGCTGCGGCCGTATCTGTTCCTCCAGACGCCGCTCGACCGCCTCGATGACCGAAACGGTGTTGGCGTTGCTGATCTTGACGATACCCAACCCGACGGTGGGGGTGCCATTGAATCGCGCTACCTGCCGGAAATCGGCGAGACCGTCCTCGACTTCGGCGATGTCCGCGATACGCACCGGCGCGCCGTCCCGATAGCGCACGATCATGCCCTCGAGCGCTGAAGGACTGTGGAACTCCAGATCGAGCTCGATCAGATGCTCCTCCTGCTCGCTGACCAGAAACCCCCCGGGCGCCTGGATGTGCTCCCGGGCGAATGCGTTCCTGAGGTCCTGGGCCGTCACGCCCAGCGCCGTCATGCGATCCAGATCCAGATCGATGCGGATCGTACGCTCCCGGCGGCCGCCCAGCCGCACTTCGCCGACGCCGTCGATGGTCTCCAGACGCTTCTTGACGACGTTGCGTGCGTATTGATTGAGCTGTTGAACGGTGCGGTCCCCGGTGAGCGCGAGCCACATGACCGGTGCGGCTCCGACCTCGACCTTGGCGACCACCGGCGGTTCCGCGTCCTCCGGCAGGTCGCGCAACACCTGATTGACCTTCGCCTGGACTTCGTTGAACGCGACATCGATGTCCTTTTCCAGGGTGAACTGTATCGCCACGTTCGATATGCCGGGCGATGAGCTCGAGCTGATGTAGTCGATGCCCGGCACGCTGTTGACCGTGGTTTCGATCAGGTTCGTGACACTCGCGTCGACGACGTCCGGATTCGCACCCGGCAACGCGGTGGTCACGGAGACCATCGGAAAGTCGATCTGCGGAAACCGGTCGACCCCGATGCGGCCATAGGCGATGATCCCGAACAGGACGATCAGGGCGTTCACCATGAAGGCCAGCACGAACCGGTGAATCGAGGTCCGGGGAAGGGTCATGCCGCCCTGCTCCGGACTTCTACGGCGACCCCTCCGGTGAGAAAGCCGGCGCCATCCTCAGCGACCGCTTCGCCGCCAGAGAGGCCCTCGCGTATCTCCACCCAGCCGTCCTTGGCAACGCCCGTTTTCACCGGCACCTCGACGGCGCGACCGGACTCTATGCGGTACACGACGGCACCCTCCGGCCGCAGCACCACGCTGGCCTCCGGAACGACCACGCTTGCCGGCCGCTCTTCGACCACCACCTCGCCAACGACGGTTCCCCCGGCCCGCCAGCCATCCGGGTTCTCGAACTCGACGATCGCCTCCACCGCGCGGCTCGACCGGCCGATCACCGGGCGTACCTCCTTGACGGCGCTCTCAACCGTCTGCTCTGACCCGGCAACGCTGCGAAGGTTGACCTTCATTCCCGGGCGGATGTCACGAGCGATCACTTCCGGAAACGGCAGATAGGCCCGCAAACGGTCCTGTTGCACGATCTCGAACATCGGCTCCCCTACCGCGACATAATCACCTTCGGAGACATGCCGGCGCTGGATCACACCGTCGACCGGACTCAGCACACGGGTCTTTGCAAGGTCCCGGGAGGCCTCGTTCCGGGCGGCCTCGGCCTCCGACAGTTGTGCGGCCAGCGCCCGCTCCTGCGCCTCGGCCTCCTCGAGCACGCTCTCGGAAACACTCTGTTCGGCTGCCAGATGCCTCAGCCGCGAGACGACGCGACGCTGGTTCTCCAGCAGCGCCTCCACGCGTCGAATGGTCGCCTCGGCCGACGCGAGCGCGAGCTGCTGACGCTCGTCATCGAGCTCGGCAAACAACGTGCCGGAACTCACGAATTCGCCTTCTTCGACCAGCGTCCGCTTCACGCGGCCGGAGGTTTCGGCGGCAACGGTGGGGAGCGCCTTGGCCTCCAGCCGGCCGAGCGTCCGTTGGACTACTCGAACCGGCCTCGTCTCGGCCACGGCCGCGGTCACCGCGACCGTGAGCTCCGGCGGCGCCGCAGGCATCTCCGCCGAGGAACCGCCGCACCCGGAAAGCACCATCAGGCCGATGCAGGCGCTCGATACCGCAACCAGACGGAACCTCAACTTGCACCCTCTTCGTCGATGCCCGAGAAAATGACACGACTCATACGCCGCACGAACTCTGCCCGGTTCCTTCCCGGCGAGCCTTCCAAGTCATCGAGGAACTCTTCCAGCAGCAGATACACGAGATTGGCGGCCAGCAGCAGCAGCGCCGCATCCCGCGTGCGGCCGACCGGTGTTCCCGCGAATGGCCCCGACGGTTCCAGCGCACGCGCGATTCGCTGATAGTTTCTGCCGAGCGCCTGGCCGAGGGCAGCGCGCTCATCCCGGCCGAGGTCGACGCGCAAAAGCTCCCGTACCACCAGCCGTGCAACATCCGGATTCCTCAGCACGTAGTCGAGGTGCACGCCCATCAGGATTCGCAATCTGCTGCCGGGCTCCACGGCAACCGGCAGCTCTTCGAGCTCTCCGGCGAATTCCTCCTGCGCCGAGTCGAGCGCTGCCAGATACAAGTCGCGCTTCGTTCGATAATGATGAAAGACCCCGGCCTTGCTCACTCCGGATGCTTGGGCGATCTGCTGAATCGACGTCGCCGCGTATCCCTGATCCGCGAACAGCTTCAGAGCATTGGAAAGAATCAGGGTAGCCGATGAACCCCCGTCCGGCTGTGCCATCATCGTCTCTATTACCACCGTGCTTGACCGTACGGCCGGTCGGAATACTGACCGTACGGCCGGTCATGTTACGGTGCAACATCATACGTTGCAATGTTCGTCCGTCGGCTTTAGGGCTTCCCGGCCGACGGTGAGGATCGTTTCAGGCGATGAACGTGCTTTTCCGGTGGCACACGATGGGCACCGGGTCGGTGTGCCCCACCCGAATTCTTCAGGTCGGGTGACGAATCAGAAGGCGATGACCTGCCGCGCGACCTCACCCGCTTTCAGGGCTTCCATGCCGTCGTTGATTTCCTCCAGCGGAATGCGTCGCGAGATCAGCGGATCGAGCATCAGCTTTCCGGAAAGATAGAAATCGACGTACCGCGGCATATCGATGCGGAAGCGGTTGGAACCCATCATGGAGCCCTGCAGCTTCTTCTCCTGCAGCAGATCCATGCCGCGGATCTCGATCGCTTGATCAGCGGGGACCATGCCGATTACCGTGGCCGTTCCGCCCGTCGCCAGCATACGCCACGCTTGCTCGCAGGTTGCCTTCAGGCCGATGGCCTCGAAGGCGTAGTCGACGCCGCCGCCGGTCAGCTCCACGACCCGCTCGACCGGGTCGTCCTCGCTGGCGTTCACCGTGTCGGTGGCGCCGAACTGCCGTGCCAGCTCGAGCTTCGACGGCACCCGGTCGACGGCGATGATGCGTCCCGCCCCGGCGATGGCCGCGCCGTTGATCGCGCTCAGTCCCACGCCGCCGCAGCCGATCACGGCCACCGTAGAGCCCGCCTCGACCGCGGCGGTGCGCAAGGCAGCGCCCGTACCCGTGGTTACTCCGCAACCGATGAGCGCGGCCCGGTCGAGCGGCATGTCGTCGCGTATCTTCACCACCGCATTCTCGTGCACCAGCATCTCTTCGGCGTACGACGACAGGTGCGCGAACTGCGCGACCGGCTCGCCGTTGATGGACAGGCGCGGCCTTTCTCCGGACTTGCGCGCCGTGGCCCGTCCGCCGCACCGGTTCGGATGGCCGGAAAGGCAGTGATGGCAATGTCCGCAGAACACCGAAAGGCAAGTGATCACATGATCGCCTGGCTTCACGTACTCGACGTCGGCCCCCACCTCCTCGACGATGCCCGCGGATTCGTGTCCAAGCACCGCCGGCACCCGGAAAGGAAAAATCCCCTCCACGAAATGCAGATCACTGTGGCAGATGCCGGCAAAGCAGGTGCGGACCCGGATCTCTCTGCGCTGTGGAGCATCGAGATCCACGTTTTCAATGGTCATGGGCTTGTTCGGGCCCTGGAATACGGCCGCCTTCATGCTGAACCCTCCCCTGGCTGGATACGCCCGGCTCAGCCCTTCCTGTCCCGCAGCTGAGTCGCCTCCGGCCAAGTATAGTCATCATGTAAGCCCGCTTACAACACGTGTCAGCGAGCGGTCACGGCCCGTCAACGGGCGGCGACGCGTTGCCATGTCACTCGAGCCTGTGCACTGCGACGTTCGGCTGTCGCGCCAGTTCCATCTCGTAGTGCCAGCGGTGCTTTCTGACCATCACATGCTGACCCGGCCGGATGGGGCGTCGCCCGGGCTCATTCTCCATCCAGATCTGCCCGTTCGACAGGGTCACCACATGGCGGCCGAGCGGCGTGGTTTCGACCCGCTCGATGCGGGCGCTGATCGAGTCGACGACGTCCTCCATGGCGTCATCACTTCCGTGGATGTCCCTCCCTGAGGCGGAACCGGTCTCCGTCTGGTGGTCCGCCGGGGTATCGGGCGCGCGCGCTGGCGCCGACTGCGTCTCGACCAACCGGTCGAAGCACGCGAGTCGGCGGATATCTGCCTCGATGAGTGCGCAATCCTCTAGAGCGCCGCGGGCATGGCTTGACAGCGCCATGCCCGCGGCCCCCCACAGCAGCAGCGACAGAACCGGTCGAACCGCCGCTCGAAGCCGAAGCGCTACCCCAACAAGGGCAACGCTTCGATGTCGGCTCAAAGCGTCTGATTCAGACGCACGTACCACATTCTGCCTCGAACGTCATGCACGAAGGTCTCGATCCCACCGAGATTGAAGATCGGGTCCGGAAACTCGTCGAACACGTTGTTGGCCCCGATCTCGACTTTGGTCGACCCGACGCCGAGCAGATTTTCGAATGTGTACTCGTAGTTCAGATCCACGTACGTGATGTCGTCGACCGAGTCCGGATTGCCACGCAGACCGTGCAGCGTCTGCAGACCGGCGGAGTTGAACTGCAGGTCGAAACCGTCGATCCAGCGCACGCGCACTCTCGCAGCGTGGTTGCCAAGGAACCAGTTCACGGTGCCGTTGACCCGCCACTCGGGAAGCGGCGGAATCTCTGCCACCTGCTCGTTCTGGTTACCTACCCCATCGCCACTATCGGCCGGATCACCCGTGCCGAGGTCGAACGTGTATTCCTCCGCCCAGGTCGCACTGAGCCCGAAGGTGAAGCTACCGAAATTCTCGAAGGCCAGGTTGTACCGGCCGTAGAAATCCCAGGCCGTGTGCTCCATCTGCTGGGCGTTCAGCCGGTCGACGATCACCCGGGTGACGACACCCGTGGAGTCGCGGAAGACTTTAGGCTCGTTGTCGGCAATCCAAGCCGCTACGTCCGCGGGATCGTCAGGGTCGTTGCCGGCGGCAAGGAAGCGATTGAAGCTCGCCCGCAGTACGTTGTTTCCTGTCTCCGTCGAGATTCTGTCCTGGAAATCGTAGTTGGCGTAGTCCACACCGAACGTCAGGTCCCCGTCCAGCAGGTCGAGGGAGAAGCCGATGTTGTACGTATCGGCTTCTTCGGGCGCCAGGTCCGGATTGCCACTGACGCAGGCCACGCGGAAAGTCGCGGAGACATCGCCCGTCAGCGGATCCGACATGGTCTCGAGCCCGCAGACCTCCGAGGCGAATTGCTGCTCCAGCGTCGGGGCGATGAATGCCGTACCCCAGGAGGCGCGAATCGAAAGGATGTCGAGTGGCTGCCACAAAGCGGCGAACTTGGGGTCGAAGGAGTCGCCGATGCTGCCGCCGTAGTCCGAAAAGCGGCCGGCGAGCGTCAGCTCCAGCGTCTCGTGTACCGGTACCGCAAACTCGTAGAACGCGGACCAGACATCCTGTTCCGCCTTCCAGTCGAATGCGCAGCCGCCCTCGTGCCAATCGCACTGGTTGCGGCCCGCGCTGATGTCGACGTCCGACTGGTTCTCACGGTATTCCGCGCCGAAGGCGGCGAGCACCACGCCCGCCGGCAATTCGAAGAGATCGCCCGTCGCCAGCACGTCGGCCGACCAGAACTCGGTGTCGGTGACCTCGTGGGACTGGATGTTGATGGCGTCCAGCACGCTCACCGGGTTCGCGAACCCCGGCGTGCCGGTGAAGTCACAGATCCGGTTCTCGCACTCCAGGGCCTGCGTGGAGAAGGGATTCCAGTACTGCGGCTCGCCCGTGAAACGCGGATCCGATTCCGGAATGTCCACGAGCAAGCCCCGCAGGCCGGCTTCCAGAGCGTTCTGGCTGGTGTTTTTCTCCTCGAGCACCACGTGACCGCGTGCCGCGATGAGGGAGCCCTCCACCTCCCAACTCGTATCGGGGATTCGCACACGTAGCGTGTCCCGCGCCCGGAAGCTCCAGGCGTCGAACGAGGCATTGCCCGTGTTCGAGCCGTCCTCGTTGAGCAGGGTCGGCTGATTGGCGCCGGGCATCAGGCCGATCTTGCTGAAAATTCGCAGCGCCACGACGTCCACATCCTCATTGAATGGGATGCCCGACGCGGGATCCGTGCCGGTAACGATCACGTCCGGGACACCGTCGCCGTTGGCATCGGTGGTGCCCCGGTCCGGGATACCATCCCCGTCGGCGTCCTGAGCGAAGAGCGGTGCGCCGTCGGAGGTCATCGCCCGGAAGGGGTTCCCGGGGTGCTCGCCCAGGACGACGGGAAACTCTTCCGTCCGGCCACCAGGATTCTGCGGCGAGCCGCGGCTGTCGGTGGTGAGCCGCGAGAAGACGAAATCGAACTCGTTGCTGACGTTGTCGTTGAAGTCGTACTGGAAGCTGGCGTAGCCGCTGGTCTTCTCCTGAGGATTGATGTAATTCCACGTTTCGCCGAAGTGAAAACTGCAATTGTTCGAGCCAGTTACACCCGCAGGCAGTCCCAGCGCGTATTCGGTGGCTGAACGGGGGTCTCCGGTCAGGAAGTTGCCCTTCCTGCCAACATCCGTGCCGCCGGGTCCGATGTCCGTCGCCACGCCGCACCCCGGGTCCCGTTGCACTGCGGTGTCGACGATGGCCCCGGTGGCGTCACGCACCGGCACGAGCCACGTACCCGGATTCCCCGTCGTCGACATCTCGAACCCTTCGCGCAGGAACTCCGGCCGTTCGGTTTGCTCGAGCGTGCTTCGCGTGCTGTACGAGCCCGCCAACACGAAGTGACCATTGTACTTCGGCGCCGCTGAAGTCATCACGAGGAATGATGTTGACCACACCTGCCACGGCGTCCGTGCCGTAGGTCGCCGACGCACCGTCTTTGAGAATGTCGATGCGCTCGATGGCGATCTGCGGCAGCGCGCTGTTGAGGTTGCCACCGCCGCCGCGCTTACCGTCCAGCAGGTTCAGCGTCGCCCGCTCTCCGAGCCCTCGGAGATTGGCGGCGGTATCCGTGCCGATCTGCGACCGGGCCGCGTAGGTGTTGGTTTGAAAGTCGGTGCCGTAGTTGAAGGTTTGGTTGACCAGTACTTCGCCCAGATTCGGCGTCGCATTGTCCTCGATCTCGTCCTGACCCACGACGGTCAGCGGTGACGGCGAGTCGAAGCTGTCGCGCCGGATCAGAGATCCCGTAACCACGATCTCTTCGATTACCGTTTGATCTTCTGCGCCAAAAGCTGGAACCGCAGAGCCTACGCTCACAACTGCAGCAAATGCCGACAGCGACAGCCGCCGCGCCAGCGCCCGATGAGTCGCGTATCCCCTCATGATGTCTCTCCCACAAAACCGACCGGGCGGTCGGGATCAAACTCTCTCCCCTGCGTTTCAGGTGTACCTCTCAAAACCAGAACGCAATAACCATCGGCCGAAGTCACGCCGACTACAGTAAGCATATATATCTGTACACCGCGTTACAATAATGGAAAATAACGCAAGAAACTCAGATCAACCCTGGAGAGGAGGTAGCTCGAATGAGTGTCAGTAACTTGAAGCCTGTGACCAGAATGCACCGCCGCGTGGCGCTGCTCGTCTTGATATCGTTGATAACATCGGCCACCTACACCTACGCTGCCGATGCGCCGAGCGGCCGGCGCATCGAGGAAGTGATCGTGACCGCCGAGCGGCGGGAAGCGAGCATCCAGGATACGTCGATCTCGATCACGGCCTTCACCGCCGAGTTCCTCGACGACTTCGGGATCCGCAACCAGGAGGACCTGCAGAACTACGTACCGGCCACCACCATTCAGCCCTACGACGCGACGGTCCGCGGGGTGGGCCGGAACTTCCGCGCCCTGGGCGGCGACCCCGGCGTGTCCACCTACATGAACGGCATCTACTCCGAGGACCTGCTCACCGCCACGGCGGCCACGTTCTTCGACGTCGAGCGCATCGAGGTGCTGCGCGGCCCCCAGGGAACCCTGTACGGCCGCAACGCCGTCGGCGGCGCCATCAACATCCTCTACAAGGAGCCGACCTACACGCCCGAAGGCATGGTCAAGGCCATCGTCGGAAACTTCGATGCCGAGGAGTACTACGTCGCTTTCTCCGGCCCTCTGGTGGACGACACGCTGGCCGGCCGGGTGACCTACGCCCACCGTGAGCGCGACGGTGTGGTGGAAAATATCGGGATTGGCGACGACATCGACGGCATCGGCACCGACAGCCTGGCGCTGCAGTTGAAGTGGAACATCACCGACACGCTGGAGATGAACATCCGCCAGAACTGGATGGACATCGACCGCTCCTTCGGCGGCGCCAACGGCGCGGGTCTGATCGTGCTGAACGAAGGCGGCACCGACCAGCGTGTCACGGACAGCCTGGTGCCGGGCTGGCGGCGCATCGACCCCGCCAACACCGCCCCGGCCAACTATTTCGACAACGACTTCAACGACCCGAACAGCGAAACGCGGACCTTCATCGAGCCGTCCACGGGACAGTCGGTGGTGGCCCAGCGTAATCGCGCCGGCGTCGACTTCGGCGACTTCGACGGCATGACGAATGCGGCTGCGTCGCTCGACGGCTTCAACGTCACCAACCCGGCAACCGCTGCCCGCTACAACGAGTGCGTGTTCTTCGAAGGTGAGATCGACGGCGACGAGGTGTGCGCCGCCACCAACGGCTTGAACAACGAAGAGTTCGAGCAGATGGGCACCCAGTTCAATCTGAGCTGGGACGTCACCGACACGTTCCAGTTGAAGTATCTGTTCGGCTTCAACACGCTCTCCTACGAGCGCATCACCGACGACGACAACACCGGCAGCCTGGTCCACGACCGGCAGTTCTACGTCAACCACGAGGCCGACTACCGTTCCCACGAGCTGCAGGCGTTCTATGACCTCGGCGAGAGCTGGACCTTCACCTCGGGCATCTTCTTCTACAACGCCGAGATCGACCAGCGTGGCGATCTGTTCTCATCCGTCGACGAGTCGCGGTACCTGCTGCCCTACAACGATCAGTCGGCCCTGTCCGCCCCGGCGGCTGCGCTCCTCGGCAATCCGGCGCTGGAAGGCCTGCCGGCCGAGATCATCGCTTTCGGGACCGGTCCGATGGTCGATCTCTACAGCGCCAAGCGTTCCTGCACCCAGTCGGACAATCCGGCACCGTCCTGCGAACGCAACTACGCGGTCGAGAATCCGGGCGGTGCCGGGGTGAACGGCAACCTGCAGGTGTCCCGCTGGCTCGGCGACGACGGCAGTAATCCGTTCCTGAACGTGCGCAACGGCCCCTTGACCGATGCGACGGACCTGCTCTACACGACCGAGACCAAACGGGAAGCCTTTGCCGCCTACACCCAGGCCGTGTGGGACATCAACCAGACGTTTTCCCTGACATTGGGCTTGCGTTACGCAGAGGACGAGATCAAGGCGGAGGAACTGCTGTTCCGTTACTCTGAAACGCAGGGAGGGCCCGGGGAGTTGCTGGCCCTGTACGGTGGTCTGGCTGCCTACAACTTCGCGAATGGCGGCCTGGTAGATTCCGATGGCAATGGAATCCCGGAACCGACTCCCCGCGTGGTCAACGGCGGCATCCCCTTCGCGCTGAGCGTCTATCGTCCCTACGAGCGCACCGACAAGGAGTGGGACTGGCGGATCAACCTCGATCACCACATCACCGACAACGCCATGCTCTACTACTCGGCCACCAAGGGACATCGTTCCGGGGGCTACAATCTGCTGTACTTCAGCCAGACTCCGACTTATGAGCCGGAAGAGATCGTCTCCTACGAGTTGGGCTACAAGACCGACTGGCTGGACAACACGTTGCAGCTGAACGGTTCCTTCTACTACTACGACTACGAGACGATACACACCGTGGTGGCGGAGTTCACGGAGCTGTTCGGGACCACCAACTCCGTGCTCGCGGCCCCCGGCGGCGAGGTCACCGGTGCGGAGGCCGAGATGACCTGGCTGGCCACCGACAGTCTCACCATCGGCGGCAATTTCAGCTACACGCCGAGCGAGTACGACGAGAGTTTTCTCGCCATCGACTTGGCGCCGGCGAACCGTCCCACCTCGCTGTTTCCCGACACCAGCGACCTGCAGCAGGACGTCAAGGGCAACCAGCTGATCCAGGTGCCGGAGTGGAAAGCGACCTTCTGGGGCAGCTACCGGTTTCTGATGCCCGGCGGCTCGAATCTCGAGTTCCTGGGCAGCTACGCCTACACCGACGAGGTCTTCTACTCGCCGTTCGAGACCGACACGGAACGGGCGGACTCCTTCGAGCGCGTGGATCTCCGGGCCACGTGGACCAGCGCAGACAGCAGCATCCAGGTGAGCGCCTTCGTCAACAACGTGTTCGATGAAATCGGGCAGCTCCAAGTCCTGCGGGAAGGCGAAGCGGAATTCTTCCGCCGCACGGCAGGTGTCACGACGCCGCGTCACTACGGCCTGGAGCTCAGCTACAAGATGGGTAACTATTGAGACAGGCAATGCGGGTGGGCGCACGCTGCAGCGCCCATGCGCATTTTGTTTCAGCCTGCATTCGCGACCAGACGGTGGACGACCATTGACTTATGCCTCGGTCTTCGCGCCGGGACTCTTTCGTGATCATCGCATCCTCGTCACGGGGGGCGGGTCCGGCATCGGACGGTGCATCGCCCACGAGCTGTGCGCGCTCGGCGCGCAGGTGCTCGTAGTCGGACGCACCCAGGCCAAGCTCGAGGCCGTGCAAGCCGAAATCCGGGCGGACGGCGGCCGGGCCGACACCGCCGTCTGCGACGTCCGTGATGCCGCGGTCGTCGACCGCGTGGTACGGGACTGGGCCGCGAACGGACCGATCCACGGGCTGGTGAACTGTGCGGGCGGTCAGTTCCCCGCCCTGCTTGCCGAGATGTCCGCCAACGGCTTCGAGGCCGTCATCCGTAACAACCTGCTGTCGACGTATCTCGTCTCCACCGCCGTCTACCGGCAGAGCATGCGTCACCACGGCGGCGTCATCGTCAACATCACGGCCGGGGAAGCCGGCGGCATGCCGCTGATGGGCCACAGCGGCGCAGCCCGCGCCGGCGTGCACAACCTCACGGCGACCGCGGCGGTGGAGTGGGCCGCCGACGGTGTGCGCGTCAACGCCGTAGCGCCCGGCTACGTGGCCTCGAGCGGCTTCGATACCTACACCGACGAGCGGATGCTCCGGGCTCTGCACGCATTCCCTGGGATGACCCCGGTTGGGCGCCTCGGCACCGAAGCGGAGATCAGCGCGGCCGTCGTATTTCTGCTGAGCCCGGCCGCCCGCTTCGTCACGGGCCAGGTGTGGCGCGTGGACGGCGGCGCCGGTCTCACCACCAACAGCCCGATGTTTCCCCTGCAGAGCCCGCCGCCACAGCCGGCTTTCGAAGGCTTCCACCGCGCACAGGCGCCTTCGGTGCTCGCCGGCGGAGGTTCATCGGCCGATGCACCCGAGGAGCCGGACCGATGACGCTGCTGAAAGACATCACGGTGCTCGATCTCACCCGCGTGGTGGCGGGACCGGCCTGCACCCGCACCCTGGCCGATCTCGGCGCGGAGGTGCTGAAGATCGAGCCGCCGAAGGGCGATCTCATGCGCCGCGGAGTCCCCAAGCGCGGCGGCGTGGCGGTGGGCTACGCGCAGCAGAACGCCGGCAAGCGGCATCTTTGCGTCGATCTGAGCGAGGAGGCCGGGCAGGCCCTGGTGCGACGGCTGGCCGATCAATGCGACGTCGTGGTCGAGAACTACCGGCCCGGTGTGGCCGCGCGCCTCGGACTCGGCTATGAGCTGCTCCGCCAGTCCAATCCGGCGCTGATCTATTGCTCCATCTCCGGCTACGGTCAAGAGGGCAGCGCATCCGGGCGGCGGGCTTACGCGCCGATCATTCACGCCGAGCTGGGGCTGATCGAGCTCAACGCCAGGGAGCGCGGCACCCGGCCGCTGCCGGAAGCCGTTTCCCATGCCGACTTCGCCGTCTCCGCCCAGGCCACCGCAGGGATTCTGGCGGCCCTGGTGCACCGTCTGCAGACGGGCCAGGGGCAGCACGTCGACGTCTCCATGGCAGAAACGATGCTGGCCATGAACGAGTGGACGGCGGTGGAAACCAACGGCGGCATCGGTGACGAGATCAGCCCGTTCCGCCCCGGCAAAGCGGCCCTGCTTCGCACCGCCGATGGCGCCTGGGTCCAGTTGCCGGGCAATCCGTTGACGGGGATCTTCGCCGTTGCGAGGGCACTCGGCCGTGAGCAGGCCCTCCTGGATCGGGGCTGGCACGATTTCCGTGATACCCGGGACCAGACTGCCGAGGTCCATGACCTGCTGCAGTCGTGGGCGGGTGAATTCGCCACCGTGGAGGAATTCGAGGCAGCGCTGGACAAGGCACGCGTGCCCCTGGGCCAGGTGCGCAGCCTCGCGGAGGTCGCCGAGCAGCCCTGGGCCATGGAGCGCCGGGCGTTCGTGGAGTTGAACCTGCAGGGCAACCCAGTGAAACTGCCGCGATCCCCCTTCCGCTTCGCCGGCCACGACGTCGGCCCGCGACACGCAGGCGCGCGGCGCGGCGCCGACAATGCCGCGGTGCTGAGCGAAAAGCTCGGGCTCAGCGAGGACGAGATCGAACGGCTGAGGGCAAGCGGCGTGCTCTGCGCCGAGGAAGACGAACAATGAGCGATCGGGACCTGCAGTTCGGGGTGATGAGCGGCTTCCCGGATCCGGAGTCGGCCCGGGTGGCCGTGGAACAGGCGGAACGGCTGGGCTTCGATTCCCTCTGGGTGGGCGATCACGTGGCCTTTCCGGTGCCGATTCTCGACTCCCTCACTCAACTCGCCCTCGCCGCGGCCTTCGCGCGCCGTCTCACCCTCGGGACCTGCGTTTACCTCCTGCCCCTGCGCCACCCCACCCTGGTGGCCAAGCAGACGGGCACCCTGGACCGGATGCTCTCGGGCCGGTTCGTTCTCGGCGTCGGGGTGGGCGGGGAGTTTCCGAACGAATACGCCGCATGCGGCGTCCCGCTCCATCAGCGGGGCGCTCGACTGACGGAGGGCATCGACGTACTGAAGGCACTGTGGAGCGGCGAACCGGTCACCCGAAGGGGCCGCTTCTACCCGCTGGATGACGTCCGCATGCTGCCGCCTCCGGCGTCACCGGGCGGGCCGCCGGTCTGGTGCGGCGGCCGAGCCCCGGCGGCGCTCGAGCGGGCGGGCCGGCTGGGCGACGGCTACGTGTCTTACGCCGTCGACCCCGAGCGCTTCTCCACCTCCCTGGCTACCATCCGCCGCGCCGCCGACGCGGCGGGCCGCAGCCTCGACGCCTTCACGCCGGCCCACATGCTGTTCCTGCGCCTCGACGAGCGCTTCGAGGATTCGCACCGGACGGCGACGGAGCACCTGAGCCGCCGCTACGCGATGGATTTTTCCAAGGCCGCACGGCGTTATGGGGCGCTCGGTCCGGCCGCGGACGTCGCCGAGACCATCCACCGCTACCACAAGGCCGGCGTCCGGCACCTGATTCTCGATCTGGTCGGGCCGGCGGCCGATCGCGCCGAGCAACTCCATCGCTTCAGCCACGAGGTGAGGCCCCTGCTGCAAGGCTGATCCACCCGCGTGGCGCCGGGTGCGGCTCGCGCCTGGCCGCCTGCCCGTCGGCTGCCGGTGGCACCCGGACAGTACGCTGAGTTACAGTCTCGGTTTCTACCGTGCCCTCGGAGTGGATCCATGGAGTACACGCGCGTCTCCGCCGACTGTCACATCGACCTCTGCTGGCTGCCGCCAACCCTGTTCACCGACGAGGCAACGCCGGCGATGAAGAGCCGCATGCCCTACGTCGCGTCCGGCCCCAAGGGTGAATACTGGACGACGCCGAGCGGCGCCAATCTCGGGCTCAAGAATGGGGTGGGACCCACGGGAGCGCCCTATGTCCCCGGCCAGCATGCGCGTGTCGATCGGATGGCCGAAACCGGCCTCTACCGCGACGGCGAACGGGACATTCGGCGGGTCTCCGATCCCCACCTGCGGGTTCGTGACATGGATCTCGACGGCGTCCAGGCCGAGGTGCTGTACGGCATTCTCGGCGCGGCCAGCCGGCTCGGCGACACCGAGGCCGTCAACGAAATGCTGCGAATCTACAACGACTGGCTGGTGGAGTTCTGCAGGCATTATCCCGAGCGTCACATCGGCCTGGCCTGCCTGCCGTACGGCGACATCGACGCGGCGGTGAGAGAGGTCTACCGCGTCGCCGATCTCGGTCTGAAGGGCCTCGAGTTGTCCTGCTCGTGGGACATGCAGCCCATGCTGCATCCCAGCTGGGAGCCCTTGTGGCAGGCCGTCCACGAGGTGGACCTGCCGCTGCACTTCCACACGTTCCCGAACGTCTCACCGGAGGCGATGCGCGCCATCCCGGCCGAGCGCCGGCGGGCGATGTTCTTCAGCGTGGTCTCCGGGTTTCAGATGAACCTGATCAGCATTCTTTCCGCGCTCATGGCGGCCAACGTGTTTGAGCGTTACCCGAACGTACGGGTCGCCTTCGGCGAGAGCGGATGCGGGTGGATCCCCTACGCCCTCGAGCGCATGGATTTCGAGTGGGAGGATCGGTTTCAGGACCTCGGGCTCGAAATGAAGCCCAGCGACTACTGGCGGCGCCAGTGCAAGGCGACCTTCCAGTTCGACCTCGTCGGCAGCAAGCTCATCGACGACATGGGCGTGAATACGCTGATGTGGGGCTCCGACTATCCTCACGGCGACGGCGTGTGGCCCGAGTCGGACCGCTACATTCGCGAGCAGTTCGCGCACCTGCCCGCGGCCGACCTGCATCGCATCACCTGCGCCAACGCCGTGGAGTTCTACCGGCTGAGCTGAACCGAGAAGAAGCGGCCGGAGCCCGGCGCACCAGTTATTTCCGGTAGTATGCCTCCCGCTCCCGGGACGCCGGCACCACCGGTACGTCCTCCTCCGCCAGCGGCGCCATCCAGCGCTTACGCCGGAGCGCCTGCTCCAGATAGGGCTCCAGCGCTTCCGCCTTCTCGGCCTCGCGGCGGGCGCGGCGTTCCTCGAACCGGGGCAGCACCTCGGCGCCGAACAGCTCGAGGCTTTCGCAGATGTGCTCGTGGCGGTTCTTTCCTCCCTGCTGAAGGAAGATGATCTGATCGACGCCGACCGCCTCGAACTCCTCGATGTGGCGCGTGAGCTGCTCCGGGGTGCCGATGCCCGGTGCCGCGATGGTGGGAAGATCGCGGCCCTTGAGCGTCTCGTATTCCTCCCAGAGCGTCGAATACCCGGGCCGGGCGTCGTTGGCCACCAGCGCGTTGATGGCGTACCGGAAGAAGGCGAAGCCATCCTCGCCGCGCCGCCGCGCCTCCTCGGCATCCCGGTGCAGGGAAAATCCCGCCACGAGCGCGATGTTGGCGTTGACCCGGTGGCCGATGGGCACACACTCCTCCGACCTGATGATGCCGTAGTAGATGTCCGACCAGGCTTTCGCCTCCTCCGGATCGACGAAGGTGAACGCCAGCGCGCCGAGCCCGTTCCTGGCGGCCGTCTCGATGGTCTTGCGGTTGGTGCACGCCAGCCACATGGGCGGATGAGGCTTCTGCAGGGGCTTCGGGATCACGTTGCGACAGGGCATCGAGAAGCCTTTCCCTTCGTAGCCGGGGTACGGCTCCAGCACCATCATGTTGGCGATCTGCTCCGCGGACTCGAGCGACAGCGCCTGCTTCTCCTTTGCCGGGATTCCGAAACCGTGCAGCTCGAGCCGCGTCGCCCCCTCGCCGATGCCGAACTCCACCCGGCCGCTCGAGATCAGGTCGAGCATGGCCACGGATTCGGCGGTCCGGGCCGGATGGTTGTAGTGGGGAATCACCTGGCGGATGCCGAAGCCGAGGCGGATGTCCCGGGTGCTGGCGGCCAGCGCCGAGAGGAACACGTCGGACGCGGAGCAATGGGAATACTCCTCCAGGAAGTGATGCTCCACCGCCCACGCGTGGTGAATCCCCAGCCGGTCGGCGAGGCGCACCTGCTCCAGCGCCTCATGGACCAGCCGATGCTCCGCACCGTCGCTCCAGGGCTTCGGCAACTGCAGCTCGTAGAAGACTCCGAATCTCATGAATGGCTCCTATGGGTTATCCATTGGTCGGCCCGGGCCGGCTCATGCCGCCGACGGCAGGCTCGGCAGCGGCCCTAGCTTCGCCAGCTCGCGGTGAATCTCGTCACCCCGGGGGTGCGACGCCAGCTCGTCGACGATGTGCCGGTAGCGGTAACATTTCATGCGCTCGATGCGCTCGCCGCCCATGGCGTTGCAGACGGCCTCCACCAGCCGGTCGATCACCACCGCTCCGGGCAGAGTACTGCCATCGGTGCCGCGGAACGTCCGCGCCCGGGCCTCGGCCAGCGCGCAGCCGAGATAGCGCACGTGGATGTCCTCATCGGCCTGAATGTTGTCCACCATGGCCGGCGCCCATTCCGGCGCGGCAGAGACTTCCGGGTCCGCCAGCACCTCCCGCGCCCATTTGAAGGTCGTATAGGCCCCATACTCCACGTGCAGGATCCGCGCCAGCGCCAGGAAAGTGAGCTCGACCATCGGATCGAGCTGTTCGAACAGGCGCGACGCACTCCCCACCGACGTGGCCTCGGGCGCAGCCTTGGCCTTGCCCTGATACCCCGGCGGGGGCGCCAGAGGCAGGTTCTCGAACATGTCGTCGGTAATCGTCGGATCCTCCAGCGCGCGATCGCGGATAGCGAACCACATCTCGTCGTGACCGTATTCCTTGTCGCTTCCCGCTTCGTCCTGGCCGTGGGCAACCAGCAGGCCGCGGTGCAGGTGGGCGATGCAGGTGCCGTCGAGGGACTCGACGAAGTGCTCGCTGAAGTCCATCTCCGGCAGCAACCGGATGCCGTCGTTGCCGAACCCCTCGATCACGCCGATCAGAGTGAGGATGCGGGTCAGGGCGTCCTTGCAGCCGTGGGCGAGGAGCAGCTTCGCCTGCCCCACCGTCGGAAAGAACACGTTGGCGCGGTTGATGGCATCGCGGTCCATGACCGCGACCGCATGCCCTTTCTCCTTCAAGCGGCCCCACCACGCCTCGATGGCCGGAGTGCGGTTCAGCGATCTCGGCGGGCGATAGGTGCCGTCCGCGAGCAGGCCGCCGTGCAGCGTCTTGTCTTTGTGGCAGATCTTGGTCGCGTAATCGTGCTCGGCCATCAACTCATCGAAGCTGTAGTTCAACTGGCTCATGCTCTCACCTCCGCAAGCGTGCGGCCCCCACCGGGGCCATCCGATCATCACCTCTAGACGCTCGAGGGATTCCTGCGTACGTCGCGAAACGGCACGTCGACGTCGTCTCGGGGCTCCTTCGGCAGTCCGAGCACCCGTTCTGCGATGATATTGCGCTGTATTTGATCCGTGCCGCCGGCGATGGAGATGGCGGGCACCGACAGCAGCACCTCCGCCACCATCCCCTCGGCTGGGGCATCCGGCCCGGCCAGCAGGGCATCCGGGCCCGCGGCGGCGGCATGGGCACGAGCCGCTGCCCGGGCCACGACGCTGGCGGCGAGCTTGCCCAGTGAGCCTTCCGGTCCCGGCGGCTGGCCCAGCTCACGGGCCGCGCGGGCGCGCCGCGCTGTCCACTGGGACGCCCGCTCGAGCATCAACGCCCGGCCGATCTCCTGACGCACCACCGGGTCGGCAAGGCGGCCGCTGGTCCGGGCGACCGGCAGGATCAGATCGACGCGCCCGGCCCGCTGGGGATACCACTTGTAAGGCTCCATCACCCGGGCCTGCTCTTCCCGCAGCTCCCGGTAGACCCGGCCTTCACCCCGTTCGGCCCGGCCCCAGTTACGCATGCCGTCGGCCTGCCGCCGCTCATGGGCGAGCGTCGTCAGCGCCACCTGCCAGCCGCCGCCCTGTTTCCCCACCAGCATGTCCCGGGGCACCCGCGCGTCGGTCATGAACACCTCGTTGAACGACGCATGCCCGTTCATCTGCCGCAGCGGCCGTACCTCCACGCCCGGCTGCTCGATCTCGAGCACGAAGAAGCTCAAGCCCCGGTGCTTCGGCACGTCCCAATCGGTGCGGGCCAGCAGCATGCCGTACTGGGCATGGTGCGCACTGGTCGTCCAGACCTTTTGTCCGTTGACGATCCAGGTATCACCGTCGAGCTGGGCGCGCGTGGTGAGCCCCGCCAGATCGGAGCCGCTGCCGGGCTCGCTGAACAGCTGACACCAGGTGTCTTCCCCGGTGAGGATTCGCGGCAGCAGCGCAGCCTTCTGCGCCTCGCTGCCATGCTCGAGCAGCGTGGCTGCCGCGAGCATGCGCACGCCCGACGACGCCACCCCCACGGCACCGGCCCGGCGGAACTCCGCCTGCACGACTTCCCCGAGCGCCTCGGAGAAGCCTTTGCCGAACCACTCCGCCGGCCATGTGGGACAGCCCCAGCCCGAGGACACCAGACGCCGACGCCATTCCGTCAGCGACAGATCGGGATCCCAGTGTTCGGCGAGCCAGGCGCGCACCTCCTCGCGCACCTGCTCGGCGGCCGGCTCATTCATGGGCTACCTCCCGTGCGCTCACGTACTCGACGAAGCGGTCGCGAAACGCCGCCGGCGTTCCCAGCAGCACTTCGGAGCCTCTCGCCCGCTTGAAATACAGATGCGTGTCGTTCTCCCAGGTGAAGCCGCTACCCCCGTGGATCTGGATGGTATCCGCCGCCGCCTGCAGAAACGCCTCGGCGCCGAGGGCCTTCGCCAGGGCCGCAGCCTCGCGCAGCTCGTCGACGCTCGCCTCTCGAGCCGCCGCCTCCGCGGCCCCGTAGGCGGCCGACTTGGCCAGCTCGACGGCGAGCAACATGTCCGCGCACTTGTGCTTTATCGCCTGGAAAGAGCCGATGAGACGGCCGAATTGCACGCGCAGCTTGGCGTAGCTCACCGCCGAGTCGAGCAGCGCCTGAGCGCCGCCGACCATCTCGCTGGCCAGCGCCACCGCCGCCCGGTCGAGCACCCGGCGCAGGACGGGCTCCGCGGCCCCCGGTTCCCCAAGGAGTTCCGCGTCGACCCCCGAAAGCCGCAGCCGGCTCAACGGGCGCGTGGCATCGACGGTCTGCAGAGGCTCCACCTCGAGCCCGGGGGCGCCCGCCTGCACGGCGAACAGTGACACAGCCTGGGGGCCGGCACTGCCGGGCTCCCGGGCGGCGATGATGAAAAGGTCGGCAGTCCGCCCGTCCAGCACGTAGCTCTTGGTGCCTTCCAGCCGCCACCTTCCCGCCGACTTCCGCGCGCTGGCCTGCACTATGCCGGCTTCCCAGCCGCCTCCGGGCTCGGCGAGGGCCAGCGAGCCGATGATGTCTGCCGCCGCCAGTGGCGGCAGCCAGCGTTCCTGCTGCGCCGCCGTCGCTCCCTCGAGCAGTGCATACGTCGCCAGCACGGCGGAGCCGAAGTAGGGACCGCAGTACACGACCCGGCCCATCTCCTCAAGGACGATGCCGAGCTCCACCGCGCCGAAGCCCTGGCCCCCGTAGGCCTCGGGCACGTGAACGCCAGTGAGCCCGAGCTCGCCGCCGAGCCGCCGCCACAGCTCGGGATCGTAACCCGCTTCGCTGGACATCGACTCCCGGGCGCGGGTCACCGGCGACTGCTCGCGGAAGAATCTGGCCACGAAGTCGCGGAACTGGCGTTGCTCATCGCTGAAACCCAACTGGCTCATCGCCCCATTCGCCCCTGGCTCTGCCTCTCTTCGTATATATATATACTATCTGTCCCCCGGAAGACGATTGCAAACGTGCTTCGCTGCGCTTCGGGCTCTCCCGCGCTCCTCGTCAGCGTACTCTTCATCGCCTTCGACCCCGAGAACCCATCGCGCGGGCCACCGCCTCGCAGAACTCGGTCGTCGTTGCGCCGCCGCCCTGATCGGGCGTCAAGCACCGGCCTTCGGCATAGACGCGCTCGACGCCATCCGACAGCCGCCGGGCCGCCTGCGCGAAGCCGAGGTAGTCGAGCATCATCGCCGCCGACAACAGCGTAGCCGTCGGGTTGATGGTGTTCGTACCCGCGATGTCGGGAGCGGAGCCGTGGGCGGACTCGAAATACGCATAGGCATCGCCGTAGCAGCCGCTGGGGCCCAGGCCGAGACCGCCCACCACCGCCGCGGCGGCGTCAGAGAACAGGTCGCCGTAGAGGTTCGGCAGCACGATCACGTCGAACGCCTGCGGCCTGATGACGAGCTTGTGCACGAGATCGTCCGCCAGCAGGCTCTCGAAAGCGACCTCCGGGAACTGCCGTGCAGTCTCGCGAGCCACCTCGAGAAAGTAGCCATCCGCCACCGGCGAGATGTTGTGCTTGGTGCCCGTCGTCAGCTTCGGCGGCCGTCTACGCTGCTCGGCGCGCTCGAGCGCGAGGGTGCAGGCGAACTCGACGATCTTGCGGGTGCGCGCCTCGGTGATGACCTTGAGCGCGAAGCGCCCCTCGCCCATCTGCGAGACCGGCCGGCGATGCAGCCGGCTCACCAGCTCCACCCCGTCCAGCGCTCGCAGATCACCCTCGACGCCGACGTAGACGTCCTCCGTGTTCTCTCGGACGATCACCAGATCCACCGCGCTCGGGTCGCGCAGCGGGCTGCGCGCACCGGGCATCCACCGCGCCGGGCGCACGTTCGCGTAGGTGTCCCGCCCCCAGCGGAGATAGCGCAGCGCCCGCCCGCTGGGACCGCTGGTGGCGCCGAACAGGGTCGTATCCGAGTCGTCGATGGCCTGCCGCGCCTCGGGTGGAAACGGGTCGCCGCTGGCTTTCTGCGCCGGGATGCCCACCTGCGGCCACACCCAGCTGATGTCCAGATCCAGCCGCCCGAGCAGCTCGACGGTGGGCAGGAACGCTTCCGGCGCAGCATCCTCGCCCGGTATCAGGGCGACCGTTTTGCTCATGACGCCGCCCCGGTCACCGCGCGGGCCACCTCCCCCCAGCGCGCCAGATCGGACGGGTTCCGTGCGATGGACTCGCCCGCCAGATACATCACCAGCCGCGATGCCGCGCCGGCATAGCGCTCGCACAGGGCGTCGGCCAGATCGTCCCAGCGAGCGACGACCGCGAAGTGCTCGAGGATCTCGTCGGTGATCACCGCCTGGGCGCCCTCAAGGTCGCCGGCTTTCATCCGCTCGCGCAGCTTCGCCGTGGTGCCGGTGAAACCGAGATCGTCGAACTGGAACGCATAGTTCGGCGTCGAGCCGTAGAACGCGAGCTGCATCCGCGCACGCCGGAGCAACGGCTCGCGTTCCTCGGGGCTGTCGCCGGGCACCGCGAACACCGGAATCATCAGATCAACCGCGTCGATCGAGCGCTCGGCCCGCTCCGCTCCCTCCCGCAGCGCCGGCAAGAGGCGCTCACGCACGTAGTGCATCGAGTGCATGGGATGCACGTGCACGCCGTCCGCGAGCTCGCCCGCCACCCGGCACATGAGCGGGCCCACCGCAGCAATGTCCACCTTGACGTCCTCGTGATCGTGGCGCGGCGGCGCCCACTGGGCCGGCAGATAGCTGAGCTGGTAGTACGGCCCCTCGTAGTCGAGCCTCTCTTCGCCCCTGAACGCCCGCAGACACGCTCTGACCGCAGCCAGATAGTCGCGCATCTGCGGCGCCGGCTTGTCGAAGACGGCACTGTAGCGGCGGGTCACGTGGGCCTTCACCTGACTGCCCAGACCGAGCCGGAAGCGGCCCTCGGTGTTCGCCGCGAGCTCCCAGGCCACCTGGGCCGAGATCATCGGACTGCGCGGAAACGCGACCGCGATTCCGGTGGAAAACTCGAGCCGGGGCGCGGCCATGGCCGCAGCGGTGATCATCATCCACGGCACCTGCCCGGCCTCGGTGAACAACATGCCGGAGAAGCCCGCCTGCTCGAGCCCGGTGGCGAGCTCGGCGGTGCGGCGCCACGACATGTTTCCGGCCATCAGATCGAACTTCATGAGCGACTACCCCCTTTGTGTCTAGCTGTATGCATGATGACAGAATCGGTGCTAGAGTGGCGAGTGGCAAGTTGATCGTGAGGTGCGTGGAAGCCCATGGGTGAGCCGGCAGCAACCCTCGAGCGCCGTCTGCAGAGCTCCCCCTTCTGGCGGCGGGTGGGTTTTCGTCTGGACTCGGCCGGCGAGGGCACCGTGCGCGTGCGTCTGCCTTACCATGAGGGCAACACCACGGCCGCCAGGGCGCTGCACGGCGGCGCCATCGCCGCCACGCTGGACGCGGCCGCCATGCTCGCGAGCTGGTCGACCATCGGGGCCGGCACGGCGTCACTGCTGGGACGCACGCTGGCCTGCGACGTCAGCTATCTCGCCGGTGCACTCGGAGAGGACATCTTCGGCGAGGCCGAAGTCCTGCGCCGCGGCCGGGAGATCGTCTACAGCCACGTCCGGGCCGTCAATGGCGACGGCAAACTGCTGGCCGCCGCGAACCACATCGCGCAGATGGTTCCAGCCGAGACCCCTCCGATGGCGCCGACCGATCCGGCGGCGTCGGATTGGGCCGGCGCTCGCACCTCGGGAGGTCTCGGCGCCCTGCCACAACCGGATACCGCATGCGTCGAGCGCAACGTGGAAATACTGCGGGAAATGGACGGCCGCATGCCCTACATGGCGCAGCTCGGCTGGCGCTTGCGCAGCGGGTCGTTCGGCGAGGTGCAGTTCGACCTGCCCTGCGCTTCGCACGCCCGTGACGAGGCCGATGGCATTGCCGGCGGCGCGTTGCTCTCCGCCGTGGACCATGCAGGGTCGCTAGCTGCGTGGATGACCTCGGAGCTGGGAAACCGGGAGCTGTTCGGCTCCACCGTGAACACCAAGCTGCAGACGCTCGCACCGCTGATCTGCCGGGATTGCACGGTCAGGGCCCGCGCCGCCGGCGGCACGGGCAATCTGATTCATTCCGAGGTGAGTGTGGTGACGACCGCCGGCGAGCCGGTTGCCGGCGGCTCCACGGTCTACCGAATCGTTGAGCGGCCGCGGCGCTGACCCTTCATCCATCAATCATGCAAACGGAAACCTGCATGGAAACCTGGCAAATCGGCAACGTCAGCATTCACCGGGTGGTCGACGTCCTGCAGGACATCGACCTGACGTTTCTGCTGCCCGAGGCGACTGCCGAAAACCTCGCGCCCATGAGCGCCTGGCTGCGTCCGCACTTCGTCAACGCGGACGGCTCGGTGCCCTTGAGCATTCATACTTTTCTGGTGCGCACGGAAGATACGACGCTGCTGGTGGACACCTGCATCGGCAACGACAAGCCGCGGCCGCTGCCGGAGTGGGATCACCGCCAGAGCGATTTCCTGAGCCGTTTGGAGGCCGCCGGCGCGCCCCGGCACGGTGTCGACGCGGTGCTGTGTACACATCTGCACGTGGATCACGTGGGGTGGAACACCATGCGCGAGAACGGCCGCTGGGTGCCGACCTTCCCGAACGCCCGGTATCTGATCGGCCGCGAGGAGTGGGGCTACTGGGAGCACGAGGACGATCCGTTCGGGGCCGAGGCGAAGAACGACTCGATCCGGCCGATCATCGAATCGGACCTCGTGGATCTGGTGGAAACGGACCACCAGGTCACCCCGGAAGTCCGCCTGGTACCGACTCCGGGGCACACGCCCGGGCACGTCAGCGTGCTGATCGTGTCCGGCGGCGAGCGCGCCATCATCACCGGCGATCTCTTCCACCATCCGGTCCAGTTCGCGCGCCCGCAGTGGAAGGACATCGCCGACGTCGACTCCGCCACCGCCGAGGCGAGCCGGCAAGCCTTCATCGAGCGATTCGGGCGCGACACGCTGGTACTCGGCACCCACTTCGCCTCCCCCACCTCCGGCCGCATCGTCGCCGACGGTGATACGTTCCGGTTCGATGCCACTCTCCAACCGAATTCGCCTCAAAGCGCAAGGAGCACACGAGCATGACACATCACGACATGGTCATCCGCGGCGGCCGCGTCATCGACGGCACCGGCCGGGCCGCGTTCACCGCCGACGTTGCCGTCGACGGCGGCCTCATCACCGAGGTCGGCCGGGTGCCCCAGCGTGGCGAGCGGGAGATCGACGCCGACGGTGCGCTGGTCACGCCCGGCTTCGTCGACATCCACACCCACTACGACGGGCAGGCCACCTGGTCGAACCGCATGTCGCCGTCGAGTCACCACGGCGTGACCACGGTCGTGATGGGCAACTGCGGCGTCGGCTTCGCGCCCTGCCGCCCTGCCGATCACGAGATGCTGATCGAGCTGATGGAAGGGGTCGAGGACATCCCCGGGGCGGTGCTCGCCGAAGGTATCGGCTGGCAGTGGGAATCCTTTCCGGAATACCTCGATTTCCTGGGATCGCGGCAATACGACATGGACCTGGGCGCCCAGCTGCCCCACGGGGCGCTGCGGGTTTACGTGATGGGTCAACGCGGCGCCGACCGGGAACCCGCCACCGCCGAAGACATCGCCACGATGAGGGCGATCACGGCCGAAGCCATACGCGCCGGCGCGCTCGGCTTCTCGAGCTCCCGCACGCTCAATCACCGCAGCAGCCGGGGCGAGCCGACGCCGTCGCTGAAGGCCGAGGTCGATGAGTTGCTGGGCATTGCCGCCGGCCTCCGGGACGCCGGCCGGGGCGTGATCGAGATGATCTCCGACTTCGCCGACCCGGACGAGGAGTTCGCGTTCCTCGAGGCCATGGTTCGCGAGAGCGGCCGGCCCATGTCGATCTCCCTCGCCCAGGGACTCAGCCCCCAGGGCTGGCGCAAGCTGCTCGAGCGGATCGAGCGCGCGAACGCCCACGGTCTACCCATGCGGGGGCAGGTGGCGCCGCGTGGCATCGGCATCCTGATGGGCCACGCCACCACCTTGAACCCGTTCTCCACCCGTCCGAGCTTCAAGGAAGTGGCTCACCTGCCGCCGCCCGAACGCCTCGCCGCTCTGCGCGACCCGAGCCGCAAAGCCCGCATTCTGGAGGAGCAGCCGACGCCGGCCTTCGCGCGGCTGTTCGCCGTGATGGCCGGCGGCGAGAAGCTGTGGGAGCTGGGAGATCCACCCGACTACGAGCCCGCTCCGAAGGATTCCATTGCCGCCCGGGCGCGCGCCGTCGGCGCCGACCCCTGGAGCTTCGCCTACGATCTGCTGCTCGAGCGGGACGGCCAGGTCATTCTGTACACGCCGTTCGCCAACTACGCCGAGAACAATCTCGACTGCTGTCGGGAAATGCTGCTGCACGAGAACACGGTGCCCGGCCTGGGCGACGGCGGCGCCCACGTCGGCACGATATGCGATGCGAGCTTCGTGACGTCGCTGCTGACCCACTGGGGACGGGACCGCAAGCGTGGCGGCCTAATCGATCTCGAAACGCTGGTCCGGCGGCAGACCCGCGATACGGCCGCCGCGGTCGGTCTCGACGACCGGGGTGAGCTCGTTCCGGGCAAGCGGGCGGATCTGAACGTCATCGACTTCGATGCCCTTCGGGTGCGCGCTCCGCACATCGTTCACGACCTGCCGGCTGGGGGGCCACGGCTGCAGCAGCAGGCCGACGGCTTCCTGGCGACCCTGGTTGCGGGCGAGATCACCTACCAGCAGGGAGAAGCTACCGGCGCACTGCCAGGTCGGCTGATTCGCCCGTGAAAGCGCGGCTGGATCTGACGTCGCCGTCGTTTCTGGCGGATCCCTATCCGGCCTACGCGGTGCTTCGTGCCGAAGCCGAGGCAGTGCCCGTGGATCCCGGCGGCATGTGGGCAGTGACCGCGTTCGATCGGGTGGTAGAGGTGCTCAAGCGTCCCGAGGTGTTCTCCTCCGAGCCTTCGGAGCACGACCGAGAGCGCCTGTTCGAACGCGCCTTCGGCGGCGCCAACATGATCGCATCCGACAACCCCACCCACGACCGCCTGCGTGGCATTCTGCACAAACGCTTCACTCCGGCTCGAATGCGCTCGCTGGCGGGGCGCATCGACGCGCTGTGCCGCGAACTGCTCGACGACGTGGCGGACGAGCCCGAATTCGACCTCGTCAGCGCGTTCACCGTGCCGCTGCCGGTAATCATCATCTCCGAGCTGCTGGGCGTGGAGCGACACCGGATCGGCGACTTCAAGCGCTGGTCGAACGGCCTGGTGGCGATCATCAACGGCGCTTCCGGGGAGGCGCGGGAACAGGCGCTGGCCGAGGTATTCGAGCTCGCCGGCTACCTCGCGGCGGCGGCCGACCGACGTCGCGCCGCAGCGAGCGACGATCTGATCGGCCTGCTGGTGGCCGCCGAGCGCGAGCCCGGGCGCCTGTCCGCCGGCGAGGTACTGTCCTATTGCATACTGTTGCTGGCCGCCGGCAACGAGACGACCACGAACCTCCTCGGCGGGCTCGCCACTGCGCTGGCCGCGAACCCTGATCAGATCGAGCGGCTCGAGCGCGACCCCGCGCTGATCGAACGCGCGGTCGAGGAGGGGCTGCGCTACTGCTCGCCGGTGCAGGGGCTGTTCCGCCGTGTGCACGCCGACACCCGCCTCGGTGACACGACGATTCCCGCCGGATCGCGGGTCTGGGTCAGTTACGGCGCGGCCAACCACGACCCCGACCGCTTCGCCGAGCCCGATCGCTTCGACATCGACCGCGACTGCCGGGGCCACGTCGGCTTCGGCTGGGGGCTGCACTTCTGCCTGGGCTCCCATCTCGCGCGCACCGAGGCCCGGGTGGCGTTGACGCACCTCGTACCGCTGCTGCGACGCGCGGAGCTGGACACGCCGGTGCCCTGGCTCCCCTCCTGGGTGGTACGGGGGCCGCAGGCGCTCCTCGTCAGGCGGGTGGCCTGATGGCTGGCCTCACCGCAGGGCCCAGCAGCACAGCGGGACGTTTCAGGAATTGGCCGGAGATCCAATCATGATTCCCAGAGGCATCATTTCTGCCGACGGCCACGTCTGCGAACCCCCGAACTGCTACGTCGACTTCATCGACCCGAAATACCGCGACGACGCACCACGGATCGTCGAACAGCCGGACGGCACCGAGGCGTTCGTCGTCAAGGGCATGAAGAAGCCGGTGGCGCTCGGCTTCATCGACGGGGCAGGGTTCGGCGTCCGGGAGCGCCTCGAGCGCGCCAGGCGCATCCGTTTTTCCGACATTCGTGAGGCCGCCTATGGCGGACGCGCCCGCCTGCCGTACATGGACCAGGACGGCCTTGCCGCCGAGATCGTCTACGCCTCCGTCGGCATGGGCCTATGCATGCACCGCGAGCCGGACTACAAGGACGCCTGCATGCAGGCCTACAACCGCTGGCTCCAGAGCATGTGCAGCGAGGCGCCCCACCGCATCTTCGGACTCGCCCAGACCGCCGTGCTGGACGTGGACTCCGCCATGGCGGATTTCCGCCGCGCCCGGGAGATGGGCATGGTCGGCATGATGATGCCGGGGGATCCGGTTCACGAGGACTATGACCACCCGGATTACGATGCGCTGTGGGAGTGCGCCGTAGACCTCGGTCTCCCGATCTGCTTTCACATTCTGACCTCACGCGCCGGCAGTCTGCACACCAAGCCCCGCGGGCACGCCCTGAACAACTTCCTCGGCATCATCCGCGCCGTGCAGGACGTGGTGGGACTGTTCGTGCTCGGCGGGGTGTTCGAGCGGCATCCGCAGCTGAAGCTGGTCGTGGCCGAGAGCGACGTGGGCTGGCTGCCGCACTACATGTACCGAATGGACCACGCCGCGATGATCAACGCGGAAGACGGCATCATCAATGGTCTGTCGAAGCTACCCAGCGAATACGTGAGCAGCAACGTCTACGCGACCTTTCAGGACGACCGCACGGCATTTCAGTCCCTGCACATGATCGATCACCGCCACCTGCTGTGGGCCAGCGACTTTCCCCACACCGACTCCACCTGGCCGCACTCGCAACAGCTCATCGCCGAGCAGACCGGGCACCTGACGGAGCAGCAGAAACAGGACATTTTGCGCGACAACACGGCGCGAGTGTTCAATCTTCCGGCGGGCGCGGAAAGCTGGCGGATGTCGGGCGAGGCCGTGGCCTGAAGCGCTTCCCCCACGCAAATCCTACGTTGCCGCGTCATGAATGTCTATCACCTTACATTCATTACCTCATTACCTCACATTCATCGCATTCCACCCATCACGATCCGGCACAGCGAGAAGCAGTGGAGCTCACCCAATTCGGAAACCTTCGTAGCTGTTCTTCGCACAGGTGTCACAATGGTCGAGATAGATTCGAACGCCGGGATGAAACAGCAGCTCACGGCGCTTGCCCGGCACGTTAGCGCCCATGTACCACGAATCGGCGCGGGACAGGAGCGTCATCTCCTCGAGGTCGTGCATGTGTTTCACCCAGGCGTTGGCCGCCTCCTCCGTGGCCTCGATGCGTGTCCGCCCCTGAGACCGGAGCCGGCGCAGACAGTCGACCACCCATTCCCCCTGAACTTCGGCGCAGGTCGGGCCGTTGCAGAAGGCAGTGGGGCTCTGCGGGCCGTAAAGCATGAGCATGTTGGGAAATCCCGGCACGCCGTAGCCGAGATGCGTACGCACGCCATCGGCCCAATAGTCCCGCAGCCGGCGGCCGTCCACGCCGCGCACGTCCATGCGCGTGAAGCCGCCGGTGCCGGCGTCGAAACCGGTGGCCAGCACCAGCACGTCCAGCTCGTGTAGCGCCGAAGCCGTGCGCACGCCCCGGGGGGTGATCTCCTCGATCGGCTCCTCCCGCAGATCCACGAGGGTGGTGTTGTGCTGGTTGAACACCTCGTAATACCACTGCTCGAGTGACGGGCGCTTGGCACCGAACGGATGCGGCGGCTCGGTAGGCGCCAGCTTCTCGGCGAGTGCAGGATCCTTGATCCGGGCGCGCGTCTTGTACCGCCAGAAGCGGTAGGCCTCCCGGTTGGAGGCCTCGTTGTACAACACATCGGCGAAGGTGCCCGCCCAGAAGTGGAAACCGCCCTTTTGCCAGGCATCCTCGAACACCGCCAGCCGCTCTTCCTCGGAAACCTCCATGGCCGAGCGCGGGTCGGGCACGAGGTCGTAGAACGATGTCGGTCCGTGATTGCGCTGGTCGAAGATGGCCGGGTACTCCTGCTTCATCTTCGCCTGCTCTGCCGCGTCGAGGCGCCGCTGGCGCATGGGCAGAGCCAGCATCGGCGTGCGCTGGAAAACAGTGGTGTGCGACGCCACCCGCCCGGCTTCCTGTATCACCTGCACGCCACTGGCCCCGGTGCCGATCACGCCCACCCGCTTGCCCGCGAGATCGACGCCGTGCTGGGGCCAGCGAGCCGTGTGGTGGCAGGGGCCGGCGAAGGTCTCGAGCCCGGGATAGTCGGGAACGTACGCCTGCGCCGCGAAGCCGAGGCAGGGTATGAAGAAGCGCGCCCGTACCTGGTACCCATCCTCGGCCCGAATCAGCCACTCGTCCTGCTCGGCGTCGAACCGCGCCTCGGTGACCCGGGTGTTGAATCGCACGTCACGGCTGATATCCAGCTTGCGGTCCACGTGCCGGAAGTACGCCCGCAGCTCCTGCCAGGAGGGAAAGCGCTCGCTCCAGGTCCAGTCCCGCCACACCTCCGGAATGGAGAATTCGTAGTTCGGCACGTGAGAATCCACCCGGGCGCCGGGGTAGCAGTTCCAGTACCAGATGCCGCCGAGCTCGCGACCGGCATCGAAGATCCGGGCCTTGAAGCCTTCCTGCCGCAACCGGTGGAGCTGATACACGCCGTTGAACCCCGCACCCACGATGAGCGCGTCCAGCCATTCCGTTTCCGCTTTATCGACCATTTCCTCGATACCTCAACTACGCCGTTGTTCTGGATGGTTGCCACCCTTACGGTTTCCAATCAGGAGTGTAACAATGGACCGGTCAGGCTCCAGTCCTGTCCCGGAGCCGCGGATCCAGGCGCCTGACAACAGTCCGTAAGCGTGCTTATCATACTCGAGAGCCGCGGCCGATTCGAACCGGGAACGGCCGCATCACTCCTGCAACGCAAAGGAAACCAGCCCATGCCCCATCTCGACTACCAGAAACGCGACGGCATCGCCTACCTGGTCATGAACCGCCCGGAGCGGCGCAACGCACTGAGTCCGCAGATGATCGTGGAAATGGCCGCGGCCTGGCAGGACTTCCGCGACGACCGGGAGGCGCGCGTGGCAATCCTCACCGGCGCCGGCGACCGCGCCTTCTGCGCCGGCGCCGATCTCGGGCTGCTCATACCGCTGTTGTCCGGCGCCCGCAAGCCGGAGGACGAGCACGACGAGGCCCTGCTCGCTGACCGCTCGCTGATGCAGAAAGCCCTGCTTCGCGACTTCGAGCTGTACAAGCCGGTCATCGCCGCCGTCAACGGCTTTGCGCTGGCGGGCGGTACCGAGATCCTGCAGGCGACCGATCTGCGCATCGCCGCCGAGCACGCCGAGTTCGGGCTCTCCGAGGTGATGCGTGGCATCATCCCCGCCGGCGGCTCTCTGGTGCGCCTGGCGCGGCAGATCCCCTACTGCAAGGCCATGCAGATCCTCTTGACCGGCGATCGCATGAGCGCCGAGGAAGCCTACCGGATCGGCCTGATCAACGAGGTGGCGCCGGCCGCCGAGGTCCTCGGCCGCGCCGAAGCACTCGCGGCCCGAATTGCCGAAAACGGTCCGCTCGCCGTGGCGGCGTGCAAGGAAGCCGTCACCCGCACCAGCGGGTTACCGCTCAACGACGCGTTTCGCATCGAGAACGAGCTCGCCGGCCGGGTCATGCGATCGAAGGACGCCATCGAAGGCCCGCGCGCCTTCATGGAGAAGCGCAAGCCCGAGTTCCGCGGTGAATGAACGCCAGAGCCGGCGCCGGGTCATCGGCACGGCATCAGCCGAACCTCGGCTCACGACGTTCCCGGAAGGCCGCGAGGCCTTCCGCGGCATCGCCGTCGAGCAAGACATCCACGACCCGCTCGCGCTCCAGCGCCAGCGCGTCCTGCAGCGGCAGATCGAGCCCCTCCCGCGCGAGGCGCTTCATGGCCGCCAGGCCCGTCCGGCTGCGGCCGCTCAGCTTGGACGCCAGCTCGAGGGCGTGTTTGTGGAGCACCGCTGCGGGGACCACGTCGTTGACCAGCCCCCAACTCCGCGCCTCGTCCGCCTCGAGCCAGCGCGCCGAGTACATCAACTCGAGGGCACGCCGAAGCCCCACCAGACGCGCCAGCCGTTGGGTGCCGCCCCAGCCCGGCACCAGGCCATAGCGCGCGTGCTGGCAGCCGATGCGAGCATCCTCCGCCGCCAGCACCACATCGGCCGCCATCATCAGCTCAAGCCCCCCGGCGAGGCAGTAGCCCTGCACCGCCGCGACCACCGGCAGCGGGCAGCCCTCGAGGCGCAGCAACACCTCGTGGCCCCGGGCGATGAACTCGGCGAGCCGGTCCCGGTCGGTCCGCCGCGCGCTCACCTCGCCGAGGTCGGCACCCGTGCAGAAATGCCGTCCCTCGGCGACGATCAGCACCGCGTACACGTCGTCCGCCGCCTCCGCCGCGGTGAGCCGTACCTCGATGGCGTCGAGAAGCTCGAGGCACAAGCTGTTCAGGCGCTCGGGGCGGTTCAGCGCCAGCACGGCCACCCCACGCTCGTGGCTCCACCTCAGCATCCCGGCCATGTCGCCCCTCCCGTTTCGATCGGCGCCCTCAGTACGGCACCGCCACGCGCCCGACCTTCTCTCTGGCGATGATCATCTTCTGAATCTGCGCCGTACCGTCGCCGATCTGCAACCCCAGGATGTCGCGCAGCCGCTGCTGATGGGGCAGCTCCTTGCTGTATCCGCCGTGGCCGTGGGTCAGCAGACAGCGATGCACCGTCTCGAACGCCACCTTCGGCGCCCACCACTTGCACATGGCGGCCTCCGCGGTGTGCGGCTCGCCGCGATCGCGCCTCGCCAACGTCTCGTAGCACAGCAGCCGCGCCGCCCGCAGCCACGTCTCGGATTCGGCGAGCGGCTCGGTCACCCCCTGATAGCGGGCGATGGGCGCCCCGAACGCTTCGCGCTCGGTCACATACTGCCAGGTCTCCTCCAGCGAAGCGGCAGCGGCCCCGAGGCACTGAAGCCCGATCAGCGCCCGACTGTAGTCGAAGCCGCGCATCACCTGGCGGAAACCTTCGCCCTCCGGGCCGACCCGCCAGCGCTCCGGCACCGCCACGCCGTCGAAGAACACGCTGCCGCGGCCCACCGCGCCGGAACCCACATCGTCGAAGGCGGTACGGGTGATGCCTTCCTGGTCCAGAGGAACCAGAAACGCCGAGACCCCGCCGGCCCCCGGTACGCCTGGGTCCGTGCGCGCGAACAGCAGGATGCGGTCGGCCTGACCGATGAGCGAGATCGAGGTCTTCTCCCCGCTCAGATGATATCCGCCGCCCCGGCGCTCGGCCCGGAACGACAAATGCGCCGCATCCGAGCCGCCGCGGGGCTCGGTGAGCCCAAGCGCCACCAGGGAGTCGCCGCGGCAGATGGCGGGCACCACTTCCTCGGCGAGCTCGCCTGCCGAAGCCGCCAGCATGCTGCCGGTGAGCGACGCCAGCAGCTGCACGTACGCCACGTTCATGTCTGCCCGGGCCACTTCCTCCATGATGATGCCGGCCACACGCGCGCCGAGCCCCAGCCCTCCGAGGTGTTCCGGCAGCTCCACACCGATCAGGCCGAGCTCGCCCATCCGGACGATCAGCTCCCGTTCGATGCGGCCGAGCCGCTCCCGCGCCGCGTAGCCGGGGGCGAGCTCACCCGCCGCAAAGGTGCGCGCCGCATCGCGCACGGCATCACCGACATCCTGCTCCGGCGTCGGACGTCCACTCGTGCCCTCGCTATCTGGCATGGTGTCATCCATGCATGGTGAGGCCGCCGGACACACTGATGGTCTGGCCGGTGATGTAGCCGGACCTCGGCGACAGAAACAGACTCACCACTTCGCAAAAGTCCTCCGGGCGCGCCAGGCGCCCCATGGGGATGGCCCGCTCGAGCGCCTTGACCAGCCTGCCGCTACCGGAAGCATCGATGCTGGCGAGCAGCGGTGTGTCCGTGGGACCCGGGCACACGGCATTGAAGGTCACGCCGCGGCGG
>MDTD01123300.1_pt1 | contig 46066 bp, 40 predicted proteins | sample 811221 | NCBI WGS metagenome assembly MDTD01 (sample SAMN05326646, study PRJNA326480) | marine metagenome | isolation source: seawater | place: Pacific Ocean: South West | collected 2011 | reverse complement strand
TCGCCTCCGGCGGGCAAGGACTACCGCCCTTGCATCCCCAGTCTGGCTCCTTGCGGAGCCAAGTATTATGTACCTAAATTCTATTTTATCCCCTTAGAACTCCCCTCGCCGAAGGCGCTACAGGATTCCAAAGGGGATCGCCCTTTGGCCGCCGGAGGCTAAGGCTTGCGACATATCGCCGCGAAGCGGCATTCCTATTCTGCCTTTCACTTTTCGAACCACTCCATTAACTGCCCACAAAAAAAGGACCGCCCACTTGGACGGTCCTTGTTCATTCAATCAGACGATGATGCTAAATTACATCCCACGTCGCGCCTTGCGGGGTGTCCTTCACGATGACCTGCATGGCGGCCAACTCGTCGCGAATGGAATCGGATTTTTCAAAATCCTTATCCTTGCGAGCGGCCTGACGGGCTTCGATCAACGCTTCCACCTTGGCCGGATCAATATCGGCACGGGCTGCGCGATTGTCGCGAAGCTCGGTCAAGAACTCGGCTGGGTCACGCTCGAAGATACCGAGCACCTCGCCCCACTGCTTCATGTCGTCCTTGATGCGGGTGAAGAGATCACGACCGCCTTCGGATTTGCGCAGATTCTTGTCCTCGGCAATGCGCCCGGCCAGACGGATGGCGGAGAACACATGACCGAGCGCACCGGCTGTGTTCATGTCATCTTCCATGGCCTCGGTGAAATGTTGCTCAATGGCATCCAGTTCAGCCACAAGCTCTTCGGGGAGCGGCGACTTCTTCCACTTGGACTTGGACAACTCAACGTCGATCTGAGCCAAGGCGGAGTAGACGCGCTTGATGCCTTTCTCGGCTTCTTCCAGGGCTTCGAAGGAGAAGTCCAGGGGGGAGCGATAGTGCATGGTCAGCAGGAAGTACCGCAGGGTTTCCGGCAGGAATTTGGCGAGAATATCGCGAATGGTGAAGAAGTTGCCCAATGATTTGGACATCTTCTCGGAGTTGATCTGCACGAACCCGTTGTGAACCCAGTAGTTGGCGAACGGCTTGCCGGTGGCAGCTTCGGACTGGGCAATCTCGTTCTCGTGATGGGGGAAGGAAAGATCCTGCCCACCACCGTGGATATCGAGAGGGAGCGGAGCATACTTTTCGCTCATGGCGGAACACTCCAGATGCCAGCCAGGACGACCCTGTCCCCACGGTGATTCCCAAGACGGCTCACCCGGCTTGGCGCCTTTCCACAGGGCGAAATCGAGGGGGTCCTGCTTTTCCTCGCCCGGCTTGATGCGAGCACCGGACTCCAACTCATCGATATTGCGCCCGGAAAGTTTGCCGTAGTTCTCGAAGGAGCGGACCTTGAAATAGACATCGCCGGAGGAGGTGGCATAGGCATGTCCCTTCTCGATGAGATGCTCGGTCAATGCGATCATCTCTGGGATATGCTCGGTGCACTTGGGCTCCACGTCCGCACGCTTCACAGCGAGCTTGTCCATATCGACATAGAACTCGCCGATGAACTTCTCGGCAATGGCACCGGCTTCCTCGCCCACTTCATTGGCGCGCTTGATGATCTTGTCATCGATGTCGGTGAAGTTGCGGATGAAAGTGACGTCGTATCCCTTGTGCTTGAGATACCGATACAACACGTCGAAGACCACGCTGGAGCGAGCGTGGCCGATGTGACACAGGTCGTAAGCGGTAATACCGCACACATACATGTTGACCTTGTTGTCATTGATCGGGACGAACTCTTCCTTCTGCCTCTTGAGAGTGTTGTAGAGTCTCATTACTATGCTCCGTTGATAATTATTTGATTTACTTAATTATTGATTCTTTTCGACGATTCTTGACTCGACAGAGAGATTCAGCAAATGCAGGTTCTCATACAAGTCCCTGCCCATGAAGAAATACAAATACGGCACAGGCTCCTGCGGGGCTGCTCTGACAATCAGCATTTCGGGCTGCTCCACAAATCGCTTCAATTCAAGGAATGCCTTTTCCGGGATCGGCTTGTTTGCCTTTCCGGCCTGCTCGGCCAGCATGTCCAGCTCGGCAATCAACTGCTGCTGGGCAACTTCGGGGGTGGCCCCGAGAGCGGCTGCCCCATTTTCAAACAGGGTATCCATAAGCTGCCGGTTCCGCAGTCGGAACTCTGCATCCTTGATGCGCAGTCCGACGAGATTTTCCACACGAAACTGGTCAAGGTCAAGCTGTGTCATTGTTCCAGACACTTCAACTTTGCCCAATCTGGCTTCATCGAAAGCCAAGGTGGCAAGATTCAGGGACTTGGTAGCCGAATCATACCGATAATCCAGGGTCAGATCACCGGTCAGTTCTTTCATTTCAGGAGTCACGGGCAGACCCAACACCGATGGAGTGACAGTCAACCCGTTGGCCTGTGCTCGAATGAAATGGGGGATGGAGTGCCGCTCGTCAAAAGCGTATACGATGACTTCATCTGCGGTATATTGCTTGCCGCTCGCCAGCGTGGCCTTGACGTCGGTCAGTGTGACGGTGCGATCAAACAGATCAAACCACAGGTCGGCATAGGTTACATCCAACCCTTCGGTGGAATCAACGGCCGCATTGAACCCTTTTTCCACCTCATGATTCGCAAACCAAACCAGCCCGCCGTAGCAGACGATGATGAAGAGCACGAATGAAAAAACAAATTTTCCGAGGCGTCCCATTGGTTACAGCTCCCTCAGTGCGGTCACTGTTGCCACGGCCTTGATGCCTTTCTTGGCACCGGTAAAACCGAGCTTCTCTTCCGTGGTCGCCTTGAAGTTGACCTGATGCGACTGAAGGCCAAGCAATCGGCACAGGTTCTTGGCAATCTGCTTGGCATGGGGGGCGAGGCGCGGCACCTGAGTGATGACCGTCAGGTCGGCATGGACAATACGTGCTCCGGCCTTTTGAGCCATGAGCAAGGTTTCCTTGAGCAGGACAGAGCTGTCTGCACCGGCAAAAGCCGGATCATTGTCAGGAAAATGCGTACCAATGTCGCCACCGCCAAATGTACCGAGCACAGCATCGGCAAGGGCGTGCAGCAGGACATCGCCGTCCGAATGGGCCACGATGGTCAACGGTCCTGCAATGGGAACTCCGCCGAGAACCAGGGGACGATCCCCTTCGCCGCCGAATTTGTGCACATCGTATCCCCATCCCACGCATGGGACGGTGACCTTGGCCTCTTCCAGCCGTTGCAGGTCTTCGGGATTGGTAATTTTGACGTTGGCCTGTTCACCGGGAACAACGGTGACCGAAGCGATACGCTCGACCATGGAGGCATCGTCGGTGACTTCCCACCCTTCGGCAGTGGCACGCTCGTGGGCTTCCATGAGCAGCGGCACTTCAAAAGCCTGAGGGGTCTGCACTCCGCGCAGTTGTGAACGATCAGGGGTTTCGACGACGACATCGCCTTCAACGCGCTTGATTGTGTCGGTCACGGCAACAGCCGGGATGACACCGCGAGCACCGTCATTCAGTGCATCCAGCAGCGAGGTGATCAGGGTAGCCGAAACAAAAGGACGGGCAGAATCATGGACAAGCACCGCCTGGCAATCACGCGGCAGTTCCTTGAGGCCACAGTGAACCGAATCCTGACGGCGAGCACCACCGGCACAGATTTTCCAGCGAACCCCAAGCTCTTCACCCTTGAAAAAAAGACGAAGACGCTTTTCCATCTGCTTGACGTCTTCTTCGGGAAAGACAAAGACCAGCCCTTTGACGCCGGCCACACGGGAAAACGTGCGGGCCGAATGCCAAAACAACGGCGCGCCCTTGTATTCGAGATATTGTTTGCGGACGCCCCCCGACGCATCGGTCAGGCGAGAGCCGGACCCGGCGGCGAGGATGACACCCCAAGTATTGTTCAACGGTCGATCCATGTACGCTCCACGGCTTTGAAACACTGGTCGCCGGGGAAGTCTGGCTTCCCCGGCGGTATGGCAAGTTCGGAGTCGGCCGATAAGCCGGGTCCTGTTCCCCTTGCGGGGCGATTGTCATTCATCTCGGACGGCTGTTACCAGACGCCTCAAGCAACCTACCCGGCAGCACGATCGGGCCGATCTTGGCGCTGCCCTATTTGGTCTTGCTCCGGACGGAGTTCACCTGGCCTGCCGCGTCACCACGACAGCCGGTGGGCTCTTACCCCACCGTTTCACCCTTACCGCCGAGCCGAAGCCCGGAGGCGGTATACTTTCTGTTGCACTTGACGGAGATCGCTCCCCCTGGGAGTTACCCAGCGTCCTGCCCTGCGGAGCCCGGACTTTCCTCTACACGTAGCGACAATCTGGCCAACTCCGAACTTGAAAAACGGCTTTGCAACAACGCATACGTACAAGCCTCCCTTGTCAAATGGGCTTGCGCATATCTCTCCGATAAAACGGAGAGTAAATCATCCCGAAAGGAATCCGATCGCCACCTGCCCCGGCACGTGGCGCCGTGCATCCTTCCAGCGACACGAAACGTTGTCGCAAAGAACCGAACTATGCGTCCGATTCGTCCTGACGCTGCCAGTGAATCAAGCGCTGGCAGTTGGGACAGCTGAGAATCTGCTGACCTTTCTGGAGGTCGTTGTAAATCTGAGGCGGAATCATGATGTGACAACCGTGGCAGACGCCCTGCGTTACAGGCACGATAACCGGATTCTGCATCCGCTCACGAATGAACTCATAACGACCAAGAATCGGCGGCGGAACGACCTTGCACGCTTTCTTGCGCTTGCGACCAAGAGATTCGAGCTTTTTGTTGGCCTGAGCCAGACGCTCATCGAGCGTGGTCTTCAGGGCATCGTACTGCTCCTGTACGCCGGACATCTCTTCATTGAGAGCTTCAATGGCAGCATTCTGGCGGTCAAATTCTTCCTTGACCGTGATTTTTTCTTCTTCACGATTACGGTTGAGCTTTTCCAGGGAATCCATTTCACGCATCATGGCGTGATATTCCTTGGTGTTGCTAGCCAGCATCAGCTTGTTTTTGGACTTCTTGATCTTGCCCGCATCTTCTTCAATCTCAATGCCCAGCTTTTTCTTCTGGTCCTTGAGAATGTCGAGACGCTCATCGATCTGGATGCGACGCTCCTTGAACTCATTCATCTGCGCTTCAAGGTCGGCCAACTCCAGCGGTGCCTTTTCGACTTCATCCTTGAGAATAAGGATTTCGTCGTCCACCTGCTGCAGGATAATCAGCTGCTCAATCTGTTTTTCGTACATGCTTTACCTCGCTATCTATTTGAAACACCTTCGGGTGATTTCTTTCTTATCCGACCACATGCAGTCGGAATGGATCCTCGCCCTCAAAAAAGCGGACAGTCACGCCGTCCAGGGCGTCTTCCAATTCAGCGGCAAATCGCCGCATCATCTCCTCTTCCAGAGAAAAATGGCCCACATCCGCGACACAAATGGGGGTCTCCACCGCCGGATGATACTTCATATCTCCGGTAATAAACACATCGGCACCGGCTCGGGCTGCGGTTTCGATAAGTGACGAACCGGAGCCGCCGCAATAGGCGATCCGTCGCACCGTATCGGGCTGCGGTCCTGAAGCGGCAAACGCATCACGCTTGACCAGTCCGGCAAGCCGATCGGCAAAGTCATTCCATGTCATGGGTTCAGGCAGGTCGCCCACTTCACCGAAGCCGACCTCTCGACGAGGGGCGGTAAGCGGACGGATATAAAACAGGGGCTTTTTGCCAAGAGAAAATTCAATTCCACCGGCTATATCTGGCCATGCGGCCTCATCACAGACGATGCGGACCTCTCCGGTGCGGGACTGGGCAACCGAATGAATGCCGTCATTGTTGGCCCAAATGTCGGCCGTTTCCCGCTCAATGGGTTTTTCCGTGTAAAAGGAAACCTCCATGTGCGCCACGCTGCGCTCGACTTCCAGCAAACCGGAATTTTGCAGTCCGAGTTCGCTCCCCAGCCAGAATGCCGGGCCACCGGGACGCGTATCCAGCGAGGTGTGCGCGGCATACAGCCAGGCCCCACGGGTCATCAACTGACGCACAATGCCTGTGAAGCGATCGTTACACCCCAACGGGCGCGGCTTCATGTACAGCGGATGGTGGGTGAGCACCACATCGGCACCCCACTCCAGGCACTGTTCAAGCATGGCCGGCGTCGGCTCAAGGCACACGGCAACACGGTCTGTCTCATCAACGGCACCGGCAACCTGCACGCCACAATTGTCCCATGAAGACTGATTCTCCTCAGGGGCCAAATCGCCAAAAATCGATAAAATATCCTTAATTTTCATACACTTACACCACTTTTCCAGAAAGAGAATGCTCCCGTAGGGTTTCCCCCTCGGGAGCATTAAATTCCTCATCTATATCCCAGCCATCGGCCTTCGCGGGATACTTCAGGATATATGCGTTGAACACGGTTCCTGTATCGTATGAAATCAATCATTCCTCCCGCTTTCGGGGGGATGGTGGGCCAGCCAGGATTCGAACCTGGGACCGACCGGTTATGAGCCGGTGGCTCTGCCAACTGAGCTACTGGCCCGTTGTGTACGAGCGGGAAACAATATCCTTTTATTTATAGTGGTGTCAAGAGAGAGCTGTGCTTTAGATGGCACCCTCTACTCCATAACATAACCCACTGTAAGTACAACCGTTATTTTTCACAGGGAATGGCAACTTCTTCCACTTCCATTTCCGTACGAACAGCCTCTATGAAGCGTTGCATCTCACGCCGTTGATGGGGACTGTATCGGAGCTGGAGTATTCCCTTGAACTTATTGGTGACGGTAAAGATGCCCAGATTGTCGTACCCTTCCAGCAAAAAGCGGAAAAGCGCGATACGGGATGGCTCTATACGAATATACATTCGCTCTGACCGTTCCGGGGCCGGAGGGCAGATGCGTTTGCGCGGACGTCTTCTTGAGGTGGATTTCCTGCTGCTCATCACACGACACTACCTCTCCCCCGGCCAATACGCAATGCCCAACAGCTGTTTGCGTTTTCCTTGTTTTGGGCTATGATAAAGCTGACGCTCGAATTCTATCGCACTGGTTCAGGCTGGCATGCGAAGCTATATAAAAGGAGATTCAAATGGTTTACATCGCACAGGATTCCCTGGCGGACTTATTCTTCACATTCACCTGGGAAAGCTCCCACGCGACGCATATCGAAAACTACATGGCAGTCGATGTCAGCTATACGAGAGACATATTACCACTGGGTATCAAAAGCCGTACCCGAGGGCTTGGCGAAGGCGACTCCGTTGCCATGAAAATGGATTCATCCGAAGTTCCACCTTTCAAGCCGGGCAAGGTGCTGGACATGCCCATTGCCCGCTTTCAGGCTCCCCTCATCAACGGTCGGTATATCAAGCCGCGAATCGGACGCTTTTACCCGAAGCATTTTATCGAATCCGTTCCCGGCACCCGTCCGGACTCGGACACACCCTTTCGTGTGGTCGACTGGGACCGTAGCGGCTTCAAGGCGGACCTGAACCATCCCATGGCCGGACGGGAGGTCACCGTCAAAGCTGCCATCACGAAAATCAAAAAGCACCACGGTGCCGCAGGCAAGCTCAAGCGCTGGCCCGACTCCATCCTGAAAGGCCCCGGCATGCAGGCCCGTTTGCCGGAAACACCCACGGACTTTCTTGGTGCCGAACCCTTCAAGCGTGACGACGAGTCAAGTGATGCCAACTTTTACTCCAAGCCACGCATGGTCCACCACATGGACTCGCGCGCACGACAGAACATCCAGCACGCCTACGCCAACGTACTGGCCGGGGGCATGGATATCCTTGATCTCATGGCCGGGCACGAATCACATCTGCCCGAGGGGATAGAGCCAAAATCCGTGACAGGACTTGGCATGAACAAGAAGGAACTGGAAGCCAACACGTCCCTGACCGATCACCTGATTCATGACCTCAACGAACAGCCGGAAATGCCCTTTGAGAGCAACTCGTTTGATGCGGTTATCTGCACGGCCAGTGTGGAGTACCTGATCAAGCCCCACGCCGTTTTTGAAGAAGTTGCGCGCATACTGCGTCCCGGAGGCGTTTTTGCCGTGGCCTTTTCCAACCGCTGGTTCCCGTCCAAGGTTATCCGCGTCTGGACAGAGCTGCATGAGTTTGAGCGCATGGGGCTGGTCAGCCAATACATGATCCGTTCAGAACAGTTCGAGGCCATCACCACGTTATCCGAACGCGGCTGGGAGCGCCCGAAGGACAGCGACGATCGTTACGCCGAGGAGCTTCCCGAGAGCGATCCGGTGTATGCCGTATGGTCCAGAAAGAAGCGCGACTAGGCGAGATCGGCTTTTGACAACACGGCAATGAGCCGCTTGAGCATATCCTGATCGTGCGCACTACGCCGACTCTTTATGCGCGTCAGAGCTTCAAAGGGCGTCATTTTTTTGCGTCCCGGTCCGCCCCGGATATAGTTGTCGTATTCATTGCATAAAATCAGCGCACGAGCATAGGCAGGCAACAGGCTTTCGGTCATCCCGCCCGGATAGCCTGTGCCATCCATCTGTTCATGATGGAAAAGGATGCATTGCAGTGTTTCCTGGGGCAACGGCATGCCCGAGCAGACGCCCACACCCAAAGCCGGATGCGAACGGATGAGATCGATCTCGGTCTGGCTCAAGGTTCCCTCGCGGCGCCGGAACAGCTCTTCCGGCAGTTCCAGCTTGCCGATATCATGCAGCATCGCGCCAATACCAACCGACACCAGCAGATCGGAGTCATCCTCGATAAACGTCATGAGCACACTCACGGTGAGGACCATGACATTGATGCCGTGCTCAAACTGCTCGTTGCTCTCGGCAATGAAACGGGACAACTCCTTGAGCGCATCGTCTCGGGCCAAAAATTTCAGTGAGTTATTGATCAGCTTGCGAATGCGTGTAAAGCGTTCCTTATCAAGGGATTGCGGAAGGTTGCGATCATAGGCTGCCTTGGCCAACGATACCGTGGCGTCGTTCCAGGCCCGGGCACGATCCCGAACGGGTATGGAGCTGTCGTCGAGTATATTCAGCAGGTTTTCATGCAAATACTCTGTGTAAAAGGGATAGTCTTCGGATTTTACGTAAAGATGATCAACGTCGAGTTCGGCCAGGCGGTCTTTGTGCTCCTCGGTAAAGAGCTGGCCTTTTTCTGCGTACAGGACAAAGGATTCGCCCTGCCTCAGATACAGGGAAAACCCACCGACCCGGGAAGGGATGACCATATATGGCGAGACACGAAACAACCCTGTTTTCCTGTTGTTTGAGCCTCCCCCGCTCTTCTCGGCGGGAACCGAATTACCCATGCTACTTCCCCTTGGTTGATCCCACTCGTGGTACTGCCGGCACTCGGCGGTACATCCTTTCATTCACGGCTTTTCCAAACGCTCTGCCGCCAGATGCCTTTGAGCAATGCTATATCAGTGCGACTCAATCCAGCAGGCACTGCTGCGCAAGGTAAATACGGTTGTTGTGATCCAGACTCTCGTTTTTCAGATACTCACGAGTCAGCTCGAAATCGATCTCCTCGGTATCCACAAACGCCATGACCACATCGAACTCGACCTCCTCCAGTGTGCGAATGGCATCAATAACCTCATCCACATCCGACATGCCATCAAGGTCGACCGTATCAAGAAATTTGATCACCCTCTGCACAGGGACGACCTTCTCCTTCGGAATAGGCATGGTCAGGCGATGATCCGGCAGCGCCTCCTGAATTTCTGTCAAAATGCGATAATGCAGCAATTCGTCCTCTTTTATGCCACAGACACAGGACACAAACTGCTCATTATTCTTGAATTTTTCTTCCAGACCGGCATAAAAATCATACGCCTTCTGTTCCACTTCCATGGCCAGATCTATCAACTGGCCCAACGTACAGGAATTACCGCTCATCATACCGCCTTAACAAATGCAATGGAAACGAATGGAAAACAATCACCCGCACTTACAGCGCAGGGTCTCCATCAATTCCTCCCCGATCATTTTCTCGAATGTCTCATTACAGCACTGCCCTGAAGGATTTCTGGCCGCACAGGCGCAGACAGGCTCCCCATCAAGATAATGTGCATAGATTTCTTCCGGGGTGCGCATCCCCTTTCTGCTCACGCAGTAACGCACCATGTCTCGGGTGATTTCATTGCAGTAACAAGCATAGACGGGATCGGCTCCGTCCTTGGTCCAGATGGGCGTTTCCGTCTGTGCTGTCGTGAAATGATGCGAACCATCCTGCGCGTACCAGGACACCTCGCAGTCGGCAGAAAGGCACAGCCCGTAAATGCCTTCGGCATCCCCCCGAAATTCCTCGTTCAAATGATATCGCACCGTCCCGGCTTTCACGCGCATCCCCTTTGCGCCGCAGGACGGGCAAGGGACATCGACATGCGAAGGAGGACCTCCACAGCCGCACGTGTCGCTTTTGGTGTTCATGGGCAAATCCATCATCGGTTTGGTCATGGCAACTCCGATACACTCTCTTTTTCGTTTACTGAGGCTGTGTATAAACAACCATCTGTCATGAATACACAATACGGTCATGGCCCCGGTTGTCAATATTATAACGGATTGGAAAGAGATTATCACTTCCACCTTGAACGGCAACTTTTCAGCATATCCTGCTTGCCTTCGATTCAGGAATGGTTACTCTCCGGTGATGACCAAATCCACAAATAATCATGTCATACATATCGAAGGTGCACGCCACCACAACCTGAAAGATCTGACCCTGGACATCCCCCGCGACCAACTGGTCGTCGTGTGCGGCCCTTCCGGCTCGGGCAAGTCCACACTGGCATTCGACATCGTCTATGCCGAAGGTCAAAGGCGATATGTAGAGTCCCTTTCCGCCTATGCCCGCCAGTTCCTGCCCCAGATGGACAAGCCGGACGTGGACAAGGTGGAAGGGCTTTCCCCGGCCATTTCCCTTGAGCAGCAGACCGCCACACGCAACCCCCGCTCCACTGTGGGTACCGTAACCGAGGTCTATGACTTTTTGCGTGTGTTTTTCGCGAGATTGGGCAAATTCTATTGCCCCGAATGCGGCAAGCCCATCGAGGCGCAGACCACGGACGCCATTGTCGAGGCCATTCTCGCCAAGGATCCGGGCACAAAATTCATGATCCTCGCTCCGCTGGTGGAACACCAAAAGGGAACCCACAAGGACCTGTTCGCCAAACTCCGCAAGGAAGGGTTCGTCCGTGTCCGCATCGGCGGCACCATGTATACCCTTGATGACACTCCCGAGCTGGAGAAGAACAAGAAGCACACCATCGAACTGGTGGTGGACCGCCTCGTGATCAAGGACGGCATCAAGAAACGGCTGGCCGACTCGGTGGAATTGGCACTTGAACTGGGCGAGGAACGGATGATCGTCAGCGTGGTCGGCGGGGAGAATCCCGGCGACACGTTCATGTCCACCCTGTCCACCTGCCCGTCATGCAAGATTTCCATGCCGCGCCTCACTCCACAGCTTTTCTCCTTCAACTCGCCGCAGGGCGCCTGCCAGACATGTAACGGCATCGGCTCCGTAGAATATTTCGAGCCGGACCTCATTTCGCCCAACAAGGGACTGTCCCTCAATGACGGAGGCGTCATCCCATGGAAATCCGCCTATCGTCAGGAGCAATTCGCCCCCCAGCTCAAAAAACTGGGTAAGGAATACGGATTCACGTTGGACACACCACTTGGAGACTACTCCGAGAAGGCGTGGAATGCCCTGTTCCACGGGTGTTCCAAGACGCACTGGCAAGGCATTGTGCCCATTCTCGAATACGGACAGCAGCAGTCCGGCGTCTGGGATCACTGGACCGCACGGTTCCAGCAGTCCCGCCCCTGTCCGGCCTGCCACGGCGCTCGACTGCGCCCCGAAGCGCTGGCCGTTCGCGTGGCCGACAAGAACATGTTCGAGTTTGTGTCCATGTCCATCCAGCGAGCCTTGGACTGGCTCAATGATCTGGAGTTCACCGGCCAGGAGACCCTTATCTCCGAACCGCTGCTCAAGGAGCTGACACACAAGCTCGGTTTCATGGTCAACGTCGGCCTGGAATATCTTTCCCTTGGCCGCAATATGGGCACGCTGTCCGGCGGTGAATCGCAGCGTATCCGGCTGGCATCCCAGCTCGGATCAGGATTGGTGGGTGTCACCTATGTTCTGGACGAGCCGTCCATCGGGCTGCACCCACGGGACAACGAACGCCTCATCAACACCCTGCGCTCGCTGCAATCCCGCGGCAACACCGTGCTGGTTGTCGAGCACGACGAGCCGACCATTCTTGAGGCGGATCACGTTATCGAGATCGGCCCCAGCTCGGGTTGGCTCGGCGGCGAAATCGTGTTTCAGGGACCGGTCAAGAAGCTGTTGAAGTCCGACACATTGACCGGCAAATATCTGCGCGGCGACATGTTCATCGCGCCCCCGGAGACCCGCCGCAAGGCCACGGATCACATCACCTTGCGCAAGGTTGAGACCAACAACCTCAAGGACCTTGATGTCGATATACCCCTCGGTTTGATGACCTGCGTCACCGGTGTATCGGGATCAGGAAAATCATCCCTGGTCATGGACTCGCTGTACAAGCACATGCAGCTGTACAACGGCAACAAAGCCAACAATCCCGGTAAAATCGGCGGTATCGACGGGCTGGATAAGGTCGAAAAGGTCATCTCCATCGACCAGACCCCCATCGGCAGAACACCCCGCTCGAACCCGGCCACTTACACCAAGATTTTTGATGAAATCCGTAAAATCTTTTCCGGTTCCAAGGAAGCGCGAACCCGCGGTTACCAGCCGGGACGTTTCTCATTCAACGTCAAGGGCGGACGGTGCGAAGCCTGTAAGGGCGACGGTCAGATTCGGGTGGAGATGCACTTCCTGCCGGACGTTTACGTCACCTGTGAGACTTGCAAGGGCAAGCGGTACAACGCCCAGACCCTTGAGGTGGAATACAAGGGCAAGAACATTGCCGATGTCCTCGACATGACAGTCCGACAGGCGCGGGAATTCTTCGCCAACCACCCGCCGCTCATGCGCAAGCTCGATGTTCTGGCGCAGGTCGGCCTGGAGTACATCCAGCTTGGACAGCCCGCCACCACCCTCTCGGGCGGTGAAGCGCAGCGCATCAAGATATCCCGCGAACTCGGCAAGCGGAACCTGCCCGGAGCATTGTACATTCTGGACGAACCGACCACAGGGCTGCACATGCATGAGGTCGGCAAACTGATCCGTGTGCTCCACGCACTGGTGGAAAAGGGAGCCACGGTCATCGTCATTGAACATAATACCGACGTCATCAATGCCTCGGATCATGTCATCGACCTTGGTCCCGGTGGTGGAGAGCACGGTGGACAAATCGTTGCCTCCGGCACACCGGAAGAAATCATAGCCAATCCAGACTCGGCGACCGGCCAGTTCCTGAAATAGTCATGCAACACGAGCAGCAGGGAATGAGAAATCATATCCTGCTGCTCGTGATGTGTTTCGACGGGGCAATCTCCACCCCACTACCTTTCTTTGTTTTTTTCCCATTCTTTTTGGTAGAGTAGAACGGCCATTATTGATATTCACTATCTCGCCTATCAGTTTCTACAATACTGTATTTTTCATTTTACAAAAACGCCTCACATTGCATAACATGTGATTAGAGATTAGTTATTATTACTAAGGTTGTTGCTTATGCATTTGTCTTTCCTGCCTGTACTGAGCATACTGTGTATCCTTGCCTTTTCTCCCTCCGCCGCAGCTCAAACAAGTGTTTTACGTGTTCCAATATCATCCTATCCACCATGGATAATCACTGAACCCGGCAGTGATGTCACCGGCATTGATATAGACCTGCTCAAATCCCTGTGCAAACGAATGAACCTCAAACTGGAGTTGGTTTCTGTACCGTTTACCCGAGGCCTGCTGATGCTTGAACAGGGCGAACTTGACGCAGGCACCACATTGCAGCGCTCTGCCGACAGGGAGCTGTTTCTCCACTTTGTGGAGCCGCACTACCACCGCGGCAGTGACAAGGCTTTCTATCTCCTGAAACGAAGTCCTATTAGTATTCAACGGTATGAAGATCTTAACGGCCTGCGTATCGGCTACATTACCGGAACCAAGTACTTCGCCCGTTTTGACAACGATCAGCACCTGAACAAAATACCGGCCCACAATCTGCATCAACTTCACAAAATGCTTGCGCAGGGTCGTATTGATACGTTTATCCACGCTACATCCGTGGCGGATTGCGAGCTTCAGAAGTACGGTTGCGCCAAACATGTTCGCCATGCTCAGTACCGCTTCACCGAAGGGTCAGGCGCGCATCTGGCCATATCAAGAGGATCGCCACTCATCAAACGTGCTGAGGAATTCAGCCGACACATCAAGGCCATGGTCGACAGTGGTGAGATTGACGAAATCATGTCGTCCTATAACTGCCAGTACAGGCATGCGGGTTACGTCACCATTCCATAATCTCCAGGTCGACCTTTCACCCCCTCAATCAGTCCATTCACCTATTCCATCTTGCGAATAGCGTCTGCCCAATGCTAATTATTGCGTACGCCTGCAAAAATTCGAGGAGCGCAGATGCTGTTAGGAATAGATGTCGGCGGCACCCACACCGATGCGGTAGCCGTCACGATGAAAAACGGGGGAGAAGTGGCTGCATGGTGCAAAGTCCCCACGCGCCATGACGATCTGCTTTGGTCGGTGACCGAAGCGCTCAAAAACATATTGGGTCAGGTCGACAAAGAGGGGATCACCCAACTCAACCTTTCCACGACACTGTCCACCAATGCCATTGTTCAGGGAAAAACCGAGGATGTGGGTGTCATAGTTTCATCCGGTCCCGGCATTGATCCGCACAACTTCATGCCGTGCAAGGACTATCATGTCATCGACGGGTCCATTGACCATCGAGGCAACGAAGTCCGGGCCATGCCCACTCGCCAGTTGGAAAAGGCCATCGACTCCTGCAAGCAGAACGGGATCAGGGTTTATGCCTGCGTTGGCAAATTTTCCACACGCAACCCCCGCCATGAAAACGCCATTCGCACGGCCGCCTGCCGCAGCAAGGATGACACAGGGTGCGACATGGCCGATTTCGTTACGCTGGGTCACCAACTGGGAGGCGCGCTCAACTTCCCTCGCCGTGTCGCCACCGCCTATTTCAACTGTGCGGTCTGGCGCCTCTACAACGACTTCGCCACAGCAGTGGAGCAGGCACTGGAAGAACTAGGACTCGGCCATATCACCCTGAATATCCTCAAGGCCGACGGCGGCACCATGCCCATGCCCCGGTCACGCACAATGCCCGTCCAATCCATCTTTTCCGGCCCGGCCGCTTCGGTCATGGGCATCATCGGACTGACCGACATCTTTCACGATTCCGTGATTCTCGATATCGGCGGAACCACTACCGACATTGCGATATTTGCCGATGGCGCGCCACTTATCGAGCGCGAAGGCATCACCATCGGTTCCCACCCGACCCTTGTCACCGCCCTCAAGGTGCACTCCATCGGCATTGGCGGGGCTTCCGCCATATCCGTTGTGGGTGACGAAGTACGTGTCGGACCCAATCGCCTTGGTCCTTCGGTCTGTCTTGGCGGCGAGCGGATCACCCTGACCGATGCGCTCAACTACAAGGGCTCATGCAAGGTTGGCGATGTGGAAAAATCCCGACTCGCCGTGGATGAGTACGCCGCAGCCCACTCCCTGACCGGCGAACGGTTGGCCGAAGAAGCCGTGGATTACGCGTCCCTGGCCATTTACGACGCAACCCGCGAGCTACTGGAGAAAATCAATTCCAAGCCGGTGTATACCATCCACGAGCTGGTGGAGGGTAAACGGGTTGTCCCCAAAAAGGTCTACCTGATGGGCGGCCCGGCCAAGGCGTTGAAAAAGGATGTGTTCAAGCGGTTTCAGCTTTCCACGGAAGTGCCGAAGAACTACGGTGTTGCCAATGCCGTTGGCGCGGCCCTGACCCGTCCTACCTGGGAACTGGAGTTATTTGCCGACACCCAGCGTCACACCATGTTCATCCCCTCGCTTTCCTATCGCGAAAATATCCACTCCAGCTACAATCTGGGTGACGCCCGCAAGGATGCGGTGAACCAGTTGGTCATGCAGCTCGATTCAATGGGAGTATTTCTTCAGCCCGAAGATGCCCAGATCACCCACGCCTCCAGTTTTAACATGGTCGAAGGCATGAGTCAGGTCGGCAAGAACATCCGCGTGAAATGCCAGGTACGCCCCGGCGTCGTCACTACACTGGGAGACAGATAAGCCATGCTCAAAGCCAAGAACAAACTCGGTATCATTTTCTTCCCGGCATTCGACTGGGCTATCTCCCCCACCCATCCCGAGCGCCAGGAGCGCCTGCTGTACACGCAGGATCAACTGCGCGAGGAAGGGCTGTTCGACATCGAAGGGATAGGCGAATACAAGCCAGACGTCGCGTCCATCGAGGATGTGGAACGTGTGCATTTCTGCTTCCCGGACGTCAATGGCGTGACCACGCGCTCCCACCGCATTTCTGCCGGAGGAGCCATCAAGGCCGCCGATCTGGTCTTGACCGGTGAGCGAGACTGCGCCTTTGCCATGGTTCGCCCGCCCGGACACCACGCCATGAAGGTCGTTCACGGCTCACGGGGATTCTGCAACATCAACATCGAAGCGGTGATGATCGAGCATATCCGCGAAAAGTACGGCCATCGCAAAATCGCCATTGTCGATACCGACTGCCATCACGGCGACGGCACGCAGGATGTCTACTGGCATGACCCGGACACCCTGTTCATTTCCATGCATCAGGATGGCCGCACGCTCTATCCCGGCTCAGGCTTTCCGCAGGAGCTGGGCGGTCCCAATGCGATGGGCAAAAATATCAATATCCCCCTGCCCCCCAACACATCGGACGAAGGATTCATGATGGTCATGGAGCAAGTGGTCAAACCGATCCTCGATGATTTCCAGCCCGATCTGATCATCAACTCCGCGGGACAGGACAACCACTTCACCGATCCGATCACGGACATGAACTTCTCTGCCAAGGGGTACGCGGCCCTCAACGAAATGCTCAAGCCGGATATCGCCGTTCTTGAAGGGGGCTATTCCATTCAGGGAGCGTTGCCGTACATCAACCTCGGCATCTGCCTGGCCATGGCGGGTGTGGATTACTCCAACATCCGCGAACCGAACTACAACCCGGAGCAGATTCGACAGGACAGCCGGACCACGGAATACATAGCGGAGCTGTGCCGCCAGTTGCCCCGACTCTATTTTGAGCCACCAGCGTTCAACGCCAAAGGGGATTCCCGTCAGGGCGTCATTTCCGGCGACATGTTCATCCGCCACAAGCAGATTTACTACGACACCGACGGCATCAACGAGGTGCAGCAGGAGTCGCTTACCTTGTGCGATCAGTGCCGTGGATTGTACAAAGTGGAGACCCGCGCCGATTCCGGTCCCATGTGCCTCGGAGTAGAGATTCCCATCGATGCGTGCCCGGATTGCCGGACACGCGGGTATGAACTGGTGGAAGACGGATTGGTCAAGGGGACCTATCGCTACGTGCAGCTCATCAACAGGCTGGACAAGGATTATGTCCGCTACGGGTTTTGAAAAGGGAAGTACAGGCGACAGCGCCCTTGATCTCGATGCCGATTAGCGGCTTCCCTGCCCGTGACTCGGACAGGGAAAATCGAGCAGTGAGCCGAGGGATCAGCTCTCGGCGTCTTCGAATTTGGCGGCAATGACTGCGGCGTCAGCTTCTTCTGCCTTCAATTCAAGACTTTTTGAACTTCCGTGGCAGCTCCACCCTTCCGGTCCATAGGAAACATATCCGGCAGAAAGTGCCCGAGTGTAGGGCATCTGCTCACGCATTTCGGCATGGTCGATGCGATTGGGAAAGATGATAGGAATGGCTGCGCCGGAAAAGTCTTCAAACATGATGTATTTCATTGCTGCCTCCTGGCTGCGTTGCTGTCGTTTTATCAGGGTACGATACGGTGATATAGGCTGTAGATCAACCGTTGCCTGATCAAGCGGGACACTGTACATAACCTCCCAATGACCAACTACAAAAAAATCGGCGTCTGGCAGACAGCATTTCTCGGAGACACCGTTCTGACCCTACCGCTGCTAAAAGCACTAAAAGATCAGTATCCTGATGCAGAGATTCACTTCTTTGTCAGGGCCGGTGTCGAATCGGTTTTCGAGGGCCAGCCCGAAATCACCCAGGTACACCCGTTTGCCAAGCGCGGTAAGGACAAGTCGCTGCTCGCAGCCTACCGGCTGGGCAAATCCATTGGACAACAAGGATTCGACCTCTGGATTTCTACGCACACATCCCTACGCTCTGCCATTGTGGCACAGGCTACCGGCATCCAGCGCCGTATCGGGTATGACGCACCGTGGTATAATCGAGTGGCGTACACCGAGACTGTCCCCCGCCGGTTCGACGAACTGGAGGAGATCGAACGCATCCTCCAACTGCTGCGACCCCTTGGTTTTGACGGCCCGACTCCCAAGGCAGAACTTGTACTCCCTGAATCCGCACGGATAGACGCCGACCGTTTCTGGGCAGTCCATTTTGACGACCAGCCGGTTTTGGGCATGCATCCTGGCTCAACATGGCCCACCAAATGTTGGCCTGTAGAATATTTCAGCTCCATCATAGACAAGGCGACTGAGGCCGGTGTCAAGGTTGTCCTCTTCGCCGGACCGGACGAAAAAGAAGTTGCGGAACAGGTTAAAAAGGGCGCAGAACATGGCCCGGATATACTCGATCTGTCTGGCAAACTCTCTCTCCCCCAACTGGCCGCCTATCTCGGGAAACTCGACGCCTACCTCACAAACGATTCCGGCCCCATGCATCTGGCATGGACCCAGGACGTTCCACTGGTTGCCCTCTTCGGACCGACAGTCAAGGAACTCGGTTTTTTCCCCAGAGGAAAGAACGCGACAGTAGCAGAGACACCACTGGATTGTCGTCCCTGCGGGCTCCACGGTCCCCGCACCTGCCCCAAAGGACACCACAATTGCATGCGAGAATTGACACCTGAAATAGTTTGGAACGAATTGCGTAAGAAACTGAACGTTTAGGAAACTTTGCCCAAAAAAATATTTCGTGTACCATAACCGCAAACCTGCAAACCGGTTTCGGAGGTACTATGCTTTGGGTTCACCCTTTTCTACAGATTTGCGCCACAATCATTGGATTGTATGCGGGCTACCACGGTGTAAAACGCCTGCTGTCACAACACGCTGGTCTCAAAATCCCCTTCAACTGGAAGCAACACGTCACCATTGGTCGAATCGCAATAGGACTCTGGATGCTCGGCATGGCAGGCGGACTGACCGTTGCCCGTTTGAAATGGGAAGTCAACTTTGTCACAGGCGCACACTACAAAATCGCTTTCACCATGCTGCCCCTCATGATCTTCGGGGCAGTGACCGGCTATTACATGGATAAGAACAAGGCAAAACGCACCCTGCTTCCACTTGCCCATGGTGTCTGTAACCTACTGCTTGTCGGATTGGCATTGTATCAGATTCGGACAGGGTGGCAGGTCATCAAGGATTTCATTTTGTAGAACCTTGCCTTTCACTGTTCACCGGAGTATTTGATTCCCTCTACGAGAGGAAAAATGACTGACTCCGAATTCGATATATTTGACGGTGCTCCTGCACTTGAGCCGCTGAACGAGGAAAACGAACCCTGCGTTGGTTGCGGTTGGTGCTGTCTGCGTGACCCATGCTCCGAATCCCACAGGCGGTATGGATACACCAAGCGTTGTCCTGTGCTGGAATGGGACAAAGAGAACAATCGATATATCTGTCGACTGATGTTGGACCCCGAATACGGTGAGGAAGTACGCCGATCCCAGCATGAAGGCCAGGGGTGTTATGCACCGCTCAACCGTTGGCGCGAAGACGTTCGATCGCGCGACGAAGAGTAACTCCCCGCACCAAGTACCGCACCTTTGCCATTTGCATGCATTGCCATGCCCGGGCTCACTGCTGATTTATCGGCAGCAGTCCTACTCCCCGAGTAACATATTCTTTCAACTCCCCTTTTTTACAAGCACGACTCATGTAACGATGAGTCATGTCTTTTTCCATCCCGGTATGACGCCTCATAACTCGATGTCGTCCTTCGCACCATTCTTTGAGTCCGCATAAAAGCTCCACGAAAATCAGTAGTTGTCAGCAAATTACAAGCTTCACTCTCACACTCATTGGTTATTGGCTGCCTAATCCGCAACCAGTCGCTCCATACGCCAACAAAAAAGGCCCCGCACAACGCGGGGCCTTGATAGTTCAATTGGCGTGAAGGTAAACGATTTACCAGTCACCACCGAAGGCGTCGCCGCCCAGTCCGAAATCAGGTTCGGGTTCGCCACCGACTTCAGGACCGTCGGCCATGGCTGCGCCATCGGCTGCAGCACCTTCGGCACCGGCGGCACCGGCAACACCGGCGACAACCACACCCTGGCTCTTGACCTTCTCGACTTCAGCCATGAGGTCGTTGAGCTTCTGGGTCATTTCGTTCAGCTTGTTGGTAGCCACGGAAACCTGCTGCTCGCCAGCGGCGTTGGCAGCATCGATGGTTTTTACCTTGGCTTCAAGCGGGCTGATCTTGTCAGCCAATGCTTTCTTCTCATCGTTCAGTTTTTCAACTTCAGCCTTGAGAGTAGCATTTTCTTCCTTGAGAGCAGCCAGAATGTCCAGGACAGCCTGAGCACGGGCAGCTTCTGCAGCAGGAAGCGCTTCGATCTTGACCTGGTTGCCGAGCTTGGCGATATCGCCTTCGGCGTATTTGGTCAGACCGGGTTCTTGTTCGTAGATCCAGGCCTTGGACAGAGCCTGCGCCACGGGAGCGACGTCAGCGTCCAAAGTTTCTGCCTGGGTGATGTAAGCCAGCATATCGAGCTGGGTCTGGTCGGCGGCTTCGCCGCGCAGCACAGACACGAAAGCGTTCATTGGGAAAACCTTAGCTTCAGCCATTTGATGCCTCCTTAACTAAGTAAGCTTCGTTTTGTATGTTCACCCAGGCGACTACTTGTCATCGCCCATGGGGATGCGGCCAATCTTCTTGGCGTAGGACAGAGCCACGGTGCGGTATACCAGGTGTCCAAGCTTGGACCAGGGCAGGTATGCCAGCATCATGAAGACAGTAATCAGGTGCACGTAGTACACGGGGTAGGCGAGCAGAGCCACGCCCATCACGCGGAACAGGAAAGCACCCACACCAGTCAGGAAGATGGTCCAGATCAGTACGATCAGGTACCAGTCATACCAGCTGGAAGACTGTTTGGCTTGGTCCAGATTCACGCGACGCTTGGTCAACGCTACGAGGCCGTAGATACCCAGGCCGGCGCCAACAAAGGCGAGCAGCTTGATTGGGTGATACAGCGGCATCGGGGTATGGCCGATGGCGGAGACAATGTCTCCGAGCCCGGTAATACCCAGCGTACGAAGCAACCAGCCACCCCAGTGACCTGTAGCCACAACACCGGTGACGATCATCAGTGCAACGAAACCGAACATCAGCATGCGGTGTCCACCGGCGCGCTTCTGATCAAGCTCATCGGAGTGATCATCATTGCAGTCGTTGAACTGGCTGTGGTTCAGGATTTCGTGTTTGAAGGTATCGATCAGGCAAGAGCAGAAACAGGGTTCTTCCTTGCGGCCCACGATAAAGGTCTTGGGCTGTGCATCGAATGCTTTGACCATATTCCGGACACCGGCATAGAAGCCCCAGATCATGAATGCAAAGACAACCATGAAGATGGGGTCAATGGTGTAGTCGCCGGGGAAGAGACCACCGAAGATGATGTCTCCGTCAGCAACGGGAACCCAGGAATGATCAAGTGCGTTCCACTCGAAAGTAGGCAGGAAGGAACCAACCTTACCAGCCATGATGACCCAGATGATGCCGTAGATGATGGCCGGGATAGCGGCCAGCGGCAGCAGACCGGCGGAGCTGGACATCAGCTTGCCGATGATCGGCAGCGGAGCCAGGTTCCGGTAGGCCATGTTACGAAGCGCGGACAACAGGTCGCCCGGCTTGGCGCCACGGGGGCACAGATCTGAACAGGTGCCGCAGTTGTGACACAGCCAGATGTCGATATCATTGACCAGGCGGTCCTTCAGACCCCACTGCGCCCAAACCATCTCCTTGCGGGGATAGGGGCCGTCAGCAGGAGACAGCGGACATACCACCGAGCAGGTGGCGCACTGGTAGCATTTCTTAAGGGAGTCGCCGCCTACGGCCTGCAACTCTTTCACGAACTTAAGGTCCGGTTGTACCTTGACGGTATTAGACATGCCGTACCTCCTAGTAACCCTTGAACGGGTTCGGGCCGAAGTTGGTGGTGATGTTATCCACGAAGTCGTCGATCATGGCCGGGACCTGATCGTACATGTCGATGGAAACCTCGTACTGCTCAACGCGCTCAGCTTCGACACCCAGGCGTCCCAGGGACTCAGCGATGTTTTCCTTACGGCGGTTGCACAGTTCGGAACCCTTGACAAAGTGGCACTGGTAATCGTCGCCGTACTTACAGCCGAGCATCATCACGCCGTCGACACCCTTGGACATGGCATCAGCCACCCAGATGGCGTTGACGGAACCGAGACAACGGACCGGCAGGAAGCGGACATACGGAGACCAGGACTTGCCGCGCATGGCAGCCATGTCGAGGGCGGGGTAAGCATCGTTTTCGCAAGCCAGGATGAGGATACGGGGACCGCCTTCATCCAGGGTATCAGGAACTTTGACTTCCTTGATTGCCTGGCTGATCTGCGAAACGCCGTAGTTGGCGAAGGAGATGACGCGTTCCGGACAAGCACCCATGCAGGTACCGCAACGGCGGCAGCGGGTGGGGTTCGGAAGCGGCGTACCCTTCTCGTCATCATCGAGGGCGCCGAACGGACACTCTTCGGTGCAACGCTTACACTGAGTACAACGGTTGAAGTTGAACTCGGGGAAGCTCAGGTCGCCGGAGCGCGGATGTACGGAGACACCGCGGTTGGCGGAATCGATGCACTGGATGGCTTTGAGAGCGGCACCAGCGGCATCTTCTTCGGCCAGACCCAGCCCCATGGGCTGACGGACACAACCTGCAGCGTAAACGCCGGTACGACGGGTCTCGTACGGGAAGCAGATGTAGTTTGAATCCGCGAATCCGTCGAACAGTTCCAGGTCGGGGAATGCCGGACCCTGGCGGTAGACGAAGTTCATGGTCGGATCGGCAGCAGTGGTCGGAACGATGGCGGTCGGAACGACAACCATGTCGGCAACCAGCTCAACATCCTGACCGAGCAAGGTATTCTCGGCGGAGATGATGATCTGAGAACCGGCTTCCTTGACACCGGTAACGGTACCCTTGGTAAGCATTACGCCCGGATCATCCTGAGCTGCCTGATAGTATTTTTCATTGATGCCGGGAACCATCATGTGATCGTAGATCACGTAGGCTACGGCTTCAGGTGCGAGTTCACGCACGTAGTTGGCGTGCTTCAGAGCGACCAGCGAGGTCAGCTCGGAGCTGTAAGCCAGGTGCTTTGCGGACTCTTTATCCTCATACTCGAAGACTTCGCATTCTTCTTCGCCTTCAGCATAGGATTCGTCTTTGGTATCATCGCAAGGCATGTCTTCGGGGGCTTCGCATGCATCGCCACAACCATCGTAACGGATACCCTTCGTAAGGAGGGAGGTATCTACGATGAAAGCAACGGATTCAGGCGTCTTGCCGTCAGCGGTCTTGATAGCACCACCGGCAGCCATTTTCTCGAATTCAGCGGTTGTGACAACGTTTTTGATCTTGCCGTAACCGAGCGGAGCCAGGAACTTGGACTTGCCAGGAACCCAACCGGTGGCCATGACGACAGCGCCGATTTCGTATTCGGTGCCGGAGACAGTGGCCTTGTACCGGGCCGGTGCACCAGCGAGAGACTCGAGGGTGGAACCGGTGAGCACGGTGATCTTGCTATTGGCTTCAACGTCCTTGATCAGGGCGTCGATGCCGATTTCCTGCTCGCGATCGCTGAAAGGAGCGCCGAGCGGGAAGGATTTGTACATGGTGGCTGCTTTACCGCCCAGGTTCTCATCCTTCTCTACGAGCAGGACTTCGTACCCCAGAGCAGCTGCGTTCAGGGCAGCCTTCATGCCGGTGAAACCGCCGCCAAGAACCAGAACGGTCTTGTACACTTCGGGCAATTCCGGCGTGGGGATGTTGCTGTTGTGCAGCTTGCTGATCCCCATGTTGGTGTAGTCCTTGGCGATGACTTCCATCTGGCCAGGGAACTGCTTGTCTTCCTGGTAGGACCATACGCACTGCTCGCGCAGGCTGACGCGTTCTACCTGGATCTCATCACCGAACTTGAATACGTCCCATTTGGCACGGGGCGTACAGGCGCAGCAAACCACGCCATCAAGCTCATTCTCGGCGATGTCGGCCTCGATCATGGCTTTTCCTTCCGGGCTACAAAGAACCGGGTTGGATTTGGCCACGGTCACGTAGGAGGAATGCTTGCCATTGGCTGCAAATTCGGCCAGGGCATCGACATCGATATTATCACCGATATCGCAACCTCCACAGATATATACTCCAAGCTTTTCAGCCATTGGTTACCTCCCTACCACGGATTGGATCGCTTTCATCGCGGCAGCGGTGCCGGACTGGGCGGTCTTCATGACGTCAAGGGGCTGCTTGGCGCAACCGGCAGCGAAGATGCCTTCACCATCAATCACGAAACCGTCGGCATCGATGGTTCCAGCCGGAGCCTGAAGGCCAGCGATGCTGGGCTCCATGCCGGTGGCAAGAACGACCATGTCAAACTTGTCTTCGCGCTTGATGCTGGTGAGTGCGTCCTCGACGGTGACAACAGGGCTGCCGTCGGTGTCTTCGACGATTCCGGCAACCTTACCTTTGACCAAGCTGAGCTTGTCATCAGCTTCGGTAATGGATTTGAACTTGTCATAGCGGCCGGGGGTACGTAGATCGATGTAAAATACGGTGACTTCAGCATCGGAGCGTTCGCGAATGTAGCGGACATGCTTCAGGGAAGCCATGCAGCAGATGTAGGAACAGTAGTTCAGGTGGTTCTGGTCACGAGAACCGGCACACTGAACGAAAGCTATCTTCTTGGGTTCTGCACCATCGGAAGGACGAACGATCTTGCCGCCGGTCGGACCGTTAGGCGCTGCCAAGCGTTCCAGCTGAGCATTGGAGATAACGTTCTTGATCTGTCCACCACCCAAGTTGGTCAGGTTGGACATGTCATAGCTTTTCCAGCCGGTGGCGACGACGATTGCGCCCACAGCCAGATCGATGGTCTTGGATGTCTCATCCAAATCTACTGCATCATACGGACAGGCGTTTTTGATGGCAGCCAGTTCGCCATCGGATGCATTTTCTGCATCCACCACGTAGCGCATGGGGAACATGAAAGGATGGGTCTTGTAAGCCAGACCGCGCTTACCAACACCGTAGTCGAATTCAGATGCGACCTGGGTGGAGGTGGCTTTTTCACATTCACCGCAGGCGGTACATTTTTCGTTCACAAAGCGAGGACGCTGAGTGACTTTTACGTCGTAGTTGCCGACAGAGCCGGAAACGGATTCGACGCTGGCCATGGTGATGACCTTGACGTTGGGGTTGTTTTTGATGCGCTGGAACTGAATCTCCAGACCACAGGACGGCGGACACAGCTTGGGGAAATACTGATTCAGCTGTGCGACCCTGCCCCCGAGGTAGGGATTCGTTTCAACGATGTACACCTCGTAGCCCAGTTCGGCAGCTTCGAGGGCGGCGGTGATCCCTGCGAATCCCCCACCTACAACGAGAATACTATTATTCGACATTCTCTTCACTCCTCCCGAATAAAGTTGAGGATAAGCCAAAAAATGGCCTAAACCCGGACCGGGGGTATATCATCCCGGCCCGGATTCAGACCATTTCCCCGGCATGTTGGGAAGTGACCGCGGGCCCGGGGGGCCCGCGGTCACGGGATGATCAGTTACCTGCGAACTTATGCGTCAGGGATGATCTTGACGTAAGGCTTCTTGAAGACAGTGGTGACGCCGGTTTCAACGTCGTACTTGGAGTTAACGAAGCACTTCCACTTGGAATCGTCGAGGCCCATGAAGTCGCCGCGGTAGTAGAAGCCCGGGTAACGGGATTCTTCGCGGAACTCGATGTGCTGCATGTGCAGACGGACGGTCCAGAGGCGGTGGAACTGTTCCCAGCAGCGCATCAGTTCGTGGAGGTCACGAGCTGCGAGCTTCTGAGAGTCTTCCTCGATCATGCCGAGCAGCCAGAAGCCGGTGTTCAGCAGAGCCTTGGAGGTCATGTACAGGGTACCAACACCACCACCGTATTCATCGGTGCACTTGATGAGGCGCATCATGAAGTTGTGAGGAGTGATGTAAGCCGGGTTGACAACAGGATCGGTGGAACCGCCCTTGTTCTCTTCGTAGGTGTACCAGGGCTGGTAGAGTTCCTGCTTCAGTTCTTCAGCAGTCTCTTTCAGGGTCGGGGTGAAGTCCTTGTGGTCGACAACCCAACGGACCATCTGCTTACCGACGATGCGGCCTTCAGCGTGGGAACCGGAGGAGAACTTGTGACCGGAGGCGCCAACACCATCAGCACAGGTCCAGAGGCCGTTGACGGTGGTCATACGGTTGTAGACCTTACCGTTGTCAGCTTTAACCTTGTAGGATTCGGGGACCCATTCTTCGTCCGGACCGGAAACCCAGATACCACAGCAACCGGAGTGGGAACCCAGGAGGTACGGCTCAGTAGGCATGATCTCGGAACCGCGATCCTCAGGTGCGCAGTTGGTGGCAGCCCAGAGGTTGGCCTGACCGACACACATGTCGAGGAAGTCTTCCCAAGCCTCGGACTCGAGGTGCTTCCACTCGGGACCGGTGAGGTCGCCGTTGACGGTGTTCAGCAGAGCGGTTTTGGTGTCCATGAAGATCGGGCCGCGGCCTTCACGCATTTCACGGAGCATCATGTGGTTACGCAGGCAGGTGGGGATGATGTGACCCTTGGCGTAGCCGCGATCCTCGTAAGGCTTCAGCATAGCGCGGTTGGTCTCACAGTAGTCTTCACCTTTGTAGTTGGTAGCTTTGGCCTTGAAGAGGAGGAACCAAGCGCCGACCGGACCGTAACCATCTTTGAAACGGGCGGGGACGAAGCGGTTTTCCATCATGGTCATTTCGCCGCCAACCTGGGCAACCATGGTGTAGGTGGAACCAGCGTTCCATACGGGGTACCAAGCACGACCCATACCCTCACCAGTGGAGCGGGGACGGTAAACGTTAACGGCACCACCACAAGCAACGGTAGCAGCGTTGCACTTGTAGATGTAGATCTTGTTTTCGCGGGTGGAGAAACCAACAGCACCAGCGATGCGGTTGGGCTCATTGGCGTCGAGGAGCATCTTAACGATGAACACGCGCTCAACGTAGCGATCTTCACCAATGGCGTTCTTAGCAGCTTCAGCAACGATGCACTTGTAGGACTCACCGTTGATCATGATCTGCCAGCGACCGGAACGAACCGGCTCGGCGCCATTGCGGATTGCGAGGCCTTCAGCTTTAGCCTTGCCACCGTCGAGGTTCTTGCCGTCTTTCTTGACCCAGATGGGGAGACCCCATTCTTCGAAGAGGTGGACGGAATCATCAACGTGACGGCCGAGGTCGAAGATCAAGTCTTCACGGACGATGCCCATGAGGTCGGTACGGACCATGCGGACGTAATCGTCAACATCGTTCTCACCGCAGTAGGTGTTAATAGCGGACAGGCCCTGAGCAACAGCGCCACCACGTTCGATAGCGGCTTTGTCAACCAGCTCGAGGGTGATGGAAGGATCAACTTTTTCAATCCAGCGCATGGCTTCGAATGCAGCACCGCAGTTACCCATACCGCCGCCGACCATCAGAATATCAACGGATTTTTCGACGATTTCCGGCTCGGCGAGAGCAACACCCTTGGAAGCTTCTTTAGTGGGAAGCAGAGGCATAATATTTCTCCTAAGATTTTACGTGATCTAAGTAGTCTAATCAGACAAAGGTTACGTCAAACTCGATTAAACGAGGTTGGCGTAGTCTTCCATCTTCCACTCTTTCTTCAGGTCAGCGTCAGTAACCTGTGCTTCTTCCATGGCGGTAGCGATGGGAGTTACCAGCTCGGCCTCGGTGAACAGCAGTTCGTTGTCGAGATCGGTGGGTTCCGGCTTACCTTCGAAGGGCTTGATGGAGCCTTCAGGGGTGGTGCGGATGGGGAACTTGAAGCGCTTCACGGAACCATTACGGAACTTGATGGTCCACATGATGTCTTCAGCGGAACGCATGGGGATGGAGGTACCACCCATGGGGGCGAAGTCGGCGTAAGGACGAGCTTCGATAGCGCCCTGGGGGCAAATCTTAACGCAGGAGTAGCACTCCCAGCAAGCGGAAGGTTCCTGGTTGTAAGCCTTCATTTCGTCAGCATCCAGGATCATCAGATCGTTCGGGCAAATGTACATGCAGGCGGTCTTTTCGCCACCCTTGCAGCCGTCACATTTTTCCGGGTTAACAAAAGTCGGCATAACTTCTCCTCCTAAAGGGTTTTATTTATCAACTAAACCGACGTCCTCTACCTAAACAAAATATTCTGCACCCTTTCAAAACGAGTGCGGAAATTGGGAATTAGCAAGAGGACACCCCCTTGTCAACGTGAAAGTGAATTTTTGAACAAGCGGTGTCTTTTCCTGCCTGGCAGTCTTGCTTGCACCGCCGTTTCACAAGCGATGCACTATGAATTCCCGCCAAAAGAGCAAAGCCTTGTGCGCAGGAGGTTTCCCGCACAAAAGCACTGAGTTTTATAGTTCAACTACAGCTTTTTTTGCAAGGTATTTTTCATCTGATTGCATATTTTTACCAATTTGCCGACTACGCTGGAATTCAAACTTTTTTCGGACTGATTCAGGCACCTTTTTTCTAGATTTTCTATCAAAATACTCTAATTTCTATCTCGCTCAATACAATATTACAAGCGATTGAGTATCCGCAAAAAACAGCTTGACACGACTTTCACAAACGGACATTAAAGGCGAACCCGATATGTGGGAAATAATCATGGTTTCGGGGCGGCTAGAATTCGCCACCATGAATTAAGGCAATGGTTTTATTACAAAATCTTTTTTTAGGAGGCTTAAATGTCCAACCTCGTAGCACCTCACGGTGGAAAAGGTCTCGTCTGCTGCCTGCTCGAAGGCGCTGAGCTCGAAGCTGAAATCAAGAAGGCTGAAGGCCTGAAGACTCTCGAAATTTCTGATCGCGCCAAGGGCGACCTGATCATGATGGGTATCGGTGGTTTCTCTCCGCTGAACGGCTTCATGACCAAAGCTGACTGGAAAGGCGTTTGCTCTGATTTCCTGATGGCTGACGGCACCTTCTGGCCCATCCCCATCACCCTCGACACCAACGACGAAGAAGTCGCAGTTGGTGATGAAGTTGCTCTGAAGGCCGCTGATGGCACCATCTACGCCACCATGAAGGTCGAAGAGAAGTTCGAGATGACCGAAGAGGACAAGAAGTGGGAATGCGAGCAGGTCTACAAAGGCGAAGGCGAAGAGTCCGCTGACGACGTCTTCTGGAAGATCGCTATGGAAGACCACCCGGGCGTTCAGATGGTTATGGCTCAGGGCAAGTACAACCTGGCCGGTCCCGTCAAAGTCCTGTCCGAAGGCGACTACGCCGAGCGTTTCCCCGGTGTATACCTCACCCCCGCTCAGATCCGTGAAGAGATGGAAAAGCGCGGTTGGTCCAACGTTGCCGCACTGCAGCTGCGTAACCCCATGCACCGCTCCCACGAATTCCTGGCCAAGATCGCCATCGAAGTGTGTGACGGCGTCGTCATCCACTCCCTGATCGGTAACCTGAAGCCGGGCGACATCCCGGGTGATGTCCGCATCAAGTGCATCCAGACCCTGATCGACAACTACTTCGTTCCCGAGAACGTCATCAACGCCGGTTACCCCCTCGACATGCGTTACGCCGGTCCTCGCGAAGGTCTCATCCACGCTACCTTCCGCCAGAACTACGGCATCAACAACATGCTCATCGGTCGTGACCACGCTGGCGTCGGCGACTTCTACGGTCTGTTCGAGGCTCAGGATATCTTCAAGAAGATCCCTTACGTCACTGAAGCATGCCCCGAACCGGGCAAGGCTCTGCTCTGCAAGCCCATGAACATTGACTGGACCTTCTACTGCTACAAGTGCGACGGCATGGCTTCCATGCGCACTTGCCCGCACACCAAAGAAGACCGCGTCATCCTGTCCGGTACCAAGCTCCGTAAGGCCCTGTCCGAAGGCGCCGAGGTCGTTGACCACTTCGGTCGTGACGAAGTCCTCGAGATCCTCCGTGACTACTACGGCAGCCTGACCGAAAAGGTTGAAGTCAAGATGCAGAAAGCTGCTTCCGGCGCAGACATGTAAGTGTCCGTCGGTCAGCCCAAGCTGACTATTCAAGGGGAAGCTGCAATGCAGCTTCCCCTTTTTTGTTGCCCTTCATTAGAAACGACCACCTGCGTTTCGGCCTAACACTCTGAAAACATGTGTTTCTTGGCTCATTTGATTAGGACCAGCGCACACAGCAAAACAAGTACGCCCCAGCGGAAAACTCGCCCCAACCCACTTCATGGGTGATTGACTTGGACATGGCAGAATCGCATCATTTTTCGATCTCTTCATACTACCATTCTATATAGCCTGAATAAAGAGGCACTATTTTCCAGAGTATTTGCTATTGTGAGGGGAAAGCGTCTTATGCATTGAAGTCATCAATGGCATTTTTCACAACACCACAAACTACTGATAACATAGTACTATTACGAGAACTGATCATTCCAGACTTTAACAGTCTGATTTGTGAATATGTGGAACAAGCGTAAAAAAAGGCCAAATCCCATTTTTCACAATAGGGGGTTTGACCCCTTACGCTCATTTTTTCACAAGTGAGTCTAAAGGGGGACTGAGGGGCACCAGCACATCGAGTCACACTCCATTGAGGAACTCGAAGCAACAGGCCTTATGAGGATTCATATCATCCACGTAGCACACTTCACGCCTCATTAATAGATCGTCGACCGCCGCACACAAAAAAGCCACCCGAAGGTGGCCTTGTCGTCACATATGACAATTGGCTCAGGAAGCCAGGCGGTTGCCGTAGAACCCTGCTATTTCCCTGACAGCCGTCACTGCGGCATCAATATGTTCTTCGGTATTGAACGGGCCAAATCCCAATCGCACTGTGCCTCCAATGGATTCCGTCCCGATCTGCCGGTGAACAAAGGGGGCGCACTGTAGTCCGGTCCGGCAGGCAATATTGTAGTCACCGTCGAGGATGGTTCCGACGTTTGTGGCCTCAAAGCCCACAACATTGAAACTGACCACACCTATGTGGTTGGTCAGATCATCCTGGCAGTAGAGGTTGATGTTCTCCACATCACGCACCCCATGCACAAACTGCTCGGTCAGCGCCATCTCCCGTTGATGTATGGTTTCCATACCCTGCTCGTTCAACCAGCGAACTCCAGCCAGCAACCCGGCAATGCCCACTAGATTAGGCGTCCCATATTCCATCCGGTAGGGATATTCATGCAAATGGTGAAGCTGGGCCGACTTCACGCCCGTACCACCTGCCCGAACATGTTTGATGTCCACGGATTCCCGCACATACATTCCGCCGATACCAGTCGGGCCAAGCAATGATTTGTGGCCGGTGAAGACCAGCACATCGATATTACACGCTTCCACATCCACAGGAATCTTTCCGGCGGTCTGTGACGCATCAACAATGAACAGTACCCCTTTCTCTCGACAGATACGACCGATCTCCTCGACAGGCTGTACTGTGCCGATGACATTGGAGGCATGGTTGACGATAACGAGCTTTGTGTCCTGCCTGATTCGTTGGGCAATGGCTTCCGGCTGGATAAATCCTGCCTCATCAAAAGGAACATAATCCACTCGCCCTTCATTGTAGACTTCGTGGTGATGAAGCGGACGCAGGACAGCATTGTGCTCGACGTTGGTCGTGACCACATGATCGCCAGGTCCAAGCAACCCGTTTATGGCGAGATTCAGTGCATCCGTAGAGTTGAGAGTAAAGACGAGGCGGTTATGGTCTGTGCCGTTAAAGAGCGCCGTCATGGTTCGACGCGCCGCTTCGATAATGTTGCCCGTTTCTATGGAGAGGTCACAACCGGAGCGCCCGGGGCTGACCCCATTGGTGCGCTGAAAACTATCCATATACTGATAAACGGCTTCTGGCTTGGGGAATGATGTTGCTCCATTATCCAAATAAATTAGGCCATCCATGATCCTCTCCTTTGCAAATATGTCGGAAATAAAATTTACTGCGTATTTATCATAAATACATGGTAAATACACTTTTGGCAAAGAGGACGTAATGGGCCAGAATAAAACAAAAAAGCCCGCTCCTCTTGGAGCGGGCTTTCTATACAACTTTTCACTAAAATTTATCGCGTTCCCATGATCTCGGCCACAGAGTTGCGGATGTGCCGCACCGTGCAGGTTCGCACCCCGTCTTCATCACCAGCAGCAATGGCATCGATCAACTCTACGGCTTCCGAAAAGAAAACCTCGGGATCGATTATCCGCGGCGAAGAAAGCCAAAAACGAAGGTAATGGCTGAGGATGCGCTCCAACATGGTCGTCAGTTGGGCATTTCGGGCCGCCGTAAAGATGACCCGGTGAATCTCCGAATCAAAATCGACTATGGACTGATTGGGACTGTTCGCATCAAAGGAGGCAATACGCTCCTTCAGTTGCAGGAGGTGCTGTTTCTCCTCGGACGTGATTCGCTGCATGGCCCATATATTTGCCTGCACCTCCATGACCATGCGAATCTCGGTAATTTCCCGAATCCGTTCAAGACTGAGCGGGGTCACGATGAAATGGGTCCCCTGCCGCATGATCCACTCTTCGGCCTGGAGCGTAATCAGCACTTCCTTGATGGGTGTACGGCTGACACCGAATTCCTCGGCCAGTTCCGAAAGGTTGAGAACCGATTCCGGTGCGAGTTCCAGGTGGATGATCTTGGAACGGAGAGCTTCATATATGGTACGCGAATCCATGGGGAACCCTTTGCTGAATATGAGCGTGCCAGGCGTTCGTATCGCCTGGCACTGGTCGTAACAATGTATCTAGATTGGGCCTACACCGAGTGTCAAGGCATCCGCAAAAGGGAGTAGAAGCCCTGCGACTGATTCCCGTGCATGGTATCGTACACCACTTCTTCGAATTCGATGGTCTCAAAATCGAAAAAGAGTGCTTCCATGTGATTCCTGTCATGGTGTCGCAACACGCCTCCATCGGCTGTATCGAACACACCGTAGATACCATATTTTTCTTTGCCGATGGCGTATCGATCGAGGTTGCGCTTATCCCTGTTAAGCAGAAAGTCGTTGACGTACAGTACGCCCCCAGGCCGCAGCACTCGCTTCAGTTCAATAAGCGTTTCGGCCTGGGTTTTCGTATCGACAATGCAGGTGAAAACCCCGAGCATGAGTGCAGCATCGAACGAGTCGGTCTCATACGGCAACGGTCCACCGGGAAACACCGTCAGATCAAGATCTGGGCGCTCCTCTTTTCCTCGTTGCACTAAGGGCTCGGAAAAATCGATCCCGGTCAGATCGGTGTATCCGGCATCGGCCAGTTCGGCCAATGTACGCCCATATCCACAGCCATAATCCAGAACCCGGGCATCCTTTGCCACATGTTCCGAAAACAGATTCATCTTGAACGGAGTAGTGAACGTCTTGTCCACGGCTTTTTCCGTCCAATACCTTCGATGAGCGTCTATGGTACTTTCTCCTGATAGCGATTGAAACGAGTCCGCCGACTACATGGTCAGTCGGACATGATACAGACTTCTCCCACGCTGTACGCGCATGAGAACCGTTTTCTGCATCCGGCTGCGCAGGAAGGCGTTGAGCAGATCAATGCCCCGTGCCAGCCGTCTATTACCAATTTGATGTATGATATCACCGGGCTGCAAGCCAAGCTTGCCAGCGGGGCTGTTCGGTACGATCAATGTCACTTCGGCACCAGCACCGCGAGAACGGTCCGCCAGCTCGAATCCCCAGCGGGATCGCACCAGCTCCAATGCCTTCTCCTTGTCCAGCGCCTGCGGCTTGAGCTTCAGCTCGCGCTTTCTGTCACCGCGCTGCACGGTCAGAGTGACTGTTTCCTGCTGGGTCATATTGAACAACTGGGTCAGATAGCTATCCTTGCCAGCAACAGGACGCCCGTTGAAGGCGAGAACAATATCCCCCGGACGAATATCCGCACGGGCAGCCGGACTGTCGGCATACGCTTCGGCCACCAGCATTCCGTTCAGACTGTCGAGATCAAAATACCGCGCCGTCGCCTGATTGAGATCCTGTCCGAATAATCCAAGCCAGATAGGAGATACATGGCCGGTGTCCAGCAGTTCGCTGATAACATACTTGGCCTTGTTCACCGGAATGGCAAACCCGATACCCTCGGCCTGCGCATGAATGGCCGTATTGATGCCGATCAGCTTGCCGTGGATATTGAGGAGCGGCCCACCCGAGTTGCCGGGATTAATGGCGGCATCGGTCTGGATGAATGAACCGAAGGCCCCGTTTCGCGTCTTCATGGGCCGATTCAATGCGGACACAACGCCGGTCGTCACCGTATTCGAATACCCAAAAGGATTTCCAATGGCGATGACGGTCTCCCCGATGTAGATATCGTCGGAATCTCCGACCTCCACCTCGGGCAGGTGTTGCGCTTTATTCAGCTTGAGCACGGCCAGATCGAAATCCGGATCCGATCCCACAAGATCGGCCTCGAACTCACGCCCGTCATTCAATCGGACGACAATGGAACCGCCTCCGGCCACCACGTGGGCATTGGTCAAAACCAGCGCCTTTTCTCCATCAAGGATAACGCCTGACCCAAGGGATTGGGCCTGACGACGCTGGCCGTAAAAGTCCTTGAAGAACTGATCGAAAAACGGATCGCCAAATGGCGAGTTGCCCTGGGCGAGCACCTCCTTGGTCACAGTGATGTTGACAACGGCGGGACTGACTTTGTCCACGGCCTTGACGACAGGCGTGCGTCGATGATCCGCCGCTGCAGGTGCCGAAAACACCAGCAGCGCCAGAACTGCGATTAAGGTGGTGCGAATCCACATGAGGCTATCTACTTCCTTGCGCCATGGCCCGAAGACGGGCGATGCGCTCTTCGATTGGCGGGTGCGTGGAGAAGAGTGCTGTTGCCCCCTTCCCGCTGAACGGAGCGACAATGAACATGTTCTCCGTGGCCGGACTGCCCTCGATGGGCAGCTGCTTCGAGGCTGCATCGAGCTTGCCAAGGGCACCGGCAAGATACAGCGGATTACCGGACAAGCGAGCACCGGCGTCATCGGCCAGATATTCACGGGAGCGGGAGATCGCCATCTGAATGAGACCGGCTGCCACAGGGGCCAGAAACGCCATGGCGAGAGCCGCAATGGGACTGCCACCGCCTTCCTCGTCGTTGTTGCCAAAGCCGAAAATGGTGGTCCACTGCAGCATGTTGGCAATGAACACAATGGCACCGGCGAGCACAGCGGCGACCGTCTGAATCAGGATATCCCGATTGACGATATGGCCCAACTCATGTGCCAGAACGCCCTTCAACTCATCGGGGTCAAGGATGTTGACGATGCCGCGGGTAACGGCAACCACGGCGTTCTCCGGGTTACGACCGGTGGCAAACGCATTGGGCGAATCCTGGGGAATGAGGTACAGCCGGGGCTTGGGGATACCCGCATTGCGGGACATCTCCTCGACGACTCGGTGAATATGAGGGGCATCACCAGGAGAAAGCTCCTGGGCCTTGTACATTTTAAGAACGATTTTATCGGAGTACCAATAACTCCCGACGTTCATCAGCATGGCAAAGCCGAATGCGAACATCAATCCGACGCGACCGCCCATGGCTCCACCGAGCAACATAAGCAGGCCTGTGAGCAAGCCAAGAAGCAAAACGGTTTTAATCTGACTGGTCATGTCAGTAGTATCCTCCAAATAATGATGTGATACCAATAGATAGGGATTTGCATGATAACGTCAAGAAGGAAAATAAGAAGAATCCCTCAGCGGGCGGGGGAAAACAGGGAAGAAGGGCGAATAAAAAGGCGTACAGAATCAGTATCGGGCTTCTATGGCCGCAAAGGAACCATCCTTGACCATCTGCCTGACCACTGCCCCGAAGTCGTTTGCCAACTGTTTGGCCCTTGAACCATGTGCCCGAGAGAACATCAGGTAGAGGGGTTCTCGGCTCACTTCGAACACGAACCGGATTTTATCCAACGCCTCTTCTTTGCGGGCGATGTACTTGAACACGGTCTGATTACAGATAGCCACATCCATCCGGTCATTGAGCAACATAAGTAACAACTGGTGCGCGGACTGAGCCTCGATGATGTTGAGGCCGCGCATGGTATCGAACTTCGTGCCGTAGGCGTATCCGCGAACTACGCCGATTCGCAAAGGACGAAGATCATCCAGTGACTTTATGGAGATATCACGGTCTGACCGGGTGATCACCATATTGGTCTCAAGGGCCAGCGGTGTGTCGGGGAAGTAGGCGAAAAGCTGACGATCCTTGGTCCTGAAACCGGATGAAAGAGCCAGTATCTCACCAGTTTTCAACTGATATATTGCGCGGTTCCATGGACGAGGCTCAAAAAACGGGGTTATGCCCATTCGCTTGAAGGCTTCCCGAATGATATCCATATTGATACCTTTGACCTGTCCATCCTCTACGAATTCATAAGGCGGATATTCCTCAAAAACGATGGGCAGTGCGTTCCTTTGGGCCAATGCGCGCTCCCCTGCCCCAAAGCAGAGGAAAAAGAAAGTGGCGATGAGGAGTAATGGACCAATGAAACGCATGGCGGCACCATACTCGCAGCCGCCTTTATGGGCAAGCGACTTTCATGCACCTGTATTTGCGGCAGAACCCGTTATTTCTTAATAAGGATTTGCGCATAAATCAAAATACATATAAGAATCTTGGAGTAATCTCCGAACAATCAAATCGCGGGGGAACCGATGAAAACATGTACAGACGAAACCGTCATACCGACTGACACCACCATACCTGTCGTCGGTGAGGCCAAGGTAAATAATCCAATAAAATTCGGCCGCTTCGTCAGCGAAGAGGATGCGGTACTGGTCAATATATCCAAACGCAACGTGGAGCGCACGGGCAAAGCCCGGAAAGACCCGGTGCATCAGTACTTCGAGCCAGCCGGGCCACGTGGTAAGATTTATTACGACACCAGCAAGACCAAATGCGCCGTTGTCACCTGCGGCGGCCTGTGCCCGGGGCTGAACGACGTTGTTCGCGCCATTGTCATGACTGCCTACCATCAGTACAACGTCCCGTCTGTGCTGGGCATCAAGTATGGTTTGGCAGGGTTCATTCCCAAGTACGGGTATGATGTCATCGAGCTGACTCCTGACTATGTAAGCCGCATCCACGAATTCGGCGGCACCATCCTGGGCAGTTCTCGCGGCCCGCAAGACCCGGAAGATATCGTCGATGCCCTGGAACGCATGAATGTCTCCGTACTCTTCATGATCGGAGGCGACGGAACCATGCGTGCAGCCAGCAAGGTGGTTAAGGTCATTGCCAAGCGCGAACTCTCCATCTCGGTGGTCGGCCTCCCCAAAACCATTGATAACGACATCAATTTCGCCTCCCCGTCCTTTGGCTTCGATACCGCAGTGGAGACCGCGGCCAATGCCATTCGCGGCGCTCACGTGGAGGCCACCGGCGCTCCCATGGGCGTTGGACTGGTCAAGGTCATGGGCCGCCATGCCGGCTACATTGCCGCCCAGTCAGCCCTCTCCTGCCAGGAAGTCAACTTTGTCCTGATCCCCGAAGACCCCTTCGACATTGAAGGCGAGAACGGATTTCTCGCTGCACTGGAAAAGCGCATGCATGACCGGGGCAACGCGGTCATCGTCGTGGCAGAAGGCGCCGGACAGGAACATCTGGAAGACTCCAACCAGAAAGACGCATCCGGCAACGTCAAACTGAGCGACATCGCCCTGATGCTCAAATCGCGCATTGTGGAGTACCTCAAGTCAAAAGGGATTGAGCCGACGTTGAAATACATTGATCCCAGCTACATAATCCGCTCGGTACCGGCCAACGCCAACGACCGCATTTACTGCTCCTTTCTCGGTATCAATGCCGTCCACGCAGGCATGTCCGGTCGAACAAGCCTGGTCATTTCCCGCTGGAATGGCCGGTATGTGCATATCCCCATGTCTCTTGTCACCAAAGGGAAGAAGCGGATCAATGTCTGCTCCAATTACTGGCGCGCAGTCCTGGAATCCACTGGCCAACCTATCTCTATGAAGAATGACTAGCCTGAAAGCGCTAATGATAATTGTTCTTGCTATGAAAAAGAGAGTAATGTAATTTGCCACTACTGTTGAAGTTTTTCGCAAAAATCGGCATACGAGTATAAGATACATTTCCGCAAGGGGGTTTTTATGGATGTGTTAATGCTCTCACGGCTGCAGTTTGCTGCTGCCACCATGTTCCACTTCATCTTTGTTCCGCTCACGCTGGGGCTCTCCGTGCTCATCGCCTGCATGGAAACCGCGTATGTTCGCACCGGCAATGAGGTATGGCGCAAAATGGCTAAATTCTGGGGTAAAATATTCCTGGTCAACTTCGCCCTCGGTGTTGTGACCGGTATTACCCTTGAATTCCAATTCGGCACCAACTGGTCCCGTTATTCCATGTTCGTAGGAGACATTTTCGGCTCTCTGCTCGCCATCGAGGCGACAGCGGCCTTCTTCCTCGAATCAACATTTATCGGCGTCTGGCACTTCGGCTGGAACAAACTCACGCCCAAAGCACATGCCATCGTTGCATGGCTGGTCGCGGGTGCGTCCAACCTCTCGGCCATTTGGATCCTCATCGCCAACGGCTTCATGCAGGACCCGACCGGATATGTCATCCGCAACGGCCGCGCCGAGTTGACCGACTTTTTCGCGGTCATCACCAACAAATGGGCCTGGCTGGAATTCTTCCATGTCATCCCCGCTGCCATGTGTCTGGCAGGTTTCTTCATGATGGGCGTGGCCGCGTGGCACCTGCTCAGAAAGAGCGAAACCGAATTCTTCCAAAAGTCCTTCAGCCTCGGCGTGACCATCGCGCTCATTTTCTCGATCTTCACCGCTGTCGAAGGACACATCCACGGCAACAACATGGCCCTGAAGCAGCCCACCAAGCTGGCTGCCATGGAATCGCACTGGGAAACCCAGCGCAATGCGCCCATGTACCTGCTCGTTGTTCCGGGTGAGGACGGCAACCTTATCGAAGCGCTGCCTATTCCGGGCATGCTGAGCTTCCTTGCTTACAACGACTTCAATGCTGAAGTGAAAGGCCTGAACGACTTCCCCAAGGAAGACCGGCCTCCTGTCGTGATCACCTTCCTGGCTTTCCGCGCAATGGTCGGTATCGGCACCATCATGCCTGCCCTCGCCCTCTTCGGATGGGTCATGCGCAACCGGCTGGACAAGTTCCCGCTGTATCTCAAGATATTACCGTTCTGCATCCCCCTTCCCTACATCGCCATCCAGGCGGGCTGGGTACTGGCGGAAGTGGGACGTCAACCATGGATCGTTTACGGGTTGATGCGAACCTCGGATGCGGTCTCGCCCATATCAACGGGTGAGGTCGGCTTCACGCTGGTTCTCATGTGCGCTCTTTATGCCTTGCTCGGCGCAGCAGGCATCTGGCTGATGATCAAGCTGGCCAAGAAGGGCCCTGAAGACAACACCCCCATCCAGGTCTAACCTGAGATAGAGAATACAAGGAGATCCAACAATGGTTGATATTATGGAAATTGGCTCTTGGCATTACTATCTGGCCATGATCTGGTTCGTCCTGTGGGGCGTCCTCTGGTCCGTCTACTTCATATTGGACGGCTTTGATCTGGGGGTGGGCTCACTGCTCCCGATTCTGGCCAAAAACGAGGCTGAGAAACGGGCCATGCTCAACTCCACCGGCCCCTTCTGGGATGGTAACGAGGTGTGGTTGATCTCGGCAGGCGGCGTTACCTTCGCTGCATTCCCCTATGCGTACGCACAGATGTTCAGCGGGTTGTACACGGCCCTCATGCTCCTGCTGTTCGCGCTCATCATCCGCGGCGTATCCTTCGAGTTCCGCTCCAAGGTAGAAAGCGATCGCTGGAAAAAGATATGGGACAACTGCCACTTCTTCGGTTCGCTGCTGCCCGCCCTTCTGCTGGGCGTGGCCTTCGGCAACATCTTCCAGGGCCTGCCTCTGGATGAGACCGGATTCAGCCAGGCTGGCCTGTTCGGCCTGCTCAATCCCTACGGCCTGGCCGGTGGCGTCCTGTTCGTGGTGATCTTCATCATGCACGGCGCACTGTGGCTGACCATTCGAACCACCGGCGACCTGCACGGACGCGCCGTGACCACGGCAACTCGCGTCTGGCCCGTCCAGGTGGTGCTGACCGTCCTGTTCCTCGCCTTTACCGCCTTTGCAACGCAGTTGTTCAACAACTACATGTTGTACCCGGTACTCTTCGTGGTTCTGGCCCTGCCCGTGGCTGGCCTGGTCCTCATGCGCACCTATCTGGGTGCCAAGGAATACTGGAAAGCATGGGCCGCGTCCTGCGCCTACATCGGCGGCGTGGCGCTCTTCGGCGTTATCGGCATCTTCCCGGCGATCATTCCGTCCAGCCCGAATCCGGCTCACAGCCTGACAATCATGAACTCCGCATCCAGCCAGTTGACCCTGCAGATCATGCTCGGCGTGGCTCTGGTGTTCGTACCCATCGTCATCGGCTACCAGTTCTGGGTTTACAAGAACTTCGCCACTCCCATGGGAGAGGACGACATTCACTACTAGAAACAATTCCCTTCGGAATACACAAAGCGCCCGCCCATTTGGTCGGGCGCTTTTTTTGTAATCTTCCAAACATCAGGACGTCATGACTGAAGGGAATACATCACTTCACCTCTAGCAACTCCTCCCACACGGTGGTGTATCTCGGTGAACACATTTCCCGGCGCATTCGCCACGTTCCGTTGATGCCGGAGGCCGCGAACTTGATCGTGTCCCGCCCCCACCTATTGTTGCATGCATCCACGGCGTTCATCAGGGGGGTGTGCTGCGCATGATCGTCCGGCGGTAAATCCAGCAGGCTCAGCCAGCGGCCATTGGCCGGTTCAAGGCTGGAGAGCATCACACCACATTTCTTGTACCCATATCCATCACGAAATATCCGCTCCATGCCGCTGACAGCCGCCTTGATCAAGGTTGGGGTGTGCGCCGTCGAGACCGGCAGCGGAATGGAGATGCTGTTGGAGTACTGCGGTTCACCCAGCTTGAAACGGTTGGTCTGCAAAAAGGCCAGAATATTGGAGGTGACCGAACCCTGTTTACGCAGCTTTTCAGCGGCACGGGTCGTGTACTGGGCCGTGGCTTCCAGCAGGTCCGATCGCTTGAAAACCGGATGACCGAATGAGCGGGATGAAACAATGGTCTTCTTGGGCGGGGGACCGGCCGCAAAATCGTAGCAAGGCAGTCCTCGAACTTCGAGCAGCGTCTGCAAACCGGTGACCGTCATTTTCTTTTTTACCCAATTCCGTTTCAACAAACGGAAATCCAGTGCATTTTCGACCCCCTCCCTGCGTAATTTTTTTGCATGGCGCGATCCGATTCCCCATACATCGCAGACAGGCGTCCAACGCAAAACCAAGTCCGGGTCAGGGCTGCTGGTCAGATCAAATACTCCCTTGCTCCGTGCATGCTTCTTGGCGAAACGGTTGGCGATCTTAGCCAGGGTTTTTGTCGAACCGATACCGATGGACACGGGAATACCTGTCCATGATTCCACAGTAGCCTTGAGTCGACGCGCAAAGGCGTCCGCACCACCCGGTACACCGCTCAAATCCACAAACGCTTCATCAATGGAATAGATCTCAACGGATGGGCAAAAACGAGACAATACCTTCATGACCCGATTCGACAGGTCGCCGTACAATGCGTAATTGGATGAAAACACTGCGACACGATTTTTGTCGATGACAGTCCGCCATTTAAAGTAAGGAGCACCCATTGGTATCCCGATCGTTTTCGCCTCTGCAGAACGTGCAATGACACAGCCATCATTGTTTGAAAGCACCACCACCGGGCGATTACGCAACTCGGGACGAAAGGCTCGTTCACATGAGGCATAGAAGTTATTGCAGTCGACAAGGCCAATTTTTTTCATGATAACTATGTGGATGAACAGGGCTTTTCTTTATAACAATATTATGATATAGATTTGGGCGACATTATGGGTACTCGGGGGAGTTCTCGCAGGAGGTTGATCATGGAACCCAATTTGTTTGTCAGCGGTGACTTACATGGTGTTTTGAGTTTGCCACCTTCCATTATCGGATGGGAGGTCGAAGCCGTGCAGCGTGAAAAAGGACGTCTTTTTTCCGAGGTGCGCCTTTTTCAGGGCAAAAGAATGCACTTGGCCGAAATTCAAACCAGCAAAAGCCTTATGTATAAAGGATGTGGCCCGGAGGAATGGCGCTCTTTCCTGGTGCGCATTGCTACGCATGGCCCCCACATTGCCCACGGCCTTTCAATAGATGACCATGAACTATTCATTTCTCCCACATCACATGAAGTGGATGTCATCACCCCTACCAATTCCCATGCTTTCAACCTGAGCTTTCCTAAAGAAGAACTGGATAACCTCATCAGAAAACATGGTTCCGAAACATTCTTCAAACAATTGCGGCTGGGGGGGTGTTTCCGTCCCTCACCCGAATCACTGCAACGCCTTTGCGGTGTTCTGGTCCAGGCTACCAGCGTGGCTGAATCCAGCAAGGAGCCACAACGACTGAGGTCCATGTGTGAAGATGTGGTTCACGCTTTTGGACAATGCCTTTCAACCACTTCCTCTTCCATACGCCAGATGTCTCCCAATGCACGTCGTCGGATAGTTCGGCGCGTCATTGACTTCATCCGATCAAGACCCCATGAAAACTGTAAGCTGGCCGAACTGTGCAAAGCAGCCGAAGTCAGTGAACGCAGCCTTTTGTACGCATTCAAACTGGAACTGGGGATGACCCCAAAGGCGTACCTCAAAATCTATCGCCTGCACGGCGTGTTTCGGGAACTGCGCAGCGGCAACTGCAGCAGTATCACGGAAGCCGCCACTCGCTGGGGGTTCTGGCATATGGGACAGTTTGGCGTAGACTACAAGGAGATGTTCGGCGAACTACCTTCCGAAACACTCCGTGCAAAGTCGCCGACCGTCCATCTGATGAAGACAACGCCACCTGCCACGTGAGACACTACAGGCGGTGCACCACATGTCGCACCACCCCCCATATCTCGAAGTCCGTTTCCTGACTCAGGGGAATGGGGGCGTATTCCGTATTTTCCGGTTCCAGAGACAACCCCTCAGGGGTTCGCACCAGTCGTTTCACTGTGAACTCTCCCTCCACACACGCAATAACCACATTTCCCGGTCGGGCAGTCTGCGATCGGTCCACCACCAGAATATCGTCATGGTGAATCCCCGCATTGATCATTGAATCCCCGGACACACGAACAAAAAACGTCGCTTCAGGACGAGGAGCCACATACTCATTCAGATCAAGAGCGCGCTCCATGTACTCTTCCGCAGGGGAAGGGAACCCCGCCGGAACAGCTTCAACAGCGAGCGGGATTCTCTGTTTGCCTGTCGACCTCAGTTGCCCGACCTCAGCCAGCCAACAGACGCCTTCCAGGCTTTGTATTTCTTCTAAAAGACGCATCAACTCCCTCTTCTTGTCAACTTAAGAAAAACAAAAATGCTGCAAGTTGTCTTTTTTGTCAATCAAAGTTTAACTAGCAAGCGAACTATGGGGAAACCAACCGGCTTTTTGGATTATAGTTTGAACTATTTTTTCATAATGGGTTGAATTGAAAGATAATTAAATGGTATGGTGCAAGCTAATCAATTGTTTTAATCAATTAAAAATCGAGGTTTACAGTGAAAAAAGTACTTATTGCCCTCTCTCTTTGTCTGGCACTCGGAGCCACGGCTGCTTTCGCCGGTGGTGATGCTGCGGAATTTTACGCCAAACGCTGTGGTAATTGCCACGGTGAGGATGGCAGCAAAACATCCGGGCCATCCGGTGGTGTAATGCTCAAGGGTCAATCCGCTGAGGACATCAAGGCCAAGCTCATGGGCTACAAGGACGGCTCCTATGGTGGAAAGAGAAAGAAAACCATGATGCGCATGGTGGAAAAAATCGATGACAAGATGCTCAACGATCTCGCCACCCACATAGGCGGTTTCTAAATCATGAGCACATTCATGCGCCATCTTTCGGGGGCGATCATTGCGATCGCCCTCCTGTCCGTCCCTGTTCACGCCATGCAGGATAAGGAAATGGATCACGCCCAGCATGGGGCTGCATCCATGGAAGATGCAGGGCATGAAGTGAATAAGGCCGAAGGTACCATGGATCACTCCTCCATGGACATGAACACCACCGACCACAACCATGGCAACATGGACATGAGCGACGAAGACCATGCGAACATGGACAGCGCCGAGCATGACCATGAAGCCATGATGGAAGAAGCGGGCCAGGAAGTAGGGATCGAAGAGAAACTCGGCAGCATCCTTGCCGACGTCAACTTCGTTGATTCGCAGGGCAACAACGTGAACCTTCGCGAGTTGACCAAGGACATCCCCACCATCATGATCCCCATCTATTACCGCTGTCCGGATGTCTGCAACATGCTGCAGGGTTCCTTTGCTGAAATCCTTCCCGATGTTGCACTGAAACCCGGCCAGGAAATCCAGGTGGTTTCCATCAGCTTCGATCCTCGTGAAAACCGCAAGGACGCAGCCCGGGCCAAGCGCACGTACATTGCTGCCACCCAGGGCGGTTACCCCGCCGAGCACTGGAGTTTCCTCTCCGCTGAAGGCGATGTTCAATCGGTCAACAAATGGCTGCATTCCATCGGCTACACCGTCAAACGCGAAGGCGGGCTCTATGCCCATCCCGTGGCTGTCGTGGCCATCGCGCCCGGCGGCAAGGTGGTTCGCTACCTGTACGGAAGCTCCTTCCTGCCCTTCGACATCACCATGGCCGGAGCCGAAGCTGCAACAGGCAAGGAAGGACTGTCCATCAAACGGATGCTGTCATTCTGCTACAACTACGATCCCGAGGGGCGGCGGTACGTCTTTTCCATCTTGCGCGTATCCGGCTTCGCCATTTTCGGATTCATCGGCATCTTCATTCTTTACCTAGTCCTCTCCGGACGCAAGCATAAGGGAAAAAAGGCGAACTAAATGGCTGACGCTGCCGCAGACAAAGGTTTCTTTGCTTCGAAGGGCGGCTCCTGGTTCATGGAGTGGTTCTTCACCATCGACCACAAACGCATCGGGATGCTCTACCTGTGGACCATTCTCGGATTCTTCGTGGTCGGTCTTCTCCTGGGGCTTGCCATCAGGCTGGAACTCTTCTCGCCCGGCGAGACAATCATGTCCCAGCAGGCGTACAACGCCGTCTTCACCCTGCATGGTGTGATCATGATCTTCCTCGTGGTCATTCCGTCCATCCCCGCCGCATTCGGGAACATATTCCTCCCGCTGCAACTGGGGGCCGAAGACGTCGCCTTTCCCAAGCTGAACATGTTCTCCTACTGGCTCTATCTCATCGGTGGGGCCGTAGCGCTCACATCGTTGTTCACCGGGGGAGGGCCACCGGATACGGGCTGGACCTTTTATGTCCCGTTCTCGGCGATCTCCACCACCAATGTCTCCGTCGCTGTCATGGGCGTCTTCATTCTCGGCTTCTCCTCCATCCTGACAGGACTCAACTTCATCGTCACCATCCACCGCCTGCGCGCTCCAGGTCTTCGCTGGACACGATTGACCCTCTTTGCGTGGGCCCTGTACGCCACAGCCTGGATTCAGGTGCTCGCCACGCCGATCCTCTCCATCACCGTGCTCCTTATCGCGGTTGAGCGACTGCTCGG
>MDTD01063966.1_pt1 | contig 46072 bp, 43 predicted proteins | sample 811221 | NCBI WGS metagenome assembly MDTD01 (sample SAMN05326646, study PRJNA326480) | marine metagenome | isolation source: seawater | place: Pacific Ocean: South West | collected 2011 | reverse complement strand
GTTCTTGACGATGAAAAGCTACCAATTCTTCTTGAGCTTAAATACAAATCTTTAGAAAATGCTAAGCATATTTTGGGTGATATGAAGGTCGCAAGGAATATATTCCTAGATCTACAGAAGGTACTTTATAAGGCTTAATTTAACCGCACAAAAACCGCACAAAATTTCTAAAACTGTAGATACTCACTGATAACTTCTGATATCTTTTTGTTAGAACTTAAGTTTATTGACTTAAAAAATTGATACTCTCTGATACTGTCTAGTATTTAATGGTTCTTCCCTTACAAGGAAGAAGTCACAGGTTCAAATCCTGTTGCGCCCACAAGGTTTTCTGATTATTTGAAAAATATTTTTTTTAAAATTATCCAGAAATAATGAACCAAATAATCTTTATGCTTTTTAAATGCAAACAACTTGCTAATTCTGAAATAATTTTTTATTGTATATCTCTCAAATTTTGAAATTTTTTTATTTGTTAAGTTTTTATGGATATATCTAATCAAGGTTCTGTCAAGATATCTTGGATAATAATAAGGTGAATCAACTCTACATCTAAAGTGATACTCGTGATTAAAGTTGATCATTTCAAAAAAAGATGGGGAAAATAGAATTGAATTTGACTCATCAATTTGTATTTTGTATTTTTGTAAAATTTCGCCAATTGAAACATCATCCGGTAATTTAATATCCCAATCGTTTGGATCTTTTAGAAGTAATTCAAAGGATGGTTTTGAAAGTAATATTTCAGCACCTGAAACCCACTCTATTTCAGTGTCCTTAAAATTATTTTTTAATTTTCTACCTCTGTAAAGGTATTCTTTTTTATTATTTTTACAAAAATCATACAATCTTTTAACATCAATATACGAACTTGTGTTTGTTCTAAAAATATAATCAAACATGTAGTTGTTATTTATCCATTCAAAAGCCTTTTTAGTTTTTTCACTAATCGCAGAATATTCATCAGAAACTTGTAGAAAAAGACGGCCTTCATCAAAGTTATCAAATTTACCACCTCTGTATGTAATTACTTCAACATTTTGTGGAATATCTTTCATCCAGGTTTTGGTTTGTGTATTTAGATTTTGATTAGAAACAAACCTATCTCCGGCTAATACCAAAATAAGCAACCTACATTCTCTCATACAGTTAAAATATTAATTGAAATAAATAAATGAAATTATTTTTTAAAGAAATTTATGAAAACATATCCACAAATCATTAGTAGTTATAATATTGCAAGAAAATGCGATATTGTTTTTTCTGAAATAGTTACACATGAACAATATGATACAATTTCCTCAAAAAATGAATGCGAAATAATAAGCTCTAATAAAAATTTTGTTTTTTACAAATTAAAATATATGGACCTGACTGATAATAACATTATTTTTCTAAACACCATGACTGTAGATAATCTATTTTTTTATTTATCAAAACTTTCTAAGATAAAAAATCTTAAAATAATAACCCACCAAACAGACTTGGCTATAAATGAAAAGCTTTTTAGAAAGAAACCAAAGTGTGTAAATGATTGGTATTCACCAAACTTAAATTATGAAGATAAAAACTTACACCCTATCCCACTAGGTATTGCCAATAATTATTCAAATAAAAACTTGACCGTTAAAAATTTTGTAAACATTAACAAAAATATAGAAAAAATTGAAAAACTTTATGTTAATTTTGTTGAAAATACAAATCAAACAAAGAGGGCCGGTTTATTTGATTATTTTAATGAAAAAAAGTGGGCAAATTGCGACGAACCCAACCTTTCTCTAGATGAGTACAAACAAAAAATACTGAGACATAAATTTATTTTATGTCCTCCTGGTAACGGAATTGATACTCATAGAATGTGGGAGTCACTTTATCTTGGATCAATACCTGTAGTTGAAAAAAAAATAGGATACAAAAAATATTCTGAATTACCAGTTATTGAGTACGAAAATATAGAAGATCTTAATCAAAATTATTTAAACCAGCGTTATAAAGAGCTTAACCTAAGTAATTTAGATTTTTTAGATATTGATTATTGGATAAATCCTCTAAAAGAAGACAAAAAAGATGTAAAAAATAACGAAATACAAACTGTTGTTTTTAATAAATATTTTGATACTTACTTCATTAAAAAAAATAGATCTATTAGAAAAATTGAAAGTATCTTAAAAAAATATAAATTTTATTTAAACAAAATTATTAAACTTTATAAAAAATGGTATTGAATAAGTTATTTAAAAAAAATGTTTTTACTACCTACAAAAGTATTGAAACAGAAACATCTATAATTTTGCACCACCACCTTGGATTGGGTGATCACATTATATGTAGTGGTATGATCAATTATTTAACAAAAAACTTTAAAGAAATTTATATTCCAGTTTTTCAGAGAAATTATGACAATATCAAATATTTATATCAGGAAAATAAAAAAGTTAAATTGTTTTTAGTATCACCCTCAAAAGAAGATAAAGATGTTTTTGATTTTGGAATACAAAATAATCTAAAAATATTAAAAGTTGGTTTTAAAAAAATTAAAAATCAATCTTTTAATACTGCTTTTTACAATCAACTTAACCTTGATTACAAAATTTCATTTGATTATTTTTCTCTTCCACAAAATATAGAGAAAGAAAATTTACTATTCGACCATTTGATGAATTTTTACAACATTAATAAAAAAGCAGATTACGTTTTAATACACTCAACTTCTTCAAGAGCAACTCATCCATTGAGAAGAAATAAAGAAAAGAATGAAGTTTTCGTTGAAAAAGATAGCGATTTGTTTAAAAACATATTTTTATATAACAAGTTAATTTTAAATGCAAAAGAAATTCATTGTATGAATAGCAGTTTTATACACATTGTGGAAAGAGTGCCAACGAATGCAGCTTTGTTTTATCATGAAATTAGAGAGCCTTCTAGTCTTAAGCTTCAGAAAGACTGGACAGTTGTAGAGTACGAAAATCCAATTACTTAAAGGTAAGCATTGAAAGTTTTAATCTTAGTTCTATCATCTGATACATATCCTTCAAAAAGAAATAGTAAAGTTCAGAAAAATACGTGGGCTAAAAATTTACCTGATAATTTTGAAGCTATTCACTATAAATCTGGTAATAAAACTTATATTAAAGAAAATGATTTGATTGTTAAAGCTGGAAAAAAAACTAATGAGATTGGTTACAAAAATTTCAGAGCGTTTGAATGGGTACTTGAAAATAAGCAATTTGATTATTTATTTCGTACAAATACAAGCTCATATATCAACATTTCTGAGTTAGAAAAATTTATAAAAGATATTGATAAAGGCAATTCAAAATATATTTATAGTGGAAAAATTATAAATCTCAAGAAAAGTACAAACAATGAAGTAGTTCAATTTGTTAGTGGTGCAGGAATATTGTTAAGTAAAAACTCATTACAATCGTTGGTAGATAATCAAAATCTTTTCGATCATAACGAATGGGAAGATGTTGGAATAGGGAAACTTTTTAATCTTATTGACATTTTTCCTACTGATGGATCAAGGTTTGATATAAGAGGGAATATTTTTAAGCTGAGCATTCCATTAAATGAATACCACTATAGGTGTAGAATTGACAATCACTATAAATATCCACGATTTTTAGAAACTACAGTTATAAAGGAACTGCACAAACGACATATTGGAAACTTTGAAAGAAATAATAATTTTGCTTACAAAGCATTTTTTGAAATATGTAAGTTTTTTTATATAAATCAGCTTGGCTGGAAAATTTTTTCTAGTTTAAAGAGAGTTGCTAAATTAATACTTCCTAATAAAATATATAAACAATGTGTTCATATATTTAAAAATATAATTAATAATTTTTATCTTTCAAAATTCAAAAAATAGTCTTTATACCAATCAACAGTTTTAGAAAGCCCACTGATTAGATCTATTGAGCTACTTATGTTTAATTCTTTTTTTATTTTAGTTGAGTCTAAATACTGATCAGGAATCTCTTTACTACTGTCAATATTGTATATTGGTTCTATTACTTCTCCTTTAATCAATTTAGAAACCGTCTCATATACCTCAATAACAGATTTATAGTCCTCAGCAGCGAAATTATAAAACATTGAAACTTTATCCGAGTCAGAAAATAATTTATCTGCAACACCTAAGTATGCTTTGGCAACATCTTCAACGTAAACCCAGTCCCTTTTAAAGCTTCCATCTGTTCTAAGAATTGGTTGTTCATTACCAATAAACCACTTGCATAAACCCGGAATTAATCTGTCCCAATTAAAATCTCCTCCTCCATAAATATTTCCACATCTTAAAGAAGTAACTCTTAAGTCATATGAAAAATAATAAGATTTGACCAACATGTCAGTTATGGATTTTGATACTTCATATGGAAAAATCCCATTTAGTGGGTGGTCTTCAAAATATGGAAGATTTGAAGAAACTCCATATGCTTTGTCAGATGATGCTACTACAACAGGAATATCATGAGTGCGACAATTTTCTAGAATATTCCATGTTCCTTTTATGTTTGAATCAAAAGTTTTTCTTGGGTTCAAATCTGCATCAATAACTTGAGTTTGGGCAGCAAGATGAATCACAATATCGAAATTGTTTTTTGAAAATAAATTATCAATTTGATCTTCTTTGGCAATATCGATATACATTAAATTTAGATCTTTAAAAATATTTTTATACTTTAATAAATCATCTTTTGTGTCATCTAGTGCAACACCAACAACCTCTTTGTTGTTTTTAATTAACTCTTCGACAACCCAACTTCCAAGAAGGCCTGAAGCCCCAGTTAACAATACATTATTAAACTTATACATTTATTGTCCACGGTGCATTGCCACTATCCCATAAATTATTCATATGCAAATACTCCCTGTAAGTGTCCATTGGCTCAAAGTAACCTTCATGTATAAATGCATTAAGCTCTCCTATATTAGTTAAAGCATTTAAAGGACTGGACTCTAAAACTGAGTCTTCATTTAAAAATTCAAAAAAATTTTTTTTAAATATCATAAAACCTATATTTATAAAACCATCCAGCTTTGGCTTTTCTATAAATTTATTTATTGTTTGATTTTTATCAAATTCAACTAAACCAAACCTAGATACTGGATTCGTTACTGTTATTGTGCCGATATTCTTTTTTTCAAAAAACTGCTTCATTAAATTATCAACTCTAACATTTGCTAAGCCATCACCATATGTAATCATAAAATTTTCATCAAGATAATCTCTTAACTTATATAACCTTCCGCCTGTATTAGTTTCTTCACCAGTTTCAATAACGCTAACTTTTTTGTTGTTTTTAAAGTGTTTAGAGATTTTTTCTCCAAGATAACCAGAACAGATTAGATAATTAAAATTTCCATATTTGTCATAAATATCAATTAAATGTTCTAAAACTGGCCTGTTGCCAATTTGTACCATTGGCTTTGGTAGGTCTTCTGTCATTTCTCTCATCCGAGTTCCTTTACCACCTGCCAAAATAACAACTTGTTTAATTTCACTCATTATCAATAGTTTAAATGTATTATGATTATTAAGTTTTGAAATGGCCAATAATAAAATTTTAATCTCAGGTTATACCGGGTTTATTGGAAATAATTTATTTAAGAATATTGACCCAGAGAATATTTTGTTAATCAATAGAGAATCTTTTAATCAAAATTTTAAAATTTTTGATTACAATTTAAATAGTGTCGATCTGGAAATAGTAAAAAAATATAAATTAATATTTATACATCTTGCAACTTTTTTTTCAAAATCAGTTGATGATAATGAAAAAATACATTTAGGAAACATTGAGTTTGGAAACAATATTCTTGAAAATATTCAAGATTTTAATATTTTAAAAATAATTTATACGAATACCATGTATAAATATTATCCAGATGAAAATCTAAGAGAATCGTATTATTGTAAAACAAAAAATCAATTTTCGGATATTATTGAAAAATTCTGTAATAATTTCAAAATTTGTAAAGATGAAATTTTTCTTGATAATACGTTTGGTAAAAATGATAATCGTGACAAAATTATTCCACTAATAGTCCGAGAGTTAAAAAGTGGAAAAGGTAATCCTATAAGTAATCCAAATAACTCTATTAATTTAACTCATGTTGATCACGTTATTAAAAATATATTACTTTCCATCAAGAATCCTAATTCCAGCTCAACTTATTCTTTAATAGGTAAAAAATCCTTAATTCTTCAGTCAATTTTTGATTTTTTGCATGACTTTAGTAATAATGGAAAGATTAATATTGACTTAATTAAATATGTAGATAATGAATATTTAAAAGACTATCCAATTAATATGCTTAACGAAACTGAACAGAGTGACATACCGTTAGAACTCTCTAGACTGTTATAGATGGAACTAAATAAATTTTCAGAAACTTTTCCTGACGTTTTAATATCAAGTGGTGTGAATTTTAATGATGAACGCGGAATGTTCAAAAAAACAATTTATGGAGAAGAAATCAAATCGTTAATGGGTGAGGTTAGAGAGCTTCTTTGCGTAAACTCTAAACAAAAAGTTATTAGGGGTCTTCATTTTCAAAACCCTCCAAATCAAGTTTCTAAATTTGTAACATGTACTCAGGGAGAAATATTTGATGTTTTCTTAGATATCAGAAAAAATTCCAATACATATGGTAAACATCATGGTATTTTGTTGAATGAAAATGACAAAAATGCTATTTTTATTCCCCAAGGATTTGCGCATGGTTATTCAGTTTTGTCAAAATCAGCAACAGTAATTTATTTGCAATCAGGTGACTACAATCCTGATTTTGACTGTTCAATAAATCCCTTAAGTATAGATATAAATTGGCATATTCAGAATCCAATTATTTCTGATAAGGACCGTAATTCAATAAATTTTAAAGAATTTAAAAGTAAATTTTAATCCAAAGAGTTCTCTCTTATTCTTACTAAGTTTTCAAAAGTAAGTGTACTTGAATCTAAGTTTTTTATGATTTGTTGATTTCCTACAGATATATACTTGATTTCTAAATCATTTTTTAATCCATTAAGTTCAGAGTCAAAATTTTCTTTTTTATCTTTTAAATTTATATGAAATGAGTCTTTTTTATTCAATGCATTCATAATATTTGGAGACAAGAGTTTTGTATCAAAAAGTATACAATATAATGATCTTTCAATTGAGTTAGTAAATAAAGTTGGGTGAGACTCAAAAATTTTTGTCCTTAATTGATAAAGTGGGTGTTTTGTTGAAATATCTTGCAAGAAAATTCTATCAAAAACCTGGTTTATTTTAATTCCGAGATGTTCATGGTTTAATAAAAACTTTGAAAATTTGTATTTGTGAATCAAGATTTGAAATATTGACTGGTCTTGCCTGTGGTTTAATCTACTGCTTCCACTTGGTGCAATACAATCCTTGTTAAGAGAATAATTCCTCCAATCTAAAATTAGAGATTTTAATAATTCATTGTCTTTTTTTATACCAATTATTCCAGACATGACGCAGTCTTTTTTTTCATATATTTTTGCATTCATTATTTCTAATGTTTTTGAATGTGTCCAATCTTTGATAATTCCTGTTGCTTTAACAATAAAAATTCCATTCAGTAAAGTCAGATTTTTTATTGTATTTAATTTGTTGCCGAGTATACAGGCTGAATCAAACCAAATTATATTAGTATCTTTTAAGTCAATAATTTCACTTATTATTACAGACTTCCAAGCATAATTACCTAACTTATTATCTGGTAAAGTTTTTTCAGACAAAAATTCTGGAAATTTATTAAAATTAAATTTAATTACAGTTACATTTTTTAATTTTTCAAATTCATTAATTTTGCTTTTACTTAATCCCAAATCATAAACAAATATTTCACTTTGATTATCAAGTGATTTCAAATTGTTAATTAACCTTAGGCAAGGAGAAAAGTACTGTTCATCAGCTGCAGTTACATAAGTGAAAGGCTCTGTGTTAGATTTTGATTTAATTTTAAATTTTAGAAATCTAAAAGTTGATTTAATTTTAAATAATTGTTTTCTAGGATTTACCTTGTTAATTTTATTTATAGTCTTCATACTGTTTTTGCTCTGATATATCAGAACCAAAATATGTATTAATAAGATTTTTTATTTCGAATCTTTCATCATTCGTAAAGTAAACATCTCTTGCGAGCTCTATAAATTTCTCATTAAATATTTTTTTTGCTTCGTACTTTCTTATTTCGTCTTCTATAACCCAAAGCTTTTTATTAATCTGCATTAAACTTTTATAATATTTTTCCAAAGTTTCTTTTTCTAAATCTTTGCTGTCCAGCTCTTTTTTAAGTTGTTGAAATTCTTTTTTTACTTGATGAAGCTTTTTTTTATCACTTATCATTTCTATTTTAATTTCTAAAATAGTCAATTTATCAACTAATTCACCTAATGAAACTGGTATTAAAAGTTTTATAAATCCTCATTTGTTGCTATTACTATATTAATTTCTATGAAAACTTTTAAAGCAAATATATAATATTCTTTAAATGTCATCTAAGAATAAAAAAGTTGCCGTAGCTGTAGTTGCTGACTTACCATTTTTATTAAAATATTTTAAAAAATTTTATTATAATTTACGCCAAAATGGAAACTTCAAGTATGATTTGGTTGTACTAACAAGCTATAATTTATTTACATTTGGCTATCAAATTTACACTCTACTGATGTATAAAAATGTTAAATTTCAAAGAAATAGAAAAATAAAATTTACTAAAGATGCAGAAAAATCTCTAAAAAATCTTAATACGGGATCGCAACCTAATAGGCATTTAAACAAAAGGTTTCAGTGGCATAAGATTAATTTATTTGACAGCAAAATTAAAAAATACGATTTCGTTTTATACTTAGACATCAATATGACAATACATTTTGATATCAATCCTCTATTATCCGAGTACCCTATCTCAAAACTTTATGCAAAAGCAGATGGCTTTCCAAGATATGAAAGAAAATTGAAATCACAATTTGATACTACTAAATTTCAATATACTGAATTAAATAAAAATTATAATCTAGAATTTACTAAATATTTTCAAACTGGACTTTTGTATTTTGATACAAATATTGTTAATTTAGAAACTAAAAAAAATCTTATTAATTTAGTAGATCTATATCCAATAACAACGACTAATGAACAAGCAATAATGAACTTATATTTTGCTTTTGATAATGATTTTTATGAGGAACTACCCGATGAAAGCGACGATATGATGAACTATTTTTATTGGATGATAAAGGATAGGAAAATAAGAATTACCAAACAAATTCGCACACAATACAAATAAAATTATTTTGAAGTATTAATTACAATAAAGCTTTTAATCAAATACCTGATTAGTTTAAATCCATCCTTAAATCTGGAAATTTGAGTAACTCCATATTTTCTGGCCCTGTAATGAATTGGATATTCTAAAATTTTTGCCCCAGAATAAGAAGCCGCAAATAGTAAGTCGAAATCGCCAAAAGGATCATGCATTCTATATGTTTGCTGCCACCAATTGATATTTTTAATTAAATTTTTCTTAAACACTTTTGTTCCGCACAAAGAATCAGTAATTGGTTCATTTATTATTTTTCCAATAAAATATTGAAAAAATCTATTTCCTATTTTATTTATAAAACGCATCGAACCCTTCTCCATTTCATAAATTAACCGAGTTCCGTTAACAAAGTCTGCAAAATTCTTTTCAATAATTTCAAAAAAATGTTCTAGCTCTTCCGGGTCAACGCTTATATCTGAATCTAATATTGCTAATACATCTCCTTTTGAAACTTCTGCTGCTTCCCACACCGCATTTGCCTTACCAATTCCTGTTTGTTCAATAACTTGAATTTCAAAATCAGTGTTGTTGTCTTTTATTTCGTTTGCTACTTCGAGAGTCCTGTCTTTGGAATTACCAATAGATAAGATTATCTCGGTCTCTGAAAATTTTGGGATTCTGGATATAAGCTCTATCAAATTTCCTTCTTCATTTTTAGCAGGAACAATAATAGTTTTTTTTTAATTGTTGTTCTGTTTTTGTATTTTTTCTAAACAAAATATATGTACGAATTCCTAAATCAAAATTGAATAAAATTATCTCAAGAAATTTATTAATAAAATTACCTATAAGAAATAATTTAAAAGGGAAAAGCTGCCTAGTTCTAGTCGCAACCAGGTCATATCCCGCACCCAAAGAAATATTTTCAATTTTCTTATTATGTATGTATGAAAATTGTGATGTTTTTTGCTTTAGTTTTAAAAATTCCATTAATTTTAAGGGTAATTTCCACTTTGTATTAATGGATGTTACTAAAAGTGATCCTTGTGGAGTTAATAAAGTTTCAAAAGTTTGAAATACATCAAAAATATCATCATAAATTTCAATAATGTCAGATAAAATTATTAATTCAAATTTATTATCTTCCAAATTACGAAGTTGCTCAGATAAGTTTTCATCTAAATCAATATACTCAATAATGTTTCCTTGTGGTGATACTTTATTAGCAGAATTTTTATTAATGAGGTGAAGTGTATTTTTAAATATTAAGTATTTTTCTAATTCCTGATTATGTCTTCTATAAAATTCTTTATTTGATATTAAAGATTTCATATATTGATAATAACTTATCTTTTAAACAATTAATATAGATAACTAATAATCAATTAATTTTTGTAAGTTTTGTTCGAGAGTTTTTTGATTATATCTTTTTGAAACTAGTTCTTGACCTTTTTTAGATAAACTAAGAAGAAGATCTTTTTGTTCTAGAGTAGAATTGATTACTTGTTCCCAGTCCTCTATTTTTGAAGATTCTACAAATAAAATATGTTCACCATTAATAAAGCTGTTTTTATCCCAAAAACCATCTGTCCTTGAAATGACTACGGGGGTTCCGGAGGCTAAAGATTGTAGAGTTACACTTTGTCCAGATGGTTGCAGCGAATTCTTAAGTGGAATAATTGTTAATTCAGATTCTTGAAAAATATTTCTTAAATTTGTATCTGATATTTTTTCATCGGCCCATTTTCCATTTATTAATTTAACATTCTTTAAATTATTGAATTCTTGTTCATTATTCTCAGTAATAATAACAAAATTATATTTTTGCATTTTAGCTGCAATATCATAAAGCATCTTAAAGTCTCTGTTTGTGTCATTCCCAACAAATAAAATCTGATTTTTTTTTGAGATTTTATTTGGATTTTTACTCCAAAATTTAAAATCAATACAGAATGGAAAATATTTAAATTTTTCAAATTCGTCAAATTTGCGGCTAGCATAGTTGAATTCTTCTAATCCTAAAAAAAGAAGGTTGTCAACATTTTTGACTAAAGTTTTAATAGTTATTTCGTGTAACCAAACAAAAGATTTGTATTTTATATTCTTACTAAATAATCCCATTACAAAAACTGATACTTTCAAATCATGTTTTTTTCTTAAAAAATAAAGCATTGGCAAAGAAGAAAGGGCTGTATTTTCATTAATAAAAAATGCATAGTTTGAGGACTTTAATACTTTGAAATTTTCCCTTGAAACAATTTTTGAAAAATTAAAAGGTAGGCTTATTAATTTAGAGATATAATATTCCAATTTGTGGATAAATTTATTAAATTTTTTACTATTATTTTCAAATTCTAAGATATTAACTTCAAATTCTAACTTATTGAATAAAGTTGCTCCATAATAAAAATCTTTTGCGCCATTGGTAGAACTATCCATATGATTTTTTCTACCGCCTTGATATACATAAGTGATTTTTTTCATTTTAAATATTATTTAAGTATGTATCTAATACAAATAGTTTCCAAATTCTTAATGAATTAATTCTGGATTTATTTATTGATAGATTATAGATAGTCTTTGGACCGCGGAATAGATTTTGACTGTCTTGAAATTGATTTTTTATCTCTTTAATATTCCCATATACCCACTCTTTTGTATCAAATACAAATCCTTGTTTTTTTCTTGAAATAAATTCTTTTCCAAAATCACCAACTAAATACTCCTGAAAAATAGCCTTTGGTTTTTCTAGATTTACATACTCTGTAGAATGTGACAAAACATACTCTACTAATTTATGGTCGACAAAAGGTGACCTAATTTCTAACGAATTTGCCATTGATGTTCTATCAATTTTAAACATCATCATTTCTGGAAGAAAAAAATTATAATCGGACAACAAGAGTGATTTATAAAAATTTTCATTATCAATATCAACATTTAAATTATTTTTACTATCGCTTTTTATTTTTAGAAGTTTTAATAATTTTCGATCTTCGAGAAATGAGGAGTATCTTATCCCTAGTTCTTTTGACTGTTTGAGAAAAAAATTTCCGGTTCCTAGGAAACTTGGATAAAGATGATATAAATTGCTTAATAAGCTGAAAATATTTTCATCTTTTAACAAAGCCTGGCTTGTTCTAGAGTAGCCACCAAGTAATTCATCTCCTCCATCTCCGGAAATTGCAACTTTATATTTTGATGATATATGCTTTGATAGCAAATACGATGGGAGAATTGAGGGATCTGCATAAGGTTCGTCAAGTGAACTAATTGAATCTAAAATATGTTCATTTAGTTCATTTTGTCCAATGTTGAGTTGATAGTGATTAGTTCTAAATTTATCTGCCACTTTTTTGGACCATTGTGATTCATCATATTTACTACTTTCAAATCCAACTGAAAAAGTATTTATTTGTTTATTTTTTTTATCAAATAAACTTTTAACAATTGATGTTGAATCTAACCCACCAGATAAGAAATTTGCTATTTCAACATCTGCATTAGACCTTATTTCTACAGATTCAGAAAAAAGGTCAAAGAATTCTTCATTATTAAATTTTTCATTATCTATAAATTCTCTTGGGTTCCAATATATTTTTTTATTAATTGAGAAATTTTCTTCTGAAAAATCTATTTCAATTAATTCTGCTGGTTTTACTTTTTTAATATTTTTAAAAATAGTATTTGGTGATCTAACAATACCTAAATTTAGGTACTCTGTAATAGAATCTAAATCTACAGATTTATCTTGAGTCAGAAATGTAAGTGATTTTAAATTAGAACTAAAAAATATTTCTTTATTTTCTAACTTATAATATAGAGGTTTTTGACCTAATCTATCTCTAGCGATGTATATTTTTTTATTTTTTCTATTTAAATAAAATATTGCGAATTGTCCACGTAACTTTTCAATAAATTTTATACCTTCGCTGTCAAGACCGTTTAAAACAACTTCTGAGTCTGAATGGTCGGTGTTAAATTTAACTTTTTTACTTTGCAAATGTTTTCTGAGTTCTAAATGGTTATAAATTTCTCCATTAAACATCAATATAGAATTATGACTGGAAATCATTGGTTGGTTTGCGCTTTCAGACAAGTCAAGTATTGATAGTCTGTTAAATATAAGGTTGATAAAGAGGTTATCATTTATATTTAATTCACTTAAATTATCAGGGCCTCGACATATTAAATTTTTATTTGCGTTTTGAATTATATCTTTATAGTCTCTTTTATAAGAAATCGCCCCAATATATCCACACATTATTTAATTATATATCTATAAGGTAAACAAGTAAGTAACATTTAATCTATAGAGTATGAAAACAAAAAATGAATTATGCTTTTGTTATTGTTTTGATGAAAACTTTAACAAACAGGCATTTACATCAATGATTTCACTTCTGGATTACGTAAGTGAAAATATAAAAATTAAAATAATTCATAATACAGAGAATTTAAAAACTCAAATTCCAAGAAAAATATTAAATCACGAAAGGCTTCATTCAATAGAATCTATACAATTTAAGGAAAACAACTATAGTTTTCCAAATTTGAATAATTCTCATGTTTCAGAAGCAACCTACTACAGGTTATTTCTTTCAAAATATATTAGCAATGAAGAAATAATTATTTACATTGATGCTGATACTGTAGCTATTAATGATCCTATCAGCTACATAAGAAAAAAAATAGAACTGCTTAATAATTCGAAATATTCAATTGCTGCTTATACAGAACATACGTATGATCGGTTATCTCAAGATCATGTAAATAATAAAAATAGCTACCCTAAAAGACTTCATATGGATTCAAATTACTTTAATGCTGGGGTAATGATAGTAGATATAAAATACTGGCAAGACACCAACCTTCACGAAAAATTTATTAAGAATATGAAAAAGCTTGATCAAAATATTGTTCAATGGGATCAAGATGTGCTTAACTCTACTTTTAACGGAGAGTATGTTGAATTAGACAAGTCTATAAACTATTTTAATAATCATTACTCTAAAGATTCGGAAGAAATTGTTTATTTAATTCATTTTTTAGGCAGTAAAAAACCTTGGTTAACCAGTGGTGCCTTTTTTGATGGATCACTATATTATCATACAAACTACAGAAAAATTTATAATCAAGATTTTCATATAGAACATAAATGGAAGTATGCTTCCGTTGCCGAATTACTTAAATCTATTATTAATAAGAACTTCTTTCGTTTAGATTACCCAACAAAATATTTGTTAGGAATTATTAAAAGCTTATTAAAATTTAATTAGCGATAGAACTAGGATTTAATTTATGAAAGTTTTAATTTTTGGAAGTAACGGTTTAGTTGGTTCATCTGTTGTTAAAAGATTTGAAAAAAATAAAAAAACCGAAGTTATTGCTGCTAATAGAAAAATGGTAGATTTATTTAATTTTAACGAAACTAAAAAGTTTATTAATGACAAAAATCCTAATGTTATCATTAATGCGGCTGCTAAAGTTGGCGGTATTTTAGCTAACAACACAAATCGAACAGAGTTTATACTTGAAAATTTAAAAATAAATTTAAACATCATTGAAAGTATGATTGGTTTACCAAAGATTAAATTAATAAATTTAGGTAGCAGCTGCATATACCCCTTAAATGCTGAAAATCCAATTAACGAAAGAAGCCTAATGTCAGGTAGGCTTGAGCCAACAAACTCTCCCTATGCCATGGCTAAGTTATCAGCAATTGAACTTGGCGATGCCCTTTCAAAACAGTTTGGAAATAAAGTTGTAAATTTAATGCCTACTAATTTATATGGGCCTAGAGATAATTTTGATCCTGAAAACAGCCACGTTATACCTGGCTTGATTGAAAAAATACATAAATCAAAACAACGAAATGATGAAACATTTTATGTGTGGGGTTCAGGAAAACCATTAAGAGAATTTTTGTTTGTTGACGACCTCTCTGAAGCTATAGATTTTATTGTAGAAAATAATATTGAAGAAACCTTACTAAATATAGGTAGCGGATATGAAGTAACGATTAGTGAGCTTGTATCTATAATTTGTGAAATAATTGGTTATAAAGGAAATATTGACTTTGACCTAACAAAACCAGATGGGAATCCAAGAAAGTTACTAGATTCAGGAAAAATTAATTCTTACGGTTGGAAAGCAAAAACCGAACTGAAAGAAGGAATAGAGCAAACCTATGAGTGGTACTTAAAAAATATTATTTAGAGTACTCCCATGTTGGTTTTAGTAAATTATTCTTAATTAACATTTTTTCTTTCTCAGCATTTTTTATATCTTCCTCAACCATCATTTGTACAAGTTCTTCAAATGAGGTTTTGGGAAACCAGTCTAGTATTTTTTTTGCTTTTGAGGAATCTCCCAACAAATTTTCAACTTCATTAGGTCGCTGATATTTTTCAGAAGTTACAACATAATCTTTCCAGTCTAAATCAACAAATGCAAAAGCTTTTTCTGCAAAATCTTTAACAGAGTGTGATTCACCAGTTGATAAAACCCAGTCTTCTGGTGTGTCGTGTTGCATCATTAAATACATGCCTTCTACATAATCCCCAGCAAAACCCCAGTCTCTGGTTGCATTTAAATTTCCAAGCGTAAGTTTTGATTGAAGATGAGTGTGTATTCTGCCAACTGCTCGGGAAATTTTTCTAGTCACAAAAGTCTCCCCTCGTAAAGGTGATTCGTGGTTGAATAAGATACCATTAACTCCAAATATGCCATAAGAATCTCTATAAATTTTTGTTATATTATGTGAAAATACTTTACCAGCTGCATAAGGGCTTTTTGGGTCAAGGGGCGAATTTTCATTATAAGAATTTTTAGAAGAACCACCATACATTTCAGAGGAAGATGCTTGGTAGAACTTAATTGATTTATTTGAATTTCTTATTGATTCAAGAATAGTAATAGTGCCAACTGTTGATGTATGTGTTGAATAGATTGGATTTTTGAAAGAAACGGCAACGTGAGATTGAGCAGCTAAATTATAAATTTCGTCTGGCTCAATTTTATTTATTAAATTTGTCAAAGAAGAAGAATCAATTAAGTCTGAGAAGTATAAATTTAATTTGTTTGAATCTGAATATTCCGATATTAATGGATCAAGTCTTGAAGTATTTAAATTTGAACTTCTTCTAATTAATCCGTGAACTTCGTAACCTTTTTCCAGCAAAAGCTTAGTAAGGTAGAAACCATCTTGCCCTGTTATTCCAGTTATTATTGCTTTCATATATACTTTCGATTTATTATGACATATTATTATGTTTTACTCATTATATTATTTTTATTTACAAAAAATATACTCAACATAAAGTAAAACATAAGTCCAAAATATGGATTTTCCATTGAACCATCAAAGAGAGATATAAAAGTTAAAGGAAATAGATAATTTAAAAAATATCTATAATGATTTAACTTTTTTGTATTGAGTATGGAATAAAAAAAGTAAATTACTAACAGCAAAGCTGAGATTCCGCCCGTAAATAAAACATTTAAAAAATAATTGTGTGCATTTTTATTGTTTCCATCCAAAGTTGAATAATTTAAATCATTGAATATTGGAACCGGGTTTTTATATCCAAATCCAAAAATAGTTTTATTTTCATTTACTACTGAATGCAGGCCGTCTTGCCATAATTGTAGTCTCCAATTTAAGTTTCCATCTGCAGAAAAAAGTCTATCCTCAAATATATAAAACAGAGGCATTTTTCCATCATATGTATTTGAATAGACATATTTATGCGTAAACACTCCAGCTATTGCTTGCTCTGTTTCATCAATTGTGTAAATATTGTCAACTAAATTATGTGACGTAAAGCTGAATAAAATTACAAATAAAAAGAAAATAAAAATATTTCTTTTGCTGTTAGTATATAAATTTTTTCTTAAACTTATAACTTCAAAAACAAAAAATAAAACTACAGCAATAGCAGCTGACCTGCTTTTAAAAATTACTATTGGAAGAATTAGTGAAGAAGTTATTATAAAAACATCAAAATATTTTCTCTCATAGTTCAATCTATTTGAAAAAAATGTAATACATATATAAAAAATTGAAATTTCTGATGCTTTATTAAATTGGAATTTATCAGAATACTGTTGAAAAATATTTTGGATAATATTGGGAAAGTAAATAGTGTTTAAAAAATAAACGAAAAATAAACCTATATAGCCAAAAACAAAATATTTTTTATTTATCTTAAAAGATTTAAAAAAATTATAACCCAAAAATAAATATGAGATATACCAGATATATGAACTTGATTGGAATATATAAGTTGTAAAATTTTGGCTGTTATCGAAAAAAATATTAAGAAGAAATAACATTATTAAAAGAAAGTAAGAATTAACAATAAATGAACTGAATTCAACCCTGTAATACCGTCTATAAATAAATATTGTAAGTGAATAAATAAATCCAAAACCAACTATGAACTCACCTATTCGAAAATCAAAAATATACAAACCTAAAAATGATCTTCCAAATATTGAGGCTAAAAATATGAGAAACAATGCAACTCTAAAAATAATTACATTGTTTTCAAAATAAATTTTTTGTGAGAACATTTACTTTAATTTTCCAAGCTGAATTTTAATACTGTAATAAATGTTTTTTAGAATCTTTCTAAAGTAAAATAAATTAATCTTCATTTTTAAGAATAACTTATTTTGACTTTTTCTATTTTTTACCATGTTATTTTTATCTTTTAAGTAAAAATTAAATATCTCTAATATGTTTTTTGCTGAAGCCTCAAAAGTATACGGATAAGTTTCTAAATTTTGTTTGTAAGTATCATAGTTTTTAATTATTTTATTTATCGAGAGAAGTAAATTTGAAGAGGTAAACGGGACACCGAAGTCTTTGCAGTATTCAGGTAATGCCCCGCTTTCAACGTAAAGTATTGGTAATCCACACATTGCGCCTTCCATATGGTGATTTCCAGAGGGTTCATTTTTTGAACCTGTTATATAAATATGATGTTTTTTTAATTCTTCAGAAAGTTCAATTCCAACTAAAGGCTTTATGACGTTACAGTTTCTAAATTTTATATTCTTAGGAATGTTACCTATATACGTAAACTCAATTTTATTACTCATTTCTTCGGTAGACAATAATGAATCTAAAGCTAAATACTCCTCAAAACCTTTTAAATAGTTGTCGCTCCAATGATGCGTCACAATTTTTACTTTTTGATTTTTATTCCAAAATTTCTTATTATCAGTATTAAAAATATTGCTCGTAGGTCCTCCTTTGATTACGTGATAATTTGAAAAATTAGATTTCTCTAGAAATAAATCTTTTAACCATTCGCTTACAAAAAAAGTTGAATCAATGTATTTATTACTATTTATTATTTGTAAATTTACATTCTTTGTGCCTTTTCTTTCGTCACATTCATTGATACGATGAAAACTTATACTGTTTTTATTTATAAATTGTTGATAATAGCTCACATCGTGATTACTAAATGTACTTGTTTCGGAATTAATTAAAGGACTAGTAAGTAATATGATATCAATGTCGTTGTCGTTTAAATGATTTATAACATTGTGACCTTTATCGGATAAAAATTTGGACAAATTTCTAATATATTCATTGCCACCTCCAAAAGGTCCATCGACAATTTTAGATCCAATACTAATTTTCATATAATTTTTCGAACATATTTCGATAACTTATCATTAGATTTGATATTTTTAATTTCTTAACATTTTTATATGCAACTTCAATATTAGGTTTTGCTTCTGAAAAATTTAATGGTTCAAAACTATATATTGATTCCTTACTTAGTATTTCTGGTGCTAAGCCAACATTTGTAGAAATGATTGGAGTTTTTGTAATGGCACATTCTGATATTGCTTGTGGTCCTCCTTCTAAGCGAGATGAGACAACATAAAGATCTAGTATATTATAAAGCTCATTCAGATCCTTAATATTCGCCATTTTGAAATAAGCATATGGTATTCCATGCTTTTCTAACTCATTAATAACATACTGTCTTCTTTTACCAGTAAGCAGTACTTTTAAATTTGCATTATTCAAAGACATTTCTTTTACGATTTGTACAAAAATATCAGGTCCTTTAATTAGTTTTGGAGATTTTAAGTCTCTTCCTTCTGTATCTCGTTGAAAGCTTCCAATTAAAAAATCAGTACTCTTTAAATTAAATTTTTTTCTTAAATTTTCTTTTTCGGTAATATAAAACCAATTATTCTCATTTACCCAGAGAGGAATAGCGGTAATTTTTTTATCAGTAAGAGTTCGTAAAGTTTGTTCAGTTTTGTTCGAAATTACGTGATACTCATTTACATATTTGTCTATTTCTTTAAATTCGTCGATTTTAAAGTCATCAAGATCAATATGATGATATGTGCAAAGAACTTTTCGTTTTTCAAATAGATCAAGGTGTTTACTTTTTAAAAGCCATGGTGCCATTATCCAAATCACGTCTGATTTGTTTCTTAATTTTGTTGATATATCTTTATTGTTTTTATGCCATTCTTCTCTTGCTCGATCAACAATCCATGATTCATTAATTTTTGGAACAAATATTTTCATATATTTATAATTACATCATTATATTACTGTGAAATAAGACTATATGAAAAATGTATTAATTACAGGAATAAGTGGACAAGACGGTATATTTCTTGCTCATAATTTTCTTAAGAAAGAGCCTGAAACTAATATTTTTGGTATTTCTAGAAACACTAAAGGTATTATTAAAAAACTTAAATACTTAGATTTAGGAGTCAATACCAGCAACTTAAATTTAATCTCAGGTGACTTAACAGATCTAAACCTGTGTAAAAAAATATTAAATGAAATAAGATTTGATCAAATTTATAACCTTTCTGGTCCCAGTAATGTTTATGAATCACTAAACCAACCCGTCGAAACAAAAGATAATATAATTAAAATTTTTAATAATTTAACTGAGAATATTATTAAAAACGGAAAATTAATAAATTTTTTTCAGGCATCTTCCTCAGAAATGTATGGCAATAATGGTGAAAAGGTATTGGATGAAAAATCAAAATTTAATCCTAACTCTGCATATGCTGAGGCAAAATTGATAAATCATAAAAAAATTTTAATGTATAAGAATGAATTAAATTGGAACATAACCTCCGGGATAATGTTTAATCACGAATCCGAATTTCGAAAGAATAATTTTTTATTTATGAAAATAATTAATAAAGCGTTAGAAATTAAGAAAAAAAATAAAGGTTTTTTGGAAATTGGTTCTTTAGAATACAAAAGAGACTGGAGCTATGCTCAGGACATTGTAGATGCTATGTATCTTATTAATAAAAATCCAAAGTCTAGTATCTACGTAATTGGATCTGGTTCATCTTATTCAATTGAAAAAATAATTAACACAGTATTTAATGTACTAAATCTTGATTATAAAAATTATATTAAAGTTAATCCAAAGCTACTGCGCGATGGAGATCCTGTTGAAATTTTTTCAAATCCTCAAAAGTTAAAAAATGATTATGGGTGGGAAGCAAAATACAATTTAGAGAGCTTTATTAAAAAAATTATAAATTATCAAAATTTGGTTAAGTAATCTTTTCTTGCACGTTTAAAGTACTCTTTTTGTTCAGCTTTGTAGATGCTTGATATGTTGTTACTAACATTTAATTCATACAGGGTGTCCTTTAATATTTTAATTTTGTATTTATTCTTTAATAGATCAACTAATAATTTATAATCTTGTGCAAATAAATATTCTTCGTTGTAACCACCTAAATTTAAAAATACTGATTTATTTATTAATAAAGTTCCATGAATTAGCGGGTTTTTAAAAAGTGTTTGAAATTTTATTGGTAAATAATAAGACAAAGATGGAGTAAGTTTATTTGTATTTAATATTTTTGCTCTTGAACCTACCGCAGCTAAGTTATTACTTAGTAAATATTTTACTTGTACATTAAGTTTCTCAGGCATACTCAAATCGTCTGCATCTTGCCTGGCAATAAGTTGGCCGTTACATTTTTTTGATAAATAGTTTAGAGATTTTGTCAAACCAATATTTTCATTGTTTTTAAAAATTTTAATTTTATCAGATCGATAAGAACTTATTGTTTCATATGTATTGTCTGTAGAACCATCATCAATTATGAGAAATTCAAAATTGTTATAAGTTTGATGTAAAACACTTTCTATTGCTTTTGATACAGTACTTTCTGAATTGTAAACTGACATGAGAACAGAAACTAAAGGTTTATTAATTTTCTGATAATCTTTATTCATAAAAGACTGTGTTAAACTTTTCCATTAAAAAATCATTCGAAAGCTGTTCAGATGAAAAATTTGCTACAATTCTACTTATTTTTAACAACTTTTTTTCATCGTGGAGAAAACTTAATTTAAAAAGTAGATCACGATAATCAAATTGTTTATATTTTAAAATATAATTATCTGGGAAGAACTCCACAATGCTTCCGGAATTTGGAAAAATGGACGGGACACCCATAATTGATGCTTCACATAATACTCTTGGTTGCCCTTCGTAAAGCTTTGTTGGCATAATCAATGCTCTTGATTTATTAATTTGGGTGATAGTGTCTTCTAAACTTAATTCACCTAATAATTCGATATTTGTATTAGAGGTTAAAATTGTCTTTAAATTTATATTATTTAAACTATATTTTCCAATAATTTTTAATTTTATACCTTTGTTATCAAATTGTTTCCAAACATCAATTAATTCATAAATACCTTTTTCTTCAGTAATTCTTCCAGCAAAAACGACATAATTGCTGGATGGATTATATTCACTTATTTTTTTAGGCTTAATGATTGGGTTATAGAATTTTGTAATTCTGCTTGGATCAATATTTAATTTTTCTAATTGTTTTTTATGAAGGTCGCTCACAATAAATATTTGAGATGGATATTTTTTTAATATCTTTAAAAATTTTTTAGTATGCCAAATAACTAAAAATGATCTGGTGTAAGAATTTTCATAATATTTGTTAAATTTAAATTTTCCTCTTCCTTTAAAATTGCATGCATTGCACACATTATTTTTTTCTGCATGCTTGTTAGATGAAAAGGTTGAAGCACACATATATCTAAAATTATGTATTTTAATTACTATTTTTAGATTGTTATTTTTGGCTATTTTTAATAAACCTAAGTTACCTTTAAACCACAGGTTGTGAAAATATATTAAATCCACATCTTGTTCTTTTAATATATTTTTTAACTTTCTATTAGATTCAATATTTGAATTATTAAAGAAAGAAATGAAATCGTATATATTTAATTTTTCATAATTATTAAAAGTTAAATTTATAACTTTATATTTTTCGATAAGAAATTTACTTTCAGTTAAGTAATTTGCATCTTCCCCTCCAAAGGTTTTATAGTTCGTATGCGAAATAATTACTTTTTTCATTGCTAATTATTAAAACTAATTTTATTTCCTGAATCGTGTATTTCAATTTTTACTACACAATCAACATCTTTAAAACTATCTGGGTCGTGGGTAGAGTTTACAATAGTTGTTTTCTGTTTTTTTAGTATTTCGAAAATTATTTCTTTTGTATTGGTATCCAAATTAGAAGTTGACTCATCAAGAAATAGTACATCTGGTTTAGCTAATAGTGCTCTAATGAATGCAATTTTTTGCATTTGGCCAGAAGATAAACTTTTGTTAGATATTATTTCATCTAAATTGATTTTTCTATTTTTTGAAAATAAATTTAGCTTATCTATATAGTACAAAAGCTCATCGTCATCGATGTTGTTTGAGATACCATATATTAAATTATTTTTTAATGTAGTAGTGAAAATTAATGGTACTGGGCCAACATAAGCAAATTTATTTCTGTATGCATAAAGCTTTCCTGATGTTGGGTGAAATATTCCAGCAAGAATTCCTAAAAAAGTACTTTTTCCAGAGCCGTTTGGCCCAACTATTAATGTATGTGTGTTTTCTTGAATTTGTAATGCAACATTTTTAAATAAATAATTTGACATGTTTGAATATATAAAATCAATTCCTTGGATGTCAAAAATTAAATTATTATTGTTAATTTCTTCTATTCTATTTTCAATGTTTATCTCACTTCTTGATTCTTCTAGTTCATAAAATTTTTCAAGATGAACATGACTGTTTGCGATTTGGTTTATTGAGCCTGTTAATAAACCTAGTGCTTGAAACAATCTAAGAGTAACTGCAATAAAATCTAAGGTAATATTGAAGGAATCATTAAATAAAGTTATAAGTATGGAAAGGATAAATACTGTTATGAGGCTTGGTAAGAATGAGTTAAGTATTGTAAATTTATGATTTCTTACTAAATACTTTTTCTGGTCATCGATCCTATTAGAATATCTTTGTAATTCGTCACTCTCTTTTTTTAAAAGTTTTATAAGAAAGAGATTTTCAACCACTCTTTGAATATCATAGCTTGCAGATTTACTTGCTTCATAAGATTGATGCATAGACTCACGAGATTTCCTAACAAAATATATAATTGGATAAAGTAATGCTAAAATCGCAGCCATAAATATTGATATGTCACCTGGGTGAGTTGTAAACAAGAATATTGAGAAAGCAATTGTCTGTAGCAAATAATTAAAAAAGGTTGCAATGCTCGAATAGAAAAATGCAACATGTCCCGATAAAGTATTTATATAAAAATAAGAATCAGCTACAGAAAAATTTTTTCTTTGAAAAATCTCTGCAAAAATATGCTCTTTAAGACTGTTGCCAATTTTTAATTGGAATTCTTTTATAAGAACATTTTGATAGTACTGAACAAAATATCGAAGTAATATTACTGTTGGCAACAAAAATTTAAAGTTTAAAATTGGGCCTATCGAATTAAAAATATCTTCATTATCAAAAACTCCTGTCAACTGAAAAGTAAAAAGTAAAATTATTGAAATATCTAAAAATGCAATCAATTGAGACAAAAATATTGATAAAAAAATTATTAACTTTTTTTTGCCAACTCCTGTTAATTTTGATATGTATACAATATCTTTTAAAATTTGGAAAATTTTTTTTACCACTTACATGATTATAAACCGATAATTTTTAAGTAATTTAATTATTTTTTAAGATATAAAATTAAAAATAAATCTTATTAAAAATAAAACTAGAACAGCTTTACTCTTTTATGGAATATGAAAAAAATTATTAAAAATATTCTTATCTATAAAAATCAACATAATTTATCAAAGTTGAAAACCATGTATTCTAAATAAAGGGTAAGGATATGCATATACTTTATATTTTTGGATACAAGTACACATTAGAAACTTGGTTTAGCAGTGGTGCACTTGAACGAGAATTAAAGTTTTTTAATAAAATGTGGGAGGACTACAAAATATCTTATACGCTCATAACTTATGGATGTATAAAAGACTTGAATATTGAACTTCCAAAAAATGTTAATGTTATACCGATGTTTCCGACTTCAGTAAATTTAAAAAGCACCTTTTCGATGTTTGTAAACTCTTTTTTATTTCCATTAAAAACTTTTAGAAGCCTAGATAAAATTGACTTAATAAGAACAAATCAATTAAATGGGTCTTGGTTAGCCATTTTGTTTAAGTTGCTTCTAAAAAAACCACTATATTTAAGAACAGGATTTGATCAATACTTATTCGCTAAATATGATAAAAAAAATAAATTAAAAATATTATTTTTTTATTTACTTACAAAACTGTCATTAAAAATATGTGACATATACACATCGACAAGTGAATCGGATATTAATTTTTTAACACAAACATTTAATAATAAAGATAAAGTATTTTATAGACCAAACTGGGTTGACTTAAAAAATAATCCAAAAAGCATTAATAAAAGAGAGTATAAATTTATGAGTGCTGGTAGATTAGAAGATCAGAAAAATTTTCAACTTATTATCAATGCTTTTTCAGACGCTGAAGATGAAATAACAATAATTGGCAATGGTTCAAAAAAATATTATCTTGTAGAACTAGCAAAAGTATTAAAAGTTAAATTAAACATGATTTCAAATTTATCTCACAATAGCTTTATTTCGAAGCTTGAAAATGCAAAGTTTTTTATCCTAGCATCAACACATGAAGGAAATCCAAAGGTATTGTTAGAAGCAATGAGTCTAGGTTGTATTCCGATAGTTTCAGATATTAAAAATCATACAGAAATTATTCAGAATGGCATTAACGGATTTACTTTTAAAAACAATGATCTTGAATCGCTAAAGCTGGTTTTGAATAAAGTTGTAAAATTAAAAAATATTAATGAAATTTCTGAAAATAGCTCTAATCATGTCAAGTTAAATAATTCATTGAATAATTTAACTAGGCAAGAGTATGAAGATTATTTACAATTATTGAATTAAGAAAATAGGAAATTTTGCAAAAATTTAAAAATGTAATTCGATTTATAAAAGCTGACAATTTATTTAAAATTATCAGAAATTTTTTAATACTATTAGTTTCTTTTTTTATTCCAAAGTCTGATAGACATATCATAATAGGAGGTTGGTTTGGCCAACGCTTTGCAGATAACTCAAAATATTTATTCTTGAATATTTTCAATAATTTAAGTGAATCAGGATTTAAAAAAGTAATTTGGATATCTAGAAATAAAAGTATAGTTAAAGAGTTATCTGAAGCTGGGTTTGAAGCATATAGTGCTTGGGATATAAGATCAATTTGGTCGCATTTTAGATCTAAATATCACGTAATCGATCAATCATATAAAGACATAAATTCTATGTTTTCAGTAAGAAGTAAAAGAATTCATTTGTGGCACGGTTTCCCTTTAAAGAGAATAGGTGAAATAGGAAAGTATATTGAAGATGGTAAATACAAAAATAATATTATTCCAAAAAAAGAATCTTACATTCTTCAATTGCTAAACAAATTAAAATCTAATGGTTTTTGGAATGATTATTATCTATTAGGTACTTCTGAACTTTCAGCGGACATAATGGGTAAAGCATTTAATGTAGTAAAAGAAAAAGTCTTTATCTCCGGTTATCCAAGAAATTTTAAACCTATATTTGAAAGTTCTCCAGAATTTGTATCAAATACCGAAAAAGAAATTATCAAGAATTTAAACAATTTTAAAGAAGAAGGTTACAAATTAATTGGTTATTTCCCAACTTTTAGAGACACAACAAAAACAATTATTTTTGGTACTGAAGAAAAAGAATTGATAAGTAGCTTTTTAAATAAGTGTGAAAAAAATAAAATTAAAATTATTAGTAAATTTCATTCAGCTGAGAAAAATACTCACCTTCAAAATCTACAAAATCACCCCAGTTTTTTAAATTTGCCAGCTGATACAGATATCTATTCTTATTTAGATTTAATAGATATAGTAATTACTGATTATTCATCTATTGGATTTGATTTTCTTCTGTGGGATAGGCCAGTAATTTTCTTCCCTTATGATTTAGATTATTATAAAAATCATGACAGGAAGTTAATTTTTGACTACGAAAAATTTACACCTGGTCCAAAAGTTTTTACAATCGAAGACTTAGAAGATATTATTCTTGAACCATTTGATCAAATCGTTAGTAACTATAATCAAAATCACAAAAAACATTCTGAAGAAGTTTCAAAATTAATTTATGGCGATTATAAAAATTACAATATATTTCATTTAATAAAACAAATTAAAGATTAGGACTTAATTCAATTAATAATACTATTTATAAACTGTGGAGTTACATCACCAATAAAGGTATTGGATCTTGAAAGGTTAATATCGTTTTCTAAAAATATTACTTTATTTCCCATTGTAAAATTTTTGATTAATGAATTTAAGTCTAAATTTAAAATTTGATTTAAAATCAAATCAATTGTATTTGCAAAATCACTATAAATATTATCATTTAAATTGTTTAGTGTATATTGATGTATTTTTGGAAGAGTAAAGCTACAAGCTAGACCATGGGGTACATCATGCTCTAAAGTGTATTTATATGAAATTGCGTGGGCTATAGATGTACGTGTTATATTTATAGCTTTTCCCGCATAATTGCTTGCTAGAAGCATTTTGTCAAAGTTAACATTTTTAAAATTACTATTAGTAAAATTAAAAATTTCGTCTTTTATTATATTTAATGAATTTTTACTAAACTCTAAAGATTCTTCTGTTCTGTTTTTATTCCATATAGATTCAATTGTGTGAGAAACACAATCTAAAGCTGGAAATAAGAAATTATTATAATTTAATGAATCTAGTAATTTTCCATCTAATAAAAACTCTTCTGGCAGTAAGTTAGGGTGGTCAATGGAATATTTCTTTAATTGTGCTCTATCCCATACTGTTGCAAATTGAGTAACCTCAGCTCCAGTTCCACAAGTGGTAGGAATAGAAGTTAATCTAATTTTTTTTCCTAACTTTAGATATTTTTTGTAATTTTCTAGATCAGATAATGAAAGGCTTTCTTTTATATTCAGAAATGCTGATAAAATTTTTGCTGTGTCTAATACACTCCCGCCTCCAATAGAAAAAATATTTTTAAATTCAAATTTCTTTAACAAATTTATTAGGTCTATTAACATCTGAGGATCTGGATAATTCTCAACTTCAATAATTTTTGTGTCTTCTGGATTTATTTTGTAATATTCAAAAATGTAGTTATGAAAATTTCTTACTTTACCTCCACTTGAGCAAACAACTAAATTACTATATTGCATATTATTAATTAAATTTTTCTAAATACTCTTTCGGTGACAAGTCTGGTCTTGGTAGATTTTTATCTGAATATATTTCTACATGAATTTCTAAGAATAATTTTTTTCCATTATAAAAACTTATATTAGAAATAAAATTTTCCAATTCTTTTAAATTTTTAATCTCAACATATTCATCAAATTGATTAGCTTCAGCAATTAGTTTATAGTTTATCTTCTTAGCAATTGTCGGCTGACCCCCTACCGACTCATGGGCATAATTATTTATTAAAATATAATGAAAGTTTTTTAAGTCACTTGTTCCAATAATAGAAATAGCACCAGCATGCATCAAGAATGCTCCATCACCATCAAAACAAACAACTTGATTTTCATTGTTTTCAGCTACACCATATGCAATTGAGCTTGCATGACCCATTCCACCTATTGAAAAGAAAGACCTGGTTTTTTGTTTATTTTTTGTAATTTCATACAACTCTCTAGAAGTTTTTCCAGTCGTAGAAATAAATAAAGCTTTTTCATCATAAGCTTCATAAAGAGAATTTATTACATTTTTTCTAATTAAAGAATTTTTATTTTTTTCAAAACTTAATTCGCTTGGATCAAAAAAATTTTTCTTAATAATTAACGCAAAAGATTTTCTACTTTTCAAAACTTTATCTATTTTTTCTAAATTTAAGTCTTTAAAAGTTTCTAGAACTATATATTCAATATCTAATATTTCTAAGATTTCTTTTGTAATGCTCCCTTGGAAAGCATGTTGGGGTTCATCTTTAATTCCAGGCTCTCCTCTCCAACCGATTATGTAGAGCACAGGAATAGAAAAGACATATTTATTCGTCAATGATGCGATTGGGTTAACTATATTTCCGATGCCAGAATTTTGTAAATATACAGCAGAAATTTCTTTATTTGAAATATATTTTCCTACTGCAACACCTACAGCCCCGCCTTCGTTATGCATTATTTTGTGGTTTATTCTATTGTTGTCATTTAAAGATAGGTATTTACTTAAACTTGACATTAAAGAATCCGGAACTCCATAGTAGTTCTTTACATCAATGGTAAGTAATTGATCTATAAATTCGGAGGATTTCATTTATGTGCCAGGTATGAGGTTTAATATTTCTTTAATAGAAATTAAATTTTTATCTGCTTCTTTACTTCTACTATTTTCAAGAATTGATTTTGCTGTGTTTACCATGGCTGGATAGGAAGATCTTAAAAGGTGATTTGCATAAATAATTATATTTGCTCCGTTAGAAGCTAGTTCTTCTTCAGTAAATTGATTATAAGAAGTTGGAACAACAGCAAGTGGCTTGTTAATATTTAATTCTTTATGAAATCTTGAGAACTCTTCAATTTCTTTACCGTCTTCTTTTCTGCTGTGAATTAAAATACCGTCTGCACCAGCTTCTAAATATTTTTCAGCTCTTTTTTTTGCGTCGTTAATTCCTTTATCTAAAATTAAACTTTCTATACGAGCTATGATCATAAAATCTTCTGAATTTTGTGAGTCTTTTCCAGCATTTATCTTTTCACAAAATTTATCAACATCTTCTTGAAATTGTTCTACATCAGTTCCGTGAAGAGAGTTTCGCTTTAGTCCCACCTTATCTTCAATTACTACAGCTGAAACTCCAAGCCTTTCTAAATTTTTAACTGTAAATGTAAAGTGCTCTACTTTTCCTCCAGTATCTCCATCATATATAAGTGGCTTTGTTGTGACCTCAAAAACTTCATTTAAAGTAATGGCTCTAGATGAAAAGTCTACAGCTTCAATATCTGGCTTACCTCTAGAAGTAGAGTCAGTTAAACTACTTGCCCACATACCGTCAAATTCATTTATTTTATTTTTTGAATCAGTTATTTTAATATTTTCTATTACAAGACCACTTAGAGGTGTATGTAAGTCTAAAAATTTTACATAATCTTTAATTTCTAATAAATTTCTCAGTGAACTTCGTCTTTCATCCGGAGTTATTCCATTTCTTTTTAACTCATTTTGAATACTTGTTGAAGATATTCCGATAGTATAAGGAATTTCAATTAATTCACCACCATAAGTTGAAAGGGTGTCAAGAACTTTTTGCCTTGCTTCTTTCTGGACTCCTGTCTTCCAATCATCACCATGCAATACATACTTTGGTTTCAATTCAAGTATATTTGTTGAATAATCTAGGGTATCTTGGCGGACTACTTTTTCAACAAATGAAATGCTTTCTATTACTTTTTTTCTATCCTCATATTTCATATAGGGAGTACGTTTATAACTTGCTATTGCTTCATCAGATAACAAACCGACAGTAACACTTCCTATTTCTGAACCTTTTTGAAGCACATTAATATGGCCTGGATGAATTAGATCGGCAGCCATACCAATGTAAACAATATTATTCATCCCATAATTATATAGCAGAAGCAGTACTTAGTTATTAACAAATGATTAACATAACACTTGAAAATAAAATGCTTAAATTAAAAAAATTATTACTTTTAGAAACTTATAAAAAAATAATAGATAAAATTTCAAGAATTTTTGTTAAAAATAATTTAATAGTTTTTTTCCTTTATCTTTCTTTAGTGTACAAAACTGAGTTTTCAATTTATGGACTACTCTTAGTTTTATCCGAAGTGTTAGTTGTGTATTCTTTGCGGGTTGCTTATAAATTAATTGAATTATACCCTTCTGTAAGTGAAGTCAATTTTAAATATAAAAAAAGAATTCCTTATCTATTCTCAGCTTTTTTATTATTATTTGTTATTTTTATTTTCTTTGAAAATTCTTACCCACTTTATAGTGTTGTAACTTTATTTTTTATAAGTACTTATAGAATCTTTACCAGTCAATACGTTGCATTTTGTTACATTGGAAAAATTAATAAAAAATTTATTTTATTTACTGAAATTGTATTTACTTTTATATTTATTGTTGCTGGGTTTTTAGAATTTGTAAATTTTATAGAATTAATACTTTTTGTATTAGTCATTAAAAACTTTATGTATTTTTATAATTTTAAAAGAAATGTTTATTATTAAAACCCCTGATAATTACTAACTGCAACTTTAATATTTAATAATTCTAAAAGCTTTCTACCCCGATCGTTTTTTTGCATACTATTTATATAATCACCTCTATAGCTGTTAGTGAGATCAAAATAATAATTATTCATAAAGTTTGCTAATTCACTCAAGTTTGTTTTTGGCTTTACATAAGAATCGTAAAACAACCGATTTCCATGCATATCACCAAAAATATTGATCAGTTCAAGATTTATCTTATCTTCATAAATAGATTTAAATAAATAGTACTCATAAAGTGATTGCTCACTACCATTCATAAAATAGCTTATTCCTTTTTTATGAAATCCCTGAAGCTCTTCGATCATTTTTTGAAAATAGTCAGTATTAATAATCCAAAAATCATTCATACGGATATTAATATTTCTCAAAGGGTGTGTTTTACCTATATTCCATCCAAATAAATTTTCAAACAAAAAAGGATATCGAACTCCTGAAATACCACTTCCAATAAGTAATGACGGTTTTTGTAAATTTTTATCTATAAACTCATTTATATCAAACGATTTTAAAACATAGCTCTCAGAATCTAAACACCAAACATGTTTAAATCCTAAATTGCCAAGTGCTAGAATAGAATAACTTCGCTTAACGGCAACATAATCTCTGTGTCCACCAGCGCCCCACTTTATTGGTAAATTATCTTTAGGATTCAAACAATTTTCATAAGATTCTTTAATTAATAAATTTGCACTGTCAACAATTTCTTCCATTAGTAATGTCCTGATTGACAAATTGCTACTTAAATTTTTATTAAACTCTTCTGCTTCTTCAGATTTATCAAAAATAATATATATTGGTACATTTTCAATATTTCTAATATTTTTAGATGCTGATTCAAGGAAATTATAAACATATTTAAAGTGACTAGGGGTCGTTTGAATATGTAGACAAAAATTATTTTTCACTAGAAACCTTCAATTACATTCTAGATGCTTTTGGATAAGTTTTAATAATTAAGTAAATGAAATTTCAAAAAAACTAATATACAACTATGGGAAAAATTTACTGTATTGATTTGGATGACACAATTTGTTTTCCAAATCACCAATTTAAAGATTCAACAAAAAAATATTTGGAAGCGAAACCAAATGAGCCGGTCATAAATAGAATAAATAAACTTCACGAAAATGGAAATAAAATAATTATTCTTACAGCACGAAGGATGTTAACACATAATGGTAATTTAGAAAATATCATCAATGATGTGGGAGAGATAACAAAAGAATGGCTTTCAAATAATAATGTTAAATATGATGAATTACATTTCGGAAAACCTTATGCAGATTATTATGTTGATGATAAAGCAGTTGAGTTAGAGAAATTTTTAATTGAATAAACTTATAATACCTTCAGCAGGTTCTTCAACAAGGTTTTTTGAACTTGGAAAGAAATATCCAAAATCTTTACTACCTTTTGGAAACAAGCCCTTAATTACTTACGCCTTAACAAAGTACCAAAATGAATTTGATCAAATCACTGTTGTTATAAAGGATAATGAAGCTTTGTATATGGAGATTTTGGATTACTACAATTTTAAAAATGTAGTAATTAAGAAAGTCTCACAAAACCTTACTCAAGGTCCCGCTACATCGGTGTTTTTAGGAGCTGATGGAGAAGAGAAAAACTTAACAGTAATGCTTAGTGATGCTCTTTATGATTTTGACATACTTGAAATGCCAAATGACTCTGTAAGTGCAATGGATGTATCAGATTATTCTAGGTGGTGTATGGTTGACGAAAATATAGTTTTCTATGATAAGCCAGAAACAAAACCTCCTACTAACCTTGCACTTTCAGGAATATATAGATTTTCAAATCCAAAAAATTTTTATGATATTGCAAAAAACTATATTGAAAACTCTGAAAATGAAACACAACTATCAAATATATTGGAAGAATACAACAGGCGGAATAAATTACAACTTTATATTCATAATAAAGATAAATTCTTAGATTTTGGAACAGTTGAAAAATATATTAAAAATAAAAACTTACCGATAGGAAGAAGTTTTAACGAGGTTGTTTTTGAAAAAGACAGTGTAACAAAACATTCCATTAATAATCCCCAAAAAATTATAAATGAAGGCTTATGGATAGAACATTTTCCAATTTCTAAGAACCTAATACCAAAATTATTAGATGTAGATTTCCTCCAAGCAAAAATTAAATTGGAGCTAATTAGTGGCTTTACTTTAAGAGAGTTGTTTTTGTATTATGATAATTCAAATAATTTATGGCAAAAACTATTTGAAATACTAAAAGAGTTTTTACAAGATTGTTCAAAATATAAATTTGAAACAAATTATTTTTGGAATGATATTTATTTAAAAACTGTTGAGAGAAATAATAGTGCTGATAAAGAATTCTTAAATTATTTTAAAAAATTAATTTTAAACTTTAACCACTCCAATGAAACTACATTATTTCATGGAGATCTTGTTTTTAGCAATATTATTTATGAACCTAACAAAGAAAATATTAAAATATTTGATCCAATGGGAAACATATATGGTCATTGGGTATACGATCTTGCAAAAATTGGCCAGTGTGTTTTAGGGAATTATGATTTAATAGATTCAGAAATGTACATTAAAGAAAAAAATTATTACAAATTATTTTCTATTGATAAAGAATTCATTGAGAATCTTTTTTTTCAGACTTTTGCAAATGAAATTGAAATAATATCAAAAAAAGTTTTTTACTGCTTAATTGCAAGCTTGTATCTGTCCCTAATTCCACTTCATTCCCATAGCAAGCTAAATCAAGAGCTTTTTTATAGTGAGTTTGAATATTTTTACCAATTATCTCTCAATGAAAAATAGAACAAATTTTATATTTTAAAAATAATTAATTGACCTAAATGATTTGGAATTACGAAATAGTTTTTATTTTCTTTTAATTCATTTCCAAATTTTGTAACTCCGTCAGTAAACCATCCTCCATAGTCATCAAGAATTACAACACCTCCAGAAATTAGTCTTTCGGAAATATATTCAAAGCTTTCTTTAGCTGATATATAAGTATCAACATCAATATGTGCCACTGAGATTGAGTTAATTAATTCATTTTTAAAAGATTCTGGAAAAGTTCCCTCGACTATTTTAATCTTATGTGGTGAAAATTTATTTATTTGATCAATATCAAGTTTTGTTGCGTCATCATATTCTCCATTTTTAAAAAAAGTATCATCCACTGAAGCCTTTTTTACTCCTTCAAATGAGTCAGATGCAAATATTTCAATATTTTTATTTTCATTTGTTAACGAAACTAGGCCACAAACACCGCCCTTCCAAGACCCAACTTCAAGAAAAACGGAATCGTTTTTTAAATATTTTTTAGACATTTCATAAATTGTAAAAAGTCTTGATTTTGGATTGAGGGTAAAAGTTTTAATCTGATCATAAGCATCGTTAAAATCTTTATCAGTTCTCCATGGTAAATAAAAATATTCAAATATTTCAATCCCGTATTCTTTTCTATTTTCCTTATATCTCAAACTTATTTGAAATAGCTTGAAAAGAAGATTTGTTAGGACTGCTATCCTTTTCCTAGCCTTTACAACTTTTTTTAACTTAAACAATTTAAACCATCTTATTTAGTAAATTTAATTACAATTTAATATATTTTTTCATTTTATTTTTTTAATTTCTTTTTCAATAGTTAATGCTAATAGCTTTGCACCCTCATGTGTTAAATGGTTTGAATCAGAATAATAAAGCTCTTCTGTAGTAGAAGCAAAACACTTCAATTCTATTTCTTCATCACAAAAAACAGGTATTGGGGATATGATATTTATATTTTTACTTTCATTATCAATTGAGTTTAAAAATTTTCTAGTTTTTAAAATTTTATGATTCCACTCATCTAGCTCTAAAGTAATTGGTTCGCCCCAATTGTTTCTTTTATACAGATAGCTTTCTGCAATTGCAAAGCTGTAGGTTGGAATAGGCTCTATAAAATATGCTTGCTTTACATTTAAAGCTAATCTTTTCATTCTATTGCTAAATACTTTTGAATAATCACAGGTATCACATTTAATTTCATTTTTTCCTTTATCACCCAACCAAGTATCAAACCTTCCAAAAGTAATTACAATATCATTTTCTTTACTCAATTTACTTATAAAATTTTCAAATGTTTCATCACTACATTCATCGACAAAACCTACTGTGTCACTCTGCTGGGACAATAGACAACGACCAACTTTTCCACGTAAGAAAATTAAATTATAATCATTTTTAATTGAATTAAATTCAGTCAAAAATGCTACAGATAAAGCATTTGTTTGAGAATCTCCGATCAAGTATATATTTTTATCTGTCAAATTGTTAGTCCAAACACAATAATTAGATTCTGATATTCTATTTTCACAATTTACATTTGAATATTTAAATTCAGATTTTGAAAACTGATTTGGGTAGATATTTGGATTTGTGGAATAAAATAAAACATTCTCTGGGACGTAATCGTATCTATTTGAAAACCCACTTGTTGCTTCAGAAAGAAATACAAAAAATAATATTAAAATTAAAACTATAAGTAAAACTTTAAACAGTTTTTTAAGCTCTATCTTTTGAAAAATTTGCTCTACATATTTCCAATTTAAATATGAAATAAGAAATAAAGTAAAAAATACGCTTAAAAGAACAAAATTAGAATCAGCTATTCCATACTTTTTTTGAGACAATCTTAAAAACGCAAACAACGGCTGATGAAATAAATAAATTGAATAAGAGCTTAAGCCAATGGTTCTTAATATTTTTAAACTTAAGAGATTGTTTATATATCCAGCTTCTCTATTAAAAAGAACCAACGCAACACCAAGATTTGCAACAATTCGTGGTTCGATTGAATTAATAGTTATCATGCTGTCGTCAAAATAAATAGTTGAGAATAACAAAATAGTTAACCCAAATATTTCAATATATTTAATTTTTAATTTATTTTGAAAAATCATAACTAGAGCGCCTAAAATTAATTCCCATGCTCTAAATTGAATCTGATAAAACTTTAATAATTCACTTGTCGTAGAGTTCAAAAAAACTGAGTAAAGAAATGTTCCGGCTAAAAATATTGTAAATAGTCTCTTATTTAGTTTAAAAATTAAGTAGCAGAGTAGAGGAAAAAAAAGATAAAACTGTTCTTCAATCGACAAACTCCAAGTGTGTAAAAGTGGCATAACCTTTGTTGGTTCTGCATTGTAAAAATCTAGATTTTGAAAATAATAATTAGCATAAAAAAAGATAGACGATATAACAGACTTTGTGTACTCCATCATGCCTTTAGGAGTAAGCAATAAATATGAAAAAGGAATAGTGAAGATTAAAGTTGAAAATAAAGCGGGTAAAATTCTTCTTACCCTTCTAATGTAAAAGTTACTAAATGAAAACGAATTATTATTTAATTCTGAAATAATAATATTTGATATTAAATATCCAGATATAACAAAAAATATATCTACACCTAACCACCCACCTTTAAAAGGTCCTATATCTGCGTGATACAAAACTACAGCAAGTACTGCAATGGCTCTAAGTCCATTTATATCACCTCTAAAAGATATCCGATCAATCTTTGATATATCAATAAACTTAAATATTTTATTCATTTACAATTTACCATCAAAAAATTATCTACTGTTTTACAGATATTTGTGTGCTCAATTTTAACTAATACTCCGTTAAGGTTTTCACTTGTCATTTTTTTTGGAAATCCGATAGCAATCAAAAATACTGGGATTAATAAAAGCATAGTAAATCTTATATAGTTAGTTTTTGAATAAATAAAAGCCAACAAAAAAATTAATGAAATACAAATAAGAAAAGAATAATAATGAACCTTAAACAAATCACCAGTTTCTGGATCAAAATTTTTATTTGGAAACCCTAATGAATTTATTATCAATATCGTTAAGCCACAAAAAGGAAGCAAAAAATACTCCCTATTTTCTACTTTTTTTATAAATAAAATTACACCTAATAAATAGAAGGTTGATGTAAAAACTATAGATATATAATCTGGTAAATAATTTTGGATTAAAAAATTATCGGTAAATTTAACCGTATCATAGGGGAAAAAATTACCATTTTCTTCATGTTTCCAGAAAAAAGTAAAATAATCTGAAATTGTATCAAGTAAAGTTATAGATAAAAAGCTATCGGAGTGAACATGCTTAAACGGATTCTGATATAAATTTTTAAAATCAAAGTTTATAAAAAAGTTTAAATCTGCGGTATTATTCCACTTGTTTATTAATGAACTATCAACAGTCTTTGGTCTTGAAAACAACCATACATTTGTGAGTCTAAAATTTAAATACAAAATTAACGAGGAAATAAAAGTTGTTATTGAAACAATTTTTATTTTATTTTGAAAAACTAATAATTTACGGTTGTACAAAAGAAGTAAAGCAAGTATAACCATACCTGTAATTGAAGCCTTTATTGTAAAAATTATTGAAAAAAAGAAAGATAAAAGCAATGTATTCAAATTTGTTTGATTTTTTAAATAGTGTTCAATAAAAACGATTAACCAGGGTAAAAAAGCAAATGCCATAATTTCTGGCTTCAGTGTTAGCCTTAAGTAAAATCCAGTAGGGAAAAAATTGAGAATAGATAAACAGAACATAATATTCGCATAGTTATATTTTTTGATTTTTAATAAACGGTACAGACCAAGCGTACCAACAAAATAATATATAAAATTCACTAACTGTAATTTATTATTTATCAAATTATTAAAATTTTGATTTGTATACATTTCTTTAGAAAATTCAGATAACTTTGCTATTGACCAAAAATACAAAGTACCTTGTGAATCAAATACAATTGAACTTTCGTTATTAAAAAAATATATGTTTTTTATATATTTGTTAAAATCAAGCCCAGTAGTTATGTCGTAAAAAGCTATACCAATATAATATGTGAAAAATAAGGTTGTAATGAAGAAAAGGGTGTATAAAAAAGCATTTAATTTAAACTTCATATGAGAATTATATGTTAATAAAATAAGAAAAATTAATAAGTTTTTTAATTTACAAATATATGAAGAAAATAAAAAAAGTATTTAAAAGTAACGTTTTATTTATTGTTTATTTTCCTTTAATTTTGAATTATTTAGTAAATTTTTTGAGTAATGAAAGTTACAAAGAATTTTTTCTTTTAGACAATTATATTAAATTTTTATCTTTTCTTCTTGGAAGTATCTTTCTTTACTTACTAACAATTTCAATAATGAAATCTTTAAAATTAAATTCCTTCTCACTCAGTCTTGCTTATTTTTTACTAAGTTTTTTTATTATTGATAATATATTTTTGCCAATTATGAAACTTGTACAATTTAAAAGTACTTTAATAATTGTTTCAATTTTTTGGATATTGCTAATTTATAAACAAAGTAAAAATTTAAAAAATCTTATAAAAGCTGGCCTTTCTTATCTCTTGTGGAGAGCTTATAACCTATTATTTTTCTCAAAAATTGGGGATTTAACATATTATCAAGAACTTAATACTGATGTAACAGTTCAATGGTTTGAAATAGCAAAGATGATTTATGAAAACAATTACTTTTATGCTTTAGAAAATAATTTAATTGAAGGACAAGGTTTACTACCGAGCTATATTCAAAGCTTATTTTTGGGTTTGGGATTTTACCCAATTGACTTTGTGTTTATACAAACATCCTCAAATCTTTTATTTTTTCTAGGAATCTTACTAATTTTTGATTTAAAAATAAATATTCGAAACAAGTACATTCTATCAATTGTACTTATGATCTTTGTTTTAAATAATGAGTGGTTGAAGTATCTACTAGTGGACTCTTTAATGACAGAAGGTATAGTAAGTTTGTTAATTGCAATCTTTTTAGTTAATTTTAAAGATAACTATGAATATGTAAATTGGCAATCAGGGGTTTTCTTTTTAGGTTTTGGTTCATTAGTTCTTACTAAAAATTTTATATCTTTATTAGTAATGATATTAATTTTTGTTAGTTTACTAAAAGTTAAAAAAAATATTTTTATAATTTGTGGTCTTATAATGCACACATTTAATTACATCTATCAAAAGATTTACTTTTCACAATTTCAAAACTTTGCTTATACCAGTGAAATTGATTTTAAAGATTTATTGTTTGATTTAATTTTTTTAAGAGATCTAAAATTTACTAATGTTTTCAATATAATAAATCAAATATTAATAGATAGGCCTACTGCTTATCTATTAACAGTATTTATTATTTCTAATTTTATTACTTTTGCTATATACAAAAGATATAAGTTTTCAGAGATATTCATATTTATTTTTGTAATTTCTAATTATTTTTTAGTCAATATACTTTACATTTCGTATTGGCAAAATATAGAATATGAATCTTCATACAGGTATGTTATAAATTGTTTTCATTTAATTTTTGTTTCTGTTGGCATACAGTTATCTAGTTTTGAAAAGAGTGTATAGCTTTGAATAATATATAATTTTCCAAAATATGAGCAATCCATCATTTAATTTAATTTTTTTTCCTTCGCTGTAAAGTCTTCCTTGATAGTTTATGGGAATTTCAATAATCTTTTTTTTCAACTTTATAAATTTAGATAAGACTTCAACTTCAATAGCAAATCCTTTTTCTTTAATGTCTAATTTTTTTAATAATTGTGTTTCTATCAGCCAGTAACACGTGGCAATATCACTAACTTTGACAAAATTAATTAGAGAAAAAAAAGCTGTAAAAGCTTTGTTGGCAAAATAGGTTATCTTATATCTGTTGGTTCTCATCTTTCCTTGTAAAGTCCTTGAGCCAAGAATTAGGCTCTCTGGATTCTTTTTTGCCACTTCAAACATTGCTGGTATGTCTGAAGGAAAATATTCAAGGTCAGCATCGTGAATAATTAGATGAGAGGAGTTAATATGTTCTAATCCAACTTTTATTGCATTTCCTTTTCCAGTACTTTTTGTTAATTTAACAACTTCAATAAAATTATATTTTTCTGAAAGGCTTTGAGCTATTTTATAACTTTTATCCGTAGATCCATCATCTACCAAAACTATCTTTTCGAATAGATCTATTTCTATTAACCGATTTACTGATTCATAGAGATATTTTTCTTCATTTAAGAAAGGAACTATTGCAGATATCTGATAATTTTTATTCATTTACATTACCATTTATATAATTATGACAAATTAAGCTTATTATTTTACTTATAATATGACTTATTTAAATAATTAATTATGACAAAGGTTTATTTAAAATTTCAATATTGGTACAGAAAATATATACCATCACCAATATCAAATAATTTAACAAAATTAATTAATAAAAATCTTAAAATTCAAATGATACTTTTCAGATTAAAAACAAAAATAATTAACTATAGAAAAACTGGATTCGAACACCTTGAATTGTTAACAATTGAAGAAATTGTCAGCAAGGTAGACCTAAAGAACAAAAGTTATGTAGATATTGGTGCTGGAAACGGCTTCTCTTCATCGGCAACATATGCTTTTGCAAAAAATTCAAAATGGAGAGGGCTTTCAATTGAGGCGTCTGAATTAAGTTTTAAAAAAATGGCCTACATTTATAAAAATTTTAAAAATGCATTTGTTAATAGAGAAAAAGTTACCCCAAATAACATAATTCAAATTTTGAACAATTACGAAATTCCAAAAAATTTTGGCATATTAAATATTGATATAGATTCTTATGACTTGGATGTATTGAAAGCAATTATAGATAATAGATATAAACCTTCAATAATTTCTGCAGAAATAAATGAAAAAATTCCTCCACCTATTCAATTTAGCGTTTTATATGATGAAAAACATTCTTATAATAATGACGACTTTTACGGATGTTCAATATCAGCTTTATACAAATATCTTTCAGAAAAAGATTATATTTTGGTTGATTTGCTTTACATTAATGCAATATTTGTTGACAGAAAATATATAGAATTATTAGAACCTTTAACTGATTCTGAAGCTTATGTAGCTGGTTATAAAAACAGAAAAGACAAATATGAACTTTTAAAACATAATAAAAAATTTGATGAACTGTTGCATATGGATTCTTCAGAGGTAATTAATTATATTGAAGATTTGTTTCAAAAATACAAAGGTAAGTACTATCTTAAGAAACCTTAATTTTGTAATTATTGAAAAGTTAATTATCTACGCACCTTATTAACCATATTTTTCTTTAGATAGAAATAAAATAAGATTTTATATTCTAAACTAAAATTAAATTATGGTTTACACTCTATTTGGTTTTGATTACATATTTGATATTAATTTCTTTAGGCTTTGCTTATTAACTGCTTTACTTGGATTATTTTCAAAGTATGTTATTTCACTTATTCAAATAGATTATTTTTCGTCAGGTAATAATCAAATACTTGTTTTTTCATTACTACCTGTAACAGGGTTTGTTATCACGTCGGCTATTTCAAATAATATAGCATTATCTTTAGGAATGGTTGGGGCATTATCAATCGTAAGATTTAGAACACCTATTAAAAACCCTTTGGAATTAGTCATATACTTCTTTTTAATTACCTTAGGTATTGTTACAAATGTTGATCCAAATTTATCCGTGAATTTTACTTTATTTTTTGCACTTGTAGCGGTTCTTTCAGAAATATACAGAATAATTGCTAACAAATTAAATTTTAAAGTGAATTTACAAAAAGAGTTTGATTACTATTTGAGAATAGAACTTCATGAAGAAAACAATGAATTAGACAAAATAGAAAATCTTTTACACAAATCTTTTATGGCAAATAACTCTACTTATAATATTGGATTATTCACAACTTCAGAAGCTTACGAAATAATTAATAAAATTGGTAATGAAAAGATAATAAACTATAGCATTGACAAAAATACCCGATAATCTTATCAAATTATTAATTTTTGCTTTTTTATTATCAATATTTTTTATTCATAATTTAAAAAATTTAAATGAAAACACTTTGAATTACGTTAACACTGAATTATTGGAATCAAAGTTTATTGAAGATGAAATATATCCCTATTGTGACAATATTCAATATGCAAATAGCATTAAAGCAAATTTAGAAAATTTAGAGACATTAAATATCAATCTTGTAAATAAGTCGAGTTGGTACACAAATTTATTTGACACTATTGAGCAAGATGATGTTTTTATTTTTGAAAAGAATAAAAAAAATTTCAAAGCAGAAGTAATAGCAGTTTTTAAACATGATGTAGTATGTAAATTTGATGCCAAAATTAGATTATCGGGTGACTTCCAAGATCACATACGTTCTAACGATTTAGCAACTTCATTGGATGTAAGGCTAGAAAATGGACATATTGATAATATTGTTAGCTTCAAGCTTTTCTTGCCTGAATCAAGAAGAGGTGATACAGAATTTGTTGTAACGTCTATTATGGAAAAATTGAACTTTTTAACTCCGAGGACAATTCAAGTCGAATCCTCAGTAAATAATCAAAGTAAGGTTCAGTATATTTTTCAAGAGAAAGTTACTAAAGAGTTTCTAGAACACAATTCTCTAAGGGAGTCTGTTTTACTTGAAACTAATGAAGAGTTTATGTGGGAGAAAAGAAAGCTAATCGAATCAGACAATATACCTTTTTTTGGAAAAATACTGAACAAGAATTGGGCAAACTTAAGTCAGGATAACCAGAAAGTAGCACTTGATGGATTGTCAAAATACAATCAATTAATTATGCAGTCAGACGGTCCTTACTTAAATTACAATATATACGAAAATAATGCCATACATCTTTTTGATACGGCTATGTATGCTCTTGATGGTCATCACGGACTAGCTATTCATAATAGAAAGTTTTATTTTGATAAATTTTCAAATAAATTAATACCGATTTATTATGATTCAGACTCTCAAATATCTTCTAGAAAAACTTTACTTACTGTTTGCAATGAAAGTATTGAAGTAGAATATGAAAGAATTGCATGCGAAAATAATTTTGCATCAGGTGCATATAAATTGCTTTCTAAAATAAATTTTGATAGTGATGATTTATTTAGCTATATAAAGAGCAAAAATAAAAATATAGAAAAAGAATTCGTAAATGCAATTTATGTTCGTTTCATAAATAACCTTTATGAAATATCTGAATTAGGAAATCTTGAACCTAGTTTTAAAAAAAATTATTTTCTAAATTTTCAAAATAAATTTGAAAAAGATAAAGATAACAAATTATTGGGATTTTATTTTGTTAACAACCAGGATTCAACTTTATCATATTGTAATTCCCTATTTTCAGATTGTATTATTGAGGAATTTAAAGATACTCCAATTCAAAACAGTATTGAATTGAATAATAAAAGCTATTATCTCTTAGGCTATAAAGAAGAGAGTTTGAATTCTATTGATCACCAGCATCAAGATTTGGAAATTACAAAAAATGTAACACTTCGTTCATTTAACAGTCCGCCTAATATAAAAATTTCTAAAATAGATAAAACAATCTTAATTGAAATGACTGAGGACAGTAAAATTTTATTCTTTGGTAGTGGTGAGTTAAGGGACTGGAGTATTTCAATTTTAGGATCACAAACTGGTCCCATTTTTGAATCAAGGCAAGATAGTAACTTAATTACAGGTTGCACAACTTTTTTGAATCTGCACTTGCAAGAGGTAAATATAACTACAAAAGAAAATACATGTGAAGATGCACTGAATTTTATAAATGTATCTGGAAGTATAAAAAATTTATTTGTAGAAAATTCATATTCTGATGGAGTAGATATTGATTTTTCTAATTTAACTATTCAAGAAGTTAAAGTAAATAATTCTGGAAATGATTGTTTGGATATTTCATTCAGTAATATAACACTGGTCAACTTTGTTTCTCAAGAATGCACAGATAAAGCAATTTCGATCGGAGAAAAGTCTTTAGTAAACATTCAAAAGGCTGATAGTGTGAGATCAAAAATTTTAATGGCAATAAAAGATTCGTCTAAAGTTAATGTCAATGTAGTAAATGGTAAAGATATTGAAATGTGTATAGCAATGTACAGGAAGAAGCAAGAATTTGGACCTTCTGAATTAAATATAAAAAGCAGCAAATGCAATGCTATCAATCAAAATTTTATTCAAATTGGTCAAGAGGTAAAAATTGAAGGTTGAATACAGAAAAGAATATAAGAGAATATTAAACCACCACGAACTTAACAATTTTTTTATTAAATATTCATCTGATTTAAATGAAATTTACGAACCAAGGACTATCAAGTCTCTTTATTTTGATACAATTGATTTTTCACTATTTAAATCCTCGCTATTTAATGATGCAAGTTCTATTAAATTACGGATACGAACCTACTCAAATTCTAAAAAGTTCTTTAAAGAAATAAAAACAAATAATTTTGCAGGAAAGTTTAAATCGATAAATGAGCTTTCTATAAATTCTTTTAATGATGTTGAAAAAATATTTTTAAAAAACAAAACACTTTATCCTCTTTTATATACAGAGTATAAAAGAAGGTACTTCTCATTTAAAGAATGTAGGGTGACCCTTGACACAAATATCTCTTTTTTACCTCATGAATATAGGGGGAATTCATACAGCGTTAAGCACTATCATAATAACATTGTTGAATATAAGGCATTAGGAAACAATTATGATATTGAGAAATATATTGACATAAATCCTGTAGCTTTTTCAAAATTTAAATCAGGGGTACAAAAAATATATGGTTATTAGAAAAAATATTTTTACCAAAATAATCTTGTTTGCTACTCTGTTTAATTTTTGCTTTGGAGGATTCTTTGAGGATAGCGAATTAGAAATTAATACGAATTCATTCATTTTTAACGATGATACTATTTTATTAGAAATAGATAATTGTAATATCAGTAGTCCTAAAACTAGTGATAGGGAGGCAAGAGCAAATAACGAAGTTTATGTTGTTGGTCATGCTTACGGAAAACCAGGAGAGGGAAATTTTTTTCCCACAAACTTGACCTCTTTTTTTGATTTAAATTTAACAAAAAATTCAAAAAACTACATCGCACTTAATGGTGATTTTGTAAGAATTGCAAACAATCAGAGTTTTGACAAGGTCAAAAACTATATAGATCAAAATTTTGATGGTTACTTTATATCGGTTGGTAATCATGAAATAGCGAATAATCTAGAATATTATTACAATTTTTTTGATAGAGATTTTTTTTATCAAGAATTTAACAATTTTCTTTTAATCTCAGCAAATTTTTCAAATAACGATTGGTTGCCTAGCGAAAAACAAATTGCACAAATTAATCAATTAATTGAGAATACAAATAAAAAAAATATAATTTTATTAAGCCATCAAATTTTTTGGATTGAGGAAACTGATAATGAAATCAAGCCTAATTCAGACGACTTATTAAATACCTCATTAGAAGCAGACTCTTTAGGTTGGATTAAATCAGCTAAAAATAAAAATTTTATAATTATTTCTGGAGATTACGGTGCATGGGGTGATACCACATACTGTAAGATTAAAGATAATAAATTATTTATTGCAAACGGCATAGGTAATTCACCAAATGATTCGATCATTAAAATTCATGATTATGAGAAAAGTTTTTTAATTGAAGAAATAAATTTGGCTAAAGAAAATTAATTTTTAGAATTTTTTTTAAACAATAAACAAAACACTTTGTGTTCACCATCGTCAATTGGTAATTCATTGGAATTTGTGTTTTTGTCCCTATTTTGTGTTTTTAGAAAGCCAGTAAGAAAAAAATTTTTTATAGTATTGGTGGCCAGAGACAGAATCGAACTGCCGACCCCTTGTTTTTTAGATAAGGGCTAACCATTTGACCTTAGTTCATTTTACATAATTTGAATTCAAACAACTTAGATCTACAGAAAAATTCATTTCTAACGCTACGGTAAACTATTAAAAAGAAATGCAAGAATGAATCACATTATTTATCTTTTATTGGTTTTTCTAAAATCCAAACATATGTTGGTATAAAAAAGTAGCCAAATAAAGCAATCAAATTATAAAAGTAGTATTTTG